>Ga0210057_1000866_pt1 | contig 48514 bp, 57 predicted proteins | sample CryGeyCG2114_010_2_FD_183968 | JGI IMG/M metagenome (GOLD analysis project Ga0210057, IMG submission 183968) | Groundwater microbial communities from aquifer - Crystal Geyser CG10_big_fil_rev_8/21/14_0.10 (SPAdes) (version 2) | ecosystem: Environmental > Aquatic > Deep subsurface > Groundwater ...
CATATCCTTTTAATAATCGTGGGCTTGTAACCTTAAATGTTGGTTTACGAGATGGCGTTGTTTCCGGTATGAATGTAGTGATTGATAATTCTTTCTTACTTGGTCAGATAACTGAAGTTTTTGAATCGTACAGTGTTGCGAGGACGATTTTTGATACGGGGTGGGAGGTTCCAGTAAAAATAGGCGACGGTGTTGATGCGCTACTTGCGGGTGGAAGACTGCCAAAACTTATGCTTATAGTTAAGAACGCTTCAGTATCTTCGCATTCATCTGTTTATGCTACCGGCAAAGATTTTCTTTATGGGTTTACAATAGGTGAAATTTCAGAAATTTATGACGATCCAAATAACACTTTCAAGGAAGCTTCAATAGAGCTGCCATATGAGGTCGCTAATATTACTGATATTTCAGTCGTCTTTTAATGAAATCGGATAAAGCATTTTTGAATGGGACGATTGCTTTTGTAATTGTTCTTGTTTCTGGGCTTATACAAAATACTGATATTCTCTCAATAGGTCAGTTGAAACCAAATTTGATTCTTGTAGTGCTTTTTGCTCTCGCGTTTTTTATACCGTCGGCTCCATTTTATGCGTTACTTGCTGTTCTTGCAGATGCAATTGTCAGGTTTCACCCCTTTTTTGTAAGAATGGATTTTGTGTTTTTGTTTTTGGTTTTAGCAAGCTATTGGGTATCTGGTAGGCTTCCTAGTAAGCCAATGTTTAATTATGTGATTATTATAACTATTGGCACTTTGCTTCTATATGCACTGGCTTCTCCCTCGTTTATAATTAAGGCTCCCGTGACGGTTTTTTTTGAGTTAATTTATAATAATATTATTGGTTTTATAATCTTCCTTGTTTTTCAAGGTATTTTTGGAAATGTCTCCACGCGACGATCTTCATATTGAGGAAGCTATTCTCGATGATGCAGTTTATGGTGAACTGGATTATCTAGAGGTTCCAAATTCCCGAAACGCATTTTTGTTGGTGGGTGTTTTTGCTGTTCTTATTACTTCAGTTGTTGTTATGAGGGTAGGATTCTTGTCTTTTTTTCAACGGTCTGTTTATACGGCGAGAGCTAGTACAAACCTAAGTAGGGAGATTTCTCTTCCGAGCTATCGTGCTGTTATTGTCGATAGATATGGTGAGCCGCTTGTGAAAAATGAGAGTTCATTTAGTGTTTTTGTAAATTTACAGCTTTATTATAAAGACGAGGAGGAGTTTTTGGGCGTAGTAAAAGAAATTGCGGATATCCTTAAAAAAGATGAGTCTGAAATTATAGAAGTTTTTTCCGAGATAGATCCCAACTCTGGCGCATGGGTTCCGGTTGCTCGTGATATTGATTCTGCGGAAGCGATTGCGATAAAGGGTTTAAACATAGATGATATGCAGGTGGTTGATGACTATAGGAGGTTGTATCCAGATGGTCCTGTGTTTTCGCATTTGATTGGTTATACCGGAATTGAAAAAGGAAATTCAATTGTTGGAAAGGCGGGTCTCGAGCTTCAATACGAGGATAGGATTCGTGGTGAGGATGGAAAATATGTTTTTTATCAGGATGCGAGGGGGGAGGTTTTGGGTAGTAAGCTCGTAAGCGCTCCGAAACCCAGTGAAGAACTTAAGACGACAATTGATGCTGATTTGCAGAGATATTTTTATCAGAGTCTTAAATCGACACTAGATTCAAGTGGAAGGACTTCTGGTATTGGCATTGCTTTGGATCCGAGAAATGGAGAAGTTTTAGCTCTTGTCGGTTTTCCAACTTTTGATAATAACGTTTTCGTTGATAGTTCGAAGAGTGGTGAGCGGAGTGAAATTTTAAATGATTATTCGAGGCCTCTTTTTAATAGGATGATATCGGGGGTTTATAGCCCAGGATCTACAATTAAACCCCTAGTTGCTCTCGCGGCTCTTCGAGAAGGAGTGGCAAACACAGAGACAAAGATTTTTTCTTCGGGTGTTCTTTCTATTCCAAATCCGTATAACCCAGATCTTCCTAGTAATTTTTTGGACTGGAAAGCTCATGGTTGGGTTAGTGTGTTTTCTGCATTGGCTAGGTCGAGTAATATATATTTCTATGCGGTTGGTGGTGGTTTGCCAGCAAGCGTGAGGTCGGCGGAGGATCTGACAAGGGGTCAATTTTCTATTGATGGTCTTGGGATTGAAAGATTAAAATCATATTGGGAAAAATTTGGTTTTGGTCAGAAAACCGGAATTGATATACCTGGCGAGTCTTTGGGTCTCCTGCCAGGACCTGATGAGGAAGGCGATTTTGGTGATCACCCGTGGCGCTTGGGTGATACTTACAATGTTTCCATTGGGCAGGGAGATTTACTGGTTACGCCTATTCAGCTTGCGAATTTTTTTGCATCTGTTGCAAATGGCGGTGTTGTTTATAAGCCCCATCTTTATAAGGATGAACCTTCCAGTGTTATTTTTGATTATTCAAACTGGTCTGATGAAATTGCTGCTGTAAAAGAAGGCCTTCGTGAAGGTGTTAAAGATCCTTCAGGATCGTCACATATTCTTTCAACTTTACCTTTTTCTGTGGCGGGAAAAACTGGAACTCCTCAAACTCATAATAAGGCGAGGGTAAATGCTCTTTTTTCTGGCTACGGTCCGGTTGAAAATCCTGAAATTTCGATTTTGGTTTTTATTGAGAATGCCAAAGAAGGAAGTTTAAATGCACTTCCTGTCGCATATGATGTATTTGATTGGTATTACAAAAATAGAATAAGTAATGGTGAATAAATATGTTTAAGGAACTTATAACAATTCTTATTGCCATGACCCCGACTTTGGAGGCTCATGGAGCAATTTTGGCAGGAATAGCTTTTCATTTTTCAATTATAAAATCTTTTTTTCTTGCCATTATTGGAATGGTTCTTATAACTGGTCCACTGCTTTTATGGTGGAGGGTTTTGTCAGAATATTTTATGCATCGGGTTTATTTGATTAATCGATTTATGAGTTGGCTTTTTAGTTATACGCGCAGAAAACATTCAGATAAATTTGAGAACATTGATCCAGCCGAAAGAAAAGCTCATCTTCTAAAGGCTATTGTTCTTTATATTTTTGTTGCTGTCCCGGGACCGTTTACTGGTGTTTGGGGTGGTACAGTTGCTGCTTATGTATTTGGCGTTCCGTTTAAATATGCCTACGTGAGTCTTGTTTTGGGGGCCGTAACTGTTGCCGTACTCGATTCTCTTGTAATAGCCGGTGCCATTAAAATTTTAGGTTTTGGTTGAACCCACTTGGGATATTTTTGTTGTATAGTTTTATATATGAACAAATTGGTTATTGCTAACTGGAAAATGAATCCAAAGACAGTCTTTGAGGCAACTCAGCTTGCTCAAGCTATAGATGGGGATGGTTTAATTATCGCTCCTCCGTATCCGTTTATTTCAGCTATACGCTCAACGGTAGTGCGTTCGAGATTGGCGGTTCAGGATATTTTCTTTGAAGACACTGGTCCGTTTACCGGTCTTGTTTCTGGGTCACAAGTTTCATCTTTAGGCGTTATTTATGCAGTGGTTGGTCATTCTGAGCGAAGGCGGATGGGTGATACTGATGAGGTTATTTCAAAAAAAATAATAGCTGCTTTACGCAATGAACTTGTACCAGTTGTGTGTATAGGTGAGAATGCTCAGGAAAAAAAGGATAACCAAACTGCCGCGGTGCTACAGAGGCAAATGAATTCCGTTTTAGCAGCTCTTACTGGTCAGAAATATAAATTAAATGAAATTGTTATTGCATATGAACCGGTTTGGGCAATTAGCACAGAACCTGGGTCGGAGCCGGATAATCCAGAGAATGCGGTGGCTGTGGTTAAAACTCTCAAAACACAATTTGAAGCAGCCAAGTTGCCTTTCACCGCCAAGTTTATTTATGGAGGATCTGTGTCAGAAGCTAATGCGGATGGATTTCTAAAATCTCCTGACATAGAAGGCGCCCTTGTCGGAGGAGCCAGTCTTAAGCCGAATGAAATTAAAAGAATACTTGAATTAGCACACTTTTATGCCAAACAATAATAATTTTTCACAAAAATGGTTTTGGATTTTACTAAATAGTTTTTTGGTAGTTGCGATTGCTTTCGGAATCAAAGTTTTGTTCTTTTCGTCATTTTTTAGTCCGCTTCGAACTGTTAGCGTGAGCGCTGAAGGAAGAGCGATCGTTGCGCCAGACATTGCAGAGATTTATTTTTCTGTCGTGTCTGAAGGGAAAGATCCAAAAGTGGTCCAGGAATCTAATACAAAAAAGATGAACGATGCGATTGATTTTGTTAAATCACAGGGGATTCCTGCGGTTGATATAAAAACATCGAACTATAGTCTTATTCCCAGATATGACTATAATCCAAGGCCTGATCTCTATCCGACGAAAACAGAACAGATAATCGGCTACGTTCTTACACAAACTGTAAATGTCACTGTAAGAGATTTGGAAAAAACAGGAGCTATACTAGGCGGACTTCCGTCTCACGGGATAAATCAGATCGAAAACGTAAGTTATATGGTTGATGATCCAGACGCTTTCTTGGCTGATGCTCGAACGGAAGCCTTTACTAAGGCGAGAGCAAAAGCCGATGCTATGGCTAAGGCAAATAGGGCAAAAATAAGAAGAGTAGTAACCTTTGGGGAGTCTACGGGAGGATATCCGATTTTCTACAAAGGTGAAGCTTATGGAAGGGGAGGCGCTACAGATGTTGCTTCTGTGCCAGCTCCACAAATAGAACCGGGGACAGATGAGATTACTGTTCAAGTGAGTGTGACCTATGAATTGTGGTAAGTTTTTAACACAGGACTTGACTTTTTAGGTGATACTAATGTATACTTGTTTTCGGTGAGTGCTCTTTATTCCTGATTCGCAAGATTTAGGAATATCTCTCTCGCTTTTGTGGCTAAAAACCCCGCTTCGCGGGGTTTTTAGTTTGTTTTAGATATTTGGGGCGTGTATTATATATTTAGCGTTGAGTCGCTTTATTATCGGTTTTCCTAAGGACTGCAAGGACGAGCACTCATTGAAACACAAAAGCATTTGTGAGGTCACCACTTGCAGTCCTTAGGGAAACTGATTTTTTATGTTTAAACAGGGAATTAATCTTTCAGAACATACGAGTTACAGAATAGGCGGGCCAGCTAGATATTTTTGTACTGCAAAAAATGTTGAAGAGATAGAGAAAGCTGTTTTGCGAGCTTCAAATGAAAAGCTGCCGATTTTTGTTTTAGGGGGAGGGACTAATATTGTTTTTTCTGACGATGGATATGATGGCGTTATTTTAAAACCATCGCTTTCTCGTCTCGAAGATAAAAATGGACTGGTTTTTGTGGAGGGGTCAGTTTTAATGACTGATCTTCTTGATTTCGCGGCTACTAAAGGATTGTCTGGTCTTGAATGGGCTGGTGGACTTCCTGGGACTCTAGGAGGGGCTATAAGGGGTAATGCCGGGGCTTTTGGTGGGGAAATAAAGGATTCTATTGTTGAGGTGGTGAGTTTGAGAATCCAAGACGGTAAGACTTATCTTATGAGGAGAACGGCTACACAATGTAATTTTGGTTATAGAAATAGCGTATTTAAAACAAGCCCCTATCAAGAAATAATTCTTTTTGCGACATTGAAAATGGGGAAGGGAAGCAAAAAAGAAATAAGAAATTCTATTGAGGAAAAAATAGCTTATAGATTTTCTCGTCACCCGATGGAATATCCGAATGCGGGCAGTATGTTTAAAAATGTGCCGGTGCATCAATTTTCGGAAGATGTTTTTAGCGAGCTTGCTTCTCATGTAAAAACCGACCCATTTCCTGTCATTCCTGCAGCTTACTTAATTTCACAGACTGATCTAAGGGGCGTGGGTATTGGGGGAGCTATGATTTCTCCAAAGCATCCGAATTTTATTGTGAATGTTTTACATGCAACTGCTGCTGATATTTCATCTTTGGCAAATCTTGTGGAGGCTACCATTCATGACAAGTTTGGCGTAGATCTTGAACGGGAGGTTATGTATGTCTAGTTTTTAGGTTAGTAAAGATAACAAAAATATTTTTTGAGGCGTTATAAATTGTATGAATATAAATATAAAAGCGACAAATATAGATCTTACCCCCGCTCTTAGGGAATACGTTGAGGAAAAAATAGGGTCACTTAAAAAATTTACCAGTAGGTGGGATTTAGAAGGAGGTGTTTCTACTGCTGTTGAGGTTGGTAGAACGACAAAACATCATAATAAAGGCGATGTTTATAGGGCTGAAGTAAATATAAAAATTCCTCATGGATTTTTGAGGGCTGAACATGAGGGTCCTGATGTAAGGTTGGCTATTGATAAGGTTAGAGATATTTTGCAGATAGAAATCGAAAAACAGAAAGGAAAGGAGCTGAATAGATAGATTTCTCAGGAAAATACTTTAGTTATTGGATTTAATGCGTTTTCGGTATAGAATACGACACGTATGTTAGGTTTATTTTCTAAGCTTTTTGGAGGTGAAAAGGAGCTTAAAGGGAAAGTCGCGCTGGTAAACGATCTTGAGGAAAAATTTTCCAAACTCTCTTTGGAAGAGCTTTTTTCTGAAAGCGCGAGACTCCGAAAGGAAATAGGGGGGGATATAAAAAAGCTTGATGATTTTTTACCGGATGCTTTTGCTCTTGTAAGGGAAACTGCAAAGAGAACTCTTCGTCAGAGACATTTTGATGTGCAAATTATGGGTGGGGTGGCGCTACATGATGGCAGGGTTACTGAAATGAGAACTGGTGAAGGAAAGACTCTGGCGGCGACTTTACCGGTTTATTTAAATGCTCTTTTAGGAAGAGGGGTTCATGTTGTGACCGTTAATGAATATTTGGCGAAAAGAGATGTTGTGTGGATGGGGCAGATATACAATGCGCTTGGACTATCTGTGGCGTGCCTTGTTCACGAAGGAGCGCTTATGTATGACCCGAAGTATGCTGGTGATTCCACTTTTGAAAATAATGCTCCCGATCAACCAATGGCTGAAGGGGGTATGGTTGATAAGGAAAGAGACACGACAGGGAGTTTTTTGGTTCAGAATGAATATTTAAGACCTGCGTCGAGGCGTGAGGCGTATGAGGCTGATATCACTTATGGAACGAACCATGAGTTTGGTTTTGATTATTTAAGAGATAATCTTGCACACAATTTAGAAGACCAGGTTCAGAGGAATAGGAGATTTTTTGCAATTATCGATGAGGTCGACTCAATTTTAATTGACGAAGCAAGAACACCGCTTATTATATCGGCGCCGGATACGGAATCGAGTGAGTTTTATAAACTTTTTGCGAGAGTCGTTTCTACTCTTCAGAAAGATCTGCATTATAATGTTGATGAAAAATTGAGAACGGTTGATGTGACTATTGAAGGGATAGATTCTATTGAAAAATCTCTAAAGATAGAGAATATATATGCGCCAGAAAATTTAAAATTAGTTCACTATTTTCAAGAAAGTTTAAAAGCAAAAGAGCTTTTCAGGCGTGATAGGGATTATGTTGTTAAGCAAAACGAGATAATTATCGTTGATCAGTTTACAGGGCGACTCATGCCCGGTAGGAGATATTCTGGAGGACTTCACCAAGCGATTGAGGCAAAAGAAAATGTCCCTATCAGACAGGAGTCCAGAACATATGCAACAGTTTCTATACAGAACTATTTTCGTCTTTATGAGAAGCTTGCCGGTATGACCGGAACTGCGCAAACATCAGCGGAGGAGTTTGATAAGGTTTATGGTCTTGAGGTTTCGACTATTCCTACAAACAAAGATCCACAGAGGGTGGATTTTCCAGATAAGGTTTATAAAACCAAAGCGGCTAAGTATAGAGCGATAGCTGAGGAAATTAGGGAAAGAAATAAAAAAGGCCAGCCAGTTTTAGTGGGAACTGTGTCGATTGAAAAAAATGAAGAGCTTTCAAGAGAGCTTTCACTTGCCGGTTTGGATCACAAAGCTTTGAATGCAAAAAATAACGAAGGTGAAGGAGCTATCATTGCGCAGGCTGGAAGGCGTGGGGCTATCACTGTGGCAACGAACGTTGCTGGTAGAGGTGTTGATATTATTCTGGGTGGTAACCCGCCTAAACAGTCTGAAGCGGAGGAAATAAAGACACTTGGAGGTCTTCATGTCATTGGTACCGAGAGGCATGAATCGAGACGTATAGATAATCAGCTCAGGGGTCGCGCGGGGCGTCAAGGTGACCCCGGTTCATCGCAGTTCTTTCTTTCTCTTGAGGATGATCTCATGCGTATTTTTGGAGGGGATAGAATAGGTCGCCTTATGGAAACTCTAAAGGTTCCTGAAGATGTGCCGATTGAGGCGAGAATGATTTCATCTGTTATATCGCAGGCACAGGGGAAAGTTGAGGGTATGAACTTTGATGCTAGAAAACATCTTCTTGATTTTGATGACGTCCTTAATAAACAAAGAATAGCAATTTACAGGAAGCGTCAGCAGGTTTTGGAAATAGGAACTATTTCTATAACAAAAGAGGAAGTGGAGAGCGAATCTTTATCAAAGGAGGAAAAAAATGTTTCTGTTCTTCAAATACCTCCGGGGGCTATGCCAGTGGTTCTACAGATGCTTGATATGCTCTGGATGAACCATTTGTCAGAAATGGAGGCCTTGGGGGACGCTGTGAGGCTTCGCGCGTACGGACAGCATGATCCTCTTGTGGAATACAGAAGAGAGGGTCATATAGCGTTTAGGGCACTTCTAGTCCAATTTGATTCGTGGCTTTTGGAAAACGAAAAAAAGATTTTGGAAATGCAGGAGGTTCATCATCACAGGCCGCAAAATGTGAAAATACCAAACCATCCTTCTCATGAGAAAGTTGGGAGGAATGATCCATGTCCGTGTGGAAGTGGGAAGAAGTATAAGAAGTGTCATGGGTCATGAGGGAAGCCTAAAAAACCTTTAAAACCGGGAATTTAAGCCAAAAGCTCAAACCCGATGTCTTACGAAGACATCGGGTTTTTGTATTACCAACAGAAAGTGTCATGGGAATTAACCACATAAAAATATGAACGAAAAAATGAAAAATTCACATTTAGAGAAAACAGAACGCAACCAGCGGATTCGAGAATTGCTGACCAAGGACTGGAGTCAGCCGAAGATCGCCGAAGCGTTTGGGATCACGGTCCAGAGAGTAAACGATCTGGTGCAGAAATGGGTATGGCGAGGACTTCTCGAAAAAACCGAGGAGGGCTTTGCCCTACCAAAAAAAGGTCGAACACCAGCAAAAGTTATCCACAAACCATAAACATATGAACTACGACAAATACCAATTTGTCCTCGACTGGGATGAACTCCCCGAGGACTTCAAAGAAGAAAAGATAACCGAGTACATCGAAAAGAGCGAGAAGCTCGAATGCAAGGAGTGCGACGGAATGGGGACTCAACCGATGGAGATTGCCGGCAAAGAAGGAGTGACCTGCGAACCATGCAAAGGAACCGGCGAAGTCAGCCCCGATCCAGACGATCAGGATCAAAGAGAGAAAGCCGAAGATTACATAAAAGCGCACTTCCCGATTTATTTCTAAAGGTCGAATTAATAAACCAATTAAAAATTACAACCATGACAAAAGCGCAATTGAAAAAAACCATCGACAAGGAGATTCGAGCCATGCGAGGCAGAATCACCTCAATCGTCAGAGACCGAATTGCCGATCAGATCATCGATGACCTCGGAGACGAGACCGGCGAGCTGATGGGAAAGCTGACGGTGGACTTCGTAGACGACCCCAAACTTACCGACTACGCCTACGGAAAGATATACGATGCCCTGCTCGAGGAACTGATCAAGTATCTTAAAAAACCGCGATAAGAACCATGAAAAATTACTACATCAAACTGACCATCAACGACCCCTATCCGAAGCATTACGAGTCGACGGATCAGGGATCGAATGTGGCGATAGCGGTGAAGCGTGCCATCCAGAAGTTCAGAAAAGAAAAATGGCAACGCCGGCCGCTCAAAGAATTAACCATCTACGCAAAATCACTATGACAAACGAATGGCAAGAAAAGCTCAAGAAGTTCCAAGAGGCCAGAAAAGAGAAATCCGCGTGGTACGAAAAGACCGGCCGGGAAATCCTCGAAAAGCACCAGATAACCGCCTGCTACAAATGCGACTGCCGAGGATGGGGCCGAGAAACGAAACACAGCCGAGCCCACGCCCACACCAAGAAGCGAATCGTCTGCCTCGATGCCGTACCGAAAGGATACAAATCATTCTTCACCCTCCTGCACGAAATCGGACACATCGTAGCGGAGAAAGCGGACTACTCGAGCGAAGTGCCAAGATCGCTGGCCGAACACAACGCCACCGAGTGGGCATACAAGACGCTGAAAGAACTTGGTCTGCCGATCAAACGGAAAGTCAAAGGAGAATACGACAGCTACATCAAAGAAAAAGTCGCGCGAGGCCTGAGGCGAGGATTAAGAGAAATCCCAAAAGAACTTCGAAAACATTTCAAAAGTTAGCAACTGACTCTGCTCTTGAGAAATCGAGACCAGAGATGAGGGGCTAATAAATAAAAAGCAAAAGGTCGACCCTCAAGAAGCAAGCACATTAATAACCTTATAACTGTTCCCGACCCGCTTCCCGCTGAAGCGAAAAGGGATCTCCCGTCAAAGCGGGACGAGTTAGAGCACAGCTATAAGAACCAACCCAGAACCTCTTCCCGAAAGGGATCTTGGCGAAAGCCGAAGTTAGAGCAGAGGGAAAGGAACAAAACACGATCATGGAAATAACACTCAAGTCCCACAGGGACTACATGAATCGGATGCTCTGTAGCATGAGCGTCCGAGATGCCGAAAAGCATTCAGGGTTTATCACAGCCCTATACGCTACCGAGGCCTTCTTAGTCGAAAGGACTCGAAAAGAATTAATTAAAAACAAGACCGATCAGGCCTTGCTCAAAAAAGGCAAAAGCCCTGCTTTCGCAGAGCTCTCACCTATCTATGCCTTTAGCATAGCAAACGCCCCTGAAGCGGTCAATGCCTAACAACATGACGGAAAAAACTACAACCAGAAAAGAGATCGTCGTGCCGCAAGTCGCCCTTCCCCAAAAACGGGGAAGGCGACCGGCGCCGCGAACCGAAGCGGTCATGCCAGCCGTGTCGGAAGCTCAAGAAAATGTCTATGAGCTTATGGATCGCAAAGACGATCAGCAGATTCTTGCCGAACTGCAGGGGCGATTCTTAGACGAGTATGTCTATGAATTCCCGCAGGACGGCAAAACGGTCACCGGCCTCTCATGGATCGGGACCAAAGAAGCCAGCCGGGAATATGGAGGAATCCAGGTCCCGCTCGAAAAATTAAAGATCATCACCGAGGACGACAAGAGTGTCACGGTGGCGGTCGAGTCGTTTGATGTCTACACCGGCACCTCTCGGATAGGCCTCAAGCGACAACAAAAGCATCTCCGTCTCCGAGACGGAAGAGTGCTGGAGAATCCCTTCTACTTCGAGCAAGCGGTCTCGAAAGCCCAGCGAAACGCCATCAACGCGGTGATTCCCTACACCTTCGTGAAAGCGTGGATTCAGCTCAAGAGAAAAGGCGCGACCCCGAAACAGATGCAGGAAGCCGAACAGCAAATCCAAGAGATCAAAGAGCAATCCGTAGACCAGAAAAAGATTCAGATTGCCGCCCTGCTCAAAAAACTCGGACACTCTCCCCAGGGTCCGGCCGAGTATCAAAAGGTCGTCAAAGACATTACCAACATAAAACTTGAGCCCCAAAACTACGATGAGGTCATCTCACGACTGCAGGTCAGCGTAGCGGAGCTCAATGGACACGCAAAATTATGAATGGACAAATACTAACCCACGAAGCCGCTCAGCCGGCGGCGGTAAAAGAAAAAGAGAAGCGGCACTTCTCGGTATCGCAACTACTCACTTATCAAAAGTGCCCGCTTCACTACAAGTTCCGATACATTGACGGATTAAAAATTCCGCCACGATCGGTGATGACGCTGGGAAGCTCGGTTCATGCCGCCCTCGAGCACAACTTTCGTCAGAAGATAGAAAGTCACGAGGATCTGAAAGTGAACGAAGTGCTGGATGCTTTCTCCGACAGCTTCGACTTGGCGAAGCCAGAGACGCTCTGGGACAAAGACGAGAGTCCGGCAGAAGTCAAAGACAGCGGTGTGAATCTGGTATGCGCCTACCATACCGGCAAAGACCGCGCCGGCGAACCATTCATCTACCGGGAACTCAACCCCAAGACGAGGAAGTACGAAAAGAAGCCAGTCAAAGCTCTGTCGCCGACCATTCAACCGCTCATGGTCGAAGAGCCCTTCGAGGTGAACTTCGACAATGTGGACTACAAGTTTATCGGCCGAATGGACTTGGTGGATGACAAGATGAGAATCCGCGACACCAAGACAAGCGCGAGAACCCCGACGCAAGATCAGGTGGACACCGACCTTCAGATGACCGCCTACAGCATGGGATTCCGGGTCAAGACCGGGAAAATCGAGAAAGGACTCTTGATGGACTACATCGTCAAAAATGGCGTGCCGAAAGTGGTAAGCGTTGCCACCAAGAGAACCGAAGAGGATATCCAGCGACTCCTGAACCTTATGGCGAGAATTGCCCATGCCATAGATTGCGGAGTGTACTACTGCAGTTGCAACCCGATATTCTGCAACCCGAATAATTGCGGATATTGGGATTTAGGGAACGGCAGAGGTTGCAGATACGGAATCGGGTAATCGGCAACTGACAGCCAGCCCTACGGATCATCGTAGTTGCGTGATCCAAAAGTAGGGCCGGCTGATGAGCGGCCGAGAAGAAGTCCGAACCAGGACTTCTTCTTCGGGGGAAAGAAAACATATGACATACGCAAAAACAACAACCGAATACAAACAGTCAACGACCGCAGAGCAGTATCGCTTCTTGTGCGGCATTTTACTTCCGCAAATTCAGGCCGCTTTTGGCGTTGACCGAAAGGCGGCTCACAAGCGCATGAGAGACAAGCTCATCGAGTGGGGCTATATCAAACGATCCCGGTCCGAGCTGACCTATCACCAGACCATAGAGATCACACAAAGGTTCAAAAATTATTTGGCAAAACAAGTAAAAAAACTATGACCGATTTAGAAAAAGCAAAAATTTTATACGAATGTCAATTCTGGATGGCCGGCAACGGACACTTTAATTTGAATCCCGAAGATGTGGCAGAGGTTTTGCGGCTCATGCGGACAAAGAAAACCACCGAAGCCCTAAGGGGCGCACTGCGAGATTTTTACGATAATCACCCGAAAGCAAAAGCGGTCGATCGGGGGTTAGAAGAAAATTATTTGGAATACTAACTATGAAAAACGGATGGATTTCAATTTGGCGGCGGTTGCAACATCACTGGATATGGGACGACAAGCCCTTCAGCCGGGCCCAGGCGTGGATTGATTTGATTATGCGAGCAACCCACAAGAACGATAAGACGGTGCTGTTTTTGAACAGAACCTTCACTCTTGCACGAGGAGAGCTCGTGACCTCGCTTCGTTTCTTGGCAAAAGAATGGGGGTGGTCGAAAAACAAGGTCAGCGGCTTCTTAAACGACCTCGAACGCGATCAGATGATTGAGCGTCCGCATAGTAAAAATCGGGACAGGGTTCGGGACAGCCAGTTCACTCGGATTTTAATAGTGAACTACGAAAGATTTCAACCGCAGAAAAGCGAGGGAAGGGACAGCAAGCGGGACACGCGAAGGACACGCGCGGGACAGCAAAGGGACAGGAACAATAATGATAACAATGTTAACAATGGTAACAAAAAAGATATACGCCCAAAGGAAGCGGAATACGATGCTCTCTTTGAGATTTTTTGGAAAGAGTATCCCAACCATAAAGCCAGAAAAAAGGCCCTGCAATCTTGGTATCGCTTAAAACCAACTCTCGAACTTACGCAAACCATAGTCGAAGCGGTGCGGAAAGCGAAAGAAAGCCCGCAATGGAAAAAAGAAAGCGGCCAATTTATACCGCACCCGACAACCTACTTGAACCAAGAGCGATGGAACGATGAGTTGGAATCACCCAAAACAAAGGTCGGAAAATATGATCACTTAATAACCAAAGCATAAACATGGAAAAAATCGAAAACACAATCAAAGAGAAAGAAAACCAGCCAGCCCCGCCGCAAACTGCCTGCAAGCGATGCGGAAACCAAGCCGCGCCGAAATTTATCACGCTCCTCGGCTGGCGACAGCAGGATCATTGCGATTCTTGCGGCGCGATAATCGCCGAGGAAAGAGAAAAGCGAGAAATGGAACGCGCCGAAAAGATGACCATTGAAACATACCTTGCCCGATCCGGCTTGATGCGCGGACTCTTGGCACGAATGACCCTTGAGAATTTCAATCCACAACTTGCGGGCAAAGCGCATGAGATCGCCAAAGAGTACGCTGAAAACTTTGGCCGGGAGACGACAAACGGCCTCATGCTCTATGGCAAAGCAGGGTCCGGCAAAACACATCTCGCAGTTTCAATGGCTCGGCACATTATCGAGAAGAAACAGATTCAGGTAAGGTTCGCCCGAATAGTCGATCTCTTAAGCGAGATCAGAAAAACTTTTGACAACAATGAGCAGTACCGAACTGAAAACGAATCGGAATTGATCCAAAGGTATACATCAACCCCGCTCTTGATTATCGATGACTTGGGAGCTGAAAAGACCACCGACTGGGTCCGCCAGATTTTATACCAGATCATCGATGAACGCTGGATCGAACAGAAGCCGATCATTGTTACCTCAAATCTCAACCTCGAAGAATTGGAAGCGAGGTTTGAGGAAAGAATAGCTTCCCGAGTCGCCGGCATGTGCCGGCTGGTCGAGTTCCGGGATTACGATTATCGGATAAAAAAACCAACACCATGACTCTAATCACAGGAACAGAAAAACAACTTGAGGAAGGCGCGCGAGATTATTGGACGATAGAGGCGATGGAGAAGTACGGCGGCTCATTCGTGAAAGCTCTTGCCGAAGCGGCGAGGAGAGCCGATAGACAGAACCTCGAAAAGATCAAGACGACATGGGTTGAATACTGGACAGAGTACGAGAAAACGGGGTGCGAGATGGAAGAAAAATACGAGAGTGAAAATAAAAGGTCGAAGTAAAAATTAATTCAACAAACATTATGAGCAGAAAAATAGGAGCGTTATGGATCAAACAATCGCAGGACGGGAGAAATTACTTGTCCGGCGTGATCCAAGATTTAAGCGGAGACATCAACATTGCTGTCTTCAAGAACGATAAAAAAGAAGCGGATAAACAGCCCGATTATAACATCGTGTTGTCGGAAAGATCGAAGCCGGCCCCTCAGGTCGAAGGAGCCCCGGGTCCAGACGATATCCCGTTCTAACGCCAGAATTGAGCGGATTTGCCAAAAACCTTGCCACCTGTTTGCCCTTGTGTGCGATTCTTTGGCAAAAGCCGACCCGTACCACCTGATACAGAAAAACAACGAGGGGGCGAAAAAATTAAACAATTAACTAACAAACTAATTATGGAATCACAAGACAAAGAAGTATTGGAGACAATACTCAAAGCAATAGTAAATCAGCCCGAAAAAGTGTCGGTGACTCGCTCTACGGACGAGATGGGCGTGTTGCTCACGGTTAAGCTCGGCGAGGGCGATGCCGGCGTCGTTATCGGCAAGCAAGGTCAGAGCATTAATGCGATCCGAAGCGTGATCAATATCGTAGGTCGAAAAAATCAGGCGAAAGTTAATGTGAAGCTCGATGTGCCAGAGGTGCGCCGAGGAATAGCGCGGCCCGAATCTAATCTATGAAAAATAAAAAAGTTGAAAAACGAATATCGCAATTTGTATCTGTTGAGAAATGCCGGCCGAACGCTTGGAATCCGAGAGGCATGAATAAAAAAGAGTTTGAAGCACTCAAGCTCTCAATCCAAGAGCACGGACAGACCCAGCCGATCCAAGTCCGGCCGATTAAGGACGGCTACGAAATCATTGGCGGCTATCACCGCTGGCTGGCCATGAAAGAGCTGAAGTTTTTGGAAGTGGAAGTGAACATCACGCCAATGGGCGATGACGAGGCGAAAATCTTCAGCTTGCAAGATAACATTCACGGCCAAGACGACCTCTTGCGGCTCGGAAAGCTCGTCTATGAATTAACCGAGAAAGGATTCTCGATCAAAAAGATTGCTCAAGTGTATGGTGCGGAAGAGGACGCATTGAAAGACGCTCTCAAAGTTGCTCACGAAGATATCGCAAAGAAGTTGCAGAAACTCAAGGATGAAATGACCAAAGAAAACTTTGTTGAGCTATCTTTTATCATTGACGAAAAGCCAAAGGATCAGATCAAGACATTCGTCAAAGAGGTCACTAAATTCGCCGAAGCCAAGGGTGCGGAAGTCGAATCGGTGAAAGAGAAAATCAATCCCAAAAAGGTAACCATAGCCCTGATTACATTCGGCGTTACCAACCCGCAAGCAAAAGTGATAAACCGAGCCATTGAGAAGCTGATAAAAGCCGAAAAAGTGTTGAAATCCCGGGCTCTGGAATTGATATGCGCGGACTTCTTGGCGGGTGCCTAACCCATACTAACCCATAAGAATCATGGCTCACCCAAGACCCAAATCCAGAAAGAACCCTAAGGAATATGAAAAACGACTTCGCGTGGTTATGCGCCTTTTTATTCGCGGCATCACCGAAGAAGAAATTGCGGAAGCAGTTGGCGTAGATCAATCAACAGTATCGGATGATTTAGCTGAAATCAGAAAACGAAACCAAGCCGCCTTTAATGAAAAACTTGAGGATTGGCAAGACCCGAAAACTCTTGCGGCTGGGGTGAATCAGAAATTTGATGAGCAAGAACGAGAAGCATGGGATGTGGTCTCCAATAGCCAGGGGACATCAAAGGTCGCGGGCTTGAAAGAAGTCCGGGAGATCAACGAGAAGCGCATTCAGATTCTTCAGCGACTCGGCCTGATTTACGAAGAGCCCGAAAAAATAGCTACCGACAACTATGACGAACTCCAAGCCCAAATCCAAAGAAGAAGAAAAGAAAGAGGCGATCTTTGAAGATTTGGCCGATCCACTCGACTACATCGAGAATATGCTCTGGATCAAAACCAAAGATCAGCGTGTCGTTCGTCTGTGTCTTAACGACGCTCAACGGATTATTTACAGGCGAATCCGAGAATTAGAAAAAGAGAAGAAGCCGATTCGCCTTATTATTTTGAAAGCGAGACAAGAAGGAGTTTCAACTCTGTGTGAAGCTATCTTGTTTGAAAAAACAGCCCGGCACGAAAATGTGAATTCGCTCATTATCGCCCATGAACCAGAAAGCACTGAGGAGATTTTTGCGATGTCCAAGAGGTTCTACGATATGCTTCCCGATTGGATGAAGCCATTGAGGAGATACGACAATAAAAAACAAATGGCGTTTGAAAATCCAGACGAAAAGGCTCGAGGTCGGCTTCCCGGCAAGAGATCGCGGATGGTAATCGCGACCGCCGACAAAGTCAAAATCGGACGAGGAATGACCTTGCACTGCTTTCATGGGTCCGAGGTGGCTTTTTGGAAAAAAGCGAAAGAACTCATGCTCTCGGTTATGCAGGCGATCCCAGATTTACCGAATACGATGATATTTCTTGAGTCAACTGCAAACGGATTCGGTGGCGATGGAGAATACTTTTACAACATGGTGCAAGACGCGCGATCCGGGAAAAACGATTTTGAGCTGATATTCCTTCCGTGGCACCTGATGCCCGAATATTCAATGCAGTTCTCCGGCGAAGAAGAAAAGACAAAGTTTGCCGAGACGCTGGACGCTTACGAAAAGGAAATCCAGAGAAGCTTCAATCTGACGCTCGAACAATTAAACTGGCGGCGTTGGGCGATCAAAAATAAGTGCGGCGGAGATACCGATAAGTTCAAACAAGAGTATCCCATCACCATCGAAGAAGCGTTCGTCGCTTCGGCAAGCACGGTAATTCCAAAACAGCACATTGAGGCCCAGAGGAAATACATCAGAGAACCGATTGATAAACTGGACGGCGATGTTTTGATTTATGAGCATGTGAAAAATCATTACTACGCCTTGGGCGCTGATCCGTCCGAAGGCGCGGGTAGGGATGATTCGGCATTTACAGTGCTCGACAGGATGACCGGCCGGGAAGTGGCGCACTTTGCAAACAACAGAATCCAAGCCGACCTGTTCGCAAGAAAAATGGTTAAAACCGCTGAGTATTTTGGCAACGCGATTATAGTGCCAGAAGTAAACGGACACGGCATTGCGGTGCTAAACGAATTGCAGAAGTTGGAATATCCGAATATCTTCCGGCAGAGATATTACGATCACCCATCAAAGCAGTGGACTCGAAGATTGGGATGGAAAACCACAAAAATAACAAAGCCGCTGATGGTAGACGAGTTCAAACATGGATTGCGTGAAGAGGAAATTGGAATGTCGTCTGCCGCGACTGTTGGTCAGATGCTCACCTTCGTGCATACCAATGAGCCAGATCGGCACGGAATGGGAGCCGAGACCGGCCAGAAAGATGATCGCCTTATTTCCGCCATGCTTGCGTGGCAAGGATTAAAAGACCTTCCATCGGAATTTATACATGACTAATATGCAATGTAAAAAATGCCAAGAAAAATATCCGACTAAGCTCCATCAGGGAATTTGTAAGCTCTGTTGGTCAAAGATCGGAAAAAAATCAAAACGCAAGGGTGCGAGAAATGAGCGAGAGGGTGGCGCGAAGTTTTATGAAAAAGAGTTTGGAATTACTGTCCGAAGAACGCCGCGATCCGGCGGGTTCGGATCATTTATGCCCGGCGATATCATGGCCAGAGGAGAAACCATCCTCAATGATTTTTATATTGAGATGAAAAACTGCGAGCAGTGGAAGCTCGTAGAGTGGTACAAAAAAGCCAGAGAAGAATCCCTTGACTTGGGACTTTCAAAAATACCGATTATCGATGTTACTCGCAATTTGGAAGAACATTTTATATTCATACGCCGAGATCATTTCGTAAAAATAATGAGAGAATTGGAAGGATACAGAAAAAGCGATTCGCAGAGGTCGACGGATCGCCAAAATTAATAATCAAGCAATAAACATATGGACGAAGAAAAAAAATTGAACGAGGATCAATCTTCGGGCGAGGAAGGACAGGCAGAGGACACGGGTGACAAGGCCAAAGAAGATGCTGATGCCGATTCATCTGAAGCCAGCCAAGAAGGAAGCCGGGAGTAATTGATTTCTCACGAGGCGGGGAGCTCGGCTGTCCGTCTCAATGAGAAATTAAAATTATGCGAGAAACTATCAGCCACTGCCCATATTGCACTAAAGTTTTATTCAAAGACGCATCGTTCAAAGACGAGGCGGACTTTGAGACGAATTGCCATCACTGCGGAAAGCCAATTATTGTAGAAGTGCAAAGAGAAATTGTCATTATTGTAAAACCGAGAATCCAGGTGAACTTGCAACAAAATCAGCTTGATAAAACGCTGAAAAGTTGATATGCGCGAGTATGCTAATCGAGAGAGGGTTTTTAATTGACAATTATATCGGTAAGAATATAATAAACTCAAAGGTCATACTTTTCTTACAAGTAAGAAATAAGCAAAATTATGCAAAAAAAGAAGAACGGAGAGCAATTTTATGGAACGACTACTATGGGCGAGAAGGGTCAGGTAGTTATTCCTGCCGAAGCGCGAAAGGCGATGGGTATCAAAAAGGGCGAGAAACTTCTCGTGTTTGGTATGGGGTGCGATATGCTCGCATTTTCCAAACTATCAAAGGTCGAGCAGTTTGCCTCTCATCTTTCAGGTCGGTTAGAGGCAATTCGTGGAATTATTAAAAAATCTAAATAAACTTATGAACTACGAAACATTGCCATCAGAAGAAACGATTACAAAAACCGCAGAAGCGATAAAACAACGAGGTATTGAAGTTATTATTGTTAATAGTAAAGAAGAAGCACTGGCAAAAGTGAAGGAGCTAATCCCAGAAGGCGCAACAGTAATGAATGGGTCTTCCACTACACTGGATGAAATCGGATTCGTTGAGTATTTGAAACAAGGTAAGCACCCGTGGAAGAATCTCCACGACCCCATCCTTCAAGAGCAAGACCAGCAAAAGAGAATGGAGTTAATGCGACAAGCTGTGCTCGCTGATTACTTCCTCGGAAGCACCAACGCTATTGCAGAGACAGGAGAGTTGGTATCTGCTGACGCAAGCGGCTCTCGTGTTGGAGCATATCCATTTGCCGCAGGTAAGGTTATTCTCGTGTCTGGAATAAATAAGATTGTTCCTACGCTTGAGGACGCAATAAAACGGGTGCGAGAATATGCGTATCCGTTAGAAAATGAACGAGCAAAGAAAGTATATGGTATGGGCAGTATGGTTGGTAAAATGCTTATTACCGAAAAAGAGATGTTTCCACAAAGAACCACATTGATATTGGTAAAAGAGAAGTTGGGATTTTAGTTTTCCTGATCTCAAATTTCAGAACTCAAGGAGTTTGCCGCCAAAGAAAAACCTGAATAACCTCTGTGGAAAACCTTGTTGACGCGCCCAGAAATGGTATAATAAAAATACAACTGAATAATTCTTGCTCTGCGGGGCAAGCGTGAATCGTATATTCCGGGTCTGCGGGCCTGCGATTACAGCTTTGCGAAAGCAAAAACGGGCTGTAGTCGCAGGCCCGTTTTTTATTTGTCGGCCCTTATCTCTGGCTCTCTTAAAGGTCGAAGCGCATCCATCGACCTCCACCTGAAAGGGTGTAAAAAGGAGCGTTGAGAGGGCCAGAAATAAGGGCTAACAATCAAAACAACTATGTCGTGGACAAAATTTGAATCATTGCCGAATTACTTCGGCGGCAAAAGAAAACTGGTGCGGGATATTTTCAAGCACATTAAAAAACCAGACGGTGTTTTTATTGACGCGTTCTTGGGCGGTGGATCTGTGAGTTTGTGGGCAAAAGCCAAAGGATACAAAGTCGTCTGCAACGACATTGCCGAGCGATCCTTCATTGTCGGCAAAGCCCTTATTGAAAATACGCGGACACTGATCACCGATGAGGACTTAGCCCGCCTTTTTATAGAAACCAAACATAAAAGTTTTATTGAGCAAAATTATGTCCCGAAAGTGTTCGTCAAACAGATCGCCGAATTTTTAGATAACGCCTTCGTGATGGTTCGGGACAATTTTATTCCGGGAAGCACCAAGCAGTATCTCATGTATCATCTCCTCATTAAATTTATCGGAAGCACAAGGCAATTCGGAAAGTTTACGCATACCAGAGACACTATCGACCTTTCAAACGAAAGCTACGATTGGCCTCTCCGCTCAAAATCTCACGCGCCGAAAAACATCCGTATGATCGAGCATCCGCTGATCGGCCTTTTGCATCTTAAGAATGTGATCAATCGCGGCATTTTTGATAACCATCAAGAAAACGAAATCCACAAAGGAGATGTTTTTGATTTCCTTAAGAGAGCAAGCGGCGATGTGGTCTACTTTGACCCGCCCTATCCAGAATCGAGCGCGTACGAAAACGAATACTATGTCCTCGATTGCATCTTGGCAGAAAAGAAAATCACGAAAGAAGTAAGCGTATTTTCAAAAGCCGACGCCAAGATATTCCTTGAAAAAATGTTTGAGTGCTCAAGACATATTCCGCAGTGGGTCATCTCTCTTGGCCAGACCAACCCTGATACCGGCATCAAGCCAGACGAGCTTTTGAAAGTGGTGCGAAAATTCCGAAAAGCAGAGGTCGAGATGCTTGATCACAAGTGGAGTGTGTCTAACGCCGGCGGCCGGCCCCAGAGTGACAACATCGAATACATAGTTTACACCCCATGAAACTTTTATTGAGAAAAATTAAAGAATTTATCAATTGGCTCTTCGGGCTATCCAGAAAGCCGTCCGGCGTTTCCATTTACGAGGTGTTGGCAATTACGCCCGGCAGAATGCATGCATGGATGGAATCGAGCGTTGGCCGAATCAGAAAACCTCTCGGATCAATACCCGATACCATCCTCAATTCCTACATTAACAGTCAGAAGTTAAAGACAATGCCGCCATTTTTGAATAAATAACTATGGCCTCAACCGAACAATTAAAAAAATACTACGAGGAATACGATGACGCGAAAAAACACTTCTTGTACTACTACAAGCCAGAATTTGATCGCGCCTATAAACAATTCGCCCAGTACACCGGCGACAGAGCCAAAGAGCTCGAGCGGACTACCGAGGGAGAAGTTTGGCAATCAAACGCCTATTGGGGACAGGTATTTGCTTACATCAAAATCTTCCTGCAAAAGACAGTCGGCATGGCTCCAGATTTCAAGCTCGAGGGCAAAAACTCCGAACCTTTAAAACAAGTCATTGAATGGCTGTGGGAGATTGGCATGAGCGATGACCTGATCGACCACTTCTTGCAGACATTTATTTGCGGCACGAGCTTAGGCAAAGACATTTTGAAAAAAGAGGTGAAAAAGAAACGCAAGAAAGAAGTGGTCATGATCGAAGAAGCACCGCCGACGGGACTCTTCGGAGAAGTGGTCGGCAAGCTCAAATCCTTTTACAAAAAACTCACCACGAAATCAGAAATTGCGAGCATTACTTTTCGTCCCGACTTCGAGACGGTGGATATGTATAACTGCTATCCGCATCCGAGGATGAAAACGCTCTCGGACAAACTGTCGCTCTTCCAACGATATGTGCTGACGCTCGATGAGATGAAAGAGCAGTACCCGAATGTTCCCGAAACTTTCTGGAATCAGTTCAAAGATAAATCCGGCAATGTGATTCTGCAGGGCGGCGACACTACAGATTATGCATGGGTGAGAAAAGAAGTACTGACCGAGGCGCGGCAACACATCCGAGATACCAAGGCATCCACTCCGTTCTCCGGCGGAGATACCGGCATACCATCCGATCAGCCGCAGATGAAAGAAAAACTTTTTGAAGTGGTTGAGCGCTGGGTTGACGATCACTTAGTTGTGTTTCTGCCGATGTCAGGAACGCCAAAAGAGATAAAGGATATCGACAATCCGTATGACCACGGCGATAAACCCTACAAGAGAATCGTCTTCTTCCCGAGGCCGTTCCAATTCTACGGATTCGGCATCGTGAAGCTCGTGGAGAAACTTCAGGATTTGTTGAACTCCGTCGTGAATCAGCGCGTGGACTCGGTCACCTTGAAAATGCACAGCATGATAGCCGCGGCTCCCGTGGCCATGTCGGGACACAAAAAAGGCATTACGGTGCGTCCGCTCGGGATTTTATGGACAAACGATCCGAACTCCGTCAAAGAGCTGAAATTCGGCGATGTGAATCCGTCCGCCTATCTTGAACCAGACAAGATCAAAGAAATGATGAGGGTGATCATCGGTATAGACGATTATTCAACGCTGAGAGGAACCGATAGAAAAGAAACTGCCACTGTGGCTTCATTCATGCGCGAAGCGACGCTTGAGGGAGTAAAACTTTTTTTGATCATGATGCGGAACGCCTACACCGGCCACTACGATCACTGGATTTCAATGATCAGGCAATTCTGGACAAAGCGGTCCGTAGTTCCGAAAAAAGCTCTTGCTATCATTGATGACTTTGCCGATACGGACTTCACCCCGCTTGAAGAAAGCTGGATCGGAGAGAACGGCGAGCATTTGCTTTTTAATGACGAATACGAATTGTCTATCGAGGCATCTTCGACCCTTGCCACATCAACGGAACTCAAGAAAGCGAAAGATTTGGATTTGTGGGAATTAGTGAAAGACGCTGGCGACATGGTTGACGAAGAATCCGGCCAAATTTACAGCATCAAGAAATTCAAGATTTTAATGAAAGTCATCGAAGATTATGGCTGGGAAGCGGAAAACTATGTTGTGCCAAGACAAATTCCCCAAGAGGTCGTTCCGCCCGCCATTCCACCTGCGGGATTACCGCCGACAGAGGTCCCGGCGCCCCGAGCTCCGACATTGCCGGGACGGCGAGTAGGAGGAGAATTGGCGGCGGCATTAAAACAATAAGTTTATGATGCACGAAGAACTTAAAAAAGTGAAAGGAACAAAAACACCGGCGGTTGAAAAACCAGCCGAGCCAAAACGCGAATTGCCTCGCGTGACTTTTACCGCCGAGGATGTTCCAGAAATTAAAGATTGGAAGATCGGCGGCAAATATTATCTCGAGCTTGAAGTTGAGCAGGTCGCGGCGGAAAAAGACCGCTACGGATACGAGGGAGAAAAGGAAAGACCGCTTACTGCGACATTCAAGGTCGTGGCCGTAAAAGCCATGAAGCACGAATCCCACAAAGAGAATAACGATGACGAGAAAAAGAAAGGGATCGAATACGGAAATTACAAAAATCCGAACCGAATCAGCTAAATCTATGAGCGAGCAAAACTACACAATCAATAAACAAGCCGAGCAGGATTTAGCGAATCTCTACGAGACGAAATACTTTCAAGCTTTGCAGGTATTGGTGGATGAGGAGTTGGACACTACAAAAACCTGCATGCTCAATAAAAAGTTGAGCGCGGATGACCTGCGATTTTATCAAGGTCGCGCCGAAGGATTGGGGGTCGTCCTTTTGCGGATTCAAATGATCCACGATGCGGCCATGAAAGAAGCTAAAAACACATAACATGCCTTACGGACTACCAAAACAAATAAATTCGCAAACAAACAACGCCAAGGTCGAGCGTTGTGTTGAGGAGAATATGGCAAAAGGGATGGACAAAGAACTTGCCATTCGCATTTGCAAAGCATCGGTCATGGGAACGACCAAACGCAAAAAGAAAAAATAGGATTTTGCGTGAGGGGTTCAGCTCGGCGCTTTATGAGAATCGAGCTGAACCTCTCAACAAGGTTCTGCGGACGCCTTCCTTCGAGGTCAAAGGGAGGAAGAAGCAATCCGTAACACATTATTTTAATCCTATGTCAAAAGAAACCAACGCGGACGCCGATCCTAAAGAGCCCAAAGAAAACTTTGAGGATCTCGTGGGAAAGGAACAATCCGCAAAAGAATCTTCGGACACTCCCAAAGAGGGAGAACAATCCGATAAAAAACCAGACGCCGCGGGTGAAAAACCCGAGGAGAAATCTGGCGAAACTCCCGGCGAAGAGGGAGAAAGTCCTGAAGGCGAAACGCCCAAAGAGGGCGGGGAACCTAAAGGCGAAAAACTCTTCTGGGATAAGTTCAAGACCGAAACTGACGCCAAACGGTCATATGACGAAGCCCAGGGAAAAATTATCGGGCAGGGCAAGGAGTTGAACGAACTCAAAACCCGCGCCAAAGAAAATGAAGATTTTCTGGCGACGCTCGATAAAGCTCTGCTCAAAAATCCCGAACTTGCCGAGCAGTTGAAGTCGGCTATTGCCGGCCAAGCTAAAGGCGAGGAAGAGGACGAAGAGCCAGAAGAGGGCGCAGAAGAGGATCTCGACGCAAAAATCGAGAAAAAACTCGAAGAGCGCGAGAACAAAGTCAAAATCAAGCGCGAGCGGGATGCATGGATCGAGAAGCACCCAGAATTTAAAAAGCCCGAAATTGGGCATAAGGTTCTGGATTTGCTTGAAGAAGAGGGTTTGCCTTTCACCGCTAAAACTTTGGATATCGCATATAACTATGTGACCAAAGACAGCCAAGTAAAAAAGGCAAAAGACGAGACCGCCAAAGAGACCGCAAAGCGCGAAGAGGCGGCTACTCTCGAGCGCGAAGAGGCGTCAGCCGTTGGCGGCGGGTCACCGCAGTCCAAAGGCAAAGTCCCCAACGAGAATCCTTTTGATGATCTCGTGGGTGACGCAGTAAATCCAAACATAGTGCGGAATTAACTCGGCGGAGATTGAGGTCTTCTTACCGGGAAAATCCGTAAAAACTACACGCATATGGCTGAACCTACCCATATTCAGGGAACGCGAACGACTCTCAGTATTGAGCAGTCGCGGCGCATTCCCGATGTAGATGACAAAATCTACATTCTTGAACCGAACGAATCTCCGTTAACCGCTTTCTTGACGCAAGTCGGAAAGATCGGCGATGGGGGCGGAAAATTCAGAGGGCAAGCTCTCCAAAAGAGAACTGTCTACAATCCTGAATTCACCGAATACGAAGATCAGTATTCCGGCGTCTGGTCGCAAATCAACAATGCGGCTGGATATTTGGCTACTGATACCGCTCTCGTTGTCGATAATCCCGGCGCGGCAATTTTCACCAAGTATGATCTCGTGAAAGTAACCCGAACGGGCGAAATCATGCGGGTCACTGCGGTGAACTACACGACCAACACCTTGACGGTGACTCGTGGAGCTGGCGCGACGGCGGCCGCGGCAATTCTCGACAATGATTGGCTTCTCGTTATCGGTCCGGCGTTCGAGGAAGGATCAAAGTCCGGCGACTCCAACACGACCAAACTCGTGAAGGTCACGAACTACACCCAAATCTTCAAAACGAAGTTTGGAGTAACCCTTACTCAAGACGCTTCGAAGCTCTATCCGGCCGAGGTTGCCAAAGACCTTAAGTATTTGCGAGCCAAATACGGAATTGAGCACGCCAAGAAAATTGAGCGCGCTTACTGGTTTGGCGAGAAGAAAGAGGTTGTCGGCCCAGACAACAAGCCGCTTCGCTTGAGCGGCGGAATCTTGGAAGCGGTCAACACCGCTGGAAATGTCCAGGATGAAGCGAGCTCGGGACTTACCGAGTCCGAATTCAGGAACTTCCTGCGCGACTACGCCTTCAAGTTCGGCTCATCCGAGAAGTACTTCTTCTGCGGCAACATTGTCTTGGGATACCTCGAAAGTTTTTCTGCGGCCAAGCTCCAAGTTGTTCCCGGCGAGAAAACCTTCGGCGTTGAAGTGCGGAGGTGGATTTCCTCCTTCGGCACGCTGAATGTCGTCAAGCATCCAATGTTTGACAATCAGTATGCAGGAATGGGCGTCGTGCTTGACCTTTCAACGCTCAAGCACTGCCCGCTTGCTAACCGAGACACGGCATTGGAGACGAGCATTCAGGAAAACGACGCGGACGAGCAAGTTGACCAGTACAAATCAGAAGTCGGTCTTCAGAGAACGAATTCCGAGAAGAACGCTCTGCTCAAAGGAGTGGTCTAAACGGGATATCAGGCGTTGCCCTGACCATCTGATGCTGATATTTATCGGCGTCAGTGGTTAGGGTGACGCGTTGAGAGGTCGCAACGAAGGATCACTTAAAAAGTCAAAGTCATGCCAGAACCGAAATACAACGAAAAAGAGCTTTTGAACCTCATTCTTGATGAGGTCAATCAAGCCATCAAACAGCGGAGAGTAAATCCGAATCTTACTTCGGAGTTACTCGCTTCGGGAGCGCGGACTGTATCAGGCGAAGGGTCTTCTCTTGACCTCGGAAACACCAGAGAACTTATTGTGACTTTGGATGTTTCCGCGGCGAGCGGAACATCTCCGACGCTTGATGTAAAACTTCAGCATTCTCCCGACGGATCAATATGGTCTGATTTGGGCACTGCATTTGCCCAGAAAACAGGCGTCGCAAGAGAGGTCAAGGTGTTCACCCAATATCACCGCTATGTGAAAGTGGTTTACACCATTGCAGGCACAACGCCGAGCTTTACCTTTTCGGTCGAGGCGACGGCGAAAGAATAAATTAATCACATAAATTCCCATGACAATATTTAATTCACGAATTAAAACTCTGCGAATCGTGCTCATGCCTTCGCGGCCGATTTACGAGCAAGGCGTTCGGCTCGGCGATACGCAGGGAAAGTATGTTCAGTTTGAAAACGGCCGTTACCAAACTGACGACAAGGAAGTCGCCGAGAAGTTAGAAAAACTCCCGACATTCGGGGTTGATTTCTGGCGAGTTTCCGAAGAGCCTGCGCAAACAACGCAGAAAGACAAGACGCAACAAAATACGGAAAGCGATCTTGGATCGCTGACCAAAGCAGAGCTTCTTGCTCTTGCAAAAGAGAAAAAGATCGAGGTCGATGAAGGCCTGACTAGGCCAGAAATTATTGAGCGTCTCAAGACGCAGTAAATCCTATGGATTACAAAATCGCAAAAATTGAAAAAACAAACGACGGCATCGAAGTAGAGGTGCAGTTCCTCGAGGACGAGGAAATCGTTGATTCCAGAAAATACCTCTACGACGCATCGCTCGAGCAAGACGAATTGGAATCAGCAGTTAGAAAAGACGCGGAAGGCGTGATCGCCGATTACGAACTCCGCGCTGAAAACGCTGTCCGAGATCGGCGAGAAAAAGAGGTCGACTCGAAAGTCGAAGGGTTGAAAGATTCCTTCGGCATTGAATAGTTTGAGGTCAAATAAATTAATCAAATTACTATACATGACTAATCTTGAAAAAAGAGGATCATTCCGTCTCAAGCAGAATATCGAATATGTTCTGCGGGACAAAAACGGCAAAGCAAAACCGCTTTGGAACGAGAACGCCGTTGCCCGTTTCTTTAGAGAAGAACTCGGCATCAGCCTTCCTCGCATTCCTTTGCTCTTCGGTTTCTGGGGCTTAACGCTTAACATCCACAACCTTGTTGTGAATGCGGGTATGGCTGGCGTTGCTTCCCGAATCAATGGAGCTGGCGGCGAAGCGGCTTTTACCTTCATTGCCATTGGCACTGGCGCAGTCGCACCGGCGGCCGGCGACACTACGCTTGGCGCGGAGATTACCACCGGCGGCGGCGCTCGAGCGGCGGCAACTGCATCACGAGTCACTACCGATGTGACCAACGACACCGCTCAACTCGTGCTTACTTACAACTTCACTCTGAGCTTTGCGGTGACCGAGTCCGGCGCATTCAACGCGGCCGCGGCTGGCGTCATGCTTGCCCGCCAGACCTTCAGCGCAATCAATGTCGCCAACGGCGACTCCCTGCAGGTCACTTGGAAGTTCGATATCGACTAATTATTCAGCCTGAGGTCGGCTGACTCTGAGTTATGCCCGATGAAAGAGTTTGAAAATGGGGCTTTCTCATCGTTGATTTATTGTCCCTGAATGCCAAAACTGCGAGCGTTCAAAATTTGGTATAGCGACAAAACCTTTGATTTCACCCAAGCGGCGGCGAAGGATATTTTTGGCGCGTGGAAAGAAGCTTTAGACCAGGATATTCAAGTGGTCGTGTTTTATTTTGATGAGAATGATGCATCGGGGCGCCCCACAAGAAGGTATATGCGTGGTCAGGACTTTTACGCAATGGATGTCGAGGAGAATCTTTCTGAGAGTTTTGACGATATTACGAAAGTTAATGGCGAGGTGAAATACGGAAAATACACCATTAATGAAAACATTTCAAAAATTGAAGTTGAATCTCTCAACGATTACGGCGAGGGTTGGCTGTGGTCAAAGCCAGTGACTCATATACAGGGCATAAAGACCGATATCTGATATGGCTACCTACATATTAAAAGCAAAAACTTCGGATTTGTCTGGCGGCGCTGACTTCAACCGAGAGATTTCTGCCGATACGGAAACTGCGGGTTCGATCACTGTCACAGTTGCTAACGGCGCAACTGAAACGAGCTACGGATTTACCAAGCCATATAAACCAAATAATGCTGACTGGGAAACCGCTACACTTGTCGCCGAGGTTCGCGTAACGACTGCGAACGCTAATATGTTTGTGAAAGCCAGCGCCTCGCGTCTTAATAGCGCTGGTGCGGTTCAAGAAACTTCTGGAGAAAGCGCCGAGGTGCAATTAGACCTTATCGGCACGTATGGATTGACAATCCCAAGCACGAACTGGACAGCTGGCAATTGTACTGACCGCCTCCGCATTAATTACATTTTCAGAAGCGCCAACGCTCACGGAGGCGCAATTAATGTTGTGATTGAAACTGGTACAGTCCAAGCCGAAATTACTACATCTATTACAGAGAACGCGGGCACTTGCCGAGCCACTTTTGTTAAGAATCTTCGCCAATACAAACCAGATCATAAAACCATCATTGCCGAGGGGGGCAGTACTGGCGGTGATGGCGTTTCAAATAATATTTATCTTGATTCCTTGCTCGCCTCTCGTGATAGGGTTGATAAGTTTACTCACAAAATTGAGCGCGAGATCGTGGGTACTGCTTTTGATAATGTGGCAAATGAAACCGCCCGCCAGATTTTTTACGATCCATCCTCGCCTAAAATCAGGCGTTCACATTCAATCGTCTATGACAGCGTCAATAAACGATACTTGCTTTTCGGCGGATGGAATGGCACGAGTCCCCGCTATAACGATGTATGGGAGCTGTCTGCCGATGACCGATTTGGTTCTTCTCCTCCTCAATGGAGGAAATTAAATCCGACAGGAACTCCGCCATCCGCACGAACTACCCATCTTGCTTTCTTTGATGCCACTGGCAACCGAATGATCATTCATGGCGGATATGATGGTGCGGATAAAAATGACACTTACGCGCTTGATGTCACAACCAGATACGGCGAAGCATGGTCAACGCTTTCTCCCACCGGCACTGCTCCTGCCGCAAGAAGTCAGGCGGCTGGCGCCTTCAAGGCATCTACGAGAAAAGCATACATTCATGGCGGCTTGGTTGGCGCAGGAGATTATCGCAACGACCTTTTTGAACTTGATCTCACGACTACCAATGGAGCGTGGACTCAATTGAAAGCTGAAGATGCGGCTGGCAACCCTCCCAGTCGAGCAGATGCTTCGATGGTTTTTGATACTGCGAATAACCGCCTGCTTATTTTTGGCGGATATGATGGCACAAACCGACTGAACGATCTCTGGAAGTGGGATGTCGCCGGCGCTTCGTTTGCTGAAGTTTCTGACGGCACTCCTCCGGGAGTGCGGCAAATGCATGTTGCCGTCTATGACGAAAATAATCCAAGAATGATCGTCTGGGGCGGAAGAAACGGCACCGCTTCTTCAAATTACCTTTCCGAGATTTGGGAATTGAATACCACATCGGGAAGCGAAGCATGGACTGATAGAAGCCAATCGGCGGGCGATAAAGTTCCCGGCTCGCGTGCGTCTGCCGCCTGTTTTGATACGGCCAACAAGATAATGGTCATATTCGGCGGCGAAGATTCGGCTTTGGCGCAACACAAGCATGTGTATTTCATTGATCTCGCTACTGCCGGCTCTGCTCCATTTTGGGGAGCGTTGCATAACAACTGGCTCTGGGGCCGCGATGCGATTGGATATGTCTATGACCCCGACAGAAATGAAACTCTTATTTTCGGCGGATTTGGTCGTTTGGTTGAAGATACGCTTGCCGAGGGAGAGCACACGAATGAGTTTTGGATTTACGATCATGCCAATGGCGAATGGTATCAACCGATTCTCAATACGATGTTCGGAATATCGGAGCGAGAAGGCGCAACCATTATCTATGACACCCTTCGAGATCGCTACATTATATTTGGCGGCTTGGGCGGTAACAATACTCTAAACAACACATACTTTAATGATGTTTGGGAATTGAAAGCCAGCGCCGCTGGAGCGCTTGGAGTTTATACTCTTACGAAATTGAATCCCACCGGGACGAAACCAGCCGCCCGATGGTTGCACGCCGCAGTATACGACGCAACCAATGACCGAATGATTGTTTTTGGTGGTGACGACGGATCGAATTTTTTGAACGATGTGAAAGCCCTCTCGTTTTCTGGGGGAGCTGACGGCGCGTGGTCTGCGATCACGCCCACCGGCACCGCTCCAAGCGCACGTCGCCAACCAGCTTATGCCATAGACACCGGCGAGAATGTAATGTTGATTTCGCATGGCGCTACCGGGGTGAACTCTTTTGCTGGCGATACTTTCAAACTGACGCTTACATCGGGATCAGAAGCATGGGGAAGCGTTACGGGAACTGGCGCTCCATCTGCCCGCCGAGGCATGACCGCAATCTATCGCGCCACCGATGACGCTTTCTATTTCTATGGCGGATACAACGGTACAGCTAATTTTGATAATCTTTTCAAACTTACTTTCGGCGCAACGCCTGCTTGGTCGGAGATTTCCGATACCGGCCCGCCGGCGGCAAGGCGTTCGCACTCTGGAACTTTCTCAACTGTCGATGGCAAGATGCTGATTTACGGCGGACGTGATAGTACCGAAATATCATTCAACACCCTCAACGAAACATGGGAATACGATATCGCCGGCAATACTTGGACAAAGAAAGACCCCAAAATCTATATCCGGGGCGGCGATGATGTTACGGGGCTTGCCGCTTCCAGTTCTTATCACTGGCAATCGTGGGTGACTGGCGTATCGGGCGGAGATTCAGACAAAGTTTCGGCGTTTGGAAACTTGGAAAGCGTGGCGGACTTTATCACGGGAGCGGGCCAGAATTTCACTCAAGCTCTCAATGAGATGGTGTCTATTGCTGATGCAGTGCCGAAGCAGGCCCAGAAAGCCGCCAACGAAGTGTTATTAATCGTTGATTCTTTGACGAGAAGCGCATCTCGGACATTTGCGGAAGTCCTTGCGATAGCCGACGCAGTAACGAATCAAGCGCAAAAAACATTCTCGGAAATTATCGCGGTAGCGGATTCGCTTATAAATCAGGCGCAAAAGAATCTGGCTGAACTTATCGCTATTGCCGACTCTCTGCTCACGCAATCAACTCTCTTTAGAACTTTCTCCGAGATAGTCGCGATAGCTGATTCTTTGGCAAAACAAACAATCCGATCATTAAGCGAGACGATATCAATTATCGACTCAGCAGTCACAAAAAGCATCGTCAAGATTTTTGAAGAAGCGGTAGTTATTGCCGACAGCATTCAGCGAATCACAATCAGAACTTTCACTGAAGTCATCGCTATTGTCGATATCAGAGTGCTTCAGCCGATAAAAAGTTTTGTCGAAGCCATTGTTATGGCCGATGTTTTGTCCGTAGTGCTGACCATCAAAAAAGAGCTTTCCGAAGCGATCTCGCTTTTTGATTCTGCGCTAAGAAGCATCGGGAAGTTTATGGCTCCAGAGATCGTGCTCGTTGCCGACAGCACGGCGAGATTAGGCGGGAAGAATCTGCAAGACACAATTATTGCCGCAGATTCTATAGCGAAAGAAAACCGGCGGAATATCTTGGAGTCCGTACTCGTGGCGGATACATCCATCCGGCAAGGGATCAAGACATTCGGGGAAGCGGTAACGCTCGCCGACAGCTTTTTGCGGACTTGGACGCTTCAGAGAGTGTTTGAAGAAATCGTTGCCGTTGCCGACACTTTATCGCTACAAGCTCAAAAAGCATTCAGCGAAGCGGTGGTAATTGCGGACGCAACTATTGGAAAAACAATATCCAAGTTTTTATCAGAAGTAATTGTGATAGCGGATGCAATCGAAAAACAGATAAGCAGAATTTTTAGCGAAATTGTAGCGGTGATCGACAGCATTGCTCGTTCTGCCGCAAAACTTTTGAGCGATGGGCTGATTATTGCCGATGTTTTCTCGGCGGTGGCGGTAATTAAGAAAGAGCTTGTCGAGGCGATTTTGCTGGCTGATTCGGCAATAAAAAGCGTCACAAAGTCGATGTCAACGGAAATCGTACTGATTGCAGATAGCGCGGCAAGGTTAGCGGGAAAGAACCTGCAAGATGCGGTTATTATCGCCGACTCTATTGTAAAAGAAAGCCGACGGATCATTCTCGAATCGATATTGCTTGTAGACACATTATTCCGACAAGGAATAAAAACACTTGAGGAAGCGGTAGCTCTTGTCGATGACTTTTTGAGAACTTGGACGGCGCAAAGAGTATTTGAGGAGATCATTGCTATCGCTGACTCTGTAGCCCGTCAAGCCCAAAAGGTTCTTATCGATGCAGTAGCAGTTGCCGACTCGCTGACGAAATCGATTCAGAGTTCATTTGTGGAAGCTGTAATTATTGCGGATTCACTCCTGAAGCAGACCCAAAAGTTTGCGCAGGAAGCCGTAACGATTGCTGATGCCATCGCAAATCAATTAACCGCGAGCAGAACTTTTACAGAGGTTGTCGCGATAGCCGATTCAGTTTTGAAGCAAATGAGCAAAAGTTTGGCAGAAGTTGTGGCTATAGCCGACTCTCTTCTACGGGTCCCGCAAAAAGTTCTTGCCGATGCGATCGTCATAATTGACTCCGCTATAAAAGCCGCTCAAAGAGCGTTTCTTGAAGCCGTGATCGTTGCCGACACATTGGCAAAACAGGTTATCCGAGCGTTCTCCGAATCGGTGATTATTGCGGACTCACTGACCGCTCTAAAGGTTTTTATCAGAGATTTGGCAGAAGTGGTTGCTGTCATGGATTCAGCTATCAAGCAAACTGGCAGAAGTTTGGCAGAAGCGGTTTTGATCATTGATTCAGTGATGCGCTCATCTGCCAAGGCGCTAGGCGAATCGGTATTGGTTGCTGATTCGCTGATCCGAGAAACTGGACGGCAGATAAGCGAAACGATAGCTGTTGCCGACAGCCTCGCGCGGCAAACCGGGAAAAACCTAATTGAAGCCGTATTGGTGGCCGATGCTTTTATTACCCAAATAACCGCCAAGATTTTTGCGGAGGCGGTGCTTATTGCCGATGCAGTAGAAAAACAAACATCCAGAATATTTACCGAAGCGTTGGCGGTTGCTGACAGCATCGTGCGCCAAGGCGGAAAGATTTTGAGCGACGCTGTGGCTGTTGTCGACAGCCGGCTGGTTGCTGTGCAGAGAGTTTTTGGCGAAGCGGTAATAATCGCCGACATTTTAGCCAAGAGAGCAGAAAAAGTTTTTGCGGAAATTTTGTCCGTTGCTGATTCGTTCGCAAAAATCGCAGGTAAGGCATTGAGCGAAGCAGTGATCCTCGCCGATTCAGTTATTCGGCAGACCGCAAGAGCGTTCGCCGAAGCGATAATCGTCGTGGGCATCATCAGTAATCAAGGCCAAAAGATATTCGGGGAAGCAATATCGGTTATTGATAATTTAAATCGACAAGTTAGCCGCGCGTTTGATGAAGCAGTGCTGATAGCCGATTCGGTTTTGAAGCAAGGGTCAAGGATTTTTACAGAGGCAGTATTAATTGCGGACAGCTCTATCCGGCAGGCCGGCAAAGCGCTTGCCGAGGCAGTGGGAATAGCCGATAGCGTGACGGCGAGTAAGCTACAAAAAATCCTCTCCGAAATAATCATCATTGCCGACAGTGTTGTCATGCCGTTCACGAAACTGCTTGCCGAAACGATAAGCGTTGCGGACGCAATAGTCCGTCAGACGGCCAAGATTCTTGACGAGGCAGTTTCAATTGCCGATTTGGTCGGCAAACAGGTTTTGAAAGTGTTTGCCGATGCGGTTGCTGTCGCTGATTCAATGGCGCGTCAACCGTTAAAGCTTCTTAAAGAAATCGTGGCGATAGCGAATTCGATGGCTCGAAACATAACCAGAACGCTTGCGCAAACCATCACAATTGCCGATTCGGCTCTGAAAAAAAGCATCCGATTATTTGCGGAAGCAGTGAGCATAGCGGATTCGTTCGCAAAGCTTCTCACAAGATACGCAAATCTTAACGAAATTGTGCAAGTGGCCGATTCAGTAATTCGAGCGATTGGCAAAGTAATCAATCAGCTCGTCCGCATAGCGGCGGGAATTTTGAACAATCCGATATTCCCGCCAACGATCAAGATCACGATTCAGTTTCTAACCGCAACGATAGGCGTTCTGTTCACGAGTTCAAAGCAAAACACCGAGCTGAAGAGCGCGAAAAAAGAGGTCGAGCTCAAAGGCGCAAAACACGACATCAATTTGTAATTTATGGCCAGCATTAAAATCGTACAAAATGACACAAAACCATACCTTGAGTTTGAAATAACCCAAGACGGCGCGCCTGTCGATCTTACCGGCGCGACGGTGAAATTTTATATGAAAGATGCGACCACTGGGTCCGTAAAGATCAATGGAAGTGCCTGCACGATTACCGACGCAACCAAGGGAAAATGCCGTTATGTTTGGGCGGCAGGAGACACGAACACGGTCGGGACATATCTCGGGGAAGTGGAGGTCACATTCCCCGACACTAAAATCCAGACCGGCTACAAGCAAGTCACCATCATAATTAGGGACGACATCTAAATTTATGAACAGAGGAGAAATAAAAACAGCTATCAAAAACCAAGTGGACGATTCGTCCGTTACCGACGCTCTTTTGAACGAGTGGATTCAGGCCGCCGATGATCGCATTCAAACTTGGCGGCCGCCGGCCGACCAAAGCCAGAGCTTTGATTACTGGGATTATTTGAAAGACCAGAAAAACTACACAACAGTGGCGGATCAGAATAAATACTCGATTCCAGACGAGTACCGCGCGTTCATCGAGTTGAAAGTGGGAGACGACACCGAGCCATACCGGCTGGTTGATTTCTTGGATCGGGAAGAATTCAACGATCATCTCGCTTGGATTCTCGGCAAGTTTTTCTATGTGAAGAAAACGCCCTCGGCGGACGGCGACACGATAGTGTTCACTTTTGCGCGGATGTCGGACGCTTTTGTCTCCGACAGCGATGAACCAGAAATTGAGCGGCCGTATCACCAGGCCCATGTGGCATTCGGAAAATCCCGCTATTACAACCAGCAGGGAGATACGGAATTGGAGAATCAAAACTTAAACGAGTTCGAGAAAATCATGATGAATAAGTGGAGAGACCAAGAGCAGGCGAGGATGGCATCTGCAAGAGAGTCGGCATCCATCCCTAAAAACTTTTTAGTATAGCGATATGGCATTACCGAAGAAAATTTGGAAAATATCGAGATTCGACAAAGGAGTCGGCAATGTAAATGCCCCCGGCATGTTTTGGTGGTCGCAGGGATTGGATTTTGAATCGTCTCCGCCCTACATCCGCGTGGCCGCAAAACTCCTCAAAGAAACAGATAGTGCGTCCGTCACGACGCTTGGCGACATTTTTTGGGGAACGATTTTTGACAGCACGAACTGGGTGGTCAACATGAACGACGGCAAGTTTTTCAAGTTTAACTTTCCAAGCTGGACGGAAGTTCACGACAATGTAAACGCATGGGGCGGACTTGGGCTCTTTGGCGATAGCCAGATAGACAACTTCACCGAGAAAGGATTTTTGTACTTTGCCTCGAACGGATGGGCGGGACGCTATCAGCGCGAAACCGATACATGGACGGACTCGTGGCAAAGTTTTGCGTCATCCAATAACGCGGAGTTATGTCCGATCACGAAATTCCTCAAATTTATCTGCTTCGGCAATCAGCGATATTTGGCGGTGTGGGACACAGCCGCAAGCTCATGGAACGCAACCAGAATCACTCTGCCGCTTGGATACAAAATCAAGTGGCTCATGCCTCTCACTGATTACTTGGTGATATCAGCCCACCACAACGCATTTGGCACCGCTCTCTTTTTCTGGGACGGAGTGTCCGGGACTTACAACCGGGTTCTTCAACTGCCGAATGTGCGGGCGCTCGCCGCCGCAGTGGACAAGAATGTTCTCTATGTGATTACTGGCGACGGCTGGATCAACCTTTTCAATGGAGTCGGTCTGATTCGGCTCAACCGATTCCCTGATATTGAGCTCGACGCTAACTACGCGAGCCTTCTCAACATCAACCCTGATGCGGTCAAGGTGTTTCAAGGAGTCATTTTGATCGGCAAAGCGGCAAGCGGATTTGATATGTCCAAGAGATTCTATCCGGGCGGAATCTGGGTATTCAATCCGGCAACCCGAGCCCTTTACTTTAAGCACACGATGTCGCACTTCGGCATTACCAACAACAGCGGCTCCGGCGTGACTGCTATCGGAAGCATCATGATTGATCAAGGCGGCAGTATTTTCCGCGCGGCTTGGTACAAAGGCGGCGGCACCGGCCAGTATATCATCGACAATTCGATGGATAGCGGGTCTGCGCGGCCGTACAACTATGGCGCATTTCTCGTGACCTCGTTGCTCGATGATGAGCCGTTCAGAAGAAAGCGGTTCATACAATCCGTGATCAATTTCTGGAGGCCGTTTGTAAATTCCAGCCTTGCCCGGGTAATCGTGAAATACAACATCACCGAGCAGTACCAGAAAGATTCGCGTTTTGCGAGCAGTGGAACGAGCAATACCTTTACGCTTTCCTTCGTGCCGACTTATTGGGAAGTTGGAGACGAGGTCTCGGTGCTCTCCGGCAATGGCGCGGGACAGATCAGGCACATCAAATCAATAAGCGGCACCACGCTCACGGTAGATGAATCGCTTCAGGGCGGCGCAAGCTACGACTCCAGCTCTTATATTCTTCTCTCCAAGTTTAAAAAAATCGGAGAAGTCAGAGGCGACACCGAGCCAGACATTGTAAACAAGCTCATGAGATTTAATACGAGGTCAAAAAAGATTCAATTGAAAATCGAGATATGGTCGCCATCTGGATTTATCGGCGAGTGGAATATGGGCATTTCTGACATTTCCACTGTCTACATTCCAGATCGAATTATTAAGTAAAAATTTATGGCTTACACATTAGAAAAAATTGATACGGAGAATTTCAAACTCGTTGAAAGCAAGTCGGCAACGACAGTGCTCAATGTTAACGAGCTGAAGAAACTAAAAGCGCAGTTGGAAAATGAGGTCACAAGAATTAATAACGAACTCGCCAGAGTCAATACGATCTTGGCCGAGTACGCAAAACTACCATAACCATGCCAGACGAAATGAACCAAAATCCACTCGATCCGCAATTGGGACTCATCCTCACTTTATTGAGGGACATTCCTATACTGAACGCGGTCCCGAGCGATCCGCCAAAATTCCCAATCGGGTTCGCGCTCTATGACGACGGCACCACGCGGAGATTTTACATTTTCTTCAGCGGCAACTGGCGATATGTAGCTCTTACTTAAACACTATGGCAAACACATTATTCGAATATTACAAAACAAAAGGCCAAAAACTCCCCGGCATTTCCGACAGGTCAAAAACTTTTGAAGAACTTGGCTTGGGGTCAGCTTCGGCATATAAGGGCGAATACCAGCAGAATGTCGACCTGTTGGAGAGGTTGAAGACAGGGTCCCAGCCCAAACCAGCCGCAATTCAGGCCCAGGCACCCCCCGTGGCGAGCCTTGCGACCCGTGTTGAAGCGGGGCCAACCCAGCCGACCATTTCACCCCCTGCGCCGAGCTTGCCCCCCAAAACGACCATTTCTGGACAAGAAGTGCCGACCAGCACTGGACTCTTCCAGCAGTATCAAACGGACATAGACAAGCGCCTGCAGGAATTAGACGAGCGAGAAAGAAAAGTTTTGGAAGCGCAAAAAGCTCTGCCGAGCAAAGCCGATCTCTTGGGCACAGCAAGAGAAGAACGCGGTCTGCCAGAAGATATTAAAAGAGCTCAGAGTTTGGATGAGCGGCTGGCGCAACTTGAAGGATCGCTTTTTGAATCGGAGCGAGACATCCGGGAGCGGATCAAACAAAGTGGCGGACTTGTGACCGAAAGTCAAACGCAAAGATTGGCGGCCGCTGAAACGAGACCTTTGCTTGAAGAATACAATCGACTTTCTTCGGAAAGACAACGACTCGGCCAGAACATTTCCTCGAAAGAAGGTCTTGCCCGTGAATTTGCCGGCACGAAGTTTGAGGACTTATCCCGCGCGCTCGGCATAGCGGAAACCGAGCTTGAGTTCGGCAGAAAACGATACGAAATTTATGGGGATATCGCAAAAGATTTGCTGAGCGCTTCTCAAAAAGACATCAACCAAATTATTGATATGGCTCAATCCAAAAACGAAGCGGAAAGAAAGGCGGCCGAAGATGCAATTGACTTCGCGTTCAAAATGGCTGACTTAGCGGTGAAAACTCCGGCCGGCACGACATTTGAAGTTGGCGGACGAAAAGTAACCGGCGTAAAGCCGCCGACCTCTTCAACTGTAAGCACACTCTCGCCGACGCAGTTCAACATTAAAGCCGGCCTTGCGGGGCTTACCAAAGATCAGGCAAATGATGTGGCAACTTCCGAAACTCCGCCGCAATGGTTCAGAAAGCAAGAAGAAAACAAATCGCAATCATCACTGGCATTTGCGGAACTTCAAAAAAGGTGGGACGCGATGAGGAATAAAGTTGCCGCGGCAATTGAGACAAAAGACACTAGCGATCCGTTTGCCAGAATCGTTGAGGCGGCGATTAGCGGCGAAGAAACAGGAACAGAAGAGGGGGATCTCTTCGAGGCCATCATTAAAAAAGCATTGGCAAATACCCAACCATAGTTATGGCGTTTCTTAGCGACATCCTAAAAAAGATTAAAAAACCAGTGGATGCACTGAAGAATTTTTTGACGCCCAAAGAGCGGACATCGATGCAGGAAAAAGAAAAATCGTCTCCTCTGCAGAGGATAGAAGCGAAAACGCCGCCGTTTGAGTATAAGCCGCCTTCGTTTGAGGGATTAAAGAACTTTGCCTCGTCTCTTATCCCGCCAAAAGAAGCATTTGAGCGTAGAGAGCCGATACCGAGAGAAACGCCCGAGGAAAGAGCGGCTCGTATAGCAAAAGCTCATGAGACCACAAAGAAAATAGCCGAATTCGGAAAAGCGGTATTGCGAGCCGGGCCCAGGGCGGCGGCATCCGTGACGCTCGAGGCACAAGGGAGAAGAACGATGATTCCAGAAACGAAAGCCGAAAAGTTTCTCTTCGGCGAAGAACCGATGGAGTCAATCACTGAAAGAGTAGAGCGCTTCCCAGAACGGGCAAAGGAATTTGGAATTCAAGAACCAACCGCAAAGAAGATCGCGCCATTTGCCGTGCTCGGACTCACCGCTTTGGATATACTCCCACCACTTCCGGGGAAAAGCGGATTAAAAGCGGTTGCCAAAAAAGCGTTGACAACCAAGACGGCGAAAGAATTCGCTAAGGCCGCAACAAAAAAAGAAGCTAATCAGATACTGAAGGCCGGGTTTAAATCCGTTGATGATTTTTTTGAGGTTGCCAAAAATCCAGCCGCAAAAACCAGCACAAAAATAGTTGATGAACTAAAAGCCGCCGCATCAACGAAACCGGCAACTTCGGCGATTCCCAAAGAACTCGAATCTTTCGTGCCACAAGTGGGAAAGCATAAAGATGTCAATTCATTTATTAGAGAAATTTCCGGCGACACTTACGCGCCAGAATTTAGAAATCCGATAGCCGATTTCTGGAGAAAGAAATATGTCCAGCCGCTTAGCAAAGGATCAAAAGCGACATTCACCACTGATGTGGTTGCGTTTGAAAGAAACTTGGATGATGTCTTGAATACGAAATACGCAAAGGATCAGCTTGCCAATATGTCCGTTCGTCAAAAATCCGAAATCGTCAACGGAAAGAAGTGGGCGGATTTGTACGGCGATATGCTGGAAAACAATCTTTTCAAGTTCCAGCAGGATTTCTTCAAAGCCGCAAAGACGGCAACGCCGGCCCAAGTAAAGCCGACGGACGCTCTCAAAGAAGCTGTCAGTAAAACGGTTCACTCAAAGAAATTAGAGTCCGGCATAGACGAAGCGTATCGAGCATTAGAGAAAACCGGCAAAGACGATGTCTATAATCTCGGCAAAGTCGGAGATTATATTGCCGATCCCAAAGTCCGGGAGCAATACAAAGATGTCTTGGATACGCCGCTTTATATCAAAAAACAAATGCACATGGGCAAAGCCCACGGGTCCCTATCGGTTGATCCGAAAGGAAACCCCGCGATAGTTTTGAGCGACGGGCTCACGAAAGACATGATTGATCGCACTCTGGTTGAAGAGCTGACTCATGCTCGGCAATTCAAAAAAGGCGTCCGGCCGACAAATGGCGTTCCGTACAAAGAGATACCCGAGGAAATGCGAGCCAAAAAAGCGGCGAAACACTTCGCGCCAAAAACAACCCTCGAAGATTTAATAGAAGAAGCCGGGTTGCATCGCGCTAAAGCAAAACAATTCAGCAACAATGACTTGGAAAAAGAATTTGTCGCCCGGCAACTCGGAGTGGCTGAGGGGATAGAAAAGGCGGTGGATGAGCTGAAGAGGGTGGCGCCGACGGCAAAAGCAAGGCCGACAGAAGCTTTGAAGACAGCATTGAAACCAAAATATGCCGATCCATTTGAATTTGCAAAAAAACCTGACTATGCAAAAGAACTCCGAACAGCCATAGGAGATAAGGAGACAATTCTTGCGCACCAAGAGCAATTTTATGCGCAGCCCAAAAGGATGAAAGAGGGCGTGTTTTATCACTTCACTCCTGACAAAAAACTGACAGCGGAAGGACTACTCTCTGGTGCGGCAAAAAGATTTGATAAACAGCTAGGTCCGGGACTTTATGTAGGCCAAGATGCCCAAACTCTAAAAAACTTCTATGGCCTTGAGATGCGAGGCGGGCAAGCGGTTCGTCTCGAGGGTAATCCGAAAATACTCGACCTGACCGATTCGTTTAAATCCATTGATGACGCCCACAGGGTGGCAAGAAAAGAATTCCCCAAAGAAAAATATCCGCTCGGCAAATGGGTCCAAAAACAGGGATACGACGGCATCAAATACTTCGATCCCATAGCCACCGGCGAGGAATATGTCATTTACAGTGCCAAGGCATTCGGCGGCAAGCCGAGCGAAGCGTTGAAAGCTGTGGCAAAAACCGAAATTCCAGCTATCAAAGGCGCGAAAGCTATTGCTTTGAGCCAACCAACGAAGGCGGCCCAGCCATCAAAGGTTCAGGAAATCATTGGCGAGTATCAAAGACGCATCAACACGACTCCAGCCAAGAAAGCCGCAACCCCGATCACTAAAACTCTGGACGATACCTACACCACAATAATTGATAGATTCCACCCGATTACAAAACTTGCCAGAAAGGCGGCGGATTTGCGCCCGGGAGAAAACCCCGAGCTTTTGGCTCGCCGATACTTGGGCATTCAAGGAATCGCCGAATCCAAGCTTTTCTGGAATACAACCCGGCTGACGGCCAAGGGTAATTTGGAAGTCACCGGCCCGGGACTCTCAAAGATTTTGAAGCCGGCAAAAAATAACATAGACGATCTGCGTACTTTGATGATCGCCGAGCGCGACATTGAACTTTCAACAAGAACTCTGGAAAGCGGTAAAAAAGTTGTCGGCACAACTCCAAAACAATCCAAAGAAGTCATAAATGCCTTGAAGCAAAAGTATGGCGGAAAAGGATTTGAGCAATTATCAAAAGCCGCGCTGGGGTTAAGAGATTGGTCTCGCAAAGCCCTACTTGATCCGTTGCTTGAAGTCGGCGCGATATCGAAAGAGCAATACGACACAATTGCGAAATCAAATAAGTTTTATGTTCCATTTCAAAGAGTAATTGAGGAGTTGGAAACTCACGGCTTCGTTCCGAAAAAAGCGAATATTTTCTCGCCAAGATCAGTGCCAGTAAAAAAACTGAAAGGATCGACAAAAGACATCATTGATCCATTCGAGAGCATGATCACCAATGCCTACAAAGTCACTGACTTTGTGGAGAGGGCCAGAGTAGGACGATCAATCACGAATCTTAGAAATACCAGCCCCGAGCTTGCCGAGATGATAAAGCCGATAAAGCCCAAACTCGTACCTGTGGCAAAACAAGGAGAAGAGCTTATATTCCGGCCGTCATTTTTCACGCCAGACAAAAATACGATCATGGTATTTGAAAACGGAAAGCGAAAGTTCTACCAAGTGCCAGAGGATGTATTCAAAGCCGTATCGGGAATGATGGAATCTGATGTGGGCGCGATTATGAAAGTGCTTGCGTTTCCGGCAAGGACTCTCCGCGCCGGCGCAACACTCACCCCAGAATTTATGGGAAGAAATCCGCTCCGAGACCAGCTGACGGCATTCGTTTTTTCAAAGTACGGTTATGTGCCGGGAGTTGATCTGGCAAAAGGCATTTTCAACACTATCGGAAAAACCGACCTTCACGGCCGTTGGCTTGCGGGCGGGGGCGCACAATCAATGCTTGTCTCGCTTGATCGGGTAACTTCGCAGGCGACGCTCGCCAAAGTGCTTGGTTCAAAAGACATCAAGGGAATGGTTAAGAATCCTCTCGAAGCATTGCGAATGCTTTCCGAATTCGGCGAAAAAGGAACGAGAGTCGGCGCGTTTGGCAGGGCGGTGAAAAAAGGAGTGAACGATCTTGAAGCCGCTTTTGAATCAAGAGACATCACTCTCGACTTTGCGAGGCGTGGATCGCAAACCCGAGCGGTCAATATGCTCGTCGCCTTTTGGAACGCCCAAGTGCAGGGATTAAACAAAATGGTTCGCGCGTTCCGCGAGCGTCCGATGCAGACGACATTCAAAGCGGCAAGCGGCATCACTCTTCCATCAGTGCTTTTATATCTCAACAACAGAAACGATCCGCGCTACCAAGAACTGCCTCAATGGCAAAAAGACCTCTTCTGGATTATCCCCGTAGGGGACGAGGGTCCGATTATTAGAATCCCGAAACCTTTTGAATTGGGCGTAATCTTCGGCACGGTCCCCGAGCACATTTTGACTTGGATAGACAAAACCGATCCCAAAGCTCTGACATCGGCGGCAAAAACTTTAATGGAAGCATCTGCGCCGGGATACATTCCGACCGGCCTTCAGCCGATCATTGAGAATATTGCTAATTACAGTTTCTTCAGGCAGAGGCCAATTGTGTCTGAAGGAAAACAAGTATTGCCGAAAGAACTGCAGGCAGATAGATACACGAGCGAAACCGCAAAAGAGGTCGGACAACTTATCAAGCAATCGCCGGCAAAGATAGAGAATCTATTCGTGAGCTATACCGGCGGACTTGGAAAATATGCACTGGATGCAAGCGATAAACTTTTGAAAACGCTTGGTGTGGTTTCTCCGCCGCCAGAGCCGGCAAAAACATTGTCGGATCGTCCGTTCATAAGAGCGTTTGTGGCCAGAGAACCAATCGGATCAGGAAGCGAGAGCGTCAATAAATTCTACAACCTCTATGATGAAGCGAACTCCACGAAAGCGGCTGTAAAACGCCTTGCTGGAGAGGGCAAGGAAAATGCGGCGGTGAATTATTTGCGAAGCCATCCGGCCGGGTTTTACACCAATGGCCTCAATAAAGTTGCCCGAACTTTTTCTGATTTAAGAAAGAAGCGAGACGCGGTGCTTGATTCGAGAGAATTGAATCCAGAACAAAAAAAGAGAGCGATTGACGCTCTCGACAAAATCATGACAGAGATAGCGAAACAAACGGTGGAATTAGTGGGGTCGAGTAATGAAAAATTTCGTCAGTAATCCTCACGCGCTTCATAGTAACGATTATGAGAACCCGAAATAGAATCCTTATCAAAAAGACCATGAATTGTATAGAAAAAACCAGCAATAAGAATTGCCAAAATGATGACAACTTCAATGATGTCGCCAAAATCCGACTTTTTCATGTCGGGGGTATGTTACCGCTTGCCAGGGGTCGGGCAAGCCAGAGTTATCCACTATGACCGATAAATACCAAAACCAAGAGCAAGATCGGAGAGTCGGGGATCTTGAGAAGAAAATGGACACTGTCTTTGGTCACATCTCAAAAACCAATGAGGAGATGGGTCGAATCAAGACCGATGTCTCTTGGCTTACCCGATTTTTCTGGATAGTAGCAACCGCTTCGATTGGAGGTCTGGTCGCGGCGTTGCTTAACCTAATAGTCACCATTAACAAATGAACATCGAATACATCGAATCAAAAAATTATTTCTCGAGGGACAGCTATAAGCCAGAGTTTATTGTGATCCACATCATGCAAGGAACGATGACCGGCACAATCTCGTGGTTTAAGAATCCCGCATCAGAAGTTTCCGCTCACTATCTGGTCGGCAAAGACGGCAGGGTGGTGCAGATGGTCAAAGATGCCGATGCCGCGTGGCATGCCGGCAAGATTAATAATCCATCAGAAAAAGCGAAGCGAGTTCTCAAGACGAACCTTTTCGGCGGATATGTGAACCCGAATAAATACTCGCTGGGGATCGAGTGCGAGGGTATGGTTGGCGACCGCTGGACAGAGCCACAGATTCAATCGCTTGCCGAACTGATCAAAATGCTCTGCGCGAGATTTGAAATTCTCCGAGACGATCTGCATATCATCGACCACCAGGAGATCACATCCTACAAAGAGCAAATGGACGATTGGATACAAGAGGTCATTCGCCGTTTTCAAAGCGAGGTCGCTGAAGACCGCGAAAAAATAAAAAATCAAATAATCGAATTAGTAAATAAATTATGAGCACACCAACAAGAGAGGCCCTCAAACATTTAGCTATTGTCTTTGCTTATTCCGGCGCGTCGGCAATTCTTCCGACTCTGCTGGCATGGTTGCAAAACGATCCGCGCTGGGTGATTTTGATCCCGATCATAAACTCGGTGTGGTACGCGGTATCGCGCTATCTGAAAGAGAAACAGCTGATCGAGCAAGGACAACAGGGATAGGAATATTTTGAGATTCTTGCCAAAACGCGCCGGGTGGCTGATTCTGCCGCTTTTGATCGCTTTGGTCGCATTTGCCACGAAACCTAACCCCATATTTGCCCCTGTGGCGAGCGATTCAAGCTCGATCCGACCATTGACACCTGATGAGCGGGTCTTGCGAGTAAACCAATACTTCGCTGAGCGAAATATGCCGCTCGAGGGCTTCGGCGACAAGTTTGCGGAAGCCGCTGATCGTTGCGATATAGATTGGCGGCTTCTGCCGGCAATTGCGGTCAGGGAGTCATCCGGCGGAAAACAAGCGTGCGGAAATAATCCGTTCGGCTGGGCTTCCTGCCGAGCGGATTTTGAGAGCGTGGAGAAAGCGATTGAGATTGTCGGCGCGAATCTTTGCGGGTTCAATCCAAGAACTGAAGCGTACTATAAAAACAAAACAACCTACGAGAGGTTGCGGAGTTACAATGGCTTAGTAAATCAAAATTATCCTGATGAGGTTTTAGGAATTATGGATCAGTTGTGATTCGGCTTGTTTTCTAAACAGCGATTTGTTGTAGAAAACCGAGGCAACAATCAACAACGCACCAGGTCCCCAAATCCACCACGCACCCCATGTGCTTGCAAATACATACCGGCCAACATAAAGGAGAATCGCACCAATGAGCAAAAAAACAAGAGGTTTAGGATTTTTGTGCGCCCGATAATCAAGAAGAAATCCAACCGCCCCGACAGTAATTAATCCAAAAGCGAGCCAACGCCAAGCTGGGATTAAAGCACCCAGACCCAAATATGTAAGGAGCGAAGCTGAACCAATCCAGCAAAGCGGGCAGACGCCGATTGCCCCGGCTCCCAATATGGGCGAGAGAAATGTTAAAACCTTTTTCAATTTTGCGCTCATGATTGAATGTTACTACTTTTATTACAGGTAATCCAATAAACGATCATAGTTAATAAAATTGAACCATTGATAAAAGTATCCAATCCAAATACCAAGTTTATTGGTGAGAAGCAAAATGCCAAGGAAAATGAGGAATAGGCCGCCGATTATCGAAATGATGTTAAGAAGTTTACCGAGCTTCGCAATATGCGCCGATGCGCTTCCAAAGCCAGCAGCTATGATAAGAAACGGAACCGCGAGGCCAAGAGAAAATACTCCGAGAAGAAACGCGCCCTGAAATGCGGTAGTGGATGCGGCTGCAAGGGTGAGAATTGATCCAAGAATAGGTCCGACGCAGGGAGTCCATCCGAGGCCAAATGTCGTACCTAATACGAGTGAATTTATTGGGTTGCCTTTTTGGAAAAGAGTGGGAGTTTTTATCTGCATTTCTTTTGATAGAAAAGGGAGCTTCAGAATATTCAACATGAACAAACCGAAAAGTATCACGAAAATTCCGCCGATCCGAGAAAGCCATATTCTATATCCAAAAAGCAGCTGTCCGAAAAATCCGGCCACGGTCCCTAAAATAATAAACACCGCGCTGAAACCGAGAATAAAAAACAAGCCATTTAAAAAGATTTTTCGTTTTGCTTGTTTTGTCGCGAGCGGGTCCTGAAGGTCTTTTGCGGAAACTCCGCTGATAAATCCCAAATACGCCGGCACTAAAGGAAGCGTGCATGGCGCGAGGAAGGTCAGTATGCCGGCTATGAATGCTGGTATGATAAGTGAAAAGTCCATAGCTATTTTCTGCTAAAATTTCTTATCGCTTCACGCTGAACCTCTTCAAGATGCATTGATGGTCGTCTTGCCTTGATCAAGGCCTCTGCTTCTTCCGGGCTTTTACCGTTCTTTACCAAATAAGCAGCGACTAAAGTCGGAGCTCGTCCATGTCCATTTTTGCAATGCACATACACTTTCTTGCCCATTGAGATCAGCTTTTCTAAAACCGAAACGCCGAATTCTAACTGGTCTGGTTTTGGCGCAATGTGGTTCTTCACTGGTATCCATACATAGAAATCAACTCCGAAGGGCGCATCAAGCCGATCCTCCTCTAAAGAAATATCGGCAGTGATGCCTTCTTTTTTTAGCCGTTCGTCAAAATGCGTTTGACAACACTGATTGGTGCCGATATAAATGCCGTCGGCTATGTTGTTATATTCTAATTCCTTAATTTGTGGGTGATCTATATTCATAGTTGTTTTTTATTGTTTCTTACTTTATGGCCGCCGAATTGTTCGCGTAATGCCGATAAAATCTTCCCTGTATAAGTGGG
>Ga0210057_1000867_pt1 | contig 48447 bp, 38 predicted proteins | sample CryGeyCG2114_010_2_FD_183968 | JGI IMG/M metagenome (GOLD analysis project Ga0210057, IMG submission 183968) | Groundwater microbial communities from aquifer - Crystal Geyser CG10_big_fil_rev_8/21/14_0.10 (SPAdes) (version 2) | ecosystem: Environmental > Aquatic > Deep subsurface > Groundwater ...
ACGAGGAGCGTCGTCTTGTGGCGCGCGAGATGGCGTACGGCAAGACTTTCGCAGATAGTGCTTCAGCTAGAAGAGAGCTCGCAAGTACTGTCTTGCGTCAGGAGAGCGCGAGCTACTTCACAAACAGCATAAACGAGTTACTCTATGATGGTACAGGAGAAAGTGGGCGACCCAAAGAGAAAGCGAGCATAACGAAAGAGGATCTCGGACAGGCTATATCTGTCGTATCTGAGCTTGAGGCGAGGATAAGAATTATGGATAGAAAGCAGGTTGAGGGTGGGTCAGTGGATCTTATCAAATATAGCAGAGTTGAAAATGTGGAGGTGGAGAAGAACGAGCTCTACAAGCTTCGGATGTACGCGCGGGCTACTATAGCTGAGGCTTTGAAATCTAATCGTTTTTCCGCGCAAGGGCAAAATTTTGATGTGGATCAACTGCAATATAAAATAACTGGTTTTGATCAGGATGAACTTGCAAGCATTATCAAATTTGCAATTGTTGAAGGACATGGTGATGGAAAGGAGACATTTAATAGTTTGGCTCAATCCTTAGAAGAACTTCGTATAAGTAAGGGTTTTATGGTCCATCCGATTGAGGCACACATGGGTGGTGATGAAACCCGCAAGAAAGCTGCCTACAAGAGATGGACTGAGAGTCAGGCGAAGAAGCTTTTGAGATCTGTACAGCTGGGGAAAGAGACAATAGATTTGCCGAAGATAGACGGCGACGACAACGCTAAAGATAGAGCAGTAGATGAGTATATGAACAGAATGAGCTCTTTTCAAGAGAGCTTGGTGCTCGTGGATGATTTCGGCGACGAGGAATTAAAGAAAGACTTATACGCGAAAATGCGCAGAAGCCGTGGCTGGAAAGCATTTGCGGTGGGCGCAGCTTCCGCCGCGATCATAGGAGGCGTGATCAGCACTGCTACCGGTTGGGCAAGTGCCTACTTTGGTGGTGACGAGGCTGTCGCTTCAGGTGGCAGAACTACGCAACTAATGGCGGAGAGTGGACATAGTGGGAGCATAGCACTGCCTGGGGGAGTGGAGCTCAGATTTGCAGGGTTAAATGGAACGAAGTCAGCCTATGATCTACTTATAGATGGGAAAAAAGTTGAGGAAGGTTTGCTTGTTCACGAAACGGGAAGACTTACCCATGAGACAAAAGACATAATGAGTGAATATGGGCTTGAAGTGAAAGATACTAGCAAGATAGTTGACATCGCCCCCGAAGAAAGTGTTGTAGATGATGATAGCGTGAGTAGTAATTCTGGTTCTCTAGCGCGAAGTAGAATAGAGACAGCTTCAGGGTCGCCGGCCGTGGAAGAAGCCGACACTGTTGTTACAAGAGGCTCTGCCAAAAACATCGTTCTTGAGGATAATGAACGCCCTACTACAAAAGACTTTGTTCCCAAAGAAGATTCTTGGCACCGCAGAGTTTCACCTGCATTGGCAGGCGATCTTGATAAAGCAGAGGATCTGAGGATAGCCGGAAATCTTGAACATGGATACAATAGTCCTGATTCTCCACATCTACCAACCCATGAGACAACCGTAACGGTGGGAGACAGGAAGGTTCCAGCAACTGCATTTCTAGATTTTCTAAAGGGTAATACTGAGGCACAAGAAGAGCTTGGTTATATGAAGATAACGGGGCGCGAATGGGGGGGCAATGGTACACCGATGCGCTGGGTGCGAGAAAGTGGCGGTGGAAGTGTGGGAGGAGGTGAGGTAGTGCTAAAACAAGTAGGTAGTGTACAGCTAATGGGCGAGGCTCCTAGTGGTGGCGGGGGTGTCATGAGATCTGGCAATGTTGTTTTGGAGACCGACTCAGGCTCCGGCAGTAGTAGTGGAGGCGGAAAGATGGTGCACGTTGGCGCGGATGATTATGAGCGGAATCTGATGGATCCTGCCCACAGTGAGAAAAAGGTAGAATTTTTGCTAAAACGAGAGCCAGGCGATAGATCATGGAATTCACACAATGAGGTACACCCAATGGAAGAAGCCGCGCGGGGGAATGCGGGTATGTTCTTCACATTTGGCACAGAGGGCTCAAGCGAGGGTATATATGTACCGTTTGATACTGTAACTGGTGCAGGCGCGGTCGCAAACATCTCTAAAGATAATCCGATATACAGCATACTTTTTGACGAGCATGGAAAACCCACCTACAAATACGCGGAGGCTGTTGTGCGCGGAAATGACGGTCGTATATTCGCAGTCGCGACAGACACCATTTATGGAAAGAGAGGTTTGCTTCCTGAAATAAATGTGGAGACAATAGAAGTTCCAGTAGAAGCCCCTCCGCAAGATGAAGTAGAGACCCCAGTAAGAGTTCCGAGGGAAGATACCCCTCAAGACGAAGCACCGGCTCCGAGACCACCGCTAGATAGTGGGGACGAAGATGATCGTGAATTTGATGACGAATTGGTGCCCCCATCCTCTGTCCCACCACGATTTGGTACCGACAATAATACTTATGTAGACAGATTACCAAGAGACGATGGCTATATTTTGCCTATCCCGATACCATTCAATCCACGTCGCGCGCTAGAACCCGCGGACTACGGGGATGCACCTGTACGTACACTTGGCAGACCAGGTGATCCAAAACCACCACGTGGAGGACAGCGCGCGATCGCTAAGGGAACAAGAAATGATGTCAAGTTGCTCATGGAATACAAAAAACCTGACCCACTTGCACCCAAAGGACGAGCCAGAAGACCGCAGATGGAAGAGAGAAGAGATGGCAAAAGACCCCAAGATGAGGGAGGTACCGAGGTTAGAGGTACCGACGAGTTGCAACGTGAATACCCGCTACTTAATGATCTTGCTAAAATTGCCAAAGAAAAAGATCAAGACATTTCTCACGTATTACTGGATGTTTTCGTCTATGGTGGGGACAAGTCAACAGTTTTGAAGACGGAGCTTCAGAAGACAGAGATTGGAAATTCTATTATCGCGAGTCTTCTGCAAATGGCGAAGTATCTAAAGATGTCAAGATTTGAGAGTGAAAAGAAAAGAGATGAGCGAAGTGAGATATTGAAGAGACTACACAAAGAAGTGTCTGACGCGACCATAAGCCTGATAGAGGAAATCACAGGGGACGGGGCATCTAGACAAGAAGCAGATATAGACAGTCACATACGCGAACTTGGTAGTCTTAAACTGAACGCATTCAGGAAGATATTCAAACCGCCGGTGCGTGGGGATATAGCTTTGTCCGCGCATGGCAAAAGGTTCTTTTACATGTATACAGACTCCGACAACAAGAAAGATCAGGATAAGTTGAACAAAGACTACCAAGCATTGTTTGATTCAGGCGCATACGGAAAGAAGGTGACGCAACAAATAGACAATGTACTGAAAACCGTTATAGGCTTGAACGAGAGTCTGGAGAGTCTAAAGAATAAAGCTGATGCTCCCTCTAGAGATCGCGCAAGGGAGATCACCGCTAGACTTGATACATCCTATAAGCATTTGGGAAGTATCGTGGGAGGAATCGTGAGAGATGTAGATGAGGCGAATAGTAAACTAGGCATCTCCAAGACTTCAAAGAGGCAGGACCCTGATGCACCAGCAGTATTCCAGAATTATGGGAAAAATGTGCCACGTCGCGAGCCAGAAACATTGGATGAATATGTCAGGCAGGCAATGCACGAGACCTTTCAGGAATTGAAGAGCGGTGGGAGAGAAACAGAGCCGCCAAAGGCGGAACTGGGTGGTTTTGGTGAACTGGCGAATAAAAGTAGTGATAACAATGATCTAGGTGATCAAGTATACAATATTTACAGGAGAGGTGATTCCAGAGCTTTTGAACAGTTGGGATCTGAACTTGATCAATTGCCGGAAGATAGTGAACATAGGCAAGAAATAAACGGGATAATTGTAGAAATGGATAAGCGTTATGATGATCTAGCTAGACTACGCTTAGATCATGCCAAGCAAGAGAAGGGTAGCAAGGAACAAGAAGGTATTTACGGAGAGATTCTAAAGGTTGGGGCTCGCGCACTGGAACTCAGAACTAATCTAGGTCTAGCTGTAAGGGAGATGGTAACTTCTGAGGCTAGTAAGATACCATGGGTAGCTAGCCCAACACATATCGCAGACAGAAAAAAGGGCGTAAGGCTCAAGCAAGAGCAAGTCAAAGATGGCGTTTCTAGTGCTGACGATGCTATCGTATCATTTCTAGCCCATGCGGCGAGACTTGGCAATAGTCCTGATTTATCAAGCATAAATAGTAAATTGGTCGGTCGTGAATTGGTGGAAATGGGTACAGACTTTTCAGATACCAATTCTGCGATCGCCCTTATCTCTACAGCTCTCAAATCTTCAGATGACGGCAAGGCACTGGTAGAAATGATCAAAAAGGCAGAAGGAGCGAAACAAGGCAAGGATAGAGACAAGCAGTTGGTTGTGATCGGAACGCAATTCATGGAATTGGCCGAGAAGAAAGTAAAGGGTCTGAAGGATAGACTAGGTAGCTACAAGAAGAGAACCCCCAAGGATGATGAAGACACCGCGCGCAGAGAAGTACCTCCGCTGACCCCCGAGGATTTTGGTAGTCCACTAAAAGATGAGAAAAAAGATAATCAGCAGTCAAAAGAGTCAAAAGAATCTCGTCCTGTGGCGGTCGGACTTTTGGGCGAAGCCATAGCCGAGCTCAAAGGTGATGGTACTCTAGCGAACCTAGAGCATGGACAAATCGCAAGCGCGATAGCCAGACGGATAGGAATGAATTTGAGAGCCATAGATGGAGACGATGATAAGACAGCTTTCATAAAGAGTTTACTCAAGGAAAAAGGCGCGGCCTCCATTTTGGGACTACTGGAGAGTGGAGCATCTCCACTAGCCATAGGGAATGAGGTGGTGAAGTCGGCGCTAAAAATTCCAAGGGGGAATGATATGTATAGAAGTGTCATGGAGCCAGACAGAGTAGCGGGAAAGGAGCTTAGCCGTCCATATGAGGGAGCGCTGGTAGAGAAAGCATCTACCAGAACACCGAGACTCATAGAGCTTGTAAACGAAGCTGTATCTAAGCAATCTAAGGATAAGCCGGGTCGCGAAAGTATAAACATTGCCAAGCGTATTCTATCTCTCGGAGATGATGCCTTATTGGATGAAGTCAGAAAGCTCCCTGAGGGTGACAACTTGGTAGAACTAATTGGTGAAGCTTATGACCTTAGAGAGAAGATTAAAAATAAACTACATAAAAGTGGAGAGGGTAGAGATAGAAATCAAACAAAAATTAAGTACGAAGAATTATTAGCTAGAATAGGAAGGAGGATAAAAGTAGGAGCCAAGCCTGATATGCAGCCGACTTCTGGAAGAGCACTGCCTAGAACACCAAAGAAGCGCTCTCAGGAAAATATGGATACTAATGCTGAGATGGACACTTCTATCGGCGGGGAGAATGTTGGAGTTGATGCGGATCAATCTGCTGGACCGGAATATCTACCACGATCCAAGGGTGTTCTAAAGGATGAGAAGAGGCGAGATTTCTTTCTAAAAAGAATAAATGGGGTCTTGAAAGAAAGAGGTAGAGGAACAAGCGATGCTGGGCTCGGTGCCTTGGTATTGGAGCAACTCTCACAAAATAGAAACCTTATGAGTCCTTTGTTCGCGGTATTGAGTAGGAGATTACCGCCCTCCCTTGCAGGAAAATTGAAAGGAAAGATTGATGGAGATAACAAAGAGTTAAGCGATAGCGATGTCGCAAAGGTAGGCTATGTTGTTAGACAGGAATTAGTAAGTGAAAGTGGTGCTTTGGTGAGTTATGAGATAATCCAAAAGGCGATAAAGGATATCTCCAGAGTAGTTCAGAGTACAGAGAGGGACGGACAAGGAAAGACAGATGCACTTGTTGACGAGAAAGTAGGAGAAGCCGTTATTGAAGTTGCTGCCAAGAGCGACGCCAACACGGAGGCAGCGGTAGAGGCAGTAGTGGCTACCGCAAGTAACGCAAGGGATAGGAATGCAAAGGCTCTTGAAAAATTGATGAGAGATAGAATAAAAATAAGGAGGGAGAGATTTAGAACTCCGCTCAGACAAAGCGCGGCGGATAGAATATTATTGAGACGACTTGGCAAAGCAGTTCGCAAAAATAAAAAAGCAAGAAAATAATAGCTTGATAATAGAATGGAATTAGAAACATTTTAATTCAAAAAGATGTGTGTTATATTGTATGTTTACGAGTCAAGTTAATATAAGCTATGAACCTGTACAAAGATATAGCTCCGTGGAGCAACGAGGAGAAGGGGGAGATAAATATGGTGGTGGATGTACCGCGAGGTGGAAGCAATAAATATGAGTATAACGAGGAAAAGGGATATTATTCCCTTAATCGTGTGCTATTTCATCAGATGTTTTATCCTTTTGACTACGGCTTTATCCCGCAGACGCATTTTGACGATGGTGATGCCATGGATGTAATGCTACTCACTACGTTTCCTACATTCCCAGGGTGCGTAATAAGGGCGCGTGTGGTTGGATCGCTGGAGACAAAGGACGAAGCAGGGGGAGATCTAAAGGTACTGGCTGTGCCAATAGCAAAAATTGATCCGCGCTGGAATGAGATAGAGAAGCCGGAGGATGTCCCTGCGCACGTTCGATCCGAGCTGGAGCTCCATTTCAAGGAAATTAAAAAGCTTGAAAAGGAGAAGTACGACAAGGTTGTGATCGGTGATTGGAAGGACAGAGAGTTTACTCTATCCGAAATCAGACGCGCCTCCACTCAATTCATGTCCAAGTAGTCCGTCATGATCAAAGAATTTTTTTTGAGAAAAATGCTGGAGAAGCAACTGGCAGGCATACCCACGGAGGAGCGCGAACGTCTTATAAAGCTGGTATCAGAAAATCCCGAGCTTTTCCAGAAGATCGCAAGCGAAGTGCAAGAGAAAGTAAAAAGTGGAAAGGACCAAATGTCCGCCATGATGGAAGTGATGGGGTCGCATAAAGACGAACTGGCGTCGCTTATGCGAAATTAGGAAAATGGTTAAAAGCAAAAGGATAAAGGCAATGAAGAAATGCTAAGCACTAAACCCTAAATCCTAAAGAATATCTAAATCCAAAATCTCAAATACGACGTTTGGAATTTAAAGTTTTGAATTTAGAACTTCTTTAGGATTTAGAACTTAGTATTTAGGGTTTAACTAAAAGCTCGTTCCTACTGCGCTACTGCGCTAACTCCCTACTGCGCTAATTTATGAAACTTTCTATCGGAATAGTCGGGTTGCCGAACGTGGGTAAATCAACGCTCTTTAACGCACTTACAAAGAAGTGCGTGCCGGCGGAGAACTATCCATTTTGCACCATAGATCCTTCTGTGGGGGTTGTGCCTGTGCCAGATGGTAGGGTGGATAGGCTCTCGGAGCTATCCAAGTCCAAAAAGAAGATACCCGCCGTCATAGAATTCGTTGACATCGCCGGACTTGTAGCGGGCGCGTCAAAGGGCGAGGGGCTAGGAAATGCGTTTTTGTCCCACATTCGAGAAACAGACGCCATAGCGCACGTTGTGCGGTCGTTTATAGATAAGGATATAACACATGTGTCCGGAACTGTCTCACCACAAAATGACGCCGAAGTGATTGAGCTGGAGCTTATTCTAGCCGACATGCAAACCGTGGAGAAGCGCACAGCTAGCAATGAACGCGACGCAAAGAGAGGGAATAAGGAGGCGGTTGCCAGGCAAGAGCTTCTTTTGGAGCTGAAGAAACTTCTGGAAGATGGCAAGCCCGCTAGATCACTTGTTCTGGGTAAGGATGATGAGACAAGTGTAAGATTTATGAAGGAGCTCAATCTATTGAGCGCAAAACCACTTCTCTACGTTATCAATACTTCCGAGGCATGTGATAACGCAGAAGTGTCGTTCCCGGGGATGACAGTTAAGATAGATCCCGTCTTTGAAGCAGGGCTAGATACGCTCATAAAGAAGTCCTACGAGCTTCTCGGTCTTATAACTTTCTTTACGACGGGCGAGGATGAAACAAGGGCATGGACAATAAAGAAGGAGAGCACCGCGCCTCTAGCCGGTTCTGCAATACACACAGACTTCAAGGATAAGTTTATAAGAGCGCAAGTGATCTCATCTGACGATCTTCTCCGTACCGGCTCATACGCCAAAGCAAGGGAGCAAGGTCTCGTTCGCACCGAGGGCAAAGAATATGTCGTCCAAGACGGCGACGTCATAGAATTCCTCATCTAACAGAACTCTTGCATAACTGGCGCATTGCACTGGTTTCGGAGATTAATGGGGCAGACCCCCTAGATTTAAGGGGTCAGACCCCATTAATCACTTAAACAGATAAACAGTAAGTGTTTGTCTGTGGATAAGTGGGATTGGGCAAGTAGAAAAGGCCAAACGCGGTGGAGTGACCTTTTTTTCGATCCTCGGGGACTTTGGCTGGTACTGGTGGCGTACTGTTCGCCTGTCCCCTCATGGGACTCACCTCCTCTGGTGGGTCTCATTTGGACTTCGGAGTGAAGTCCAACATCAGGGATACTTACCGAGCAAATACGCTTGATGTCAGACTTCACTTTTAGAAAGAACTTTTCTGTAGACTTCTTTCAAAATTAGTAGGATAAAGGGTTCAGACCCCCTAGATTTAAGGGGTCAGACCCCTTTATCCTCTTAATTTTGAAGAATCTTTTGAGCTTGTGAGCTCGTTGGAAATGCCATACCCATCTCCTACGAACTCGCAATAATCAAGCCCCGCTTTTTTTGGCGGGGTTTGTGCTTTCGGACTTCTTTTTTGGCTTAATATCGCCAGTTTACAGCACAAACCCCGTTCATCTTCAGGATGATTTGGAAGACGACCACTGGGCAATTTGTTCTATGATTACAAGTCATATATTTATCAATATATATTTAATACTATTTACAACAATCCGTCAAGTAATATAGCCACGAACTGTGGATAAAGCCGGTTGTCCGTTTATCTTTAGTAATTAGACGGCAACAACCGCTAATGCTTTAAGGTGTAAATCCTAAACGCGTTGTCCCCACCTTTCTCCCTCTCGCATACACAATGTAATTTTCAATTTTGCAATTTCCAATTTTCATTCAATTTCCAACCCGTCTGAACGGATTCATCCGGGCGGATGACTCAATTTTCAATGACGAGGACGTCTATACGCTACTTGTGAGTATCTATGCCCACGTTTGAAGCATTGAAAATTGAAAATTCATTGCAAAATTGAAAATTGGAAATTAAAACCCCTATCTTCCAAGAATGACTGTTGGTCAGGTATAAGTGGGGACAACGCGATAGTTTTGTACATTCAAGGTCTATAAATGTACTTTTATATGAAGTTATTTGTATATCTGGGGTATAAGTAAAAAATCCCCTCGATTCAATTACCGAGAGGATGCTTTGCTTTTGGTCATTGTGACACTCTGTGAGAATGGTTCTACGACTTCATTATCACAAGTAGAACAATAATAGACATGGTCTTCCTTACGGAGAATTGTTGTTTGATTACAAGACTCACAATATGCAATACCTGCCAGTTTTTGGATATTCTTTTCCACGCCTACCTCCTTTGTAAAGAACTGTTCTGCCCCTCATATCCCAGAACTCTTTATGCAAGAGTTCAATTGAGGACTTCTCAAAGCTTCCATCCAGAAGCTTTGAGAAAAACTCAAGAAAAAAGAGCCACCCGCGGTGGCTCTTTTTTGTCGTGTATTTATAAAGTATATTTATCACACAAAAGAGCCACGGGTTCTCCAAAAAAATTAGCCCGTAAACTCAAATACGCAAATATTATCGCAATAATTCATTTCTAAACATTTTACGCCCGAATATGTTTTTGTCAAGTTCTCGTAAATCTATTAAAATTATTCACGGATGTTTTGTAGTTCAAATTGTGTTATCATTATGATGTAATTGACTAATCAAGAACGATAAGTATAAGTTAAAATAATACTTTCTATGAAAGACCGAAAACATTTCTTGGTAGACGAGACGATCGCATCAAAAGAACAAAGGAGTCTTCAAGACTGGGTTTTGAGAGCGTATGCAACTGACAATAAGGAGCAGATAGCTGCTGCTAGAAGTGAGTTCGAGCATTTGTACCCGAATCATACAGATGGTATTTCTATAATGTTTGATACCTTTGAGACATTAAGGGACCAGTCATCTGGCTATCAAAAGGATAGCGGAATAAATAGGGAGGAAACTCGGTTGAGGTTGCTAAAAAAATCCGCTAACACCATAAGGACAGTGGAATTCCTGATAGCCAGCAAAGCAGAGCATGATTTTTTGGAGGTATTCTGGAAATTTCTGGCAGACATAGCCTTAAGCCTAAGGCTTAGTAGGGATTTCCAGAACTTGAGGCGACATGTATCTTCAGAGGCGGCGGTCTTTCATGTCTTTTCAAATCTCGGTGCTAATCCCATTCTTCCCACACCAGAGGAGGATGTGCTGAAGTCTGTGGACTTATCAATTCGTGGCGGTAAAGATTACGTCCAGATAAAAGGTGTGCACGTCCAAAGAAAGCCCTATATCATAAGTATGGAAGAAATAAGAGATCCAAAAAATGCAAGACGTATACTAACCGATATCAAAGAAAAGCATGATGGGGAATGGTACGGTTACATGGATGAAAATTTTAGAAACCTTAGAGAATATTATCACAAGGTCTTGGATACGGACAAAACGGTCCCAAACGTTTATCTTTTTTTTGTACCATACTCTTCGTACGACCCCGCCACGTGTATACCAAAGTCCAGCCTGATAAATTATTCTAAAGAATATTTCAAGCAGGATGATAAGCGTTCGGTGGATAAGTTGATAAGAGATAATCCTCTTGCAGCCGCCCTTTATAAAATTAAGAGTGAACTGTAAGTTAACATGATGCAACTTTGCATGAGCATGACACCAAGAGACACTAACTTCTTTTAAAGTGGCACTATCTAGATTAATCACTTATAATATGTACGGAAATTAGAAGTTTAATTAACAATACTTTTACTAATCACAAAAACGACAAATGGAAAATACACATAACGAAGATCAGAGTCCTGTAAGGTTTTCAAAGAATCCGAAGCTATTGCGCTTTGTCTTGGCGATTGCAATAGTCATTGTTCTAAATCTATTTTTTGCTGTCGCAATTCGAGTGGTATACACGGCTCCTCTGTACGAAAGCTTCTGTGATCAGACTCGTTTGGTGCAATCAATAGAAAGCAAGAAAGCCTGCGAAGATCCTCTTATAGGTGGGAGATGGAGCGCGTACACTGGTCCCAAGCAGATACCGAGATTAGAGGGTGAAATAGTGCCAACAGGCTACTGCGATACGGACTTTGATTGTAGAAAATTATATGAAGATGCAAGAAATCTTTATAATAGAAACGTTTTTGTCGTACTCGTGGTTCTAGGACTTGTGTCACTTGCGGTGGGATTTGCTCTTTCCGGGAGTTCCGCGGTCTCACTTGGACTTTCTCTTGGAGGCGTTGTATCGCTCATCGTTGCCACCATCCGCTATTGGAGTGATATGGATGAGTATCTTCGTCTCTTGGTACTTGCTATCGCGCTAGTACTTCTTGTCTGGTTTGGTCTAAAAAAATTCAGAGATTGATAAATGAATATTTATGGAGTTAGTAATGTAGCGAGCCGAAAGTAAGTGCGATGACAAATTACGATCATAAAACTATTGAGCGAAAATGGCAGGAAAAGTGGGATAGGGACAAAACCTACCGCACGCGGGATATGACATCGTCGGATAAGAAATGTTATGTGCTGGATATGTTCCCTTACCCATCCGGTGAGGCTATGCATGTGGGACACCCAAAAGGTTACATCGCGACGGATGTGTATTCCAGAATGAAGCGCATGTCAGGGTATACAGTACTACACCCAATGGGTTGGGATGCTTTTGGTCTTCCTGCGGAAAATTATGCGCTCAAGAATAAAGTGCATCCAAGTGTTGCTGTGAAGAAGAATATTGCCTACTTCAAAGAGCAACTAAGAATGCTTGGTGTAGATTATGATTGGACGCGTGAAATAGACACAACCAATCCAAACTACTACAAGTGGACACAATGGATTTTTTTGAAGTTATTTGAAAAGAGTCTGGCTTATGAATCAAATGAGCCTATAAACTGGTGTCCGTCTTGTAAAACAGGGCTTGCAAACGAAGACCTGGAGGCTGGCAACTGTGAGAGATGTGGATCGGAGGTGGAGCAAAAGCCACTCCGCCAGTGGGTTCTTCGTATTACTGATTATGCAGAAAAACTTTTGGGGGGACTGGGCAACTTAGACTGGGAGCCTCACATAAAGGAAATGCAGAGAAATTGGATAGGGAAGTCCGAGGGACATGAGGTTCCGTTTAGAATTAAGAATTATGAATTAGGAATTAAGGTTTTTACAACTCGCATTGATACTTTATTTGGGGCGACTTATCTTGTGCTGGCGCCAGAGCATGAATTGGTTTCAAGAATTAGGATACAAGAATTAGGAATCAATGTAGAGAACTTGACAGAGGTTGGTGCATATATTGAGAAGTCAAAAGCGAAGCAGAATATAGACAGAACTGCAGTAGACAGAGAGAAGACGGGCGTGGAGTTGAAGGGGGTAAAAGCAATTAACCCAGCGAACGGTGAAGAAATTCCCATTTGGGTGGCTGATTATGTGCTGGGAAATTACGGCACGGGAGCAGTGATGGCGGTGCCTGCGCATGACGAGCGTGATTTTGCTTTTGCGAGAAAATATAATTTGCCGATTTGGCAGGTTGTAGCGCCGGAATTTGGCGATAAACGCGAAGGCGAAGAACGTAGAGATGGTGGAATTGGTTTCGTTTTTGACCCGATTACTCAAAAATATGCAGTCGCAAGGAGTTCTTGGAAGTTTGGTGTTTTTGGTGGTGGAGTAGATTCCAATGAGGATATAGTCAACGGGACTGAGCGAGAAGTCACCGAGGAAAGTGGATTATACGATTTTAAGCATAAGGAAAAAATTTGTGCCACGTTTGCGCATTACAGGAATACACATAGGAATGTAAATCGCGTAACGCTTTCCGCTGGCGTTCTTTTTATTTTGGAAAGCACGGAAACCAAAGAAGTAAAACATGAGCCACACGAGGACTTCCAGCTAGAGTGGGCAACAGCTGAGGAAATATGCGCAAACTGGAGTAAAGCGGAGTGGAAAGACATAGGAGTTTTGCACTGGTTATTTGAGTTCAAAAACGCGGTAGGTCGTTGTATTTCACTTGGTTATGATACGGCATCAGACCCACAGAAGTTTTTTGAATCACCTTTTACAGGTGAAGGGATACTGATCAATTCAGGGGAGTTTACGGGTATGACAAGTGGAGAATCAAAGGATAAGATTGCGGAAAAACTTGGTGCAGAGAGGAAAACAACTTACAAACTTCGTAATTGGGTATTCTCTCGTCAGAGATACTGGGGTGAACCTATACCACTCATTCACTGCGCGGAGTGTGGAGTTGTTGCAGTGCCAGAGAGCGATCTGCCTGTTGTACTTCCGAATGTGGAAAGCTATGAGCCCACGGGCACGGGAGAATCGCCACTCGCCAACATATCGGATTGGGTAAATACCAAATGTCCCAAGTGTGGCGGAGACGGCAAGAGAGAAACTAACACGATGCCACAATGGGCGGGCTCATCCTGGTATTACCTGCGCTACATAGATCCGCACAATCACAATGCTATTTTTGATGACAAAAAAGAAAAGGCTTGGATGCCGGTAGACTGCTACGTAGGAGGAGCGGAGCATGCCACACGTCATCTCATATACGCGCGCTTCTGGCACAAATTTCTCTTTGATATTGGTGTAGTTTCTACAGAGGAACCATTTTCCAGATTGCAACATGTGGGATTGGTACTTGCGGAGGACGGACGCAAGATGAGCAAAAGATGGGGAAATGTTATTAATCCAAACGAGCTGGTATTACGCATGGGGGCAGACACATTTCGCGCCTACACAATGTTTATGGGTCCGTTTGAGAATGAGGTGGCGTGGAATGAGGACAGCATGGTGGGTGTTCGCAGATTTTTGGAACGCGTGGTTGCCCTATCCGAAAAAGTGTCAGAGGATTCTACTTCTAGTTCAGATCTGACCAGACTTCTGCACGCCACTATCATGAAAGTAAGCGAGGATATTGAGTCCTTCCGTTTCAATACAGCAGTTTCCTCACTTATGATTTACTCGCGTGGATTGGACGAACATGAGCATATTACACGCGAATGCTATAAAACCCTACTACTCTTACTCGCTCCATTTGCGCCACATCTTGCGGAGGAGCTCTGGATCAATTTGGGAGAGAGAGTTAGCATCCATACCAGTGCGTGGCCAACATGCAATGAAGATTTATTGATAAAGGAAGATGTAAAGATAGCAGTGCAAGTAGATGGCAAAGTGCGCACCACACTCAATCTGTCAATAAAGACCACGGAGAGTGAGGCTATGACGCTCGTCCTATCTCATCCTGTCATCGCACGTTGGATAGAGGGGAGGGAGATTGTTAAGTCTGTTTATGTTCAAGGCAGGATAATAAGCATAGTCTTAAAACCTCTGGCTTAAATTTGACTATTTAAAGGAAATACGTTATAGTATGACAAATTTAAGAGTAGCCTACATGCCGAAAAATAAACTTAGTTTCAGTCCCAAAAAAGTAGTTAAAGGTCTAATGAATTCTTTGCCAGAGCGTTCGCGCACTGTGCTTATGCAGAGATTTGGGCTCACGGAAAAAGGGGTACGCGAAACATTGGAGGCAATCGGAAAAAAGAATAACATAACCCGCGAGCGCGTTAGGCAGATAGAGAACCTCGCATTGGCTCTAATTAGGAAAAGTCGTCAGTACTCAGACCTGACTCCACAGTTAAATGAGCTCGCAGCCGAGATGCAGTCATTCGGTGGAATAGTGCATGAACAAGAATTTCTAGACAGTCTCACAAAAGACAGCGATCTGCAAAATTATATCAATTTTTTGTTGGTACTTGGAGATGGCTTTACGAAACTGAAGGAAAATGACGAATTTCACCATCGCTGGACAGTAGATGAACCGGTTGCCAGAAACATAGAAGACGCGTTGCGTAATCTGTACCGCAACCTCTCAGATGAAGATCTTATAACAGAGCATGAACTAGTTCAAAAATTCTTGGATGAGCTAAAGCAAATAGCAGACAAGGAGCACGATTCCGAGCTTGCGTTGCGTTGGCTTCGTCTTGCCAAGAGACTGGACAGAAACCATCTAGGTGAGTGGGGTGTATCAGATTCACCGAATGTCCATGCCCGTGGCATGCGTGACTATGCGTATCTTGTTTTGAGGAAGCATGGGTCTCCGATGCATTTTGCGGAGGTCGCAAAAGCGATTACAAAGACATTTGCAAAGAAGGCGCACACCGCGACTTGTCATAACGAACTTATAAAGGACGGGAGGTTTGTGCTTGTAGGGCGCGGTCTATACGCTCTAAAGAATTGGGGCTACACGAGGGGTACAGTGCGCGACGTGATTGGAAATGTTATAAAGCAAGGCGGTGCTCTTACGAAGGAGGAGATACTCTCCAGGGTGATGAAAGAACGATACGTAAAAGAAAATACAGTTCTTGTAAATCTACAAAACAGTAAATACTTCCGTAAGGATACAAACGGCAAGTACGCACTCTCCGAATAAACGAGGTAAAATGTTGATATTGAGCTTGTAGAAGCTAGCTACCAGCTTGTAGCTTTACAAGAGCGTATTGCAGACCACACCACTCATCAGAAGCTACAAGCTAGCTCCTAACAGCTTCAAGCTCGTCAATCTTTCACCTTCATTAGTGTGTCCCCAAGTAAACTCTGGGATTTTGGAGTTGGCGGGTTATAATGTATACGATGCTTTATTTCATCGGAGAGACGTGGGTCAAGTTATTGATTGAGGTCTTCAGAACGGCGTGGCTTTGGCTACCACCTGTACTTTGTATTGCATTCTATAATCTACTCTATGAATGGCTACAGATGAGATGGCGCTTCATTTTTTTTGATCGTACAATACTGGAGATCAAACTGCCGGAGGAGATTACAAGATCTCCAAAAGCGATGGAATTTGTACTAGGAGCTCTCCATATAACAACCAGTGGGCAAACGTACGATAAGTGGCACGATGGTCAAGTGCGCGGTTGGCAATCACTTGAGCTCGTCTCTTACGGTGGAGATATACATTTTTACATTACAGTTCGGGATAAATTTGCGAAACACGTGGAGTCTGCCATCTACGCGCATTATCCCGAGGTGGAGATCAGCGAAGTGGACGATTATACTGCCAAGTTGCCATACGAAATGCCAGGATCCGACTGGTCACTTTGGGGATGTTTGTGGAAAATGAAAAAAGAGGAGCCAAAAGATGCTGGACGATCTATAAATACATACGTGGATCTTGGGCTGGACAAGGAGAGCAAAGAGGAGTTCAAAGTTGATCCTATGATACCTCTACTTGAGCACTTGGGGCAGATAGGACCAAACGAGCAGATCTGGATACAAATCGTTCTGCGTGCGGTGAAGTCAGGGGATTGGATAAAGCCAGTGGAAGAATTCGTAAAGACTCTTACATTTCGTGATCAGGAGCCAGAACCCGGTGTCTTTATAAACTTTGCACGACAAACTATGACAAAATCCGAGAGCGCTTTCGTGGAGGGAATAGAGCGAAAGATGTTTAGTCAGTGCTTTGAGACTGGGATCAGAGCCATCTACTTCTCCAAAGTGGGACACTTTAATAAACTTCACGTGCTGCCATTTCTTGGAATCTGGAAGCCCGTTTCCGGAGAGGGACAGGGAATTGACTTTGCTATTTCCACTACCTATGATCAGCCGTGGGAAGACCCGACAGGGATGAGGTCCAAAAATTTGCGTGACAAGTTTTGGAGAGAATACAGGTGGCGTGGTTGGCACTACGATCCATTCAAACGAAGACCTGCAATCATGTCAACGGAGGAGCTTGCAACTCTTTATCACTTCCCCGGATCCGTAGCAAAAACTCCCGGCCTCCAGCGAATCCGTTCAAAGAAATCCGAACCTCCAATGAATCTGCCAACATGAGCTAGCGCAGTAGGATGACGACGAGAATCAAGAATTATGAATTAAGAAAGATGTTGTAAATATCCAGCAAGCTGAACAGCAATCTCCTTAATTCATAATTCTTCGTCAACCTTTTCACTTTTTCCTAATTTATGCATCGTTGTATTAAAAAGAACACGATATCTGAAAGGGACACTGGTTGCGCCCATTTTTCCTGCGCATCCTCATGGGCTATTAGAATAGTCGTTATACTTCTCTTGGCGGGAAGCACTGCGTGGGCGTACGCAGCCACTCCACCCTCTAATTTTCCAGAAGGTAGAAGGATTATCATTGAAGAGGGGTCATCCTTGCGAGAAATAGCTTCGGATCTTAAAGAACGCGATATCATTAGATCGTCATTGTTTTTTGAGTTTCTTGTTCGTCTTCTTTCTGAGGATACTGGAGTCAGAGCCGGTACCTACTTCTTTGAAAACGGTGTATTTTCTTTGGATCTCGCCAAGCACCTAACACGTGGTATTTTTGGGCTAGATCCTACTCGCGTTTTGATACCGGAGGGAGCAACGACTAGGGAAATTGCGCTTGTGATGCAACATAAATTCCCAGATTTTGATGCCACGAGATTTCTAGAGCTGGCGAAGGATAAAGAGGGCTATCTCTTCCCGGATACATATTTCTTTCTGCCAAATACAAAACCAGAACAGGTAATCCAAGAGATGCGCTCAAACTTTGATAGGCAGATGGCGGATTTATTAGACGATATCGCTTCTTCCACCAAATCATTGCACGAAATAGTAACGCTGGCGTCACTTCTGGAGAAGGAGGCAATAGTTTCAAGAGAACGTAAGATAATATCTGGAATAATACAGAACAGGCTGGATATTGACATGCCACTTCAAATAGACGCAACATTTAGATATATTCTAGGCAAAGGCTCGTTTGACCTCACGAGAGAGGATCTGCGTCATGAGTCGCCATATAACACATACATAAATAAGGGGTTACCTCCCGGACCTATCGCAAATCCGGGTATGGATTCCATCTTGGCTGCTATGCACCCAGAGAAAACATCTTATTTCTATTATCTTCATGACAGACGTGGTAGAATATTTTACTCAAAGGATTTTGAAGGACACAAGCGAAATAAGTTTGCCTATCTCAGATGACTCATTCCGGAAAACCGGCGCAGGAAGTAAACATGAGAGACTCTAATCTTGCTTTTATTGATTTGGAAACAACAGGACTTGATCCCACGCGACACGAGATAATTGAAATAGGGCTTGTGCTTGTTAAGCAAAAAAGGACAAAAAAAAGAGGTTACGAACTGTTAGCTCTCAAGGAATGGGATGTAAAAGTGAAACCTATGAGAATACAGGACGCGGATAAGATTGCTTTGAAAATAAATGGCTACAGAGAGGAGGATTGGAAATCGGCGATTAACCTAAAAAGAGCACTGGAGAAGCTGTCCAAACTTACGAAGGGTGCTATTATTGTGGCGCAGAATATTGCGTTTGACTGGGCATTTTTGGAGAAGGCTTATAGGGAATATGGTGTGCCAATGGGTATGCATTCAAAAAGGAAACTAGACACCGTATCAATCTGGTTTGCAAAATATCACAACGATCCTGTTCCAGAAAAGTTTTCTCTCTACCATATGGCAAAATACACCGGGGTAAAAAATATAAAGGCGCACACAGCCCTATCGGACGCGCGCGCCACATTTGAGATTTACAAGAAAGTAATGTGTCAAAATAACCCAGAACAACATTACAACACACATTTTTGAAATAAAAGGTGTCTGACACCTTTTATTTCAAAAATGTGTGTTGTAATGTTGTGATAAAAAAAACATGAAAGGATATCTGGGAAAGAAGGTCTGTGTCGCCATGTCAGGCGGTGTTGATTCCTCGGTTTCCACTGCTCTTCTTTTGGATGCGGGTTATGACGTAGAGGGTGTGCACCTGCGTATCCGAGCGCCAGAGTGGACAGGGTGCACAAGCGCGGAAGACGAGCGCGATGCCGCCCGAGTTGCGGCAGTTTTGGGTATACCATTCCATGTTTTGGATTATACGGACAAGTACAAAGAATATGTCATTCAGACGATGTTAGACGATTACAAAGTGGGGCGCACTCCAAATCCGGATGTTATCTGTAATCGTGACATAAAATTCGGTCTTCTATACGACTGGATGGTCAAGAACGAGTATGCTTACATAGCAACAGGTCATTACTCTAATACATCGGAAGGTAGACTATTCCGCGCAAAAGACGAAAACAAGGACCAGAGTTATTTTCTTTGGACTTTGAGTTCCGCCAAACTTATTCGGACGCTGTTTCCGATTGGGGTCTACGATAAGAAAGACGTAAGACTGATTGCGGAAAAATTTGGTCTACCGGTCGCAAAGAAAAAGGACAGTCAAGGGCTCTGCTTTGTCGGCAAACTAAACATGAAGGAATTTCTAAAACGAAACATAGGCACCAAAGAGGGGAACGTGTTGGATACAAATGGGAATATCCTAGGAAGACACAAGGGAGCTATTCTCTACACAGAGGGCGAGCGTAGAGGATTTACAGTGAACCCAAAAAGCTCGTCACCGGCGCCTCTATTTGTGGTTGGAAAAAATGTATTGAAGAACACCATAACCGTAAGTGGGGATAAAGTAGATGGAGATTCTTCAAGAAAGATAGTAAATATCGTTAATACAAATTGGATTTTAGATATGCCGAAGGTAGGAGAGCATTATCTTGCCCGAGTAAGATATCGTCAGCCACTTCAGCGTTGTGTAGTCTCACAAAATAGCGAAGAAACAAGCGCGGTGGTACACTTTGAAGCTCCACAGCTAATCTCTAGCGGACAGTCTCTCGTACTCTACTCCAGAGATGAATGCATGGGTGGCGGCATCATATGTTAGCGCAGTAGCAGAGTTAGCGTAGTAGGCTGTGGTGAGCTTGTAGCTGATAGCTTTTAGCTTTTTTTGACGGGTGTTGACGTGCATGCTTTTCTTGGTAAAAAGCTAAAAGCCACCAGCTAACTCCTGCAAGCTTAACGCCAACTACTGCGCTACCATTCTACTGCGCTACTGCGCTCGTTCACTTAACAAAGTTATGGAAAAGTTGTAAAATTGTAAATATGACATCAAAAGAAGTGAGACAAGGTTTCTTGGACTATATGAAGGAGAGGGGACACCTTGTAATTCCTTCGGCTTCTATTGTGCCGGAAAATGATCCGACCACACTATTCACAGGCTCTGGCATGCAACCAATGATACCTTACCTTCTAGGCGAGGAGCATCCACTTGGGGCACGTCTCTGCAATAGTCAACGTTCATTTAGAGCAGAGGACATTTTGGAAGTTGGTGACAATAGACACACAACCGCTTTTGAAATGCTTGGAAATTGGTCACTTGGTGGTACGGAATCAGGTGGTTATGGGAGACGCGACCAACTAACGTGGTTTTTTAGATTTCTCACGGACATCGCGAAGATAGATCCGAGTAGACTCTACACAACCGTTTTCATTGGAGATTCCAAAATTGGAGTTCCAAAGGACGAGGAGTCCATATTGATATGGAAGAGTCTCTTCGCCGAAAAAGGAATAGCTGGAAAATGCCTAGATATTGGGAGCGAAGCGGATGGTTACAAAAAAGGAATGGGAGATGGGAGAATATTTTCATATGATGTGACAAAAAATTGGTGGAGTAGGGCAGGTGTACCTAATAAAATGCCAGATGGTGAGCCAGGTGGTCCTGACTCTGAGGTCTTCTATGACTTCGGCACGGAGCACGATGTGAAATTTGGTCTGAACTGCCACCCAAATTGCGATTGTGGTAGATTTATGGAGATAGGAAACTGTGTCTTTATGGAATACAGGAAAACTGCTGGAGAGTTTGTAAAACTTGCCAAACCAAACGTAGACTTTGGTGGAGGACTGGAGAGAATTGTTGCGGCATCGTGCAACACGCCTGATGTCTTTGATACAGACATGTTTAGCGAAGCCATAAGTGAGATGGTGAGCATATCCCAGAAACCGTACGCAGCCGAAGCTAGGAAACCCATGAGGATAATAGCCGATCATTTGCGCGCGACAGCACAGATGGCGATAGATGGCATAGTACCCACAAACTCAGAACAAGGTTATACAATGCGTAGGCTTCTGCGTCGCGCTGTTAGGTATTCTGACATGCTATCTCTATCGTCCGGGACACTCACTCGCATTTTGCCAGCTGTCATTGCTCCATATATTGGTGTCTATGACAAAATGGCAAGTAAGCAAGAAGAAATCGCGCGAATTATTACCGACGAGGAAGAAAAGTTTCGTGCGACAATCGCGAAAGGTTTGCGACTTTTTGAGAGTCTGAATGGCAACAGAGTGGATGGTAAGGATGCGTACACGCTTTTTACCACATACGGTTTTCCTGTTGAGATGACACGAGAGCTCGCGGAAGAAAAGGGGATGACGATAGACATGGAAGGCTTTGAGAGTGAGATGGAAGCGCACAGAGATACTTCACGCATGGGGGCGGGGCAAAAGTTCAAGGGCGGGCTCGCAGATCACGGAGAAAGGAGTACCCAATACCACACTCTTACCCACATGCTACACGAGGCATTGAGACGCGTGCTGGGAAATCATGTAGATCAAAAGGGGAGCAACATCACGGGTGAACGTTTGCGCTTTGATTTTACGCACAATCAAAAGATGACAGAGGGCGAGAAGCAACAAGTGGAAGATACCATAAACGAAGAATTGGGGAAACATCATAAGATGACGTTCCAAATAATGAGCGTCCCCGAAGCAAAAGCGTACGGAGCCATAGGACTTTTTGAAGATAAATACGGAGAGAAAATCAAAGTTTACACCATGGGCGACGAGAATACCGGAATATTTAGTAAAGAAATCTGCGGCGGTCCGCACGTGGAAAACACCGACGACATCGTCAAAGACGGCAAATTCCGTATCAAAAAAGAGGAAGCAGTGGCGCAAGGCATCCGCCGTATCAAAGCAGTCCTTAATTAGCGCAGTAGGGAATTAGCGCATTAGCGCAGTAGGAGAAAAGCCCTAAATCCTAATTTCTAAATCCTAAAGAAATTCCAAATTCAAAATGTCAAATCTCAAACGTCGTGTTTGGGATTTTGAATTTGGTAATTAGGTTTTCTTTAGGATTTAGGGTTTAGTGCCTAGAATTTCTTTGTTGCCCTTTTCGCTTTCGCCTTTTCCCTAATCTTGTGTACAGATATTGTGTGCGGGAAATAGCTTTGGTGTGTTAAAATTACGAATGATGAAGTTTGGAAATAAGACATACCTAAAGTTAATAATCAATGTTGGCGACCAAAGCGTCGGTTGTGCTCTAGTACGCCAAAGTAGAGGCGAGAAAGTTCTAATCTTGGCGACAGAGAGACTCTCTTATGACAAAGAGCTCAACAATGATTACAGCAGGGATTCTTTCGTAGTAAAGCGAACTGTTATTTCTCTCTTAAATTCATTTGCGAAGAAGAACCCTCTCGTTGCAGCTTCCGTTTTTATTGTATGGAGTTTATCTTTTACAAACTCTGAATTAAAGACGTTCCAACGCAAATTTGAACAACCGTTTACCATAACTAATGAATTTTTATCCGAACTTATCCACGATGAGGGTAAAAAAACGGGCGACGGTGGTCATCTGATTGAGAGCTTTGTAACACACACTGAAATATCCGGCTATCCTACCAACTCACCGTTACTAAAATCTGCTCATTCAATTTTGCTTTCGTATTGGAGAAGCAACGTAGAAGACAATGTTTATAATGCTGTTTTGCAAGCAGTAGAAGAAGCCCTGCATCGTGGGATAGAATCATCACATTCATTATCATTACTTTTGTACAGAACCATTGAGATGGCGCGAAAGATGGGAGATTGTTTTATGATAGTACATGTCGGCAGGCTGAAGGCTGAAATTATCGTAGTGAAAGACGGGGGACTTTGTGGATATGGATATTTCAGAATTATGGATGAGTCCAACAAACCATGTAATCTTGTGGAATCCTTCAAAAGTGAATACACTAGACTTCAAGAGAGCGGGGCTTTAGGGAGCGGAAGCTTGCGAATAATTTTGAAAGCTCATAAGTCTGATCGGGTGGGTATGGAAGATGCCATAAAAAAGATTATACATAGAGAAATACCTCTCCGATACCAACATGAGAGCGACTTCTCTCATTTGTATGACAAAATAAGTGGAATATCCACAGACAGCATGCTGGTAATGGGTGCTATAATTTGCGGGGATGGGGGTAAATAGGGTACAATGATGATAGTGCTGTTGTGTTTTGTTATACAGGTTCAGACATTAAACTAATGCATAAAACTAAAAATAATGGATAAAAATTTTATAGAACAACTAAAACCGAGATCCAAGTCCAAGTCTTCAAGCGCTTCTGTTGTTGCACCTGAAAGACGTAGGGTACACGGCGGAGGAGGAAGATACGTTATGCTTTGGGTAGCGCTAGCGGTGGTTGCCGTCATAGTAGTAGGTATTTTGGTAGCTACAGTTAGAGGCACTGCGACAGTTAAGGTAACTCCGATACAACAGCTCGTAGTTGTGGACCACATATTTGTCGGCAGTGAGAAAAGCGGAGACACATCCGGTGTACTGTTTACAAAAGAAAGCGCGGAGACAACTGCCGAGATAAGAGTGCCCGCTACCGGTGTGCGCAATGTGTCTGAATTCGCAAAAGGCACGATTGCAATATCAAACGAGGATCTAAATTCGCAAAGATTTGTTGCAAGAACACGTTTTGAATCACCAGATGGAGAAATATACCGTACTGAAAGTGCTATACTAATACCAGGAGCCAAAATGGAGGGCGGGAAAATAGTCCCGGGTAGGGCAGAGGCCAATATAGTTGCCGATAGTCCAGGGGAAAAATCAAATGTCAGTGCTGGTACAAAGTTTACCGTGCCGGGACTCGCTGGCGGAAGTCTTTTTGATAAGGTTAACGCTGTCGCTCAAACCTCTATAAGTGGAGGATTTGCGGGCGAGCTAAAAACCGCTTCTGAAAGTGATATACTGGCTGCCAAGGAGAAGAGAATGGAGGAGATGAAGGCTACGCTTCTATCTTCACTGCAGGCTAAAGTTGCGGAAAAGGGCATTATTTATGATGATGCGGTCTTTTATATATTTGAGAGCAAACGAGAAACCGCCAATATTGATAACGACTATAAAGAAACGCTAACCGGAAAAGCAGTCGCATTTGTTTTTGATAGTGATTTGCTCTCTCTGGCAATCGCGGATAGGACGGCAACCGATCTGGGTAGCGCGAGCGTAAAAGCATCAAACCTAGGCGACCTAAACATGAGAATTTTAGGACGGTCCAGCATAGAACCGAGCACAGATAGCAGATTCTCTTTTAGCGTGCAGGGCAACCTGAGATTGATCTGGCAATATGACGAAAATAATCTCAAGAACAGTCTAGCAGGAATAAAAGGAAATCTGTACCAGGATATTTTTCGTGAGTTTCCAACGATAGAAAGGGCGGAAGCTGTCTTTACACCGAAATGGCGTAGGACTTTCCCGAAGGATGTATCCAAGATAACAATAGAAACGGTACTTACACAATAGACTTCTTTCAAAAGTGGCGCATCTGTACTGGTTTCGTAATTTTGTCTCCCGCGCTGTATGTCTGTATACAGCTTGGTCGTCAAAATTATTCCAACCAGCACACCTGCATCCACTTTTGAAAGAAGTCAGTAGGAAAAGTGGCGCATCTGTACTGGTTTCGTAATGGGGTCTGACCCCATAAACCTACACGCTATATATATGAGAAATTAGGATCTCTTTACAAAGGCTTTCTATAATGCTATACTAATTCAATAATAAAAATGGCTAGCGCAGACAAGAAATCAGCAAAGGAGCTTTCGGGTATAATAACCGATAATCTGCCAAACGCCATGTTCAAAGTGCGAGTGGATAACGAAGGAGATATGATCGCGTATCTCTCTGGAAAAATGCGTCTAAATAGAATTAGAGTACTTATAGGTGATACGGTAAGGGTCATACCTGATGAGTATGGAAAGCGGGCGCGAATAGTTAGAAGAGGCTAGGCTTCAATGATAGTTTTATGCGGGTAAGGTCAACAATCCACAAACGATGCGCAAAATGTAAGATGGTACGCCGAAGAGGTTACCTATATATAATTTGTGGCAAAGCCAGACATAAGCAAAAACAAGCATAATACATATTAAGTTGCATGAGAATTTCAGGCATAACACTACCGGATAACAAGCGCATGGATATCGCCCTTACGGCTATCTATGGAGTTGGCAGACCGGCTGCAAAGAGAATTTTGGATGTCGCCAATGTATCACATTCCAAAAAGCCGACAGATTTGAGCTCGGATGAAGAAAACGCTGTTAGAAAGGTACTGGAAACCGAGAAGGTGGAGGGCGACTTGAAGCGTGATATTTCTGCGGATATCAAGCGACTGAAAGATATCAAGAGCTACAGAGGGAATCGCCACGCAAAGGCTCTACCTGTACGAGGTCAGCGAACAAAGACAAACTCTCGCACAAGAAGAGGAAATGTCAGAAAAACAATGGGTAGCGGACGCAAGAAGCTAGAAAAGAAATAATTATGGGAAAGAAACGGGTAATTGAAAAGGGTGGATCAGCTACTGGTCAGGGTGGAAAGACTAGGGCACAATCCAAAGGCTCAAAGAGGCGTATATCACGTGGAATTTTGAACGTGCAGGCAACCTATAATAACACACTACTCACACTTGCAGATGACACAGGCAACGCGGTAGCGCAATCTTCGTCAGGAAGTCTCGGTTTCAAGGGCGCAAAAAAAGGCACTCCTTTTGCGGCGGCTAAAGTAGGAGAGCTTTTAGCAGAAAAGGCAATGTTGATGGGTGTAAAAGAGGTAAGTGTAGTAGTGAGAGGTGTTGGATCCGGACGGGAATCATCCATCAGGGCATTCACTTCAAAAGGTATTACTATTACCGCAATAGAGGATAGAACCCCAGTACCACACAATGGACCCAGAGCAAAGAAGGCTAGGAGGGTATAAACCATAATTTTTTTTGAGTAAGTAACAATCGCTAAGACTGAAACCATGATAAGGAAACCTAGATATAAAGTAGCGCGTAGGGTAGGTGAGGCGATATATGAGAAAACGCAAAATCCTAAGTTTGCGGCTAAACAGTTTCCTGGAAAAGGACGCGTGCAGAAGCACAGAAGCAAAACCACCGAATACGGTACCCAACTAACCGAAAAGCAAAAGATCAGGCTTTCTTATGGTGTGACCGAAAAGGCAATGCAAAATATTATGAAGACCATAAGAGGACAGAAGGGGTCGCCACCTGAACTCTTGATGCAAGGCTTGGAAAGACGCATGGATAATGTTGTTTACAGAGCAGGTTTGGGGAAAACAAGAATTGAGGCAAGACAACTTGTAGCTCACGGACACTTCACGGTAAACGGAAGAGTCTGCCGTATTCCTTCTCGTAGAATGAAAATAGGAGATGTTGTTTCATTAAAGAAAAGCTCCGCGGAGAAGGATGTGATGAAGGCGCTACCTGCCTTCGGTAAGCATACTCCACAGAAGTGGATTGTTAGGGATGGAGTAAATGCCACAGTGCGAACCCTGCCTCAGATGGCAGATGCGGATACTACCTTGCTTTTTGCAGCCGTTACTGAATTTTACAGTAGAAATTAGCGAGCTTTACTTTTTTTTGGATTTGATGTATAATAAAAACAATTATTTTTTTGATTTGTCGTAATTTTTTATTCCAAATATGCATGCCCACACTATAATTTTGCCATCAAAGCCTCGTATAATAAGCGAGACGGAATCAAAGGGAATTTATGAGATAGAAAACCTATATCCGGGTTATGGTCATACGCTTGGGAATTCATTGAGGCGAGTAATCCTGTCATCGCTGCCAGGTACTGCCATAACTACAGTAAAGATTGAGGGCGTACCGCACGAATTCTCCACAATAAAGGGAGTCAAGGAGGATGTTATCACCATACTTCTGAACCTAAAACAACTTCGCTTCAAACTTCATGGCGAGGAAAGCGAAACAATAAGCCTCAGTGCGAACTCTGTTGGTCTAGTCACTGCTGGTGATCTCACCATGCCTTCTCAGGTAGAAATAATGGATAAAGATCAACCTATTGCTACTATCACGGAAAAGGGAGTATCCTTGAACATGGAGATAAAGATTGAACACGGTATTGGATTTGTCCCCAAGGACGCGCACCAGCATGATAAGGTTCCGGTTGGAACAATCGCTCTAGATGCGGTATTTGCGCCAATCAGAAGAATAAACTATGAAGTAGAGAACATGCGTGTTGGCAATCGTACCGACTACAATAAATTGAGGTTGTCCCTGGAGACTGATGGTGTTATCTCTCCAAGAGAGGCTTTGGAAAAGGCAATAATGATAATTATCTCTCAACTTAAGGCAATAGTTGGATTCAAGGAGGAAGAGCCCGAACATGAGAGAGTTATTGATAAAGATAGCGTAGAAGGCGAGCTTGAGAGTGATGATGGTGATGAGCAAAAAACGGATGTGCAGACCCAGGAGGATTCATTGAAAACAAGAATTGATGATGTTAATTTTTCCACAAGAACAATGAAGGCTCTTTCGGAGGCGAGCATTCGCACATTAGGTGGAATTGCTAGAAAAAGGGAGGAGGACTTGCTTGCGATACCTGGACTTGGCGACAAAGGAATAGCTGAAATAAGAAGAGCTCTTGGAAACTTCGGTATTACACTCAAGCAGTAGAGCGTCAGATTAGAGTATTGCTATCCGAATAATGTACTAAACATGAGGCACCACGAACACAATAGAAAATTTGGACTAAAAGATGACGAGAGACGAGCCTTGCTTAGAGGTCTCCTGGGTGAACTTATAAAACATGGTCGCATGCAGACCACGCTAGCCAAAGCGAAGGAGATCAGACCGTATGTGGAAAAACTGCTCACGCGTGCCAAAAGTGGTACTATGGCAGATAGGCGTATACTGAGTGCCAGACTTGCTTCGGATTCGTCAGCCAACAAACTTATTTCAGAGTGGGCACCGAAAATGAAAGGACGAACAGGTGGCTACACAAGAATCACGAAATTAGCACCAAGAGCAAGCGATCAGGCAAAACTTGCTGTTATAGAATTTGTGTAGATTTAATTTGCAAACACGATGACTGAAAACAAAGTACACACAATAGACGCGAAGGGGGTCGCTCTTGGAAGAGTGGCTAGTATAGTGGCTGTAACATTGCGTGGCAAGACAACACCTTCTTTTGAGCGCAATAAGACTCCACATGGAGAGACCGTAAAGGTAATAAACGCAAGCAAGCTTGTATTAACAGGTCAAAAGAGTCAAACGAAAAGCTACTCCAAATACAGCGGATACCCGGGAGGACTAAAATTCGTATCGTACGAAAAAGTCATAGAAAAGCACGGTTTCAAGGAGATAATTAAAAAGGCAGTATATGGAATGCTACCAAACAATAAACTACGCCCGATACTGATGAAGAACCTAGTCGTAGAAGACTAATTGATAATTTTACGAAAGCAAATACACTAAATAACATGCCTACTCCAACAAAAGTAGAAAAAACAAAATACATAGAGGGTATCGGGAGGCGGAAATGCGCTGTCGCCAGAGTTCGCATAGTGGAATCATCCAAAGAAAGCTTCGTGGTAAATGGAGTGTCTTTGGATGATTACTTCAAAACACAAACTGGTCGCAATACGTCGCGCGCTCCGCTTAAGATAGCTGTCAACAAAAAGCCCGGTGTGAGTGTGGTTGTCCGCGGTGGGGGCATCGCTTCACAGGCGGAAGCAATATCGCTCGGACTCGCCAGAGCTTTGCAAAAGAGTGAGAGTGAGCTACGAGCTCCACTCAAAAAGGCGGGACTACTCTCTCGTGATTCTCGTATCAAAGAACGTCGCAAATTCGGCTTGAAAAAGGCGCGCAAATCTCCACAGTGGTCAAAACGCTAGACGAGATAAGCGCAGTAGGGTGTAGCGCAGTAGTAGACGAGAGGTCAGGAATTAACTTGAAACTTTGGTGAGTTAGATAGATAAGAATTAAGAAGTATGAATTAAGAATTAAGAGGGTTATTGCTAACCTCGCATGATATTTACAACATTTTTTCTTAATTCATAATTCATAATTCCTAATTCTCCTCGTCCGCTACTGCGCTAACTCGTTTACTCACAGTTTTTGATTGTGGACCTTGCCATGTTTTCTTGATTTGATATCATAGCTCCATTGGTCGTCCGAACAACACAACAGAGATATATGTCAAAACAGAAAACAAAACACGATCAAGATGAGGGCGATGAGGATTTTTCCGGCTTTGAAGCTGATATCGCGGGACGTACCGAGGTTGATAACTCTGGTTTGGATGAGGATACAAAAGGTTTGATGAGCGACTATGACATAGACGAAGAAACAGCCGATAGAGTCCTCGCTCTCATGGAGGAATATGGAATAGACGAGGACGACGCACTAGAGCTTGAGCAGGAAGTCTAGCTTACACAAATACACCACGCAGAATGTCCCTGACTGATTGGGTTGTTTTTTAGTGTTGACAATCCCTGTGTATGTTATATAATTATGAGATTTCAATTTTTGAAGTTTTCCACAGTTTGATTTTGTTGGAAAATTATTTGGGATTGGTGTATAATCATATGTCTTTGTAAGTTAGTCAACAAATTTATATGCAGACAAAAAATAACAATAATACGAGTGTTGGTGAAGACGAGCCAGAAGAGGAAATCGTCTCGGAAGGTAAAGAAGATCAGATGTCTGATGAAAATGAGGATGTTGAAACAGATGCAGCAGTCAGAATTAAGAAACTAAAGGACGATTTATCCTCATGCCAAAAGGAGAAATCAGAATATCTAGACGGTTGGCAGAGATCTCGTGCAGATTTCGCAAACTACAAGAAAGGGGAAACGGAGATGAGTAATAACCTGCTTCGTATGGTTGAAGTTAAGCTACTCACCGAAGTACTTTCCATTGCGGATGGTTTTGATGGCGCTTTTTCTCATAAAGATCTTTTGGAAGATACGCCTCCTCTCTTGCTGGAAGGACTCCACGGCATAAAACGTGATCTTGATAGTATGCTTAGCAAACATAAGGTTTCAGTGTTCGGAGAAGTTGGCGAAGATTTTGACCCTGCTTTGCACAGCGCGGTTCTTAACGAAAAGACAGAGGAAAAAGAGAAGGATCATAAGATAGCGGTAGTTCATAAGAAAGGTTATATGCAAGATGGCGTAGTTCTTCGCCCCGCACTTGTGGCAGTATGGTCAAAGGACTAGTCTTCTACCAAAAGTGACGCATTTGCACCTGCTTCAGAATTTTGTTTCCCGCACTGTAGGTCTATCTACAGCTTGGTCACCAAAATTCTTCCAGCAGGCACAACTGCATCCACTTTTGAAAGAAGTCTGTCTTCTACCAAAAGTGACGCATACGAGGGAGAAGGGAAAGGTGAAAGGTTGATTAGTAAGTGAGTAGATTTTAACAATTTAATTTCAAATAAATATATGAGCAAAATATTAGGAATAGATCTAGGTACAACTAACTCAGCAATGGCAGTAGTTGAGGGAGGGGAACCTAAAATTATTGAGAATGTGGAAGGTGCGCGAACTACGCCATCTATCGTGGCTGTGTCTAAAAACGGCGAAAGACTTGTAGGTCTTCTAGCAAAAAGACAGGCTATTACAAATCCCAAAAATACGATCTACGGGATAAAGCGTTTTATGGGGCACAAGTTCACGGACGATGTGGTCAAGAAAGACATGGGATCCATTCCTTACGAGATCAAAGATGGTGGGGAGACAGTTTCTGTCAAAATGGGGGACAAAGACCACCGACCCGAAGAAGTTTCGGCGATGATACTTGGAAAACTAAAGGCGGATGCAGAAGCCAAACTTGGGTACAAGATAACTGAGGCTGTAATCACGGTGCCTGCGTATTTCAATGACATGCAGAGAAAGGCGACCAAGGATGCTGGTGAGATTGCAGGTTTCAACGTAAAGAGAATTCTGAATGAACCTACGGCTGCGGCGCTAGCGTATGGTTTCAACAAGAAAAAAGACGAGAAAGTTGTAGTATTTGATTTTGGTGGTGGTACGTTTGATATTTCTGTCCTTGAAATTGGTGATGATGTGATAGAGGTTAAGTCCACAGACGGTGACTCTCATATGGGAGGGGAGGATATTGATCGTGATATTATCTCTTGGATCACAGAGGAATACAAAAAAGTCTCCGGCATAGACGTGTCAAAAGATGCGCTTGCTCTTCAAAGACTAAAGGAAGCGGCCGAAAAGGCTAAACATGAGCTATCCACTACAGCAGAGACCGAGATAAACATACCATTTATAACATCCAATCAAGACGGTCCTCAACACCTACTCTTGAAAATGTCTCGCTCCGCCCTTGAAGATCTGGCTAGAAAATATGTAGACAAGTCCATAGAGATAACGAAGCGAGCGCTTGATGCCTCTGGAATGAAAGTAAATGAAATCAACGAAATCATTCTTGTGGGTGGACAGACACGTATGCCCCTCATAGTAGAGGAGGTAAAGAAACTTTTCGGCAAAGATCCAAACAGGACCATCAACCCAGACGAGGTGGTAGCAATTGGTGCCGCTATTCAAGCCGGAATACTCCAGGGCGATGTGAAGGATGTCCTTTTACTGGATGTTATCCCACTCTCCCTTGGTATTGAGACTCTGGGTGGTGTGTCTACAAAACTTATATCCAAGAACACAACTATACCGGCATCACAATCACAGGTATTTTCAACCGCGGCTGATAACCAAACAGCAGTTACAATTCATGTTACCCAAGGTGAACGCGAGATGGCAATTGACAACAAGACGCTTGGTCAATTTACGCTAGAGGGTATCCCGCCAGCTTCTCGCGGTGTACCACAAGTTGAGGTAACGTTTGACATAGACGCAAACGGTATCCTTTCGGTAAAAGCAAAGGAACGCACGACAGGCAAGGAGCAATCCATAAAGATAGAGGCCCGAGGTGGTCTTACGGATGCGGACGTGGAGCGCATGAAAAAGGACGCGGAGATACATGCTGATGAGGACAAGAAGAAGAGAGAAGCTGCCGATATGCGAAATATGTCAGAGACAATAATATCTACCGCGGAGCGAGCGCTCAAAGATGCTGAGGGCAAAATTACCGATGAGATAAAAAGCGGAGTAAACTCTAAAATAGAAGCACTTAACAGGGTTAAGGACGGCGCGGACACAGAGGCGATAAAGAAGGCTAGCGAGGAACTCTCTACGGAGATGCAAAAGATAGGTGAGTACATGGCAAAAAATAAGAGCACGGAAGATGTAAACGGTGAGAAAAGTGAAGATAGCGCAGAGAAGAAAGAGCAGGGGGGTGATGCCAGCGATAAGGGTGATGAAAAAGATGGTACCGTAGATTCTGAATCTGCAAAGTAAATATGCCAAAAGATTATTACAAAACTCTAGACGTGTCCAAAAGCGCTTCCAAAGAAGATGTGAAGAAAGCGTTTAGAAAACTTGCGCACAAATATCATCCCGATAAAAAAGGTGGTGATGAAGCAAAGTTTAAGGAGGTGAACGAGGCGTATCAGGTGCTTGGTGATGAAAAAAAACGAGCCGAGTACGATCGCTATGGGCAGACATTCAATGGCGCGCACACAGGTGCTGGGGGTGGTGGCTTCGGTGGAGAGGGCTTCGGTGGATTTAGCGCGGGTGGGTTTGACTTCAACGACATTTTCCGTGGTGCAAATGGTGCAGGTGGTATAGATCTAGGGGACATCTTTGGCGACATGTTTGGAGGGGGTGGTGGAAGAGGGGAGAGAAGAGGTACTGATATTGCCATAGATGTTAGTCTTACATTTAAGGAAAGCATATTTGGTGTAAAACGTCGCGTATCTATTCACAAGATTAAATCTTGCGATAGTTGCAAAGGCAGTGGCGCAAGAGACTCTAAAATGACCACGACCTGTGTGTCTTGCAATGGTAAAGGAAAAATTCATGAGAACAGGCGTTCACTTTTTGGAAGTATTACCGTGGAGCGACATTGCGAGGCATGCATGGGAGAGGGGAACGTGCCGAAAGAAAAATGTACGTATTGTAGGGGTGAAGGTGTGGTTAAGGGTGAGGAGGAGATAGCTATTGACATACCAAGCGGAATAGAGAGTGGAGAAATGATCCGACTTCGTGGAAAAGGACAGGCTGTTAAAAAAGGAGCGACAGGGGATCTATATGTTAAAGTACACATAGAGCACGACAGCAAATGGGAGAGGCGTGGCGCGGACCTAGCCACAAAGCTCTCCGTCAAACTGTCTGACGCGCTTCTGGGAGGTAACTACAATATTGAGTCACTGGATGGAATGGTAGAAGTACATATTCCGCAGGGTACCGGAACGGGAGACACTATTCGTGTCAAAGGTAAGGGCATACCAAGGGAGCGCGGAGATCGTGGCGACATGCTAGTCGGTATAGAGGTTGCGATGCCAAAAAGTCTTTCATCCAAAGCGAAAGTGGCAATAGAAGAGTTGCGTAAGGAAGGCATTTGATGGGGAGCTTTTAGGAGCTAGCTTGAAGCTTTTAGCTTGGCGAAACGATTTCATAGATCAAAACGCTCGTCAAGAGCTGGAAGCTACTTAGTTAGAAAGTAAACCAAAAATATGAAAGAGCCAATAACAAAAGCTAGAAGCTACGAGCTAACTCCTACAAGCTCACATCCTACTGCGCTGACAATATGAAAGATTTACCGAGATATCATGAGAATTCAAGGTTGCCGAGGAAGGTGAGCCTTTTTGGGCCCAGGCTTTTGTATCATGTAATAGCCAGACCAATCACATGGCTTCTGCGAAAGTTGGGGATGCAAGAGCCACATGGAGTAGAAAATATTTTGGAGGCGGAGCGCATGGCAAAAGAAAGGGGAGTTGGAATACTTTTTGTTTCAAACCATACAAATGAGATCGATCCTTTTGTAGTTGGACTGAATGTTCCCAGACGAGCACCGATTATTCCCATATACGCCGTCGCGCGTGTTAAAGAGAGGTACAAACATTATGGTACCGCAAGTATGTTTTTTGGCGGGAGACTTTTCTGGGCGGGAGGAAGCTATCCCGCGCTTCAGGGGCTTAGGGACTATTCCAAAGCCCTACCATTTCATGAAACTGTCCTAAAGAGAGGTAGGAGCGTGCTTATCTTTCTAGAGGGAGGAATATCTGATGCTCCGCTTACTATTGCAAAGGGTGGAGCTGGGTACCTTGCGGCAAAGACGAGGGCTATCATCTTGCCAGTCGCTGTCTGTGGTGCATCCAATCTTCCAGCCAGAGAACTATTCGCGGGGAAACGTCGATTCTTCGCATCTTATGGGAAACCTATTCTGCCGGAAAGTATCTGTAAAGTGAGTAATGATATTGACCCAGAAAGTTGCAAGGATGGCAGTAGAAGGATACTGGAATCAATTCGAGCCATACTTGTAAGTGAAGGCTATGCCACGGAAAACCAAGACGGCACGTATCGGTATATTGTGAGGTGAAAGGGAAAAGGTGAAAGATTTTGAGATTTCCATTTTCCATTAAATACTGTGCATAAATTTTATCCAACAAGCGAATCCGCAATAGGCGCTATGTATGAAGCAGTTTTCTTGGCGGAGCAATCTATATATTGGGAAACTTTTATCTTTAGGAACGATACATTTCCAGCTTACGATTTTATGAAAGTATTCAAAGAGAAAGCAAAGGAGGGAAAAAAGGTCGTACTTATAATAGATGGTTTTGGGGGTTTTTGGTACGACTTTGGCAAGACACTGGAGAAGGATTTGCGAGAATCTGGAGTGGAAGTACTATTCTTCCGTAGCTGGTTTCGCCGGATTCATCGAAAAATCCTAATAGTAGATGAGAAGAAGATTTTCATCGGAGGTGTGAACGTCGCCCAAGAATATATGAAATGGCTGGATCTAAATGTTCTGCTCACGGGTAAACATATAGTGGCAACTACCCTACGTTCCTTCGCTCGCTCTTATCGGTTTTGTGGGGGAGTAGATGAACGTCTATTGTCGCTACCCAAAATGGAGCATCTCCATAAGGGAAAACTTTGGCTTATAGAACAATGGCCACATATAGACAAGCTTTTTTTGAGAAGGCACTATAAGGACAAAATAGCTGAAGCAAACAAGAAAATTACTTTCGTAACGCCATATTTCTTTCCACATACATGGCTCGTGCGCTCACTAAAGGATGCGATCGGGCGCGGTGTAATGGTAGAAGTTATCCTACCCAAAAAAACAGACGCTTCCTTCTCTACATTTGCAAATCATGTATTCGTTAAATTACTGGAGAACAGTGGCATTCATTTCTATTGGTCTAATACCATGATTCACGCCAAAACTCTGCTTATAGACGGAGAGGAGGGTATGGTCGGTTCTATAAATTTAGATCAAATGTCTTTTGACTGGAACGTGGAAGCAGGTGTATTTTTCCGTCGCAAAGATATGGTGCGCGATCTATCAAAGATAATAGAAGAGTGGCGCAAAAACTCCACACCATACAACTCACAATCGGAAGTCTGGAGATGGTATCACAAACCATTCGCCCTCCTCGTGCGCATCCTTTCCCCCATCATCTAAACCTAATTATACCCCAAAACCAGGTATTGGGGTATAATGTTTGACAGTTGCGGTGGATTGTGGTGTGGAAGGTAGGGTGTGAGCATTTATGTGTCTTGTTTGTTTGGCCATAACAGGATAAGATAGGCTCTATGAGACCAATTATTTTTTATCACAAGGATTGCAGTGATGGATTTGGAGCGGCGTATTCGGCGTGGAAGAAATTTGGCAACAATGCGGATTACCGTGCGCTTTCAAATGGAGAAGATACTCCTATTGCTGAACTGGTGGGGAGAGAGGCATATTTTTTGGATATATCACCAAAGACTGACCTTGCAAAGGAGGCAAGCGAGAAAGCGGGGAAGTTAATCATCATAGATCATCACAAAAGTAATAGTGAGGCGTTTGAATATTCAGAAGGTGGTTTGTACGATCTTGGGCACTCCGGCGCCGTACTTTCTTGGCAGTACTTCAATCAGAATACTCCGCTACCAAGACTCTTCAAATATATTGAGGACATGGATCTCTGGAAACTTGAATTAGATGACACCAAATTCGTAAGCCTCGCACTGTCTATGGTACCGAAAGAGTTTGAAGCTTGGGACAAATATGTCTCTTATCTTGAGACAGACGAGGGTTTCAAAAGTGAAGTGGAGAAGGGCGCTTCCTTGCTCGCGTTTGCGCATAGAGAGATAGAGGCAATGGCAAAGGATGCCGAGGAAGTACTGTTTGAAGGACACAAAGTACTTGCGGTAAACGCGCCCACTATGTTTGCAACGCCACTGGGGCACCTTCTCGCGAGTAGGAGACCACCGTTTTCAATAATTTGGCACAAAAGAAATGGACAGTACAAAGTCTCCATGCGTGCCACAGGTGACGTAGACCTTTCAAAGATTGCCGCAAAGTATGGGGGAGGAGGACACCCGGGAGCGTCAGCCTTTGTAGTATCACAAGAAAACTGGGTGCAGTTTATAAAACAGCTCTACGGGTAATCCACTTGCAAGTGATGCTTGTAGTTCTAAAAGGCGCTAGAATACTAGTATGCGATTAGTGCTCACAAAAAAAGACATAATCTTCTACTCATTTGTAGCACTTGTTATTGTTGTTGGGGTTCTGTACAACATCAAATCATTCGCCAACCATTTGCTCACCAAAACAGAAGTCGCAAGCGCTCAAGCTCCAAGCTATTATGAAGGTCGTGGGATAGGTGGCTGTCCATGGGGATTCGTAAGTTATAATGATTCCGGGAATACATCTTATAATTGCTACAATCAATCTTCATGGAGGGTGGTAACCTTTATACCACGAGGGGCTTGGGGGACAGGCTTACTTTCTATGAACAGCACTAACCCCCCTGTCGCTAATAAGTGGGGGACAAATACTGCATGGCGGATGTGCAAGCCTGGTACATCAGACGAATCTAAGTGTAGTTCTCTATGGGCTCCGTTTGAACTTCTGGCTAGCGGGGTACCTTATGACCCACAGTATCCAATGCTCTTTAATTTGGCATTGTCATGGAATTGGGGCGGACTTATACAGACTTCTCTGCCTCTTAATAAGATACGTTTTGATGTTGAGGCTTTAAGTGTGGCTAGTGGAAGTTCCGCATGTAGTAGCCAAGCATGGACGAATCCAGCAGAGCTCTCAATGCGCATATATGAGGTTACAGATTATGTAAGACAAAATGCTATATTATACACGTACTCCGCGAACACATGGTTTTGTATGCGCACCAGAATACTGTTCTTGGGATATATGTATAATTACGCAAATACTGCCGCCGCACTAGTAACAGACTTCTACTCCCCTTGGGCTTACTCCACTCCAGTAAAAACAGCGAGTGACCCCTCCAGTGGTAGCTCCCCATCACTACCTGCTCCAGAGGCGACAGCGTCAGCGATTGATTCTTCTACGATAGACGTGGACTGGAATGATGTAACGGGCGCGGTTAAGTATAAAATTGATGCTTGGAGGTTGGAGGAGGGGTTCCAGGTAAGAGTTAGCGTGCCTGATTCCGAAACTGCCTACTATCGTCACCAAGGTCTCCATGCTGGCACAAAATATTACTACAAAGTTGCAGGCGTGAGAGCCGATGGTCAGGTTGGAGAATACTCATCGGAGGTAAGTGCTACTACTCATGTAGCTCCACCTACTTTTATAGATATAGGTCTACGAATAAGGGACAAGGGTCAAACTGTAAAAATAGCTATCCATCCGGAAGGAGATATGACATCCCCGCTTAGGATATACAAGGGTGGTAAAATTTGGTCTATTGCCCTCGTGGATCCTATATTAGACCCAACACTCGCGACAGGTCTCCGAATACGCACAAATGGTACTATAAAAGCGTTGCGTAAATTGCCTTGAGCATATTGCGACCAGTGTGGTTGACAAACTCAGAAAAATATTACACACTATAAAGTAGTTCCTTGTCAAGTCAAGGTCTATAATAGAAAGGAGGTGCCAGATGAAATATCTTATCCTCTCGGCGCTCCTCAGTTGGGGAGTCGCCATATCGGCTTTTGGAGATCAGCCGACGAAAACCGAAGCAGGAATATATTCGCTTCGGGTAGCTGATACTAGCATCGTCGGTGAGTGGGGAACACTGGAGCAGGAAATAGCTCTTGTCCCCGGTAAGCTTACCTACTTTTCGCTTGTTGGTAATCCAACCTCCATAGCAAGAGGTATGGAACCTACGGAAGACGACTTGCGACGTGCTCTGCACGCACAGGTGTTGTATACGAATGTGGAGAGTTCAGGCGGTGTGCGCTTTGGTACATCGCACGACGGACTGCATTCCAAGAACCGCCCTCTAGCAGGCGGGGTTGGGTACGCAGCCGCTCTTCACCCGAGCGACATCGCTCGTACGATACGGCTCAAGTCCATACCGTGGAGTAGACGACATCTTGTCGCGAAGACCCCTCTCGTTGGATATCCGCGCGGAATACCGGCTGGTGAAGACTCGCAACTCCTCGCACTTCGCGCGGGAGTTGGGGACGTGGTTAATTTTGGCATTATTGGGATACCCGCAATATACGCCAAGCCCATGTCTCCGATCTTCCCGATAATACCCGGTGGAGCGTATCTTCTAACAGGGCGCGGTCGTAGCGCGTCTGTCCTTGAGATGCCGGACATGTACAGGCAAGACGACATCATCTACACATCTGAAGATGACTTCGTCATTGTGGAACGACCGTTTAGGCTTCCCAACCAGCGAATCCGTGCGGCAGACGGAAGCTACGATCGAGTTTTTGTTGACGGAGATGCATTTTTCGGAACATGGGCACACGATGGAGAGAGTGTTTTTTACATCTCTCAACCATTTGTAGATGGACAGAGGCTAGACGGATATGCTATTTTTCGCAAATGGATGGATGGTCGCGTAGAGACCATAGTGCCAGCGGAAGATGGTATCTATTATCAGCGTATATCTGCCTCACCAGATGGTGGTAGTATCGTATTACAGAGACAGTCAAGGCAAGGTCATCAATTTGACGACAAGCTGGTTTCTGTATCCCTTGTGTCCGGGATTAAATCTCTTGTGTTGGTTGAGACTTCTGGTAGAGAAATAGCTCCTAGTTTTGCCACAGATGGCACGCTCTACTTTTCCATCAAGATTGCGTCAAATGGCGCGATAGCTCGTTTGAGAAAAGGTGAGACAGAAGCCGAAGTTCTCTACGTTGGCGCGCCAGATCATTTTCCGACTTCAATTGAGCCAACATCTGATAATCGTTGGCTTTACTTCAGCGAATTTGTTCTGGACAGAGAAACAGGAGATGGCAGAACCTTCATATATCGGTTGCCAATCTTTAATGTCTTTGCGTCACCGGAGCCTGTCGCGCACGACTCCGACTTAGATCTAAGCAGTCCAAGTCCCTCTAGCGATGGAGAGTTCCTACATGTGGAAGTCCAAAGCTTAAGAACTTTGGGGACTATTGACCTTCGGAGTGGTGCATTTTCTAGGGCGATACTTGAGCCTGCAAACAGAGTTGCTATTATTCAAAAGGTACGTCCTTTCCGCGCAAATAGACCATGATTTGGAAAAAAGCTTTCTTTTCTATACACAGAAAGCCCACCCAAAAGCTCGCCACAGGACATATGTCCGACCGCGAGCTTTAGTTTTGCAAAATTACGCCCAAATAAGCATTTCCATGACTTATCCCCATATAAACATTAAGTGTTTATAGCAATATAAACACTTAATGTTTATATGGGGATAAGTGGGGGGTGGGTCAAATGGAGTATGCCTATTTGCGACTAAATGTGTGTGGTGTTAGACTATACTTATATATGCATAAGAAAACAATAGCTACGCTCTTTGAAGAGTGGTGTGAAAAATACGCGGGAAAGATTGCGGTAGTTTCGGCGAGCCTAGATGGGGAGATGGCGAGATATAGCTACAAGGAGCTTTGGTTATTGGTAGAGAAAATGCGCGCAAAGATTCGCGAGCTTGGTATTGCGAAAGGCGATCGCGTCGTTGTCGGCGGTCCAAATTCCATAGAGTGGGGAGCGCTACTTTTGGCTTGCGCTTGCGAAGGCATCGTCATAGTACCCCTTGATACACGAAGTGAACATTCGTTTGTGGAGCGTGTTGTGCTGGAAACGGACGCAAAAGTAACATTTCTATCACGATCTGACACTCCACTTTCCGGCGCCAAACTTCCGCCTCTATATATACTTTCGGAGCTTGTCGCGGATATGGAAGCTAATACCAAAGTCTTGCCCTCGGTAGACGTTTCCACAGATGATATCTATGCAATTATATATACATCCGGCACCACAAGCGCCCCCAAAGGCGTAGTGTTAACGCATGGAAATATTGCGAGTAATATAGAAAGTTTACACACATGTTTTAACATAGGTCGAAATCACACTTTCCTATCCATGTTGCCCCTCGCTCATGTTCTAGAACAGGTGGGCGGCTACCTAATGCTTCTTTCATTTGGTTATACGATAATCTACCCAAATGATCCTAAGGATCCGCACGAGATTACATCGCTACTTGCTAGATACAAAGTCTCGGCACTCGTTGCCGTACCATTTATACTTGAGAGATTTGGAGAAAGAATCAAGGCAAAACTCACAGAAAAGAAAGTTTTTGGATTGGTTAAGACTTTCGGAAGACTTCCTTTGTCCATAGGGAGGAAGCTAAACACACCATTTAGGGGACCATTCAAAAATGTAAGGTATATTGTATCTGCTGGCGCGCCACTTCTTAGCGAAACCAAGGATTTTTGGCAGATGCTTGGTGTTGAAGTACTTCAAGGTTACGGTCTTACAGAAACCTCGCCTGTTCTTGCGATAGAAACACCAAGTGCGATGCGACACGGATCGGTGGGTCTTGCGATACCGGGAGTTTCTATAAAGATAGCGAAAGATGGTGAAATTTTGGCAAAAGGAGCGAATGTTTTTTCCGGTTATTACAAAAATGATGAGGCTACAAAGTCCGCGCTAAAAGCGGACTGGTTCCATACTGGCGATATGGGTGAACTAGATAGTGATGGATATCTGTATGTAAAAGGGAGAAAGAAGTATATGCTACTGGACAGCAGGGGAGTAAACATTTATCCTGAGGATGTAGAAGCCATACTAAATGTGAGAGATGATATAGCGGACTCATGCGTTATGGCTACAAATGATGTTGGCAAGCTGGAGCTTACCGCGGTCGTCGTACCAGCAAAAGACGCGACGCTTGAACTTGAGACTATCAAGATGGAGTGCAATAAATTGCTAGGGCATCACCAGCAAATTGTACACATCATAAAGTGGGAAGATCCTGAATTCCCAAAAACGCCATCTCTCAAAAACAAGCGAGACCTTATTAGGGCAAAGATCTACGGATAAATGAAATATATTTTGACCGGCGGTACTGGTTTTCTGGGATCACTCTTGGGAGAGGAACTACTAAGACTTGGGCACGAAGTTATATTCCTCGGGAGAAGTAGAAATGATGTGTTATATGAAGAGAGGCAAAAGAGTATACTGCTCGCTATCAACAGAGATGTTCGGCTTGAGAAAGCGAGTTTTCTTGAATCAGATTTTCATAAAAAAAATCTTGGACTAGGGGAAGAATCAATCGGAACGTTGCGCGGGTCTGACGGTTTCTTTCATCTAGCCGCTGATCTCTCTTTTCTCAAAAGAGACAAGGAGAGGGTATTCATGGCAAATCTTGATTCTCTGGCACACATAACCGCTCTCTGTGGTCTTTTGAACATACCGCTTCTATACACAAGCACCGCCTATGTTCATGGTGTCCAAAAGAACGGTACCCTAACGAAAGAGGAGCTGTATGAGAAACCGAAAAGGTTCAATAATTTCTACGAAGAAAGCAAGTATGTGGCGGAAAAGTACATTAGCGAATGGGGCGAACGGAGTGGTTCAAGATTTCTTATATTCCGACCAAGCATAATTGTCGACCGCGAGAACAAAACCAGCACCCCCTACGGCATATACTCGTTTATTATAGGATTACTTAAGCTGGGGAGAAGCTTCCCAATCGTGTTTCCATATGTAAAAAATGCTAGGCTAAATTTCGTTCCCGCCGACCTGGTGGTGCGGTGGATGATAAAAATCGGCACCCGCAGTGACCTGTATGGAAAGACTTTTCATCTGGTATCAAAAAACCCATTTCCAATTAGGCAAATTGTAAATGAGGTTTTTAGGGATGCCTTGGGAATGAAAGTGATATCTTTCCCCGCGCCCAGATTGGTTGTATACGGCTGGATTTATTTTCTACACCTAGCATCATTTATAATACCGAGGCTCAGGAACATAACGGAACGAACGCTTGTTTACAATTTTTATCTTTCAACTTATGTTCTTTATGATACTTCAAACACAGTGCTTGGCACGGGAGACGATTTGAAAAAGCTTACCAAGTGTGATGATGGTTATTTGACTCTGATAACAAAACATTTCGTTTCTCGGTATCAGGCAAGGAAGGCGCGGTCTCAGAAATCGTAAATTTCCGCAAAATCAGATCAGCAACTCTTTTGCCTGACCTCGCCGCACCCTCCGTCCAGACTGAGTTCAGATAATCGCCAGCCAGATAAACATTTCGGTAGCCCTGCCCATCGTTCTCAAACACTCTAACTGCCCGAACAAGAGACGGTGAATATACAGGCATTGCTTCTTCCCACCTTTTTGAGCTGTGAAATACTATTTCTGATTGATTATTCCGCAGTTCTTCACAGACCAACAATAGCTCCTCTCTTACTGCATTGCCGATATCTTCGTCGCTTAATTCGTAGAGAAGAATTGCCGCACTCTCGTGCAAATAAACATTTAGCAAGATGTGTTCACCGCGATTTTCGCCGCTTTGTTTTCTGGATTCATTGGTATAACCAGCTATCGTCTCATTCTCCACAAAGGGTACATAGGTCATATGAACTTTCTCTGGAAATGATTCTCTCCTCACTTTGAAGGCGACTACTATCGTTTTGGAATATCTGAGGAGACTAAACATCCGCGTCGCATTTTCGTGTGGATGTCCCAAAATAGAACTCGCCACAGAACCACTCGTCGCCACTACGACAGCATCGTATGATTCTACTTTCCCATCCGCGGAGACGAAAACATCATTGTCCGTCCCATCAACTTTGAGCACTAGTCTGCCGTACTTTACATTAAGTTTTTTGGCAATTGCTTCGGGCAAACCCATCATTCCACCTTCTGTGTAGCATATTCTAAATCCTCCAGTCATAAATATGTGCATTAGAGACATCGCCACAGTTAGACTTACCTCTTCCAGTCTGTGAAATTGTATCATTCCCGAAAATGCGTCCGCTACATAGTCAGCAATTTCCGGGTGCACTTTTTCACGCAGATACACATCTGCGGTTTCGTCGTCATGGATTGGATTGGACGCGCTTAAGTGAAAGAAATCCCAATGTCCTCTGGATAAGTAGAGCTTTGTCGCAAAAAAAAGAAGCGCTATCCGTGCCCTAAATGACAAAAGTCTAAAAAGAAGGACGGAGAGAGGTCCTGTCAGATTTACACGATATGCCTTTCCTCCTCGTATTATTCTATGCGTGGAACCTTTTTGGGAATTTTCTATCCGTATGGAGACCTCGTTTGCTAGTTTTGGAACAAGCTCGTATCTGCTTAGAAAGAAATCCGCCCCTCCGTCAAAAACAAGTTCTCCCATTACTTCCGTCACCATTCTTCCTCCCGGTCGTTCACTTTCTTCATAGATTGTCGTCTCGATGCCCGCTTGCGCAAGCTCATACGCAGCCACCAGGCCCGCGATGCCCGCGCCAACTATAGCGACTCTCGGCTTTGGAAGCTCTGAACTCGTCTTCTTCATAATCTAATTATGCCATAAGCGAAAACAATTGACACTAATCCACCAATGGGTGGTGCGTTTATTACTGGGAAGTATTAAAATTAAGGCATGAACTCAGTGTCGATCTTATTGTCTATTGTCTTTTTGATTAATCTTGGATTCGCAACGTTACTTCTTGTCAACAGAGGCGGAAAGAACGGTGCGGGTTATTACGGAGTGGTTGCGGCTGGATCCGCAATGTGGGTGCTGGCTGAATTTATTTTTTATAGTCTGCCCATCAGTAGCCCAATGATTCCAATCGCTACGCGCACCTTGTATTTATCAGGTTTAGTTTTTTCACCTTTCTTTTTATTCTTCTCATACGAGTTTCTATCCACACGGAGGTTGTTAAACCGAAAATGGGTAGGCGAGACGATGGCACCAGCAGTATTTATCGCGTTCCTTGTGGTCGGCACTGACAAGATAATTTTAACTGCCTACATGCAAGATGGTGTCAAGCACATTGTAGTCGGGGAATGGTACGTCTTATACATGGTGGTAGTGGCAGCATATTTTTTGTTTGGCTTTGTAAATCTATTTAAAAAATACAGCAACACATTTTACGAAAGTGTGGAGAGAAGACAGCTTCTCCTCATATTTTTTGGCTCCTTGATTTCGGTGAGCAGTGGGATGACTTTTAATGTTGTCCTGCCGTATTTCAATAAATTTGATTACTTTTTCGCTGGTCCACTTCTTGTGGTGTTCTTCATTAGTTTTACAACAGCGGCTATATTCCGATATCAGATATTCAATATTAAAGTCATTTTCACGAATGTTCTAGTGCTTCTACTTTGGACTATACTTCTAGTGCGCGCCCTGATCAATAACTCATTGCAGGATACTCTTGCTGATGCCGCTGTCCTCATTGTATCTATACCCATTGGAATATTACTGGTGCGTAGTGTTTTGAAGGAGGTGGAGACGCGGGAGCGGGTAGAGGTATTGGCAACGGAGCTTGGAGAGGCGAATGAGAAACTGGAGGTGCTGAACCGCCAAAAGTCGGAGTTTGTGTCCATTGCTTCGCATCAGTTACGTACTCCGCTTACCGCTATAAAGGGTTATTCTTCCATGCTTTTGGAGGGGTCATTTGGGTCGCTTGAGGAGAAAGCAAAAGAGGCTGTCTCGCGAGTCTTTGAATCTAGCGAAAGGCTGGTGGATATCGTGGAAGACTTTCTAAATCTTTCACGCATTGAGTTGGGTAGAATGCGCTATGAATTTACATCCGCTGATCTAAAAAAGATGGTTGCTGAAGTTTGTGAGGAACTTCGTCAAAACGCATTAGATAAAGGATTGACATTAACCTGCGGCATCAAAGGGGATGACCAAAGCGGGACAGGAGAGACAGAGGCGACGTGGATGATTTGGGCGGACGCTGGCAAGGTGAGACAGGTGCTTTCAAACATTATAGACAACGCCATCAAGTACACCACCAAAGGGGGCGTGCGAGTAAAGCTGGAAAAAGTAAAAGGCAAATTTAGATTTTCGTCCGTAGACACTGGTATCGGACTTTCCAAAGAGGACTTGGCGCGTCTCTTTGAAAAGTACGCTCGGTCGGAGGAGGCAAAAAAGGTGGTAGCCGGAGGATCCGGACTCGGACTCTTTATCGCCCAGCAAATAATGAAAGCGCACCAAAGCCAGATAATAGTAACTTCGCCCGGCAAAGGAAAAGGTTCAAAGTTCACTATAGATTTCCCTAAGGACACCGGCAATCACGCCACCATAGCTGGAGAAACCAAAGCCTCAATCCTTTCTTCTGATGCCGAAGGACAACCTACGGAGACAGGCTGATGACGAGCTTTTAGGATCTAGCTTGCCTGCCCGACAGTGAGGCGGGTAGCTTCTAGCTTTACGAAACTACAATGTCAAATCACACCACTCGTCAAAAGCTACAAGCTACAAGCTAAAAGCTCACCCAGCTACAAGCTTCAAGCTAGCTCCTACAAGCTCACCAGAGGCTACTGGATTATGTATGAAATTTGATGTAGTATTTAAGGCATGTCTGTGGATCAAACAAAGAGGGCGCTGACTGGGGATAGACCCACGGGGAGGCTCCATTTGGGGCATTTTGTTGGTTCAATCCAAAACCGTCTAAAGCTTCAGGATGAAGCCGAGCTTTTCTATATGATTGCCGATGTCCAAGCTTTAACGGACAACGCGGACAACCCGGATAAGGTTAGTGAGAATGTGCTTGAAGTAGCGATGGACAATCTTGCTTGCGGAATGGATCCCGATAAGACCACCATGTTTATCCAGTCCGAGATACAAGAAATCGCGGAGCTAACTGTTTTTTTTCTAAACCTTGTTACGGTCTCGCGTCTCACCCAAAACCCGACAGTACGCGCCGAGATGAAAGAGAAAGGGTTTGCAATGGACAAGGCGACACCGGGAGAGCTCGTGGAGAGAGCCTCAGTATCTGCTGGCTTCCTTATGTACCCTGTATCGCAAGCCGCGGATATATTATTTTGCAAAGCCGATATGGTTCCTGTCGGAGTAGACCAGAAGCCGATGATAGAACAGACCAACGAGATCGTGGAGAAGTTCAATCGCTATTACGGAGATACATTTAAAAAAGTTGAAGCTATTATGCCAACCGAATCCCTCAAAGCCAGGCTCCCAGGACTGGATGGTGATGCCAAGATGAGTAAATCGCTTGGAAACGCAATATATATTTCTGATGACGCGAATACGGTGAAAGATAAGGTGATGAGTGCCTATACAGATCCTGCACACGTTAGGAAGGAGGATCCGGGACACTTGGAAGGTAACGTAGTGTTTACATATCTAGATGTTTTTGACACAGACGTAGGTGGACTCGCAGAGTTGAAGAAAAGGTACGTGGCGGGTGGGGTAGGGGACGTGGAGGTCAAAGAGCGTTTGATCGCTGTCTTGGACGCAGTGCTTACTCCCATCCGAGAAAGGAGGCTGGAGTTGGAGCGCGATACCGAGGCGGTAAGGGATATTCTTTTGAGGGGGACGGAGCGAACAAGGGAAGTCGCGAAAGAGACGCTGAGAGAAGTAAAGGATAGAATGAAAATAAACTATTTTGATAAATAATATGATGGAAAGAACATTTATAGATGAATTACATCCGGAATTGGAAAAAACCGTTCTGATAAAGGGTTGGGTGGATGTACGGAGAGATCACGGCAAGCTAATTTTCCTAGACATTCGTGATATGTCTGGAAAGGTTCAATGCGTGGTATTGCCAAATCACGAAGAGGTGAAGAAAGTTGCAGAAAATTTGAGAAGCGAGTGGGTAATAGAAGCGGAAGGGTTGGTTCATAAAAGACCGGAAAAACTCATAAACCCAAATGAAAAAAATGGAGATATAGAGATTGAAATCACAAGGCTCACCGTCTTGAACTCTTCAGAGACTCCCCCCTTTGACATACATGGTGATGGGATGGATATAAACGAGGAAACAAGGTTGAAATATAGATATCTGGATCTGCGCAGACCAAGGATGCAAAGAAATCTTAGGGCTCAGGCAAAGGTGGGTAAATTTATACGCGAATATCTAACGACTAGAAGATTCACCGAGGTATCTACGCCAGTACTCACAAAGACCACGCCCGAAGGAGCGCGGGACTTTTTGGTGCCAGCTAGGAAGTCTCAATGCAACTTCTATGCACTGCCTCAAAGCCCGCAACAGTACAAGCAACTCCTGATGGTAGGGGGGCTTGAGCGATATTTCCAGCTCGCCAGATGTTTCAGAGACGAAGATCCGCGAGCGGATAGGGCATACGGAGAGTTTACGCAACTTGACCTTGAGATGTCGTTTGTAGTCCAAGAAGATATCCTGGAACTGGCGGAGGGACTCTTTACGGAGCTTGTGGAGACCCTATTTCCGGAAAAGCATATTTCGCAGAAACCGTGGCCAAGACTTGCTCACAAAGATGCCATGGAGAAATACGGCACAGACAAGCCTGATTTGCGAAAAAATAAAGATGACCCAAATGAACTCGCATTCGCTTGGACACTGGATTTTCCACTGTTTACGGAGCAATCTGAAGATGACTTTTTTCACGGCTCGGGCAAAGCAAGTTTTGCCCCATCGCATCACATGTTCACATCGCCTCATCCTGATGACATCTCACTATTGGATAGTGATCCGACAAAAGTAAGAGGTTTACAACACGACATGGTACTAAACGGGTTTGAAGTGGGTGGCGGAAGTATACGTATTCATAATGCCGAAGTACAAAGCAAGGTCTTTGATCTTATTGGTTTCTCGGAGACTCAAAAAGGACAGTTCAGTCACATGCTTGAAGCATTTTCCTACGGAGTGCCCCCTCATGGTGGCATAGCGCCCGGCATAGACCGCTTTGTGATGGCTCTTTTGGGCGAACAATCCGTAAGGGAGGTAATCGCATTTCCCATGACGGGCAATGGCAGGATGGCTGTCATGGGAAGTCCCACGGAGGCTTCCGCGGAACAACTCAAAGAACTCGGCATCAGGTAAAAGGTCGGTGAGCTTGTAGGAGCTAGCTTGCCTGCCCGACAGTGAGGCGGG
>Ga0210057_1000868_pt1 | contig 48430 bp, 58 predicted proteins | sample CryGeyCG2114_010_2_FD_183968 | JGI IMG/M metagenome (GOLD analysis project Ga0210057, IMG submission 183968) | Groundwater microbial communities from aquifer - Crystal Geyser CG10_big_fil_rev_8/21/14_0.10 (SPAdes) (version 2) | ecosystem: Environmental > Aquatic > Deep subsurface > Groundwater ...
AAATAAAAACAATCAATCGTTCTTAATCACAAACTCTACCAAAGTTTTATAATCAATTGCTCCTCTTGAAGATTTTGCATAATCGAATATGCTTTTTGAATGTCCGGGAGCTTCTATTAATTTGCTGTTAACTCTTATAGGCTCTTGTACCATCCCATTGTATTCATCTTCCATCTTTCCAAGAACTTCTACACAGATTCTATTTCTTCTGTCATACATTGTAGGCAAAATCCCTCCAATCACTAGGTCATGATCAAATAGATTATTATATTCATCAATCACATCAATCATTTTCTTTAAACCAACAAAAGATAATGTTTCTGTGGCACTTGGTATTATTGCTTCATCTGCAAACAATAATGCATTTTGGTTTAATAAATTAATAGAAGGAGGACAATCCATAAGAACAAAATCAAAATCATCTTCAGTTATTTCTTCCATAACTTTGCATAATATCCTTTCTCTGTTAGGTCTTCCCATCATGACTGATTCTGCTTCTGCTAATCTTCCCGAAGAAGTTATAATGTGTAGATTTGGTTCTACTTCAAGAGCAATCTTTCTTGGATCTTCTTTGTTTACTAAAAGATCGTACATATCTTTCTGTGAAGATGCTCCTAAACATGTACTGATATTTCCTTGTGGATCTAAATCAAGAATTAATACTTTTTTTCTCTTTCTAGCCAAACCCGTAGCCAGATTAACAACTGTGGTAGTTTTACCTACTCCTCCTTTTTGATTAACTATACATATCTTTCTCATCTTACACACCTCTTTTAAATTTTTTTTATATAGCAAAGGTATTAAATATCCGAACAAAAAATATGCCTTTGCTATCAGCTAAGACAATGTAAATGTTCGATTAATTATTGCCTTAGCTATATATCTCTTTTTTATGCGATTTCATGAATTTTCATCAGGATTCAACAAATCGTGAAAATATATACTTCTTAGTATTTGAAATTCCTCTTATAAACTTTTCTATACTGTAGAATGTGAATAGAGGAGTTATGTTTGTTTTTTAGGGTATTGTTTATGAGATGTGAGATATTTTATTATTTATGAGGTGGGACATTAGTGTGTATTAGTGTGTATTAGTGTGCATTAGTGTGTATTAGTGTGCATTAGTGTGCATTAGTGTGCATTAGTGTGCATTAGTATGTCTATTACAAATATATATAATATCCTCTCCAAAATATCTTTTATCTATATATACTCCTTTCAAAATATCTTCTAATAACCAACTCGCCAAATAACTCATAACTACTTTATAATAACAAATGACCAAAAGATTTAAATACTATATTTATTCTTGACCTTATGGGGTGTTTGAAATAAATTTATGAATGGGGATAAACATGAAAGCTAAAAAAACAATATTAGGGTTATTTATTCTAGCTATTTTAATAGCACTGACTTCACAATTAGTATTTTCTGCAAACAGTCCAGTTTTCATTGCGGATTTTGATTTGGATGACATTGCATCCGTAAACGAAGATACTCAATCTGATTATCAAATCACTGGAAAAATATTCCCTCTAAACACACAACCAGTTTCTGATTATGATTACAATATAACTAACTCACCTTCAAATTCAGAGATTACCACATTCACAACAGCAACAGATGTTTTTATCAACGCAACATTCAAAAATTCTGGAACACAAACATTTACATTAACTGTTACAGACAAAGTTAATTCAACATATACTCATTCAAGAACAATAAGTGCATCTGTTACTGCTACTGATTCAGAAGCTTTCTTTATGAACGGAACTCAAACAGTTGCAACATTCAATGAGGATCAATATACTTCTTCAACAAAACAATCAATTGATTTATCAACTCTGATAGACAATGATGAAGAATCTGATTCAATTACATATTCATTAATCTCAGGATCTCATAATCCTCAATCAATCGTTTGTGAGATCTCAGGAAGCTCATTAACATATTATCCAGCAAAAGACTTCTTTGGAAGTGCTACTTGTGGAGTTCAATTAACAGATGTAAACGCAACTATTTCTGCAACTTCAAGAACCACAAATCTAAATCCATTACAGACAACTTTCAATTTCAATGTTAACGCTCAAAATGATGCTCCACAATATATTGCTACATCCGAAATGCAGAATTTAACTTTTATTGAAGATACCAATTCAAGTTTTGATTTAACTCAATATTTCAAAGATGTTGATGGAGATACATTAACATATACAGAAACTCATGGGAATGGAATTAGCAAAGTCACTTTCTCAGGGGATATTGTAACTATAGAGCTAGTTAGTGGATTTGATGGATTGACAACTTTAGTTATTAATGCTTTTGATCCAAGTGGAGAGAATACAACCTCAGGAACATTAAATATTAACATAACTGGAATAAACAATGCAGTTCCTCAATTTGTTTCACCTTTCCCAGTTCTTACATTTGAAGAAAGTACGTCTGGAATCTCAGAAGGAACTACATTAAACTTATCAACTGTTGTTACAGATCAAGACACTCCTTTTACACAATTAACTATAGACATTTCTCAAATAAGTGTTGGATTAAATGTTGAACTAGTTTCACCCACTAGTTCTGTATTAAACATAACTTCAAACGCTGGATTTGATGGGATTGGTACATTTATGTTAACTGTAAGTGATGGTGTTAATGCTAACGCTAAATTAGTACAAGTCAATGTGACAGGAGTTAATCAAGCACCTTCCACTCCAGTATTAGTAAGCCCAGAAAATAATTCAAATATTGGTGTTGATAATAATTTGAAAGTGGATTTAGTATGGAATTCATCTATTGATCTTGATAGCCCAAGTATTAATTATACTGTAACTATTTATCCAACAAGTAATTCAAGTGATACTAATAATATTACTACTACAGATACAACATGGGAAAATGTTACAGTTGAGTCTGAAAAAGAATACACATGGTATGTTGATGCTAGTGATGGAGAAGCGAGTGTTAGGTCAGAATCTTTCGCATTTACTCCTGTAACTAACTTCAAACCAGTTATTGTATCATTCACTCCTGATGTCTCATCAATTACTATAAATGAAGGAGAGTCTATTAATTTCACCACCAAAGTTAATGATACAGAAGATGATACATTAACATATAGCTGGAAGTTGAAAGGTACTCAGGTCTCAACAAAACAAAATTTCAGTTTCTACACTGGTTTTAATTCTTCTGGAATATATGATCTTGTATTTATGGTTAGTGATGGAAACAATACTGTTTCAAGAGAAGTTAATATCACTGTTAATGATTTCAAAGTATTGGATATCAAATCAAAAACTCCTTCAGATAATAAATTGTTCATGGCACAAGGAACTTCACAAGAATTTACAGTTGAATTAAATAATACAAATAATCTTCCAATAACATATAATTGGACTCTTGATGGAGAACAAATTCCTTCAACAACCAATAGTTATACACATAATGCTCCTTCATTGACAGGGACACAGAATCTTAAGTTAACTGTTAGTTCAATACTAGAAGGAGTTGCACCTGTATCTGAAGAATGGACTATTGAGACAAGAAATACTCCAGTAAGTAGATCTGGGGATATTGGAGGAAGTATTACTGGATTCACAGAGACTCAATTGACTGTTGCGAGTGGAGTTACTCTTGAAAGAACAGATGTTGCAAAGATTGATTTTGGTAATCAAATTATAGATTTAAGGTCAGTTATTGATCTAGATAATTTTATTGTTATGGAGAAAAATTTAGTAGCTATAGATTCCTCAACATTTGGTACATTGAACAAACCTGCAACCATAACATTACATAATTTAGCTTATACTGAGACTCCTAAGATTTTCAGAAACGGTGCTTTTACAAGAGACGGAAGTTCTGTGACTAGTGAATGTACTAATTGTAATATTGTGAGCTTTACTCCAGCACCCACAAGCTCAGGAACTGTTACTTTCACAGTTGACGGATTTTCAACATACAAAGTAGGAAATGCTGTATCTCCTGCTGAGGTTGGAGGATTAATCATAGAAAGGTTTGAGATTGATGGAAAAAGATTGAACGCAGAAGGAGGAAGTACAGTTAGAGGAATCAAGCCTGGAGATAATGTCAAGATTGAACTCAAGATTAAGAATAATTTTGATGAATCTAACGATCCCGAGATACAAGATGTTGAGGTTGAAGTATTCATTGTAGAGATAAGAAAGGATAGGAATAATATAGAACTAGATTCCGGAATATTTGATCTTAAACCTAGAAGAAGTGAGACTGTTGATTTTGATTTCAATGTTCCTACAGAAGTGGAAGATGGGAAAGAATATAAGATTATAATTGAAGTTTCTGGTATTGATGAAGAGAATAGAGATTACAATATCAGAACCGAAGGATTTATCAGAATAGATAAAGATAGACATAATGTTCACATAGAAGAGTTTGATTTAACTCCTGAAATTGTAAGATGCTCACGTTCTATATCTGTTGATGTAGAGATAAAGAATAGAGGAGGGGATAGAGAAAGAGATGCAGTATTTAAACTGGTTAATTCAGATCTTGGAATAAATAGAAAGATAGAATTTACTCTTGATAATGATCCTGATGATAACGATTTTGAATACGATCAGAGTTTGACATTTACTCTTTCTGAAGATATTGAAGAAGGAGATTATGAAATTGTACTAGAGACATACTATGATGAAACTAGATTAAGTAATAGAGAAGTTAGAACTTTAACTGTTGCAGAATGTCAGGACAGATCTCTTGACACTTTAGTATCTGGAGATGATGTGGTAATCAATGTGCCAGACGAGACTACTCCTTTAGATAAAAAGAATGGAAGATTCAGCGGTATTAGTGACGAAGAATTATTATTAATAGTTGTTTTGGGTGGGATAGTATTGATCTTATTAACTCTAATATTAATAATAGTATTAATGCCTAAGAAAGATAAGAATAAAAGAATAAACAATGCTAAAATTAAAGACAATAAAATTAATAAAAATATAGATACAAATATAGATAAAAAGTTAAGAACAAATAAAAAATCTATTAATAAAAGATCAACTGAAAATATTAATAAAATTAATAAAAATATTAAAAGCTCTAATAAAAATAATAAGAAAATAAAATCTGATAAGAATATGAAGAAAGAAGATATTGGAGAAGAACAATGAGAAAGGGATTAGTCACATTAGTTTTAGCGGGATGGTTTGCTCTTGGAACTGGTGGATGTAAGAATTGGGAAGATCCTTTTGATCCTTTTGGATTTGGGATATCTAATGGTAATAATACTACAACATCTTCTGTTCCAGATTATGAGATTGCAACCACTCCGCAAGAAAAGTATACTTCAATATATCCAGAAGAACAATTACTTTATTATATAGATTACACTTCATTTTTGGGAGAAGTAAAAGTTGGTGAACCAGTTACATTTAATGCATATCCATTAGCTAGTCCTTCTGAATCTACTTTAAAATTGGAATGGACTTTTCCTGATGGTTCTACTTCTGATGGAAATAGTGCAACAAAAACATTTAATAAAGAAGGAGAGAATTCAGTAAAATTAACTGTTGAAAATCCTTATTTTACTGGCGGAAGATATGAGAAAGAGTTTGTTAAAGAAGTTGATGTTAAACCTAACTAATCATAGCAATTACTCCTCTTCTAAATGAGAACGACACTATAATCTAATAATAATTTAGAACTATAATCTAATAATAACATATCATATTAAATCCAATACATTATGGACTAAATTATTTCATTGATTGTATATAATATTAGTTTTTTAATCATTCTTTGTGTATAATCTATTTTTAGTTTAGAATGTTTGTGTTATGATGAATTACATCTGATGAAATAATTTAAAGTAATATTTTATTCTCTAACTCTTTAAAATCATTCTTTTCTTGAGAGGATAATCATATAATAGTTTCACACAAAATCCAGCATTACCTCAATCTAATAGCTTCTAAATTCTTAGGACATGACGTTTCTATACGATACTTTTTATGTATTGAAGATGCCAAATCAAGTGCTCTAGAAACCTCTCCATGATTTAATATTATTTTACGTGGACGCGGGTTACAGTTCTGTACAAAATCCATCAACTCATTTCTACCAGCATGTCCAGAAAAACCATCCATTTGATGTACTTCCATATTGACTTTCAATACTTCACGCTTATTAGCTGAGGTTTGGAATCCAATCTCTTTCTCTCCAGAAGCTACTCTACGACCAAGACTTCCCGGACCAAGATAAGAAACAAATATGATTGTATTTTTCTCTCCTTCTGCGAGTTCTTTGAAATATTCTACACTAGGTCCTCCCGTCATCATACCTGAAGTTGCTAATATCACACATGGTCCTTCTTCTTCAGTAATCTGTTTTCTTTCTTTGTTAGAACCTACTCTTTTAAGGAAAGGTGCAAGAAACGGATTTTGATCTTTGTGCATTATCCTTTTTCTAATTGTAGAGTTCATGTATTCAGGATATGCGGTATGTATTGCTGTGATATCCCATACCATCCCATCAACCCATACTGAAACTTCTTTCATCTTTTCTTCTCTAATTAAAGACTCAATAATAAGCATAATCTCCTGTGCTCTTCCAGAACCAAGAACAGGAACCAAAACCTTTCCTCCACGTTCAATAGTCTTCATTACTATCTCCGCAAATTCGTTCTCTGAAACTTCTCTTGAAGGCATAGTACAATCTTTCCCACCATAAGTGGATTCTAGCATCATACTCTCTAGCCTAGGAAACTTAGTTATTGCAGGAGCTAATAATCTTGATTTCATATATTTAATATCCGCAGAATATAATAAATTATGTAACCCATTTCCTATGTGTATGTGCACCATCGCACTTCCTAATATATGTCCTGCATTATAGAATGTGATTCTAACATCTGGAGTTATATCTGTTACCTCATCAAATCCAACAATTATTGTATTCTTAACCATTTCTTTTACTTCATCACTTGTATAAATTGGTTCTTTTCCTTCCATTCTCATTATTTTTACCAAATCTAATTGAAGGAGTGCCATTATATCTCGTGTTGGTTCGGTACAATATATCGGTCCTTGATAACCATACTTGAACAATAGAGGGATTATTGCCGAATGATCCAAGTGTGCGTGAGAAACTATTACTGCATCTAAATCTTCTATCTTAAATTCTGGGCAATCAAAATATGGATATGCGTGTTCATCGGGAGCAGAAACATCAACTCCACAATCAAGTAATATCTTAGACTCTGGAGTTTGTAATAATATACATGATCTTCCTACATGTCTTCCTGAACCAAGATATGTTAATCTGACCCATTCTTCTTTTCTTCCTTTGGTCCACCCTGCATAAACTCTTTCTCCAACTTTGTTGAGAAACTTTCTTCTGAAATCGTTATTCTCATAAAGAACCCCCCTAATATTTTCTATAAGTTCACATTTGATTGCAGGAGTTCTCCTCACAATAGGAACCCACATAGTTTTCTCTTTGATTTCTCTAAGGATTGAACCTTGTTTTCCTATAGCTATCCCTGGTTTTTCTACCTCTATAATAACTTGAGAACGTTGTGCATCAAATATTATATTAGATAATCCTGTATCTTCAGGCATTAATGATTTTATTAATTTTTGGGTTTCTTCTTGTTTCTCAGTTATTGAAGGATCAGGTCTTAATTCAATCCTTTTTTTAAATTCATTAACCGCATCTCTTATAGTACCTTCATTGTTTAGGAAATATTCTTTATCTTTAGTGTAGAGCACAATATTTGCCCCTTCAAATACTGAATCACTTATTTTATCATCTGGTAATGTTTTTAATATCTCTTTAATAATATTTGCCATGATTTAATTCCTCTTGTTTGATTTTTATTTAGTGTTTTTTTAAACAGAATGGTTATTTAATCTTATAATCAAATGTTTTATAAATCTAATTTATAATTAATATAATAATTTATAATCAATATTATTTAACTAAATATTTGATTAAAATTATAACCTAAATACAATCATAATATGATAAATAATTTTAATATCATAAATCATAGTCTTATTTAGTAATATACACACATATATTGGAGATTATTGTGCTCTCAGTTCGTGCGTTTCTTTTAATATAGTTTCTTCTTTTATGTTACCTTTAGTTATACTTACAACTCTAATACCGTTTCCTGAAGCAGAATCTCTCCTCATTGCGGTACTTATTGCTTTTATTGCTAATTCAGAAGCTTCTTTTATACTCATATCTTTTTTATAATGAGTGTCTAATACTCCATAAACAAAAATACTTCCTGATCCTGAAGATTCGTATTCTTTTATCTCAGAGATTTCTCCCCCTGGACTTAAATCATAAATGTGTGTTGATCCATCATTATTATATCCTCCTAGAAGGAAATGCATTATTGCGGGTGCATAAGGATTTCTTATCATATTGTATACTAATCCTGAGATATAATGTGCTGCTTCATGTACTCTAACCTGTTGTCCGCTTCTCAAAGATTTTAATTTAAGTTCTGCCTTTATTAATTTTGTAGATAATTGAATGTCTGAGACAACTCCAGCGATTGTAAGTGCCATACTGTCTGTAATTTTTTCTATCTTAACAAAATCTCCTCTTGCGATAATATTCCCCATTGTAGCTCTCATATCTGCAGCTAAAATTACACCGTCTTTGCATTTAATAGCTAATGTAGTAGTACCTGTCTTTCTTTTTTCAACAATTTGTGCTTCTTGATTCATTTATTCATCCCCTCGATATGAGAAATCTATATGGAAATATAGTATAGGGGTATATAAAGTTTTTGGCGTCAGCTCAAAAAGTGAGTGATAAAGATATATCTAAAGAAAAGTAAGAAAAAACTAACATCAATTATTTTATCAGAGTATTATCCCCTATTTTAAACTAAAAATGAAACAAATTATAGGATGATAAAAAGTGAATATTATATATAATGAAATTCGCAAGAAATCGAACACAAATAGTTGTGAATTTCAGACATAGTAAATTGCTAAAATGTTTGATTCCTAAGGCAATTTACTATACGATAGAGGAAATAATTTGATTCATGAAGTATGGTTTAATATTACTATAAATATTATTCTCATCACTCAAAAAGGGAATTGTGCCGGCGTTGGGGTACTATGTAACTTCATCTATCTCATTTTTCATTTGATGTTTTTATCAGCATACCATTACATATATTTGAATGTTTATAATACTTAATAACTAGAATTTATCTAATAGTAGTAAAATAGAAAATTAGGTATATATCTTAATTTATATCAATAAAAACAACCTTTATATATTATCTTCCCAAACGTATAGAAATAATTAGCATCATTGGAGGTGATGGAAAATGGCAAAAAGAAAAAGAAGTGCTCCTGTTAGAAGAAGCAATAGTTCAGATCCGGGATTAGAACATTTAGGATCGTGGGCTTTTATTGTAGGAGTTGTATTAGCAGTATTGTTAGGACTTTGGGCTGCTTTAGGTGGAGGAAGTTTAGGTGGAGTAGTTCCATGGGCAGGGGTACTATTGGTGTTATTAGGACTTGTGGTAGGACTACTAAATGTTATGCATCATGAAGCTTCTCATTTCTTATGGGCTGGAACTGCATTGTTATTAGTTGTTTGGCTAGCTCAATCTTCTCAAGGGGTATTCTCTGGAGTATGGGGAGCAAGTGTTTTAGAAGCAGTATTAGGTGCATTAATCGCATTTGTTATGCCAGCTTTGGTTGTTGTTTCCTTAAGAGCAATCTGGAATTCAGCAAGACACCCTTAAAGGGGTTTTATTTTTTATTTGTTTGTTAATAATGGTATCAATAGAAGCAATTAGATTCTACATTTTGTTGTTTGATGGCTAACATTATAGCGTGGTTTGGAGGGAGATATTATGAGAATTGGAAAAAGTGAGAGAATATTTTTACAAACGGTCTCATCTCTTATAAGAAAACAACCTTCTGTGTTAAGTTGGGATTCTTTAGCTAAAGATGCAGAAATAAAATCTCACCTAACTATTTCCTCTTACATAGAAACTTTAGAATCTATGTTTGTATTGAAGACAAATTATTTTTATGATATAGATAAGAAAAGATTTAATCCTAATAAAAATAAAAAAATCCATTTTTTAGACAACTATGTGTATAAAATATTATGCAGGAAGACTAAAAACGAACCTAAAAAAGAAATATTATTTGAAGATAACATATGTTTTAATTTAATTAAACAAAATCTAGAATTATTTTATACAAATTATAAAAATGAAATAGATTTTTTAACATTCGTTGACGGAGAAAATATAGGAATTGAGGTTAAATCTGGAAAAAGTAATGAATATTCTTCTCTTATAAGATTTAAAAAAGGTTTTCTAGTTAATGAGTCTGAATTTGAGATTAAAGAAATCAGAGATAAAAAATATTGTATTATCCCTATACATTGGTTTTGATATATAGACTTAAAAAACTTAATTGATATGGTTAATATTTATCACATAAACCCAAAGTTTAACACTTAATTAAAAACACTAAATCCTTGATTGGCAAACAGAAAAGAGATAGATCGCGATTCATTAAACTAACAATCTAGAATTATTTAATGGTTGTTTGCACTATTTCTTTTATTGTAAATTTGAAATATTTCTAATACGTTTTTATTATATTTGACATACAAAATATCTTTAGCTACTTGCCTAGCTAATCTATCACGTTCTTCTCTTAATTTTTTTAACTCTTTATCCATTTTTGTTAGAGATATTTCATAATTTAAATATGTTATATATTAATAGTTTAATTTTCATTTTTTAATAATTATTTAAATAATATACAAGACTTTTAAAATCTAATTCATAAACTTTCTATCAAATTCTTCAGCTTTCTTCTCTAAATGAATATCTCTCTTCTTCCTCCCCCACCTATCACCAAATCTTTTCCATAAAAAAATACCATAAATTACTCCAACAAATAATCCCCCAATGTGTGCTAAGTTTGCAACATTCGTTGGATGAAACACCCCAAACAAATCTATCACTAACCAGACTAATCCAGCTAAAAACATAGGTAATGGGATTCCTTGCAACCAAATAATCATCCAAGGTCTTAAGATTATTAAAACTCCTAAGATTGCAAAGATAGCTCCAGAAGCACCTAAAGATCTCTCATATGGAGAAAATAGATTTATTAAAATTCCTGAAGATAAAAACAACCATAACACTCTCTTAGCTCCTATTCTCCCCTCTAATATTAATCCAAACAAAACAAGAGAAAATAAATTAGCAATCAGATGAGCTCCCCCACTATGAGCAAATATAGAAGTTAATATCCTCCACGGTTGAGTAAACTTTAGCTCGTTTATTAGTAAAAAATATTCAGTACCAAAAATAGATTGAAGAATGAATACAAATACACAGATTAATCCTAACCATAATGCTGTATATTTTAGTTTCATTTAGAGCACCGCAATATATTTAATCAGAATGGCTTTATCAAATTACCCTTTTCATCTATCTCATAGTACTCTATCTTTCCGTATTTGTTTATAACTTTATCAATAACTTTTCTAAATGTTTCCAATACCATTTATAATACCCCAAAATATCTGTTGTAATTATGTGTTTTTAAGCTTTGCTTTTTTAGAAAAATCTTATTTCTAAAACGAAAAAGCAATAAATAAGTTTAACTTTACTAATCAAAATGGATAAAAATGAAAAGAAAGAAAACATAGGATGGATGTTAATGGGTGAAAAAGCATTAGCAGAAGTTTGGGATAACAAGAAATTTTGAGAAAATTTCTTGAGCATATAAACTATCTTATAGTTTATATACAATCAAAAAGATGAGAAAGTCTGGGGAAAATACTTATGATTCAGATAAATAATTTCATTTTTTGTATCTCTTTTTCTATACAAACTTTTGTATCCTCTATATTTTAACAAATAACTAATGTGTTTTATGAATATACATTCTATTTAATTCATTAACTTATCTCTTAATAACTTGAGCCCATTCACAATATTTATCTAAAATAGAATTAATCTTTTGAATATTTGATTTTTTATCTATAATCATATGTATAAACTTATCACCACATATTACATTAAATTTTATCTTTTTTCTAGATAAATCTATTGGGATGAATTGGTCTTTCCATTTATCATAATTTGAGAATGTTCTTGGAATAATTTAATTATCAACAAAATATTCTGAACCTAATTCCTCAATTATCTTCTTAATAACTTTCATAGATTTAGGTTTTGCTTTAAATTTAATATAACGAACTGCTGTTCTACCAAAGATAATTAGTTTTGCCATATTATTCCAAAGGAACCTCACTCCATATCTTGAAGTCTTCTGGATGTGAGGAGAAATCTGTTTCATCTGGAGTAAAGTATCTGGGAGGTTGTCCTGAACCAAGATGTTTGTGGTAACTCTCACTTAAAACATAATCACCACCAGGAGCTCCATAAATTGTTTGTCCTGATGGTCCCGCAACATCCCATCCTTTCTCAAGATGTCTTGCTTGTCCTTCCATCCATCCTTCGTGAGTCATTGTCAACCCCATAGAACGCAATTCATCAAAAGCTTCAGACATTTCCATTATTCTACCCTGACCAACCGGAAGATGTACATGACCACGACCCATCCCATCAACAACGTGAACGTGTCCAAGAACATCTGACTCCATTAATTTTCTTAACTGTTCATCATACCAAGTATAGAATCGTTTTTCTTTTTCTAATTCTGTTTCCCCACTTTCCCTTTTGAAATGTGCCTGCCACATCTGAAGATGCTGTGCATCGATTGTAGATTTGATATATTGCTTAGCTAACTCTTCGGCTTTTTTTGGATCTTTTGCAAACTCTTTGCGATAATAAGGGTTGTCAATTATGTGTGGTTTTCCTTTATTATCAGTTAATCCTCTTGGATCTTCAATTTCTTTTTGTGTTAATCTATTAACGAAAGCATCTCTTGATTTGTTAACAATCTCTATCATCTCATCTGGATGACTTCCATATTCGTGAGGTCCTAAATTCTCAGGAACTAAAGTAATTGGACGAGCAAGATGTTTTTCCTGTACTCTATCATACGCAGTAATCGCCGCCTTTGCAATCGCATCCGCACTTCTTGGAAGAGCTAAATCTTTTAGAGGAACAAGATTATTCTTTGTATTTATCTGTGCAACTTTCTTTCTTTCTTGCTCCACAATAAGTCTTAATCTAACATCTCTTTCTCTCTCATAATTTTTAATCTCTTCTTCATTAATTCCACGTGCACGCGCTTTCTTTAACTCTTCATCTATCTTATCTCTCTCCCCTCTCCATCTCTCTTCTTGAGCTTCTATATCTTCTATTTGCGATTGATAATATTCACTCACAAGAGCTAGGCTTGGAAGATCATGCTCCCATTTTTCTGGATTAGACAGATGATGTCTATTTATGAAAATTTCTTTTCCTTCTTTTTCTCCTTTATCTTTTTTTAGATTTTCAAGCTCTTTAGAAAAACTGTGCCAATCCCTTTCTTTAATATCAAATCCTCCATCTTCTTTACGTCTAGGAGTTCCATCATCTTCTCTTTCACTAACTTCAATCTTGATATCTTTTGATATTGCATTTGGTCTTCCAGTTGATTTATTACCAAAATGAACGGTTGCACTTTTTTCCTCTTCTTCATATAACTCAAACTTAGAATCAGTTTCATTTATAGAACGAGGAAATTCTCCCATATGAAATACAATATTACTTCCGTTAGTAACGTCTGCAGCAAAGTCAATAGTTTTTCCTAATTCGTTGATCAGTTGATTTTGTCTAACTTCACTAAACTTACCTTCTCTATTATCAAACCCAGAAAGACCTTGTACACTAACAGGTGCGTGTACAGTATGAACATTAACTCCCGATAATTCTGCTAATTTCTTAAGTTCTTCCCTTGCATCTTTACCATAAGATTCCGGACCCATTTCTCCAGCTTTACCTTGCCCTAGCTGTAATTCAATACTTTCAGCTCCTGTTCGTATCCATTTAGGTAAAGATGTAGTAAACTTTCCTTCCACATCCTCAAAAACGTGAGGTCCAGCTCTGCTCTGATATACCCTTTGCTTATAATCTCTATCCATTGTGTGATAATAATCACCACCTATTTCATTGCTCATCTTTCACCTATTTTGTCACTTAATCATCAAATGTTATTATTATACATAGTTAATATATAATAGTTTCTCTGAATTAGAATATAAAAGAGAGACTTTTTGGTAATTTTGAAGATATTGATGATGATTGCTGGGATTTTAGTAGAAAAGTTTAAATATAAGTATTAATTATTAGTTAATAGTTATTAACATATTGGAAATACCATATATTTTTGACAAAATGACAATAGATAAAAAAATAATGTTGGTATTGTTTAAGAATTTTTCTATAAAACATACTATAACCTCTCTTGCTAAAGAACTAAATTTGAGTAGGGTTTGGATTTGGAAAATCCTCAAAAAATTAGAAGTAGAAAAATATATATTAATAGAATCAGTTGGATCTGGAAAGACTAGTACATCAATTATAAAAATAAATTGGGATAACTTACTTGTAGACAAAACTCTTGCCCTTTATCTAACAGAAGAATCAATTAATCAGAGAAGATGGAGAATAAATTTTGCAGAATTAGAAAGAGAAATAGATTTTTTTATTATTTATGGAAGTATTATAAATTCTCCTAATCAAGCTAATGATATTGATGTTTTAGGGATAACTAAGAAAAATAAATTTGTAAGAATACAGAAAATTTTTGATAACATTCAAAAAACAGAAAGCAAAAAAATACATATAATAAATTTTACTGCATCTGAATTTAGAAAAGAACTTAAAGATGGCAACAAAGCTTTTATAGATTCAATTAATAAAGGAGTTATATTGTTTGGACAAGAAAATTTTGTCAAATTTATGAAAAATGGATAAAACAAAAGAATGTTTTTCAAGTGCCAAGAAATCTGAAGATAAAGGAAGAAAGCACAAAGGTTTGTTAATTGTAAAACCTAATAATAAAGAAGCCGAGCAATATATTATAAAGGCAAAAACTAATCTCAAAACTTGTGAATTGTTCAAAGAGAAAAGATTAGATTACAAAATTCCTGAAGAATGGTTCTACACAATGTATTATTGTGCTTTAGCAATTCTTATAAAATTTGGGATTGAAAGTAGAAGTCAAAAATGCACCGCCTTGTTTTTGAGATATGCTAAGGAAAAAGGTTTGATTAATTACGATGATGAGTTTATTGATAGAATTACAGTTTATAGTGAAAAGGAAGAAAAAAGTGATGTGGATCTTAGAGAAGATGCCAGATATAGAGCTTCTATTCACAGTGAGGATATTATAGAGAGATATGATTTTATGATGGATGTGTGCAAAAGAGGTATTTCCCAAGCAGAAGAGATTGTATTTTCTGATAAAAATTTTAAAGTCCCAGAAGAGTTATTATGATAAATATTACTGAAGCGCGTTCCAATGTTAATCATTTAACATAGTTTACATAATAGTTTCTTTATATCTGAATATAAAAAGAAGACTTTTGGGTAATTTATGTAGAGTTCTCATTCAACAACCACTTCCACAATGGAATATATTTAATTTTTCTATTTATTCCAAACCATTCCTCCTCTTTTTCTGCTTCGTAATCTCTAGTAATAATAAACAGATTTTCACAATCTAATTCTTTGCTTGACTTCAATAAAGCTCTTATTTCTCTATTCTTAGTTTTGTTATTTACTAAACTATAACAAACTTGAATTATTTGAATTATATTATTTCCTTGCTTAATAACAAAGTCAACTTCTTCATTTTGTGAGTTCTTCCAATAATATAATTCTATTTCTCTATTCATCTCTCTTTTCTTAAGTGATATTGCTACAACATTTTCATATAATTTTCCAAGATTATCCATAAATCTGAATGATTTAGCATATGCAAACCCATTATCTATACAATATATCTTTTTATTCGATTTTATTTGTTCTCTTTTTTTAAAAGAAAATTTATTTAACCTAAAAAAAATAAATGCTTCTTCCATATAACTTAAGTATTTTTCTACAGTATGAACGCTTTTTAACCCTGCTAAATCTCTAATACGATTATATGAAAGTTCAGTTGAGATGTTTGAAATGATATAGTTCGCAATATTCTCCATAGCAGAAACAAGTTTTATATTGTAACTTTTCACAATATCTTTGTAAATAATAGAATCAAACAAGGTAGAAAGATATTCTTTATAATTTATCTTTTTAAATAATGGTTCTGGAAATCCTCCATATTCTAGATAGTTAGATAGCTTTTCTTTTATTTCAGATTCTGTTAATTCTTCATTTCCAATAAATTCTTTAAATGAAAATGGAAAAATTATAGTTTGAGAATATCTTCCAGTTAAATGGGTTGATAAATTTTTGCTAAGTAAATTTGAATTGCTTCCAGTTATAATTAGATTGTAATCTTGTCTCTGGAGACGATTTACAAAAAGTTCCCAATTTTCAAGATTTTGGATTTCATCAAAAAATAGGATTTTTGTGTTGTTGTAAACAGTATTCAAGGCGTTGATAATATCATCATTGTTTTCTAATTTTGCAATTCTTTCATCATCAAAATTAACATACGCAAATTTTTCTTTTATTTCATTAATCGCAAAAGAAGACTTTCCTGCCCTTCTAGGACCTATTATGACTTTTATTACATTGTTATTTACATTATTAATATTAGCCTCACGTCTAACATATTTCTCAGATTGTTTTATCTCAATTTCTCTTTTTTGTGTTATTATTATATCTTTTATTAAATTTCCCATTATTACTTATCTTAATGCATAAAAGTATATAAATTTATGCATTAGAATATAATTTCTATATAGTAAATAAATACACTTTTCTTTTTAGTTCATATAAAATAGCTGAGTTTTGGGTAATTTTTGGTTGTGTTGAGAAGAAAAAAGCTAAAAACCACTATTAATTTGTTGTTTGGTAGAATGGATTATAGAATACCGAAACAATTTTATCTCCATTATTTGAGACAATAATGTATTCCCCATTTTTAGAGAAAATTGCAAACTGAGGGTTTACAAATACTTTGAATTCGTCATAATAATTTTCGTTTTTCATCACAATAATAGTATCATTTTCAGAATCTAAAGTAAGAGAATATTCTTTCCAAGTAGAACTCTTATTACCTGGCACAGATTTTTGGTCAAATAACATAGCCTTTTCATAACCCGTTTCTAAATCGAATATTTTTAGTCTATCATAGAAATCAAGCACGTATATCTCAGTATTCTCTTCATTTATTGATATATCTGAAGGAACTACTTGTACAGGAATGTGTATAACTTCCTTATATCCTTCTGGAGTCTCGCTTGGGAGAACATTTTTTTCAGTACAACTAAATAAAAATAGTAGAAAAAATAAAAAAATGAATATAAATATTAGCTTCACTAAATATGAATTACAATACTCTCATATATAAATCATTATGGTAAAAAATTTAAAATTCCAAAAGAGCTATTATGATAAATACTTTTCTATTGAAAATGCGAGTTTTTGATAATTTTGTGAAAAACCCCCCCTAAAACACGCAACTCTTTCCGTTATCTTTCAACCATTTTTCTTTCGTTTTATAATCAGGCATAGCTCTCTCAACCAAATTCCAAAAGTCTTTTGAATGATTTTGTTCTATAAGATGAGCAAGTTCGTGGATAATTACATAATCAATGACATCTTCGGGAGCAAAGAATAATCGTGTGGATAAATTAATATTTTCATTAGAAGAACAACTACCCCATCTTGAACTCGTATTTTTAAGAAATATCTTATTTATTTGTTTCTTAAAATGCTTCTGATTCAATTCATGAACTTTATTTATAATCTCTTTTTTCTTTTTTGCTCCCAAACATCTGCTCATCAATGTAGAAATATGTTTTCTTTTCCTTTCTTCTGAAATATTAGGAGTAAGTTTAATAAAAAAAGTGTTATCCAACAATTTCCCAGAACTGCTCTGCACCCCTTCATCTTTTTCATCAATACAAACTTTGTAATTTTCATCACCAATTGTAATAACATCACCATCTTTATACATCTTCTCAACTATTTCTTCTCTTGGCTTTTCTTCTAATCTTTTCACTGCCCATTTCTTCATCCTTATTAATTCTCTAAACTTTTGCTCTCTGTTCAAATGAGTAGGGATTCTTATATTGATATTTTTCCCAATAGAAACTCTTGAATCTGGACGATTCTCAAAAGTAATATTAATCACATACATTTTTCCATTAACTTCTATTGTTTCAATCTTCATCATTTTACAAAATAAACAATTCACTTATCAATCTTCTTCCTTCTCAAAAGATTAGCATTCGTAACAACAGTTATTGAGGACAGAGCCATTGCAATCTCTGCTACAACTGGATGCAAAACTCCCCCAACAGCTAATGGAATAGCAATTACATTATAAGCAAACGCCCAAAAAAGATTCTGTTTAATTTTGCTAAATGTAGATTTGGATAAATTAATTGCCTGAACAACTCCTATAAGCGAACCTTTTGCTAATACAATATCTCCTGCTTCAATCGCAATATCAGTTCCAGTACCCATTGCAATCCCCACATTACTTTGTTTGAGTGCAGGAGCATCATTTATCCCATCTCCTACAAACGCAACCATTCCTTTCTTTTGTAAATCCTCCACGGCTTTCGCTTTATCTTCTGGAAGAACGTTTGCAATTACTTCATCTATTCCTACTTGATGTGCAATTGCTCTTGCAGTTTTCTCATTATCTCCAGTTATCATAAACGTTTTATATCCTTTCTTTGTAAGGTATTGGATAGCTTCTTTTGAATCCTTTTTCACAGAATCTGCAACTCCAAAGAATCCAATTACTTTTTTATTTTTCGCAACTATCATTGTTGTTTTTCCTTGCTCTTCTAGTTTCTCTATTGAATTGATTAATTTAGAAGAGCTATTTGATTTATTTAAGAATATATTTTTTTCATTCATCAATGTTCTATTTCCAATAACAAAAAAATCTTTTCCAATCTTACCTTCCACCCCCCTACCACGCAAGACTTTAAATCCTGTAACTTTTTTGTAAGATTTTATTTTATATTTATCTAATCTAGACATATTAACAATAGCTTTCGCAATAGGATGTTCAGATAGATTTTCCAGACTGGAAGATAATATGATAAATTCTTTCTCATTCATATCCCCAACAGTTTGTATATCGGTAACTTCTGGTTTTCCTTTAGTTATCGTCCCAGTTTTATCAAAAACGATGAACTTCACTTCTTTCATTGTCTGTATTGCTTCTCCTTTTCTAATCAATATCCCACGTTTCGCACCCATCCCACTTCCCACCATAAGTGCGGTAGGAGTCGCAAGACCAAGTGCACACGGACATGCTATTACAAGAACAGCAACTCCAGTACCAATAGCTTTGCTTAAATCTCCAGAAAAAAACCACCAGCTTGCAAATGTAAGAATTGCCAATATTAATATTACTGGAACAAATACAGATGTTATTTGATCAGCCAATTTTTGTATTGGAACTTTAGATCCTTGTGCTTCCTCAACCAATTGAATTATATGTGCAAGGAAAGTATCTTTTCCTATTTTAGTGGCTTTGAAATATAAAATCCCATCTTGATTTATAGTTGCCCCTATAAGATTGCTTCCTTTAGATTTTTCAGTAGGAAGAGATTCTCCAGTAACCATAGATTCATCAACCGAACTCTCTCCTTTCACAACAATTCCGTCTGTTGGAATTTTCTCTCCGGGTTTTACAATAAGAACGTCTCCTACTTGAACTTCATCTATTGGGATTTCTATTTCTTCTTTATTTCTTAATACTCTTGCCTTCTTCGCACCCATCTCAAGAAGTTTTTTTATTTCCTGTGAAGCTCTCCCTCTTGCTTTTGCTTCAACATATTTTCCTGTTGTGAAGAAAGCCATTATCATCGCTGCAACTCCTGAATAATCTTGCACAATTCCTGTGAAAAATAATATTCCTGTTAGATACGCAACAATAGTACCTAATGAGATTAATGAATCCATGTTGAAATAGAATGTAAACAATCCTCTCACTCCACTTCTAATCGTTTCCCATCCAAAAATGAATATGACTGGGAAACCAATTACTAACATTAATATCACAGAATAATTCATCTCAAACATCTCATAACCAAAGAGTCTTTCGGAGAGCATGATTATTACTATCGGGATTGTTAACAACCAGCTCCATAAAAGTTTTCTTTTCCAGCTCTTTATTTCCGCATCTTCAACTGGCTCTTCGTGATTGTGTTCTTGATGATGTTCGTGTGATTTGTTGTGTTTTGTGTGTTTCATAAATTACCTTTCTTATCTTATTCTTTGTTTGTTATATATTTTATTTGTTATCTTGTTATATATTTTATTTGTTATCTTGTTATATATTTTATTTGTTATCTTGTTATATATTTTATTTGTTATCTTGTTATATATTTTATTTGTTATCTTGTTATATATTTTATTTGTTATCTTGTTATATATTTTATTTGTTATCTTGTTATATATTTTATTTGTTATCTTGTTATATATTTTATTTGTTATCTTGTTATATATTTTATTATTTATTGTATCATATATCTTATCATTTATCTCTCATAATTCATCTAAAAATCTCATTCTACATTAGTAACTTTATATCCAAATTTAGCAACTGCTTTTTTTATATCTTCTTCTGAAACAAAATCTTCCACTTCCAGATTAGCTTTTTTGAGCATTATACTAACATTAACATTACTTACTCCTGAAATCTTACTCAACCCCCTTTCTACATTTGATGCACATGATGCACAATGCATTCCTTCAATGCTTAGTTTTAGTTTTTTCATTTTTGCCTCATTGATTGTTTTTTATTATATTAATTTATTATCTTGCTATTTTTGTCATCTTATATTCTCATTATATATCATTCACACAACCTCAAAAGATGCTCCGAGAGTTGTCATCCCCATACTACAATGGAATGGATATATCCCTTCAGATTTTGGAGTGAATTCAATAACTGTTTCTTTGTCCCATGATAGATATTCTGCAACTCCCAACTTAGGAGACAATATAACTAATGCACATCCAACTGCATTTTGTCCATCAATAACCCATTTAACAGGAATATCTTTTTTAATCTTAAAATTTGAAGGATAATAATTAAGACCATCAACCCTCATCTTCACAATCTGTTCTCCATTAACAATCTCTACATTAGAATCTAATGATTGGGGATTATTTAAATCATTCTTCTCAGAAAACATAGAAAAATCTGTGTTTATTCCAGTAAGTGCAATCCCATTTGGGATATTAAACAATCCTATGAATATCACAAGCACAGCAGAGAATGTTGTTAAATGCCTATGAAATTTTCCTTTTGCAAAAGAAGTTAGTACTCCTATTGATAAAAGAGACGGCATTGTCCCAAGAGAAAATGCAAGCATGGTCAAACCACCAATAATAAAACTCCCCGTACCAAGAACATATAATTGAAGTGCTTGAGTGAATCCGCACGGAAGAAAAAATGTAACTCCTCCTAGAAATGCAGAGCTGAGTTTATTAGGGGATGAGTTTTCTTCTGTGGAGTATATCTTTCTGGCAATAAATTTAGGAGCTTTTATCTGAATTTTATTTAACAAAGGAAATATCTTCAGAAGCTGTAATCCTACAATAATCATTAACAAACTTGCAATTATTATTATTAATCCTGAAATTGTACTTGAGATTGCGAGAAAAGAACCTAAATATCCTATCAACCCTCCCAATAAAGTATATGAGATTATTCTTCCTAAATTAAAGTATATGTGAGGAATAAATTTATTAAAACCATGAACGGAAGGATTTGCGGAACTATACTTCGCAGATAAAGATAATAATATCCCTCCCGTAACCGCAATACATGTAGATGTTGCTGCGATTAATCCGAGAACAAAAATAAATCCATAACTCATATTTGTTGTTATTCCAAAATTGTTTGGGAGGATATCAAATTGAGTTAAAATAAAATATATTCCTATGATAATCATTAACGCTGCTCCGATTTCTTTGTATTTTCTCTTGTTATGTTCTTTAGATATTCCTGATGAAAGAGAAGAAACATAATAACCGTGATCAGATATCTTATTATTTATCTCATCAAGTGAAACCTCTCTCCTACACTCAATCTCTGCACATCCATTATTCCTATTAACACTTGCTTCTGAAACTCCATCTATTTCTTTGAGTTTTGTTTCTATGAAGAGTTCACAACTAGCACAGTGCATCCCTTTGATTGGCACAGTTATTTTTTTATTCATAACATCTTTGTTTAGGTTTTCGTTTTCTTGAATCATTTTTCAATGCGTAATATTCATTTTTTATATACTTATACGATATTATAACTTCTTTTATATATATATCCTTGGGGTGAAACCAACCTCTCCAAAATAGCTTAGTTACTCATATTTGATGGAGAGAACGTTTCTCTCAGGGATTTATGCAAATTTATTGTACAACCATATTAATACATATAAAAATACAAAACTTATCACTCCAGCTTCAACTATTCCTCCAATAATCCCAAGTACACTTTTTGAAAAGAGGAGATGCCATTTTGCCATTTGTTCCGCCGTTCTTGAATAAACTCCTATATTCCATCCAATACCTAACAATAACATACATAATCCTGAAACTGTTGCTCCAGCGTATCCAAACGCTAATGGATTAAGTTTGTTGTTTCTTGAATTGCTTTCTTCTTTCTTTCTAATGTTTGTTTTTCTTTTTAGTTCTCGTTTTACCATTTCTCACCTTCTTTTTTTGTTTTTCATTCTTTTTCTTTGTTTTTTGTTTATACTATTCTGATTAGTCAATATATTATTTTGGTTAGTCAATGTCAAAACTAACCATACAATCAATGCAATAACTCCTATAATAACAACTATCCAAAATAACATCATAATAAACATCCATCCAAAACCATATCCAATATTATTCCAAAACATCATATTCATCATCCCTCCATTTATGTTATTATAATATTTATTCTTCATCATATTATAATTGTTTCCATAATCCTCATAGTTATCACAATAATGAACTTTTGCAATATTAATATGAGCCAATCTTAAACTTTCAGAACCTTCTCCTCCCATTCTTTCATCTATTATTTCATGCAATTCTCCCGGATGCATCTGTTCCATTATATAATCTCCAACCATCTCTAAATCTTCTTCATTAAGTTGTTCGCAAGGGATCTCCGCATTAATTATAGCTTCTGCTTTTTCAAAATCTCCATGTTCGGGGTGATCGGAATGTGCATAAGCAAAAGGAGATGATAATAAAAAAGAAATCATTATTATAGCTAAAATAAATGTTAAATATAGTTTCGAATTTATTGTTTTAAATCTCATTCTTCACCCCATTTGTATACTCTTTCATCCACTTTAGGTATTCCATTGATCATTATATTAAAATCTTGAGGTTTTTCGTCCAAATCAAAAACAATCTCTCCATAAGAATGATGCCCGCTTAATTGTGATGCTGAGATTGGACTAATAGTTTTCTTATTATTATTATTATTATTATTATTATTATTATTATCATCAAGTTTCTCATCACTATACTCTAAAGTTATTATTTTAATAAGATCAAATTGACTAAGATCTACCGAATGAGTGTTTGCTCCTATCTCAACAACAAATCTGCCGTTAATTACTCCTTTTGGTGTTAGATCTATTCTCACATCTCCAGATTCAAGAGTTCCTGTAGCTTTGTTTTCATATCTCTCAGATAATTGAAGAGATGATACATTCTCCTCTTCTGATAATGTAGTATAAGTCAAGAATCCTAATACAAATATTGAGATGATTATTAATGAACATACAATAATAGGAATCTTATGATATGATTTATTCAGATTAGTTTCCATGTTCGCACCTCTTACATTTCTTGTTTTCTATTCTCTCGCGTATGAATAATAATATACTTGCAAGAACTATTGCTCCTCCAATAATCCATAATATAAACTGAAATTTATATACAAAATTAAAAGGAGTTCCTGCAATTATCAATCCTAAATTCAATAATAACAAATTCTTAGAAATGCAATGTTTTTTAATATATAATAGAGATACAATAATTAATAATATCACTGCGATTGTCCATAGAGGAACTGAGATTTTTGTAAAGAAAGAAAGAGGCATTCCATTTATTGTTATCCCAATCACACTTAATAAAGCAATCAATCCAAGACAAACACTATGACATATCTGCCAAGAACCTAATATACTTGCAACTCCTGAAACTCCTCCTAATGTCCCAGCAGTCCTGCCGAATGTTTTGTCTTTTTTATATTCGTTCATAAATACATCCTTCAATTACATTTCTTAACTTTTTTTCGACCTGATTCGCAATATCTTTCAATTCATTATTGTCTATCATATTCATTGCAATAGAGGGTAGAATTGAAGAAATGATAACATCTCCATTATTTTCATACACAATGATATTGCAGGGGAGCATAAGTCCAATTTCTATCTCTGCAAGCAATGCTCTATGAGCAAATGAAGGATTACATGCTCCCAAGATGAGATAATTATTAAAATTTATATCCAATTTCTTCTTTAAGGTATCCTTTACATTTATCTCGGTAATCACTCCAAATCCTTCCTTTGATAATTCTGCCCTAACTCTAGTCACAGCATCATTAAATCCAAGATTAGTTTTTTTTGAGTACCCAAAATTTACCATTTCTTACAACACTCCACAATCTTGTTAACTATTCTGTTCAATGTTTTATTTTTATGATAGGATAACAAAAATAAAAACAAAATCCATAATATCACTAAAAGAATTACAACATCAATAATATTAGACAATTCAATATTCTTTCCAATAAGATTATATCCTATAAATATTAGTGTTAATAGAAAAGGTAATCTGAACAATGAATACTTTCTATTCATTTTTTTCTCAACAATATAATATACTCCTATAATCGTACATCCCATCAATAATCCAATTATTAATTTATCCTCAAAATAACCCATCCAATATATTATTAATAAAATAATCCAAGTTAATGTTATCGTGATACATATTACACAAAATTTGTTCTTTATTTTTTCAGAAAAGAATTGCTTTACAAACAAAAGTACAAAGAACAATAATATTATCCAAATAAATATATTAAATATGTTAAATTCCACCATATCTCACCATAATTAGCAATTGGATAATCCCCCCAATAATTAATAACAATATCAATGTAATAATTGTGCCTTGAAAATTAACAATCTTTCCTTTTCTTAGTGAGATAATCTTTCTGCTTATATAAGGACTAATCATAACAATTATCCCCCCTAATATGCTAGTTATTATTGCTAAATCTATCATATACAAATTATGAAACAATGTGTCATATTCTCCAAAAAGGTTTAGATAAAGAGGATAATCTTGAGAGAATATAGGAAGCAAAGGGATAACTGTCAAAAGAAAAGATGCTAATACTATCAAACCAAATTGAAACTTAATCTTATTGCCAATCTTATCATTAATGACTCTTCCAAACCACCATCCAATAGAAACTCCAAAAGCTCCAATGAAAAGTGCAACAACTAATTTGCTTACCCCTAACCATACCGCGCCTGCGGCGGCAGCTCCTACTCCAATTGTACATAATGGACAATGCGCATAAGAAATGGTGCTTGCTAAAGGAAAACTAAAAATAAGAGAAAAAAAGAAAAATAATCTTTTAGTCTGAGTTATTATCTTATTTTTCATCCTATTCTTTGTTTTTAACGTACTTTTCAAACCCATACTATAACCTCATGAACTCATAAGTACTCTCATCATGGTTTACAGCATAAATCACAAAATCTCCAACTTTTCTTCCTGGCATCCCTGGAGATCCTGAAGGCATCCCCGGCATTGCAATCCCTTTAATATCGGGTCTTTCTTCTAATAATTTATTAACCGCATCAACAGGGATATGCCCCTCCACAAAATATCCTTCAATCTCTGTGGTATGGCAACTTTGTAAATTATAAGGAATTTTATATTTTTGTTTAATCGAATCTATGTTAGGAAGATCAACAATTTTAGTATCAAAACCTTGTCCTTTGAAATATTTTGCATATATCCCGCAACATCCACAACTAGAACTTTTGTAGATGGTTGCATCAACACTTTCTCCAATAGTGCTTGAACTTCCTCCACACGAAGCTATGATTAGCAAAGAGATAACTAAAAAAGGAAGAATGAATTTTTTTATTGAACTATTTACAATTCTATTAATCCTTGTTTTATCTCTCATCCTAGCAACCTCCCACCATAGTTGGTGCACTTGTTTGTGGTGTAGATTTAGTCTGTGGACTAGATGTACTTGTTTGTGTGGATACAGAAGAAACTGCGCCTCCAGAAATACTTTCGCTTACATTTCCTAATTGAACTGCTTGTACTATTGAGAATATTAATAGCAAAGCTAATACCCCCACCACAACATAATTCATCATGTTTTTTGTGTTTGTTTTTTCGTTTTTTTGTTTGCCTATTGATTCATGTTTTTGTTTACAACAATCGTGTTCCATTTTAACAACCTCCTACCATTCCGCCACCAGTTTGTCCTTGCTCTATTCCTCTGTATTTGTTAGAGGCAAGGTTGATGTAATTTAACTCTACACCGTTAGCTTGCAAAATATCTGCTTTTTGCTGAATCTGTGTAGGGAAAAATAATGTTTTCCATTTCCCAACTTCTTCCAATATTTGTTCATCAGTATATTCCTCTCCGTGTTGAGTAATAAGATATTTAGCAAGTCCTCTCATAGCATAACTATGTGCACATCCGCATGCAGGTTCGCCATTCTCAAATATTATAGACCTTGCACCACAACAATATTCACAAGAAATACCATTCTCATGCACATATAAGATATTGACATATCTATTAAGATCTGCTCCCGAAAGAGAGATTTTATTATCTAAATTCGACAATATATTAATAGTAGCATCTGCTCTTCTTTGATCGTATGGAGATACATCATCATAGCTTATTCCTAATTCTTTCCCATATATTTCCGGTGTTCCTGTTGGGGTTACGCTATCAGATTGAGTATTTAATGACTCAGATACTGTTATACTTCTCCCAGTAACTCCATCTAATTGCCCTTTCACACTCTGTAATTGGATTATATTAAATATCATAACTAATGATGTTATTATAATCAATCCCAATACAATCCAATTCATATTCTTTTGTAATTCTTTATTTTCTTCCATAATATATTACCTCTAACATCCTCACGGATATCTTATTTAGAACTAAAAAGATGAAACTCCTTTATTATTTAATGATGAAACTAGTTTCGGGAGACATTTCAAAGAAAGTTATTACTAATCTTTGCTAGTGCAATAAAATTATAACCTAAAAAATACTCTTTATAATCTATATTATTAAAATATTTATCAAGTTCTTTTTTCAAAGGAAGTTTATTATTAACTCCATATTTTTTAAATCTCAAATTTAACAATAATCTCAAAATAGGAACATTGATTTCTGAAAAGTCAGTGATTACAATTCTTCCTCCTTCTTTAAGAACACGAATACTATTTTCCAGACTTTTTCTCCATTCTGGAACCATAGTTATAGAATAAGAGTAAATAACTACATCAACTTTGGGTGGGATATATTTTACGGCATCTATTTGAATAAGTTTAATATTTTTCAATTTATACTTATTTATCTTTTTTCTAGCCTTATCTAACATATGACTAGAATAATCTACTCCAATAATCTCTCCTTTTATTCCTATTTTTTTATTTATAAAATCAAAACCATAACCAGTACCACAACCAACAACTAAAACTTTCTCGCCTTGCTTCAAATTAAGTTTTATTAATGCTTTTTTTCTATTCCAAACAAAAATCCATCTAGTTAAATCATAAAATTGAGATTGAAATTTATATATCTTCTTTATTTTTTTAAGACCCATAACAAATCACTTCAAAACAACAATATTAGTCATTCCGCGTCTTTTCCTTTCAATTATTCCTTTATGTTCAAGTTTATCTAAAACTCTTGTAATCTTGACTTTGCTGAAATCTGTCTCTTTAACTAAATCCGATTGGTATGCAGAACCGTCTTTATCTTTTATGATATTGTATAATCTCTTCTCTTCTTCATCCAAAGAATCAAGATCTACATTTTTATAATCTCTTTTATTTTCTGATTCTTTGATAGGAGAGGTTTGTTGAGTTAATTGATGATTATCTGCAAATACTAAATATATCCCAAAACCTAGACTAAAAAATAGTACCCCAAAAGCTATCAAGAACAACCATGAATTGTTGCTGTTATGTGCAGGACATTGTTCAATATTTACTGTAGGATCTTTATGTACCTCTTCGCAAAGAAAAGCTTCTTGGTTATCTACATTTATCTTAACTATCCCTAATAAGATGATTAAGATTAGTGAAATTGTAATAATTGAGGTTCCTAATACTTTGTTATTAATCATTTATGTACTTTACTTTAATGTTATTTATATTGTTTGCTGTTTATTGGAGGTAATAAGTTATCTTAAAAAGTTAGAGAGGTATATAAAAAAAGTTTATATTCCAATGAATGATTTAGCTCATTATTATCTATTCCAATGAACAATTTACTTATTTTTTATCCATTCTAATGATTAATATCTAGTTTTACCAGTATTAACAATCAATATTTTTTTATTCTTAGGGATTTTATCTTTCATTTGGAGAAAAAGTGCCAGTCCTGATATTCCAGAAGGTTCACAATTTATACCTTGGGATTCTGCAATTCTCATAGCTTCATCCAAAAACTTTTCTTTAATCAACATAACTTGAGATTTTGATCCACAAAAACCAGCATGACGATACAACCGTATCCATTACTCATCAAAGTGAACAAAAGGTAGATGTGGAGAATATAATTTGTCTGCTTTTGAATTTGGATTATTTGTTGTAGCTCCAAAAAAATTACATCTTCTTAATATATTCAATTTTCCTCTAAATCGTAAATCATGTATTTCAGTAGAAACTTCTTTTTTGTTAATATTTAGGACATTCTCAAACAAATTTCCTGTTCCAAAAGGAATGAAACAATAATCTGGAGAGGAATTAATTATTTCATAACTTAACCAATCATAAAATCTAGTAGTAGGATCAAGAGCTTCGCTTGATGTTATGTCAAATCCGTCATGATTATGAGTTAAAGTTAAGATTTCATTCCAATGAAATGGTTTTTTACTCAAATTTGTCTCATAAATATCGCACTTTATCTTTTTCATAAATTTAAGTATATTAGGATTTATATTAACATCAACCAAGACTTTTAGATTTGGGAGATTATATTTCCTAAGTTGAGTTTGAATCGCAACAGCCGCTGAACCAGAAGAGATAATAGACATTACTGGAAGTTTTCCTTTAATCTGACCTCTTTTTTTAGCCAATAAGAAATCTCTATAAGTTACTATAATCTCCCACGCCATACGATCTTTATGAGTTCCCGTAGGATTGTAACTTTCATCTTTTAACCAAACGTTAGAAAATCCAAGAACTTTAATTTTGTATGTTGGAGTTGCAGGAAATTTAGGATTATCTGGAGGGAATTCAGGTTTATTAGGATCATTCTCTGAAGCAACAACGATTGATTTCAAAATTTGTTCTTCTTTTTTAGATAAAACCATATTTTATTCAAAAAATTAAAACTTCTATATAAAGGTAATTAAAAGTAAAAATTTGAAATTAGATTTATATATCATTACAAAATTTATGTTACAATGAAGAAAAGAATAAGAACAAATAGAAAAAATACACTCATATTAAAACAAGCAGACATATTCCTAACGCAAGGATCAGGTGTAATAAGTAAAGCAATAAGAATATTCACAAGAAATATAGGAGAAAAGAGAACAAAAGTCAATCATGTTGGAATTGTAGTTAAAGGAGGTTCAATAAAAGAAGCAGTTATTGTTGAAGCTCTTAGTAAAGTTATGAAACATAAGTTAATCTATCGTTATGGAGTTATCAACAACAAAGATAATAACACAAACACATATTCAAAAAACAAAATAGCCATATACAGACCAATAAATTTAACACAAAAAGAAATCAAATTAATTGTTGAGAAAGCAAATAGTTATGTTGGAAGAAAGTATGGTTATTTTAAGATAGTAATGCATTTTCTAGATTGGCTATTATTAGAAACTTATGTCTTCAGAAGGTTAACTAACGAAGATAAATATCCTATATGCTCATGGGTTGTTGCTTATTCATTCTTAGCTGTTGGAAAAGATTTTGGAGTTGCTCCTGGGGCTGCTAGTCCAGATGATATTTGGGATTTTGTACAAAAAAACAAAAATAAGTACAAAGAAGTTTTTGAATTGGATTATCTTACAATATAGTCATTCTTCGCTTTTGTTCCCATCTCTTCATCTGATAATCCATCACGTTCTGGATGATTTATATAATCAGATTTAGGACTTTCATCATGAGAAGTATAATCACCAGATGAGTCTTGATGTGATGCATAATCTTTATTTTGTTCATTTGAGGCATATAATTTTTCATCAATATTCGGATTTGCAATATAATCTCCTTTAACTTCACCACCACCCATATAATCAGAAGTTTCTTTAGATTTATCCTTAGCTTTATCTGTAACTTCAGAATCTTTCAGTTCTTCTTCAAGTGTCTTTTCTTTCTTATCTTTGTCTTTTTTCTCATCTCTCTGTTTTTCATCTTTTCTTGTATCTAATAATAATTTCTCTAATCTTTGCTCTCTTTCCTTTTCAGTTTCATCTTCTTCCTTAAGTAATAATTGTTCTGTGATTAATTTTAATTCTCTCCTCAACTCGTTTTCAATAACTTCATCTTCTGTTTTAGAAAGAAGTCTTTCTGCGTTCTGTATAGCTTTTTCTAAAAATTGGAGCTCTCTGCTCTTAATATCTAGTTCATTCCTTACTCCTTTGATACTGGAAACAATCGTAGAAATTTCGGCTTGTTTATGTACTTTAGTGCCAGCAACTAACTCTTTTGCATGAGCTTCTTTTTCTTTCTTGTTGTCTTCTAATTTTCTAATCTCTTTCTTTAGATCTTCTTTTTCTCTATCAAACTCTTCTCTTAATTTCTCTAATTCTTCTAATTGTTGTTCTAAAGAAAGATTAGCTATCTCTTTTATGTTCATAATTGATAACTATTTGTTTGGGTTTATATGGTTTTCTGATGGTTTGGGTGTTTATTTGGTAGGCGAGAATTTTGGTTTTAATGTGTAAAGTTTCCATTTAAAGTTTTCGAAATATTCTTCCTCTACACTGAAAATATCATATTTATATTTTTTAATTAACTCTAAAACTATGTATGTTTACAAGAATATGACAAAAAGGATAATATTAAACAAACATTAAAATTTTTAATAAGCCAATATAAAAAGCAATATTAGGTGTCTACATAGTGATTGAGTAGACACCTGTTTAATCTTTATTTTAATATTACAGCTGGAGTTTCATTGGTGTAAAATCTTGTTTGAAGTTGTCATGGACCAATTCAAGTTGTAGTGTTAAGTTTGATAAAAGATTTAATAAAAACTTGCGATATTCTGATACTGAAAAAACAATGCTTGATTTAGTTCAAAACTAATCCGACTCTTCGTGAAGTTCTTTCTGATTTATCCCCACATAAGAATTCTATATTATTTCTCTCAGAAAGATAAACTAAATTGTTATCTATATCTCCATTAACAACAATCGCTTTTACTCCAGTTAAACTTCCAATAGTAGAAGCTAATTCTGAAGAAGGAAGTTTTCCTAAAGGATTGAAATCTTTATCTAAAACTAGAGATTCTCCCGCACCTAATGATTTTTTCTTCTCTTTTAACAATTTATAAACAGTTTCAGGGACTTGTAAAGGGGTAAACTCTCTTTTTTGATTATCTCTTCCACCTTCTCTATAATTCCCTCTCCCACCATCTCTTTGATTATCTCTTCCACCTTCTCTATAATTCCCTCTCCCACCATCTCTTTGATTATCTCTTCCACCTTCTCTATAATTCCCTCTCCCACTATCTCTTTGATTATCTCTTCCACCTTCTCTATAATTCCCTCTTCCACTATCTCTTTGATTATCTCTTCCACCTTCTCTATAATTCCCTCTTCCACTATCTCTTTTATAATCCGCACTTGGTGAAGAAGGTTGAGGTCTTACTCTATTAGTATTATCATTTTTATCCTTATGAACATAATTATTCTCTTTCTTTTGATAACGATTATCTCTAGTGTTATGTTTGTTTCTGTTATCTCTTCTTGTTATATTTTGATTATTTTCTCCAATAAGCTGTTCAGTAGAAACATGTCCTCTAATCATTTTATGCAACTCTTTGCTACCCATATTTCTTATCTTATCATAACCCTCAGGAGTTGAAAAACTATCTATATCTGCAAATTCAAGTAATCTTTTAACAAGATATTCTTTACCTTTATCCACCACCGCAATAATCTCTTTTTCTTTAGAGATATTAGATAATGTTTTTGATTTACTCAAATCTTCAAAAGCAACAACATTCTTGATTCCATTCTTAAGCATATTATACAATTCTTCCTTACTTTCCATAAAGAAAACTTCGTCATAACTTTCTATTTTTGGTCCGCAAACAACTTCTTCCTCTCCATAAACAGTTGCTTGGCTTATTCTTACAAATTCATTGACATCATCTATCAATTCTTGAGAATCTATTGAAACATCCATAAATTTTTTCAGAACCTCTTGTGCATGTGCAACGATTTCTTGTATCTTTATCTCTTTAATATTGATTATATCATCAACAGTTGCTTTAGCTTTACATGGTCCAATCTTTTCTATAGTCTCCATAGATGCGGCAATTATTACGGTATTCGTTGCATCCATAGAAGAAGGTATTGTTATTATCCCAGTAGTGCCTTTATCATTATATTCTGTTTCTACTTCTATTCTCCCTAATTTGCCTTCTTTTTGAAGTTTCCTTAGATCCAGAGATTCAACCAATACCTGTTCAGTCTGTCCAAAAACTGCTCCGATAATATCTGATTGTGTTACTCTTCCGGCAATATCTATTTTTATCTGGATAATATTCTGTAATTCTAATCTCTGGTTCATTTTTATTTTATTAGTATTTTTTTAAATTAATTTTTCAGAGAAAGAAGATCATCATCATCACCATGAACATATTTGTTAACGACTTTTAAAAAATCTTTAACTTTTTCATAATATTCAATAATATCTTCAACCTTAATCTTAACTTCTTTCCCATCAATATCAGTTACAAGAGTTAAATGTTTCCTGTACTCATTTAATCTTTGTTTCACTTCAGCTTTATTAAGCTTTCTTAGAAAATTGAAATGATCTATAAATTCCTGTGTTGTAGGATAGTATTTCAACATTCCTTTTACTAACATCGCATTACCGTGAGAATATTTTTTTAGTTCATCTTCATCAACTTTATCTTCTAATGCAGATATTATAACAAATTTACACGATTCAACCAATCTATTAACTATACTTTGAATAACATCGACTGTTCTTGAATACTTTAAACTTACATATAGAAGATGATCTGCCCTTGTGAGTTCTTTGGCGGCATTTCTATAATTCTCATTACGTTCTTTACTAGTCATATCAACTCCTGTTCCTATATGGACTTTTGCGGGCATTTGGGCTATATTCTGGTAAATAACTCACTTTAGCTTATAAATTCTCTATTATGAGCTATATTTATAAATGGAAAACACTTGTTATATATAAACTCTTCGTTTTTGTAATGTTTGGGTGGTGAAGATAAAAATATCAATTTTATAAACCCAAAACATAAAATAACATAAAATGTTAATAGATATACACTCACATTTGGATCATAAATGGTTTGATAGAGATTTGGATAACGTAGTTAATATCCAAAACTTAGTCATAATAGCTACAGGGATAAATCCAGAAAGTAATAGGAAAGCTCTTGAATTTGCTAAAAAGTATAAGAATGTCAAATGTACTTTAGGGATATATCCAAAAGAAGCTTTTGATTATGAAAAAGAAGATCAAGAATTAATAGGTTATTCTGACTTTGATATTGAGGAGGAGTTGAAATGGATAGAGGAAAAAATTAAAGAAGATAAAAACAAAAATAAAGAAAATAAGTTAATATTTGGAATTGGAGAGATAGGATTAGATTTTGTTAATATCAAAGAAGATGACCAAAAAATTAGCAACGATATTGAGTTGTTCAGAAAACAGTTGAGATTAGCTAAGAAATATAATCTTACTGTTGTGATTCATTCAAGAAAAGCCGAGGAAAAAGTTATTGATATATTAGAAAAGGAATTTAAAGAAGAAAATAAGAAAATTATCCTTCATGCTTTTGGAGGGAGTAAGAAATTAGTAAAGAGAGCTGTTGAGCTGGGTTTTACGTTCTCCATACCTCCAGTTTTAGTAAGAAGTTCACATTTCCAGATGATAGTTAGCGAAACTCCAATAACACAACTATTAACAGAAACAGACTCTCCATACTTAGGAGTTGTTCGGGAGGAGAGAAACGAACCTAAGAATGTTAAGTTTTCTATTAAGAAAATAGCTGAGATAAAAGAACTTTCTGAAGAAAAAGTAGAAAAGATTATATATGAAAACTATGTTTCTTTGGTTGGTGATTAGATGAAAATAGAAATAGATACGAAACACGATTCTAAAGAAGAGATTAAGAAAGTAATTAAGATGCTAAATCATTTAATTGAAGAAAGTGCTGTCTTTGGTTCGTATGCTAACTCTTATAGTGAGTCTAATTTAGGTTCTTCTTCACAATCAAGTTATGATTCTATTCCTGGATTGGGATTCATGGATAATCAAGTTATCTCTGGTGAAGAGAACAGAGATAAAAAAAAAGAAGAAGAACAAAATGATGAAGGAAGTATTAGCTTTAGTTCATTGGAGACTTTCTAGTAAGTTTTAAATATGTCTTATAATAAAGAATGAAATATGGTAAAGAAAAATAATAGTTTTATATTTTCTTTAAGTATAATATTCTGTACAATTAGTTTAATTTTTGGAATATTTAGTTTACTTATTATTCCTCCATTATTTGGTTTTTTTGCAATATTATTTGGATTTGGAGGATTAATAACAGGGAAATTATCTAATAATAAAATATTAAAAAGGAGAAGTATAATTGTATTCATTTTGAGTATTTTATTGCCAATTCTTGGATATTTAGTTGCAGGATTTATAGGATGGTTTTTATTTAAATAAACATTTAAATAACCCTTTCTCGCATTAATTAGCATGGCAAAATACAAAATCATATTCGATAAAGAAGAATGTATAGGAGCAATGTCTTGTTTGGCTGTTAATGAAAAGTTCTGGATAGATGATAATCAAGGCAAAGTTGATTTGAAGAATGCGGTTTATAATGAAAAGACTAAGAAGTGGGAGTTGATAATTGATGAAGAAGATTTCAATATCAATTTAGAAGCTGCCGAAGTTTGTCCTGTTGAAGCTATTAAGATAGAGAAAGTTGAGGATTGAGCTTTTCGTTAAGTTAATTTGGATGTGATATGTATGAATAAAACTAAACAATTCGAATTCCTAGATCACACCTCTGAAGCTAAGTTCAGAGCTTATGGGAAAACTTTAGAAGAATGTTTTAAAAATTCTGCAAAAGCATTGTTTTCTATTATGGTTGATTTAGATAAAGTCAAACCTAAACTTAATTTTACTTTTGAAGTAGAAGGAGAGGATTTGAAATCTTTACTTTTTGATTTCTTAGAAGAGCTAATAATTCTAAAAGATTCTGAGGGTTTTTTATTAAAAGAAATCAAAGTTGAGATTAATCAAAAAGATAATAAATTAAAAGCTAATTGTTCAGGAGATAAAATTGGAAGTTATGAGACTGGCGCTGATGTAAAAGCTGTTACTTATGACGAGATGAAAGTTGAAGAGAATAATGAAGGGTGGTTAGTACAGGTTGTTGTTGATGTTTAGTTATTTTATTTCTCTATTGATTTAATCTAACTATTAAAAATAGGTATATTTATATAATACATATTATATTTATATAATATATGTTACAAAAAGATAGTATGTCCCTAACATTAGAAGTGTTTTTTCTTGAACCTTCTAAAGAACATTATTTAATGGATATCAGCAGAAAAACTAATATTGCTCATCCTTCTATCAAAAAGAACCTATCAGTCCTTCTTAAATCAAAGATAATAAAAAAAGAAATACAAAAAAAAGGATCTCGAAAATTCCCTATATTTAAAGCATTAATTGATAACAAAGAATTTAAGACGCTTAAGATGATTTACAATATTAAATCGATTTATAAGTCTGGATTATCAAATTTTCTTAAAGGAGAATTATTCCCTAAATGTATAATCTTATTTGGAAGTTATAGGAGAGGAGAAGATTTTGAGGATAGTGATATTGATATTTTTATAGAATGTAAAGAAGAAAAACTAGATTTAACTCATTTTGAGAAAATTTTAAAGAGGAAGATACAATTACACTTTAAAAACAATTTTTCTGATTACTCCAAAGAATTAAAGAATAATATTATAAATGGGATTGTTTTTGAGGGATTCTTAGAAGGATATCTATGATAACTAAAATACATCCAGACAAACAAAAAGCATATTCTCTAATTAAAATGGCAGAAATAACTCTAGAAAGACTTAAAGAGATAGATCCAAATAAATATCCAAGTAATACATTAAAAGATTATTATGATATTATCCATCAATTAATAGAAGCGTTAACTTTGGGTGAGGGGATAAAGTTTAGAGGTGAAAGTGCACATAAAGAACTTATTGATTATGTTTCTAAAAAATATGATTTTGAAGAACAAACAAGAATATTTTTACAGGAAATGAGGGATTATAGGAATAAAATCTCTTATGAAGGATTTAATATAAATACCAATTATATTGTTACTAATCAAGAGAAGATTGGAAAGATAATAGACAAAATAAAAGTAATAAACAAACATAAGGAATAATTTATATACAAAAACAATCCTCTAGATAAATAATGATATTAGAACAGCAAATTCAAGAAATTCTTATCAAAGGAGATATTACATGGCAGTCTCTTTTAATGGATTTAGTTAAACAAGAAGGAATGAATCCTTGGGATGTAGATGTTAGTAAATTAGCTAATTCTTACGTCCAGTCAGTGAGAAAGTTAAAGGAAATGAATTTAGGAGTTTCAGGCAAATTCGTGCTTGCTTCTGCACTATTATTGAAAGTAAAATCAAAAAGATTATTAGGAAAAGATTTGGATGAGTTAGATGCATTATTCAAAAAAACAGAGGATGAAGCTCTATTATTAGGAGATTTTGATGAAGATATTAATCTCCTACAACCATTATTTGAAGGAGTAGAATATGAGGATACTAAATTAAAACCAAGAACTCCACAACCTAGAAAAAGAAAAGTTTCCATATTTGATCTTGTAGAAGCACTTGAAAAAGCAATGAATACGCGTAAGAATAGGATAGCAAGGAATATCCCTGGACTCAGACACAAAATAGAATTGCCAGAAACTACAGATATCTCAGAGATTATAATTTCTGTGTACAGGAATATCAAAGACTATTTCAAAGATGGGAAAAAAGATCTTACTTTTACTAACTTAGTCAAAGGAGATGATAAAAAAGTTAAGGTTTTTACATTCATTCCTTTATTACATTTACATAATGAGAGAAGAGTAAATCTCGCACAAGAACAACATCTTGGAGAGATAGGGATAAATTTGATTAGGAAAAGTGCTTCTTAAAAAAAGATTTAAATTAAATCTTTTACTTCAGAATTTCTTTGAGGAAGATTTATAAACTATTTGTAGTATCTACTTTGTAGGGATTAAATATGGAAGAAAATGTTGTTTTGATACCAACCGAAGAATGTATTAGGTTACTTTCATCTGAAGAATATGATTCTAAAATGAGAGAATATCTTTCTTATAATGCACATCAACTTCTAAGCGTTAATGGAGAAGTTGATGAAAATGCTCTTAATAATCTTATTAATAATTATTCTTTATCTTTACAAAAAAAATTAGATCAACGTGAGATAAAAGAATGGGATTCTAAAAAAGAAGAATGGAATAATCCCTCACGTAAACCTTACCGGAGAGTTTTTGCTGTTGAGAGAGCGTTCAAAAAATTTGCTTGTCAATGTTCTTCTTTTAGAGGGGATAAAAGAGAAGCAGAAGCTAATATTCCTCAAGAACAAAGAAAACAATTAGTTGAATTAGTATATACTCTCTCAAGAGATCAATTACATCAACCTGTTGATCAGATTGTTAAAACTTTAGATGTTTTGCAGAGAATGATTCTCACTTCTCTTCAATTAATTAATAATCCCCCTTTAGCAAGTATAGTATCTCCTATAGATCAGTGTGTTAGATTCGCAAACATATTTTATAATCTCGGAATGAACAGTATCTCTGTTGGAGAAAGAATTGATAAAGTTGAAATTTATCTTACCAATTTTGGTATCCCTGAATACCTCCCAGAAAAAATGCAATTGCAAGATACTCAATTACATTATAATATGGATTGGATTGATGGTATTGAAAGATTAATTTGTTTAAATAGATAATTTTATTAGTTAATTCTTATTAATATTTAAAATGGGAGTAGGAAATCTTTTAAAAAGAATAATTGGAGGAGGGATAAGTACTTCTCCGCATACTAAATTTGGATTCTGGAGAAAAGCATTAGAAGGAATTAAAAAGAATAAACGTTATCAAGAAAGACTAATTGGAAAAGCACGTAATATTGCAGTTGTTAACACAATTGATGCAACAGAAAGATTAAATGATTATATGGAGGTAATATATACAAGTTTAACTCAAGGAAAAGAACCAAATGAATTTCAAGAAGCAGTTGAGGGAGCTTTAACAGAATGTAATATCCTTGAAAAGTCAGGAAAAGAAGCTAATGAGATTTATTACAATTATAGTAAAAATCCTCTCAATATTTCTGCAATTCAAGAATTATGGTTGAAGATAAAAGGAGAGAAAAGTATTGCGTATTATGATGAGAAATTATTCGAAGAAGAAGAGAAGCATTGGAGTAAAGAAAAATCCAAAATTGAAGATGAAAAAAGAAAAAAATATTACAACCTTGCTATTAAGTTATACAAGATATACAAACAATATATTATAAGTTTAATGAGAGCTTATGGTATTGAGTAATATCAATGACATAGTGAACTAGAAGTTCTTTAAAAAACCAACAATAAACCTTATAAACCCTTTCTCTCTTAGAGATGATATGACAAGTGAATCTGTGGAAGCATTAGTTGAGGGTGGTAAAGCTACTGCTGGACCTCCATTAGGACCTGCTCTTGGACCTTTAAAAGTAAACATAGGTCAAGTTATCGCAAAAATCAATGAGAAAACTAAAGGTTTTACTGGAATGCAAGTTCCTGTGAAAGTTATTGTTAACACAGAAACAAAGGAATTTGAGATAACTGTTGGGACTCCTCCTGCCGCATCATTAATTATAAAAGAAGCTGAAATAGAAAAAGGTGCAGGGAATCCTTTGTTGGATAAAGTTGCGGATCTAAAAATTGAGCAAATTATTAAAATCACAAAAATGAAAGAAGATGCTTTGCTTGGTAAAAATCTTAAATCTAAAGTTAAAGAAATTATTGGGACATGCCAGAGTATGGGAATACTTGTAGATGGAGTTCCAGCTCATGACGCTATAAAATTAGTTAATGAAGGTAAATTTGATACTGAAATAACACAAGAGAAAACTGAGCTTACAGTAGAAGAAAAGAAATCTCTTGAAGAAGAGAAAGCTAAACTTAAGGAAGAGATGGAAAAACGTCTTATTGCTCTTGAGACAAAAGCTAAAGAAATCATTTCTGCTAATAAATCTAAAGATGCTACTAAGATTAAATCTGCACTTAAGGAAGCAGGTATTCCTGCTAAGTTGATAGATAAGACAATGGCAGATGCTGGTGTACTTGCAACTACTGATGCTAAAACAGTCACACCAGCACCTGCTAAGAAGTAATTTCTTTATTTTAATATTTTCAACTATTAAGAGATCTGTATTCTTTTAGTTAATACATCCCAAAACAATATGATAAATTTTGGGATTAGATTTTTCTGAATCATGATCTAAAGATGATAATCCTTTCTTTCAACTTTCATACTTTATATACAACCAAAAAGTATATAAAGTAGCTATTCTAGAGTAATAAAGGTGAAATGATGAAGGAGGAATATAATGAAAGCAGTCTTGAAACAAAGATTATATGTAGAATATCGAAAATGCGAGATGTGTGGGGACAAATTTGCAGTTCAGCACAAACTAAGACGTTATTGTGATAAATGCCGACCTTAAAAGCAAAACTATATAAAATAAAATCTTATGAATATTTGAATGTTAAAAAAAAGAGGTGATGTAACTCCTTATATTGTAATAGGACTTATTATTCTATTATTTCTTGGAGTTATTATTTATGTTATTTCCGAACAAATATCATCACGAAGAGAACATGATCTTGGAAAAGTAACCCATCTAAAAACTTCTGCATTCAATATAAAACCTTACGTTGAAGGCTGTCTAAGACAAAAATCTTTTGAGGGGATTTTAGATTCTGCATATAAAGGAGAAAATGCTAAATATAATGATAAGAATAAAACTAAATCTTCAATGGAACTTTATATTAAGCAAAGTTTATTAGAATGTGTAGATTTCAGTTTATTTAAAGAATTTGATATTAATATTGGAGAAATTAATCCTGAAGTTACTTTTAGAGATAAACAAACTGTTATCCATATTGAATGGCCTATCACAATATCTCAAGATGATTTATCTATTGAGTTGAGAGAATTCAGAGTAACTTTCCCACTAGCTCTTGAAGAGATATTTGAAAAGATTGAAAATATAGAAAATAGTGGAACGCTTGATTTGATAAATCTCTTTGAACAGAAAATAGATATTTTGTTGATTGGATGCAGACAAAGTAATGGAGGGACTAATTTAATTTATGCGATTGAAGATGAAGAATATATAGTAGATGACAAATTAGTATCTTTTTTCTTTGATGTGCCCATAAAGAATCTAACCCATTTGTTTGAGATTGAATCAAATAATCTAAAATATAATCCTCCAGTTAAAAATGGAAGGCAAATATTAAGAAAACAAAATGATGATAATAGATTTATATTTGATGTGAAAGATGGAGTTATTTCTGGTTGCGGGAAAGAAATAGATCTATTAAAAGAACCGATGATATTTACATTTTCTCTTGTAGAAAAGAATAATGTGGTTGCTTCGGCATCCACAGATGTTGCACATAAGATAGATATTGAAAATATAGGAAATAATTCTTTTTTGTTCTCCTCTGAAAAAGAACATAATAATCTCACTTTAATATTTTATACCGAAGAACTAACTGAAATTAGAATGAATGATTCTTTAGTGGACTTTGAGATCCATGAAGATTATTTAATCGTTAATAATGCTAGATTGGGAAGTTATAATTTAATTGATAGTGATTGTAAGAAACTCTCAATTGGAGATGATAAAATAACATTTGTATCACTAAATTATGAAAAAGATTTGTTTTTTAAACATGCAAAACTTTTATTTTCTCAATTGCTATCAGAAGAACAATTTGAAGATACACAATTCCAGATAATATATAATAACAATACTTGCGACTCATTAAGTGGAGAATGTAAACAACTTGCAGAAGAGATAGTGAATAATGTATGTGGGCAGAATTTAGAAAGTTCTAGTGTTGGGAAAGTTATCGGTCTTGTATATAATCCTATTCTTGGGGTTGAACATAATAATTCTTTAGTTAGCTCTTATTTAGTTGATAATGAAGAAAATGATAATGTATGTATCTCATGTAATGTTATTGAAGAAATTAATAAATAGGCAAGAGGGATGAAGATGATTACAACTAATCACTTAAATTTATGAAGAAATCAGAGTCAAAAAGAGGAGTTTTATCTATCTTATACCCTAATTTTATCCACTCTTTCTCATAAGGATAAAATAAGTTCATCTTTACAGCCAAACATCTTGGAGACAATCTGACTTTACTATCCCCTACAAAAACAGGGAATTGTTTGCATGCAAGTGGTCTATTTGGATCGGTGTATATAGAACACTTATTATCTTTAAGACTCGGACACGATCCTCCACTGTTTGCTAGATTTAGAGAATATTTCCCATTATCTAATTTTTTAAGAACCATCTTCTCTCTTAATTCGGTTTCTTTATTCTGTACTATTGTATCTTTTTCTTCTTCGTTTAGTACTAGAAATCCTTTCCTACAACAATATGCTTTACACTCATGTATACATACATTACTAATAGAACTTCTTGCTTTGTCCGCAATCTTTTCAGCGAGTTCTTTTACTTTGCTTTCATTAAGTTTCTTCACAAATCTCCTTGAGCAATAATATAAATGTAAGAGATTGTGATATGATGATATAAATTAGTACTATACATTTGCCCAGCCCACTTTGAAGAGAAGAAAGATATAGTATGTTATATTAATCTCGCTTTATGGATTAAGTTATTCCTCAGATTAGAATAATACGATAAAACTCTATTAATAAAAACTTAGATTCAAAAACCTTCAAGATTCAATCTTTGGTAGGTACTCATAATTTGATCATATTTATGCAGTCCGCTTATAGAAATATCTTCATGGATCCTCCGTATAGCCTCCCCAACAAACGGTTCTAATGGTACTCTTTTTATTTTAGGATAATTTTTAGTAAAATCTTTCAATGGGATAGTGTCACCAAATATGATTTCTTCAACTAAATCTTCATCAAAAATCTGTTTTAATCTCTCCTCTGACCCTTCTCCAAGTACAGGATGACATAATATAACATAAATCTTTTCCGCACCCTGTTCTTTATACGCTTTCGCTGCAGATTTTATTGAACCCATAGTATCTCCCATGTCATCTATAAGATAAACTGTTTTTCCTTTAACATCACCTATTATTGTATTGATCTCTGACACATTAGGTTGGGGTCTGTATTTGTCTGCTAAAGCTACTGGAAGCAATATATTCGTCTCTTGTGCAATAATATCTCTTACTTTTTTTATCTTCTTAGCTCCTCCAATATCTGCCGAACAAAGAACGATTTGATTCATATCTTTGGTTTTCGTCATAATTATATTCGCTACAATAAATTCAAACTGTAAGTTTTCAAAACCAAGATCTAAAGCGTTATATAAACTTCCTATAACTGTTGTGTGGACATCTACTGTTACAATTCCATGTACTCCTCTTCCTCTCATACTCTTTCCAAAAACCAAGGTTGGGATTGGTTGTCTTGCTCTTGTTCTCCTCTTCCCTCTTGAACCGAATAAAAAAGGTAGGACTACATGTACTCTATTAGCTCCTCCTCCGTGTACTATTGCATCCAATAGCAATTCAAGTTCATATTTTCTCTCACCTATTGGAGGGGTATAAGATTGAAATACAAATACATCTGCTCCTCTCACACTATCTTCTATGATTATATTTGTTTCTCCATCTTTGAATTTTTCTACTTTACAGCTAGAAAGAGAAACATTGAGATATTTGCATACATTTTTAGAAAATTCCTGACATCCATATGGAGAAGCATCAAATATCACCAATCTTCCATATTTGTCCATCATCTACCCCTTTCTTTTAGGATATTGTTATAATTTTTAAGATTATCTATTCTTTGATAAAATCCTATATTTAGATTTTCACCACTTTTTCTGAAAATGGAATCTATTTTTATTTAATTTGTCCCTACTTTAGTGTAAATCGCCATACCGTAAGATTTAAATATACGACATCATTATTCTCCTATACAAAATAAGGGGATTGGAATATGAGAGAAACACTTCTTAACATAAAAAATCAATTATTCAGAAAGTCCAGTGAATCTGTACCTCCTGCACAAAAATCTCACGTAGGATCTGAGTATCTGGAAGTTCCTAGTGATACTGGAGAGAATAGAGACAAAGTTAGAGTACAACAATTTGTAATTCAAGATTTTGAAGATATAAAACCTGTTTTAGATGCTCTCAGGATGGGGAATACTATTGCTCTTGTTAATATTCAACATCTAAAAGACAGAGATATTGTTGAGTTAAAGAGAGCAGTTAATAAACTTAAGAAGACGTGTGATGCTATTGGAGGAGATATTGCAGGATTTGGAGATGATTATCTTGTGGTAACTCCAGAGTTCGCTTATATTCATAGAGGAGGGGTAGAACCTACAAAACAATCTTCCTCGCAAGAATTTAATTCTAATGTTGATTTTTAGATTCTTTGATAAATTCGTTCAATAACTTACCTTGATCTATTAGTCTAGAATAAGTATACCAATCTAGCTTCTTTGATTCTATGAACTTGACAAATTCTATTTTGGTTTCATCATCCATTTTTAGATATTGTTTCATTGTAGGGCACCAATAATTTTTCCAACAGTAATGTCTCATATCTTTGCCTTTTGTATATGGGCTCATAGGATGTGCTGGGCAATAAACTTTATTCCCTTCTTTGATTAATGTCTTACACATATCCGACTTTTTATCTACATCTGGTCCGGAATCTTTTGAGAATTGTTCAGGATCTTTTATTAATTTGAATCTTTTTGTGTTTATAATTAATTGATTTTCTGTAACTTCCCTTTCTCTAACACTATCTCTAGTACAGCAACCCATACAACTCAATCCTTCTAATTGACATAATGCTTCTGGTGGTTTCATAGTAACTCTGGTTTTATTCTCTATTTTTTAGATATAGCTAAGGCAATAATTAATCGAACATTTACATTGCCTTAGCTGATAGCAAAGGTATATTTTTTGTTCGGATATTTAATACTTTTGCTATATATAATATTCTCATTAATTTATTATCATAATTCTATTTAATACTCAATTTATATATAAATAAATTGGTTCACATCAAAACTCCTATTATAATCAAAACAAACAATGGATTTAATATAACTTCCGCTTTCGCGATTCCAAAATATATTTTATTTATTCTGAATCTGAGAATCTTCAACTTCTTCATATCAAAACTATCTAAGAATAAATGTGAATAGTAACCAATTAACAAAACTAATCCTAATTGTGTGTAAAAATATATTATTACTAAAAAAATAATAGTTAATAACAACCCACCTTTCCAGTAATGAATAAAACTTTTCTGACTGTATCTTCTATGTTTGATTGAGTTATTCCACATACTCAATATAGAGAATTTGTTAGTTTTGTTTTTTATTATGTGAACAAAATAATGGTCAATATCGACTAACATCCCTGCAAATGCGCATACTAAAGCTAATTCATTTGAGATTATGTTGAGTTTTGCAAGAATAACTCCTATTGTGAGTGCGAATAAAAAGTGAGTGAAAAAGTTCATATTTTTGTTATTTTAATGTTGTTTAAATTGTTTGTGTATCATTTAGTATTCAACAAAACTGAAATAGGAATGAGTATTTAGGTTCAGGAGTTAAAAACTTAGTAAGATATATTCTAACAACAACCCAAAAATATAGGACTAGGATATCTTTAAAGTGATATAGCAAAAAAGGAAAAACAATGCACTAGAATGTACCAAAATTAAATGTGGAAGTGAAGAACGGAAGGTTTAAATGTGATTGATGGTGTGGGTTAATATGATTTGCGAGAATGAATATACTGAGTTTAAAAAATCAACTTCTGAGTTAAAAGAAGGATATAATCCAATAGATTTTATAAAAAAAGAAACTCCATCAATTCTTAGAAATCCGTTAATATCAAATGTTTTATATTTGAGCGAAGATATTGAGAAATGGGGTTCTGGACTTAAGAGAATTTATGAGGAGTGTAAGGCAAATAATGTTAAAGTTAATTTTAACGTTATGAGGTATGGTTTTAGTATAGTATTTGAAAGAGATAATAAAGACGGAGTAAATGCATCTGTAAATTTGACAGATTTACAAAATAATATTTTAGAATTAATTAAAAAAAATCAAAATATAACTTATGATGAATTGAGTTCAAAATTAAACACTCATAGAACAACAATAATGAGAAATATCTCAAAACTAAAAAAACTAAACTTATTAAAACGAATTGGATCAGACAAATCAGGACACTGGGAGGTTATTGGATGATTTTTAAAGAAAAGAAAGAGTCAGTAACAAAGCTGATTTTTAGCTTAGATTTAGATTTTACTGATGAAGATGAAAAGCAAATTAGTAAACTAATTGATAGCTATTTTAGAAAAAGGACAAACTTTGTTAATTCTAGTATTGAAAACATTGCAGGAGGGTTGTTATGGGTTTATTCAAGGATTAACTTCCTTTTTGAGAATAATTATTCATGGTCACAGAAAAACATTGCAGGAATGTTAGGAATTAAGCCTAAGACAGTGAGCAATATAGCAAGCAGAATAATGGATTCATTAAGAATTAGTTTGTTTGATGAGAGATTTGCAAGGAGAGAAATTGCAGAGAATAGTCCTTTCAACAACTTTTTTATGACAAGTTCAGGTTTTATCCTACATAAAGACCAGATTGAAGAGCTAATATCAAGGAATAAGTTTAGGGATGAAGATGATGATGAAGAGAATGAAGGAGATAAAGAGACAATCACAAACAAGAATAAACAACTTGGAGAATATTTTAAATAAAGGACACAGAGAGGGTATGAATGACAAATATTGGAGCATATTACTATGATTAAAAAAAGAATATCTAAACTTCTTAAAGAGGGAGAAGGGTTAAGAATTGAATTTAAAGAATGTAAAACTCAATTACCAAAAGATATCTATGAAACAGTATGTTCTTTTCTAAACAGACAAGGAGGAGAATTATTTCTAGGAGTAAATGATAATGGAAAAATTATAGGAATTGATAAAGACTCAATAGAACAAATAAAGAAAGATTTTGTAACAGCAATAAATAATCCTCAAAAGATATCTCCTTCAGTGTATTTATCAATTGAAGAATTTGAGATAAATAAAAAACTAATTTTATACATTTATGTTCCAGAAAGCTCACAAGTTCATAAATGTGGAAATAAAATATTTGACAGAAATCAAGATGGGGATTTTGACATAACAAACAATAATACTCTAGTTACCTTTCTCTATACAAATAAACAAACATTATATACTGAAAATACAGTTTATCCTTACTGTAAAATCACAGATTTAAGAAAAGATTTGATAGATAAAGCAAGACAATTAGCAGTAAACCAAAACAGTAACCATCCTTGGAAAAATTTAACTAATATAGATTTATTAAAAAGCGCAAAACTATATTCAAAAGATTATACTACAAATAAAGAAGGATTTACTCTTGCTTGCATTTTGCTTTTTGGAAAAGATGAAACTATCCTTTCAGTAGTTCCCCATCACAAGACAGATCTTATACTAAGAAAGAAGAACCTGGATAGATATGATGACAGAGATGATGTAAGAACAAACTTGATAGAGAGTTACGAAAGAATATTAGCATTTGGACAGAAGCACTTGTCAGATCCATTTTATCTAGAAGGAACACAAAGAATAAGTATAAGAGATAAGATAATCAGAGAAATAGCATCAAATATCCTCATTCATAGGGAATATTTCAATCCTTTCCCTGCAAAGATAATAATAGAGAAAGACAGGATTTATTCTGAGAATGGTAATAAACCTCACATACATGGATTGTTAAATCCAAACAATTTTACTCCATTCCCAAAGAATCCAGTAATTGCTGGAGTTTTCAAACAAATTGGGAATGCAGATGATCTTGGTTCTGGAGTGAAAAACTTAGTCAAATACACAAAATTATACTCTAATAGTAAACCAGAGATATATGACGAGGATATTTTTAAAGTAATTATACCTGCCCCAAAAGATGATAGTCAAGTTACGGGTGAAACTACCCAAGAAACTACCCAAGAAACTACCCAAGAAATATTAAAAATAATAAAAGAAAAACCTACAATAACTAGAAAAGAGTTAGCTCAAAAAATAGGTTTGAGTGAAGATGGAATAAAATATCATCTAACCCAATTGCGTAAAAATAATATTATTAGACATATAGGATCAACCAAAAAAGGATATTGGGAGATCATTGAATAACAAAAAATAGAGAAAATGAAAATTATAAAAAAATAGGGATATAAATTAACTGAAGAAACGCTTGAAAAAGATATAGAGACTTATTAAAAGAGTATGATGAAGATTTGAATTACTAAAATCAAAGAGAAAACACATGATGTGACTAATCTATGGTAAACAACTTAAATAATTTTAAATCCTTATCTCTCCGATTTTTAGTTATTAGGTTTCTTTTTTGTCTTTTATCGTCTAAAGAATAGAAAAGTTTAAATATAACCTAGTAACTAATAGTTATTATGAACACTATTGGAAAAGACAAATGGCC
>Ga0210057_1000869_pt1 | contig 48410 bp, 38 predicted proteins | sample CryGeyCG2114_010_2_FD_183968 | JGI IMG/M metagenome (GOLD analysis project Ga0210057, IMG submission 183968) | Groundwater microbial communities from aquifer - Crystal Geyser CG10_big_fil_rev_8/21/14_0.10 (SPAdes) (version 2) | ecosystem: Environmental > Aquatic > Deep subsurface > Groundwater ...
ATGAGCCTAATCGAGCCCACGATATGGTCCATTTCATTTTAAATGTCCTTTTAAATCTCTTTAGGGACATCAGCGTGAAAACGAAACACTTCGTGACCTCGCAAAACTTCTCTAACGGACAAACAAAAAGTGCGGCACGGCTTAAAGCAGTGTCGCTACAATACGTTTATTTTTGTTAGTGAGTTTGCGGCCATAATGATGTGCCGCTGGTTTCCCTTCCAACTCGTTATGCTGATTTCCCGTATGTTGCACACATTTGCAACACACCAACATTATGGACACATTATTTTCCGGGTCAATACATAAATAGTCCTTTTTTAAAATAGGACACGTAACGCTTCTTTGTGTCAATTAATCAACAAAAAGAACTTCAAATTCTTTAAATGCTAATGTTTTGGCTATATTTATTGCAGGCTATAGTAAGGAGCGTCACTATTTAGCAGAAAATACCCTACACACCACCGTAGTTGTGTATAATTACGGGGATAAACCTGTGGAGAAAACTCTTCCGCGTGCTTGAGACGTGTTGTACGAAGTAAGAATTCTTTACTCTTATTCGTCTAAATAAGTGAGGGTTTCAGAGTGGACCTAAGATCTAGGGAAACCAGCGAAAGCTGATGATCCAAGGTCCACTCTAAAGTCCTCATGTGTTTATTTGGGCTGCCGCGCATACTATAAAGCGCTCGCGGGCTGTCAATCTTTACAACACCAACAAAAAATGCCCGCGCAGAAGCGGGCATTTTCTGTATTAGTTGATATTAGTTGCGTAAACGTATGCTAGTTGTGTTGAGCAAGTTTATTGTTCCTGACTCACTTCGAGTACTACCGGTGCGCACAAGGCCTCCAACACCGGACGAACCTCCTGTTCCACCGGTGCCCGCCGATGCGCCTCCATTCCCGCTAGTACCGTCAGTCTCTACTTCTCCACCTTCTCCACCAGCTCCACCTGCACTTCCTGCAGCACCATTAACTCCAGAATTTCCAGCTGCAGTTGTTGTATTTCCTATATAACCTGAGGCGTTATCTGTATCAACTTCGGTTTCTGAACTATTGCTTTCTCCAAATGGTGAAATGGTTACTCCTGTTGAGTTTCCTTCGTTAGTAGTTCCTGCTGTTGCTGTTGCATCACCTGTCTCTACATAGCCTCCAACACCTGCATTGCCGCCATTTCCGCCATTGCCAGCCCTCGCGCCACCGTTATTTCCTCCTGCACCAGGGGCTGTTACTACAAAGTCGAATGTATGCCCATCAAATTCAACAAAATCTACAAACCCTGTCTCCCCATTTGGACCCGGATGACCCACGCGTACACCCAAGAATGAGTCTGTGGAACGGGTTTCTGCTGTTGGAAATGCAGTTACAATATCCGCCCATGTACGATATTGACTAACATTTCCATCTGGCCACATGTTTCCATTTGCCACATACCGAGACCATGTCCAAACAGCAGCTCCTCCTCGAATTGCATCAACGTTTGTCCACGTGTTGGCTGGAACACCTAGGTTGCCAGGTGCAGTAGGCACCATGACAAGACGCCCTTGCCACGTATCGGAGTTGTCGAAGTCAACATTGAAGTGGAAAAACGGAGTCTGACTAGAAGCAGAGGCGTCATAAACACGATAGTTGAGAGAACCAATGCTACTTAAAAGAACGTCCGTAAATTGATACGTCGCTATGTTGTATCGCGGGTTCGGGTTTGTATCTAGAGTCATTTGTGCTGATTCAACCCCACCAGGACCAACAACAAAATCATTCACGCCACCTGCGCCAGAAAACTGATTTAGCGACATTATGGTGTCATTTGTATCGTTGTAGAAGAACCATGTCTCTGCCAAATATGCGGCCAATTTGTCATCTACCACGGTAAGATCTGACGTTGTCACATAAGTGTAGAGAGGGTCTCCTGCTCCGCCCGAACTAAATACTCTACCGCCGACACCTCCAACGCCTCCTACACTACCACCAGCTCCATTTAGCCCTGTGTTTGAGAGAGATACGGTTGAGTTACTTATGGAGCCGCGATTAGTTGTTCTGATGCTAATTGAACTTGAGTTTGACGTTCCTGTGGGAGCTGGAGGAGGAGGTGTTAGAGAAGTAAGCGTTAGATTGTCAAACAAAAATCCATTACCTGATGTGGCTGGCGCAGACGCACCTCCCGCCCTAAAGAGTAACGAATCCACTGTGCGCGTCTTATTCTCAAGCGCGACGTCATGTGGATTTCCTTGTGATTCTGTGTCGAATCTAAAGTAGTTCTCCCATGAAGTACCCGTGTGCACCAAAGCGCCATCGATCCATACTTCTACAACATCATTTGATGGCCCATCCACAAAGTCCATCACCAAGCGCGCATTGTGCACGTCACTTCGTGATAAACCTGTTGCTACCGTAGTACCAACAAAATTCGCTGTTTGAAAACCAGCATTTTCTCCCTGCACATCATAAAATATGACATCAATGCCTGCCGGCGTGTCCGAAAAGCCCAAATAACTCATACGCGCACCATCTCCCCTATCTGGCGATACCGAGATAAAGAGGCCTGGTTGCTGGGCTAGTTGTGTAGAAGAGAAGTCAAACGAAGCTTCAAAGTGTGACTGTCGAGTTCCACCTGAGAGACCTGCATTCAATGAATCAACCTCTCCTGCCTCATCTGCGAGAGAAAACGAGAATGTCTGGTCTCCAAAAGAACCACTTGTTACAGCATTTGAGATACGAAAACTCTGGCTTCCAAAACCCGCAGTCCCTAGACTACTGTCAACTTCTGAATCAAAAGGCCCAGTTTTCGTCCATCCATTCTGTCCATTTATATTTCCAAGCGTGTATGGAGGATTCTCGAAATCTGCCGTGAGAGTATCTGCTCCCACCCAAGAAGGTATAAGGGCTAGACTTACTGCGAGACTGATAAATAGTGCTAGTGCTGGTTTCCCTACGAGACTAGTACTTTTGTTCATAATGAATCTAAGGTTTTTAATTAATGTTTAAATAGTGTGTATGTATTGCATTGATATTATCTATTAAATTATGGACTTACTCTATTCCATACTGAATTAATGATTCGTTTAAACAATCCGCGGAGACTTGATGAAGATCCTTCGTCAACAGATTCAGCAGCTGAAGCTGTCTGAGAAGCCGTATCTTTAGAAGATCCGAGGTCCCCTAGGTTAATTTGTGGGAATGAAGGAATTATGGCCGGTATTATCTGAGTATCTTGTGCATTCTCACTTGGGGTATCTTGAACAGGTGTCCCAATTACTGTTGCTCCACTTTGGATCGAGGTCTTGACTCGTTCAATTTCTGCGCGCTGCTCTGAGGTTAGTGGGAACTGCTTGGTGTTGTTACAGTAGATTTCATTTACCTTTTTACGTGTAGTTAGGTACACATAACCTGTTGATTGATTAATCCCCCATGGTTGTAAAATGTCTGAAGCATATTTCTGCTGGAAAGCATGTACTGCTCTATGAGTTCTTGCATCATATAAGCCACTCACGTCAACATCCATACCTTCAAAATCTTTAAGAACTCTTTGCAATCTACGTACCTGCATTTCGTTGTTTTGACCTCCAAATTTAATGAATTCAGTAAGATAAGCATCACAAGATGCTACCCCCACAAACTCCGGTATCGTAGTACCAGTTCCTGCTCCACCTAAACCACCTACAACTGAACCAATAAGCCCTACAATTGTTCCACCACCGCCCCCTCCTCCAGAAGACGGAGTTGAGCCACTACTCCCGCCACTATTTGAAGGATCAGTCTCATCATTGTCATCATCGTTTGAACAACCTGGATCATCGCCGTCTATCTTTCCATCACCGTCGTTGTCAGTTCCATCAGAGCATTGTGGTGCTGGTGTCGGATCAGTCTCGTCGTCGTCCCCTGCTCCAGTACACCCCGGATCTTCAGAATCAATTTTTCCATCACCGTCGTTATCAATTCCATCAGAGCATTGTGGTGCCTCTACAGGATCAGTCTCGTCATCATCATTTGGGGCGGAACACCCAGGGTCATTAAGGTCAATTTTCCCATCCTCATCATCATCTAATCCATTCCAACACGCTGGCAAATCTCCACTCTCGTCTCCTTCAGGGGTATAAGAATCGTCATTGGTCGGATCCAAATCTGAGTGACAATTTGGATCGTTCTCATCAGTAAAACCATCTTCATCATTGTCCAGACCATCAGAGCATTGTGGCGCCCCGCCTCCACCACCATCTGTTGGGTCCGTCTCATCATTGTCATCATCGCTTGAACAACCAGGGTCATCGCTATCTATTTTCCCGTCTCCGTCGTTATCAATTCCATCAGAGCACTGCGGCGCTGATACAGGGTCGGCTTCGTCGCTGTCATGAGGGCTTTCACAACCTGGATCAGAAGGAAAATCAATCTTTCCATCACCATCGTTATCTATGCCGTCTGCACATTGACCAGTTGGCTCCAAATCTTCAGCATCGATATTTGGACGATACGAAGCCGGATTTGTTGCGACAAAATCGACATGACAACTAGCGTCGGCCGCATCTATTCGACCGTCGTTATCATTATCAATTCCGTCAGAACACTGAGGCTGCCTTGGGCAAAAGCTATCAATACTCAAATATGGAATTGGATCCCCATACTCATTAAGTTGGGTGAATACATGGCAAATAATTTCCGTCGCTAACCCATTCAAGTTATTTATACTTGATCGAGTTTCGGTGCGGACAGCACCGCCGTCGCGAATCCCTGCATATGCAAGACGCTGGTTTCCCCCAAAAAATGCTACGAAAGCAATGCTGATCACAATTGCAACCACACCACTAACGCGCGCCAAATGTGACCACGTCATACATTAATTTTCTAAATAATAATAGTAGTAGAAACTGCGTTAAGTATAGCAGGTTTTTAAACAAGCAAACTGTGCAGTTTATTTTTATCGTGTCATAAAGGACATAGTTTATTTAGTTATTTAAAAGGACATACATCATAAAAGACGTTTACGGGCCCTGCGCTTAAATGTCCTTTATTAAGAACTACGTGTTCGCAATATTTTTATAAAGGACATTTGCCGCCACACAATGACCTTAACATGTGTGGAATTTTCTCTCTGAGTAGCGTAGAAAAGTTATACACAGGTGCCACGTAAAAGATCTAATCTTCAGAAAGCCAGTGTAGTGGAGACTTCACATGTTAGAATTAATTTCATGGCGAGTAAAAAAATATCTACTGAGCACTATAAAGGTGTGCGAGATTTTTATCCTCAGGATCAATTTGTACAGCGCTACATTTTTGAAGCAATGGCAAGATCCTGCGAAAGTTTCGGTTACGAAGAATACAGCGCTAGTATTTTGGAGCCGGCCGATTTATATCGATCCAAAGGAAATCAAGAAATCATAGACGAGCAAACATACACATTCACTGATAGAGGCGATCGCGAAGTGACTTTGCGACCAGAGATGACTCCGACTGTTGCACGCATGATTGCAGAGAAAGCTCGTGAGATTCCACAACCCATAAGATGGTACTCAATTCCGAACGTATTTCGCTATGAGAGACCACAGAAAGGGCGCCTGCGCGAACACTGGCAGCTCAATGCTGATATTTTCGGCGTAGCCGGAATCGAGGCTGAGGTGGAAATACTCTCTCTAGCTCATAGAGTAATGGTCACTCTAGGGGCAGCTGAGGGCGACTTTGAGATACAAGTAAGCGATAGGCGCCTGTTGCAAAAAATATTTGAAGCCATTGAACTCACCCCCGAGGAGACAAAAGAGACTATGGGGCTTCTTGATAGACGCACGAAGGTCGCAGACTTCGGAAGCGACCTGGCGAAACTCATCGGCACAGACCGCGCCCTAACCCTAATCCAAGGGCTCGACCGCGCATCAAGCACCGCTTATTTGGAAGACCTGCTTGGTCGTCTACACAACCTGGGCATAACGAACGTTTCTGTAAATACGTCAATTGTGCGCGGATTTGACTACTACACAGGAATGGTATTTGAGGTGTTTGATAGCAGTGTTGAGAATAGCCGATCTCTCTTCGGCGGCGGTCGATACGATAACCTACTAGAAAATTTTGGAGTCCCTGCAATTCCAGCAGTGGGTTTTGGTATGGGTGACGTAACTGCAAGGGATTTCTTGGAGGTTCGAGGCCTGATTCCAGAATACACACCAGCAACCGAGCTCATACTATGCCCTCTTTCAAAGGAGGTTGTTCCTCACGCAATGGCTCTGGCAGAGAATCTACGAGACGAAGACGTTACTGTCGCAGTTAACTATTCACTCAAAAAGGCGGGCGAACAAATACGTTACGCGGACAAAATTGGAGCAGGATTTATAATAATAATTGGGGAAAAAGAAATAGCTCACAATCAATATACGATAAAACATCTCTCCTCTGGAGATGAGAAGACTGTGGCCGCAGAACACATAAGTGAACACATGTTCGGCGCACAAGGTTGAGTAACACCTCTTTGTGTGAAAAGATACGGGGCAATGTCTGCTCTACGCATTGTCACTTTTGACATTGAAACAAGTAATACTTTCTCTGATATAGGGGCGAATGACCCGGCGGGCCTTGATATTTCCATCGTTGGCATCCACGACTCCAAGACAGACGAATACACTTCTTACACGCAGGTGGAGTTTCCTTCATTGTGGAAAATACTAGAGTACACCGACATTTTAGTCGGCTATAACTCAGATCACTTCGACATTCCCCTTCTAAACAAATACTACCCAGGAGACCTAAAGATGATAAAAAGTATGGATATTTTGCGCGAGATACACGCTTCTTTAGGCAGGCGTGTGAAGCTTGACGCCGTAGCTGAGGGTACTCTTGGAGATAAGAAGATCGGGCACGGTCTTCAGGCGCTTGAATGGTGGAGAGACGGCGACGTAGAGAGGGTACGAAAATACTGTTTGAAAGACGTGGAGATAACCAAGAAGGTTTTTGAGTACGCTCTGGAAAATCAAAAACTTATATATAAAGAATTGGGAAAGAAGAAAGAGGTGCCTCTAGACACATCCTCCTGGCTCCGCAAAAACGACAACGCGCTCACACACACACTCGGTTTCTAGACAACTACCATAACCACTAATATCACTGCGGCAAGAGCAAGTCGATACCATACAAACACCATAAGTGAGTGCGTGCGAAGATATTTGAGCAGATAATGTATTACCAAGATACCGACAACAAATGCGCTCATTGCCCCAATAAGGAGCGGCATCAACCCATTCATCAATTCTCCTGATGCAGAGAGGTCTAACATTTTCTTTGCTCCAGCGCCCAATAAAAGCGGCACTGCTAGCAAAAAGGCAAAACGTGCAGCCATCTCACGAGATAAACCCATTAGCATTCCGCCTGAAATTGCCATGCCTGAACGACTCATGCCGGGCACAAGAGCAAGCGATTGAAACAAACCAACAACAACTGCCCCTTTAGTATCCAAAGGTTCCCTTTGGGTTTCTCCTTCTGTCCAAAACCCCCCCTTGGATAGTTTTTCTGCGACTATCATTATTATTGAGCCTAAAACGAGCGTCACAGCTACAAGTGCTCCATTTCTAAATACGCTTGCCATAATGTCTTCGAGCAAAAGCCCAAGTATAACTGCCGGAATAGTAGCTACCACAAGAGCGACAATCAATCTCTTCTGTGTCTCTTCGATTTCATTTTGTGTCACCCATAGAAAAGCGCTCTGAAAAAGCATGAAAATGTCCTTCCAAAAATAGAGTGCCACAGCAAGAGCTGTAGCAAAATGTAGAATTGCATCGAAGGCAAGACCGCCGCCGCCAAGCCCAAGCCCCAAAACCTCTCGAACCAATATCAAATGCCCTGATGAAGACACGGGAAGGAACTCTGTCAATCCCTGAACTACCCCGAGTATAATTGCCTCATATATGCTCATCGTGTACAATCCTACCACGTTTAGTCATCTATAAGATAAAAATTATATGCAAAAATTAGCCGTTCCTATAGCTATCGTCGTTGCCGGAGGACTCATTGCCGCCGCCCTCTACTTTGTTGGAGGAGGACAGCCAGCAACAACAAATACAAACACCGTGGCCGAAGAAATTAGAGGCGTTCAGGCTGATGATCATGTTCGTGGAAATCCAAATGCCGACATTGTCGTTGTTGAATATTCAGACACCGAATGTCCATTTTGTAAAAACTTCCACCAAACAATGCATCAACTTATTTCGGAATATGGAGTTGATGGAAACGTAGCATGGGTCTATCGCCACTTCCCACTAACCCAGCTCCACAGCAAAGCCGCTAAAGAAGCAGAGGCACTTGAGTGTGCCGCAGAACTCGGTGGCGAAGATGCGTTCTGGAAATACACAGATCGAATTTATGAAATTACCCCATCGAACGATGGGCTTGATGCATCTCAACTTCCGGAAATTGCTGCCTTTGCAGGACTTGACGTAGAAGCCTTCAATTCATGTCTTGAAAGCGGAGAAATGCAAACACGCGTACAAGAAGACTTTGATGAGGTGGTAGCAGCTGGAGGCCGAGGTACTCCACACAACATAATCATCGTAGATGGCGAGCAAATACCAGTGGAGGGTGCGCAACCATACGAAGTTATGAAAGGTCTAATTGACACTCTTTTGGCCGACCTTTAAATCGAAACTTACCAAAGTGAAGAGCTTTGAACCCCGCCTTACGGCGGGGTTCAATCGTCCAGAAGTCCCATTCGATAGACGGCAAAAGATTCCTCCCCTTCAAACATGTCCAAAGGATTCGGAAGAAAGACCTTCTTTCGTTTAAGCTCGGAGGTAGCATCGTTTATGAGGCGCTGAAAAACGCTGAACTCATCCGTGTAATCCTTAAAATCGATAACGTGGCGACGCAATTGTGCCACCCCATTTGCGTTTTTTGTTTTCTTGCATTCGATAAAAATAAACCGTCTCACTTCTTTTTGAAATTCCTTCTGAACAGTGTAGTAATTAAACAAAGCCTGCATAAGAAAAAGTGTCTTGTCTTTACCTAATGAGCTAAATGCAGCGACAAACTTATGATCAACAATATCAACCGCATTTTTGTCTACTCGCGACTCAACCACTAAATCCGACACGGCCTTTAAAGGTAGAGCGAATCCTGGAATATCTACCGTTGCTTTCACCTCAATTCCCAAGACCTTATGACGCGGTGGGCGTTTTAAATAAAAATTGATAGCCTGAAGATACTCTCTCTCCATTTGTAAGCGTTTCTTTCTTTGCGCCGCCCTGCTTCGCGCTTTCCCAAAATTAATCTCAAAATCAGGAACATCTCGCAGATACTCAAGACCAAGGTCTATTGCACCAATTTTGTCGATTCCTCCGTAAAAATGCTGCAATGCCACATGCCCCGCTCGCCCTATGACAGATGCCGGCGACGATGGTGTGTCATAAATGCCCTCAACGTACCGCTTGTACCACGCCAATGGATTGCTCAAAAAAGATACCAAAGAAGAATGGCTCCAATGCTTTATGGGGACATCGCGCGCACATTTTTTCATGACAGAAGTGTAGCATGATTGCCTTATTGGCCGATTTTGCTATGGTTTTGGGCAGACACGCTTACCACTTCTAGGAGTAGCCTCGATGAAACGCGAATCAGTTCTCGAAGTCCTTGCTGAAATGGATAACGAAATTATAAGGAGACTTTCTCCTCAGCCCGGAATCCCATCAGGATTTCTTGTTCGAATCAATATTTGCCAGAAGAAACTTGCGGACATAACAAATAAACCTGAGTTCGTTCTCTATGCCCTGCGCGATCGGGTCGCTTCATACGAACCGCGACATCTCAACTCTGACGTTCAAAAGCCATTAGACAAACAAATGTTCTGCCACATTGCATATATGTGTGATGAAATTGAGAATATGTCTGAAAGCAGAAAAACAAAGACGGAACGTTGGATGGGATTCGTTGGCGGTGCAATCCTAAGCGTAGACGGTCATTTCGAGACCCCCCCAAACACAGGAACCTTCGTAAGTCACCTCAACCACGCCCTGAAGCTTTCTGAAGCAATTTGCTCTGGAGCGGTCGAAGACTACAACGCTGCTCTTGGCATGATACAAGGGATTTGCTGGTTCCACGGAGTCTACAACGTCACAAGTTTAAAAAAAATAAACTCGGGCACCTTATGAGCCCTACTTCCCTCCCGTCGGCTTGCCGGCGGGATACTTCTTTTAATAAAGCATCTTCGCTCTTATGTTAGCTCCCTGCCGGCAGGCAGGCTCGGCTCGGAAATGAACTCTCTCTTCGCGATTCTCATTTCACTCGCCCTACGTCGCTAATAACTCTTTAGTTGTTTTGCGTGCTCATGAAGTCGGATCCTCTCAAGTGCTTTCGCCTCAATCTGACGAATACGCTCGCGTGTTACACCAAATTCCCTCCCTACCTCTTCAAGAGTGAAGCAGACGCCGTCATCGGTGAGTCCGTGGCGAAGTTCCAAAATTTTCCTCTCTTTAGGCGAAAGCTCATCGAGTACGTCCTGAATTTGTTCGTTAAGAATTCTTCGAGAAGCATCCTTATCTGGTGAATCGATTGAATCGTCCGCAATAAAACTTCCGAGTGTTGATCGATCATCGTCGTCTGATCCAACAGGACTTTCAAGAGAAACCGTATCCTGACTAATTTTTTGAATTGTATATACTTTTTCCAAATCTACTCCCATTTCAGTAGCAATTTCTTCTGCAACTGGCTCTCGCCCTAGATGCTGTGATAATTCACGAACTTTTTGCTTATATTTTGCGATGGTTTCCACCATGTGAACAGGAATTCGAATGGTTCTAGACTGATCAGCTAATGCCCTTGTAATTGCTTGGCGAATCCACCACGTTGCGTACGTTGAAAATTTGAATCCTTTTGTCCAGTCAAATTTATCTACTGCCTTAAACAGGCCAATATTTCCCTCCTGAATCAAATCAAGAAGGGTTAAATCTGGTGACCGGCCAACATATTTCTTTGCAATCGACACAACGAGTCTCAAGTTTGAGCGAGCTAAAACATTTCTGGCTTCTTCATCGCCCTGCTCTATTCTCTGAGCAAGTTCTCTCTCCTGCTGAGCAACCAAAAGTGGGTACTGACCAATCTCTCTAAGATAAATCTGTATAGAGTCATACCCGGCATCGACCCGTCGGTGCTGAAGTTTTTTTCTCTCTAAAATTTCATCTGCTGCACTATCTAAAAGATTTCCGCTCTCTAGTATGTCGACACCTGCCGCGCCAAACTGCTCATACATCTCCTCAAGCAATACAACATCTTCTTCAACTGCTGGGAACAATTTTAAAATCTCATCGTATGTAACGTAGCCTCGCTCCTTTCCAAGTGCCATTAATATATCCGCATTGTCTCCTTTTGATCCTGCAGCTCGAGATCGTTTGGCGGGTTTTTTTGCAGCAACCTTTGCAGGCTTCTTTACCCCCTTCTTTGCTGAGGGTTTACTTACAGACTTTTTCGCAACTTTCTTAGCTGGACGCTTTGGAGCTGATTTTTTCGCCACCTTTCTTTTTGCAGGTGCGCGCTTCGCAGATCTTTTCTTAGAAGTTTTTTTCTTTTTTGCCATAAAAAATATTACACACCAACTAATAACGGAGACCTCTCTCGAGCCCTCCCGTCTACTATTGCTGCTTGCTTCAGTCACCCACTTGGCACTTTTGTGCGTTATGAATTATGGTGTGGTGGCAAACAAGAACTCACCGCATGCATGCGGTGTGTCTTTCACCAACATACTAACCCTTCGCTTGAATCTTTGCAAGCTCTTCTGTGTATTTCTTGCAAGCCTCCAGTGCCTGCTCCACCAGAGCCTCTTGCCCTTCGTGTTCGGCCTGCTTGAGACTGCGAGTCGCAGCGCTAAGCTTTTTCTGGATTTCTTGCTTCTCAATCATATGCAAAAGATCATCAATGGACCTTTCAAGATGCTCATCGTCTTTGTATAAATCCTCAGCCGCAAAAACTAAAGCATCCTTATCTTTTGATAGGATTTTCTCTAGAGCTAAGTATGTTTCCTTCCCAAGAATGCGCTCAATTTCTTTTTCTACAGAGGACGGTTCAATGGAAGCTTTTTTGCTTAATTTTTGCCAAAGAACAATGCCCCACAATTGCCGAATCCTAGGCTCATACTTTATTTCTTCCCTCACCATATGTATAGACGGTGCTCGCGTGCTATTTCTTTCAATAGACGTGTCGTGAGCTAGTGGAATACGCTCTAGAGCTAACTTTATTGCCTCATCTGAAACTCCAACTGAATCTCCAACTAAATGTATAAATTTTTCTTTATCAATTGGATTCTCAGTATCTCGAACAAACGGGAGAACGGTTTGCTCCACCGCTTTCTGAAAACTTCGTGCATCTCTTGCTTCTCGCTCTAAGACTTCAAGTAAAAACGATATAATGTGCTTCGATTCACGTATTATTTTCTTCCACGCCTCAGCTCCGCCTTCAACAATTATGTCGGCTGGGTCGTTACCCACAGGAAGACCAGCAACCTTTACCTCCATTCCATTTCTTAGCGCCATATGAGCACTCTTTGTCGCGGCAAGAATGCCAGCACTATCGGCATCAAGCGCCACAACAATATTATCTGACATGCGCTTTAAAAGTGCGACATGTTCAGGGGTAAGCGCGGTTCCAGAGACTGCCACAGTGTTGCCCCACCCTGATTGATGGCTCATCACTAGATCAATTTGCCCCTCTACAAGAATAGAGAAATTGAGCTTACGAATCGCCTGTTTTGCTCTGTCATATCCATACAAAATCTTAGACTTATGAAAAAGGACGGTCTCAGGTGAATTTATGTATTTAGGGGCTTCACTATACGCTCCAGTGTCGCTAAATATTCTCCCTGAAAATGCCACGACACGCCCTGTTGCGTCGAATATCGGAAACATTATGCGACTCCTAAACCTGTCGTACAAACCGCGATCACCTTTTTTTGCGAGTCCAGCTTCCTCAATTTCTTTTTCAGTATAGCTTTTCTTTTTTAAATACTCCGTTGTGGAACCCCATCCGTCCGGTGCCCACCCAATACGAAAATCTTGAATTGTTTTATCGAGAAGACCTCTCTCTTTCAGATATTTTTGTACTCCCTTCTGATCACTAAGAGCTCGTACATAAAAAAGTGTTACGTCCTCAAGAAGAGTGTACAACCTGTCGCGCGAATCAGTGTTCTGGCTTTTTTCAAATACGATGGTGACACCAGCTTTATCTGCTAACAACTTAAGCGCTCCTTTGAAATCGACTCCTTCTATTTCTTGAATAAAAGTAAACATGTCTCCACCTACTCCACAACCAAAGCAGTGGTAACTGCCACGATCAGGTGACACAAAAAACGACGGGGTTTTCTCACTGTGGAAGGGGCAGCGTCCTTTAAGGCTTGTTCCAGATCGCTCCAACTTTACGTACGGAGAAACCACATCCATTATGGAGAGTTTCTCCTTAATTTGCTCAACGGTTGAAGACATAGAAGAAGCATACTACAAGAAAAGAGCGGGCACGAAGTGCCCGCTCTTTTCCCTTTTGCAAATCTTATGAATCATCGTCCTCGTCGTCGACGAATGTTTCCTGCAATTCCTTAATCATTTGATGCTTCTTGCTTCCAAGAAAACCTGAGCCAGCTGGGATCAATCGTCCTACAATAACGTTTTCTTTAAGGCCTCTGAGAGGGTCAACCGCGCCTGAAACTGCTGCATCAATAACTTTGCGAGTTACATGTTGGAATGAAATAGTTGAAAGAAAACTTGTTCTTGAAAGTGACACTTCTGAAATACCTAGGACAAGAACTTTAGCCTTAGCTTCCTCTTTATTCTGCTCTTTCATTAGTCGATTTACTCGCTCAATTTCGGCTTCTTCGATTACGCTTCCTGTAGAGAAATCCGTATCTCCTTGTGAGGTAACCTGCACTCGCGAGAACATCTGCTTCACAATAATCTCTAAATGCTTACGGGCCGTAGAAACTCCCTGCAATTCATAGATGCGTGTGATTTCGTCAATGATGTACTCCTGCGCCGTGGTGCGACCAGCATACTCAAACAAATCTTCAATACTTGCAGAACCTTCAGTCAAGAATTGGCCCTTTGTTACCGCTTGTCCTTCCTTAACAATTATGTGACGCACTGGAGACACTTTGTATTCTGTGTCACGCTTTGCCTTGCTCCCCAAATCTGGGAGAACTGAAATAATCATTTCAGGACCCTCTGGATCTTGTTCAATACTTTTAACTACACCGTCCACACGAACAACAACTGCGGGTACTTTTGGCTTTCGTCTCTCGACAAGCTCTGTCACACGAGGAAGACCCATAGTGATGTCAGCACCCGCTCCCACCACACCTCCGGTGTGGAATGTACGCATAGTAAGCTGTGTTCCTGGCTCACCGATAGCTTGAGCGGCGACCACTCCAACTGCCTCTCCCAAATCTACCAATTCACCCGTAGTTAGGTCGTTGCCGTAGCAATTCTGACACACTCCCCTAAGTGTCTTACACGTCATAGGAGATCGCACCTCAACGCCCGCAACTCCGGAATCTTCAATGGCCTGAGCCTCTGCGTGCGTTAGAAGTGTTCCCTTCTTATATGTTTCTCCATTTGCTTCAACACTCTCTGCAAGCATGCGTCCTGCAATTTTCTCTGATAGAGAACCTCCAACACCACCATCTGTAATTTGATTGATTGTTACTCCTTCTTTTGTTCCACAGTCGTGCTCAAGTACGATCACATCTTGTGACACATCAAAGAGCTTTCGAGTAAGGTACCCAGCGTTCGCTGTGTTAAGTGCGGTGTCAGCAAGTCCTTTACGCGCACCGTGAGTAGATACGAAGTACTCAATCGGCGTCAATCCTTCTTTCATGGATGCAATAATTGGGAATTCAATAGTCTCACCCTTCGGGTTTGAAATAAGACCCTTCATACCCACCATCTGGTGAAGCTGTCCAGCACTACCTCGCGCACCTGAAACAATCATGTTGTGTACAGATGACGTTGGCTCAAGGCTTTGAACCAAGACTTCCTTAATAGAATCACTTACCTTACCCCATGTTTCAAGTGATAGGCGCTTCCTCTCTTCTGCAGTTAGAAGTCCGTCATTGTATTGGCTCCATAAGTTATTTACTGCGTCTTGCCCCTTCTTTACGATCTCCTTCTTTTCTGCAGGAATAACAATGTCTGAGAAACTCCATGTGATACCAGATTGGGTAGCATACTTGAATCCGAAAGACTTAATCTTGTCCAAAATCTTTGGAATTCCATCTAGACTGTAGCGGTACACGAGTTGGTTGATGAGTGCTCCCATGCGCTTTTTAGTGATCTCTTCGTTAATGAACGGGAACTCACTTGGCAGAACTGAGTTGAAGAGGAGGCGTCCAACGCTAGTCTCAAAAATCTTTCCTTCGTATTGTGCGTATTTTTCGTTATCTGTTGGAAGTACTTTTACCTTTGCGCGAAGATCAATGTCTCCGAAGTCATACGCGGTAATGGCCGCATTTGTCGTTGGAAACGCTTTATCTTCTCCCTTTGCACCTTCAAGAATCTGAGTCATCCAGAAACAACCCAAAATAATATCTTGCTGTGCGTTTGTTACCACTTCACCTGATCCCGGCTTTAAAATGTTTTTATTAGCCGACATTATTTTTGCTGCCTCCATTTGTGCCTCTTCAGAAAGGGGGACGTGAACGGCCATTTGGTCGCCATCGAAGTCAGCGTTGTACGCGGCACATACCATTGGGTGCACCTGAATAGCATTTCCCTCAATTAGAACTGGTCGAAACGCTTGGAAACTTTGACGGTGAAGTGTGGGTGCACGGTTAAGAAGTACGTGCTTACCTTCAATCACTTCTTCAAGAATAGCCCACACTTCTGGCGCGCCATCCTCAATTAGGCGACCTGCTCCTCTGATGTTGTATGCAAGCTCGCGCTCCAAAAGCCCCGCAATAACAAACGGGCGGAACAATTCAAGTGCCATGTGCTTAGGAAGACCACATTCATCTAGTGAGAGTGTTGGTCCAATAACAATCACGCTTCGTCCAGAATAATCCACACGCTTACCGAGAAGGTTTTGACGGAAGTATCCTTGCTTTCCTTTCAAGTAATCTGCTAGTGACTTGAGTGGACGACGGCGACCACCTAGGATACCTGACACACCGCCACCTCGACGCATTGAGTTGTCGAGTAGTGCGTCTACCGCTTCCTGTAAAATACGCTTTTCGTTTCTCAAAATAACTTCAGGTGCCTGAATAGCAACGAGCTTTTTGAGACGGTTGTTTCGGTTGATAACACGTCGATACAAGTCGTTTAGGTCAGATGATGCGTGTCGTCCTCCTTCAAGAGCAACCATCGGGCGAAGTGCCGGTGGAATTACAGGAATGAGAGTCATAAACATCCATTCAGGACGGATGCCTGATCGATGCATGTTTTCAGAAAGTGCAATACGCTTGCGCAACTTTTCTCGCTCAGCTGCTGGCGCTTTCTCGATCTGCTCCTTAAGGCGAAGAATGAACTTCTCTAGATCCAAATTCTTTAATATTTCGTACAGTGACTCCGCACCGATTGCGGCTTCGAACATCGCACCAAACTTAACGGCAAATGTGTGATATGCCGCTTCATCAAGCACTACTCCCTCTTGTATTCTTTCGATGTCTTTCTTTGCATCGCCTGCGAGATCTTTAAGTCGCTTCTTTTCTTCTTTTGTTGCCGCAGACTTAAACTTTGTCTGGAATTCGTTCTCAAGCTCTTTAAGAAGTCTCTCTTTCTCTTGCGGAAGTACTTTTGTGACAATGTATCCAGCAAAATAAACAACCTTTTCAACATCTGCTGCAGAAAGCCCGAGGAGGAGTGCTATACGTGAAGGAATGCCACGTAAAAACCAAATGTGTGCAACGGGTGTTGCAAGATCAATGTGTCCCATGCGCTCGCGACGAACAATCGCACGCGTCACTTCTACTCCACACTTCTCACACACAATTCCCTTGAATCGGATGCCACGATATTTGCCACAGTAGCACTCGAAGTCGCGCTCCGGTCCAAAAATCTTTTCATCGAAAAGACCATTCTTCTCTGGGCGTTGGGTTCGGTAGTTGATCGTCTCTGGTTTCGTAACTTCTCCTTGTGACCACTCAAGCATTCGGTCAGGTGAAGCGAGTCCAATCAAGAGTTCGTCAAAATTCTGTGGAATTGAATCTGTATTTTTTTTCATACAAGCAAAAATTAATTAGTGTGCTGCGCGCCTTCATGCTGATTAAACTTGATGTCGATACCAAGTCCGCGCAAATGACGAACTACCACATTGAATGTTGCCGGCGTATACGACTCTTTAATACGTCGTCCTGAGACAATAGCGTCAAACGCTGCCGAACGGCCAATAATGTCATCTGATTTAATTGTGAGAATTTCTCGGAGTGAGTGCGCCGCACCGTAGCCAAGAAATGCCCATACCTCCATTTCTCCCACACGCTGACCACCGTTTTGTGCCTTACCGCCAAGTGGTTGCTGTGTTGTAAGTGAGTATGGTCCAATGGAGCGCATGTGGATCTTATCTTCCACCATGTGGTTAAGTTTGAGCATATACATAACACCGACTGCAATTGGCTGGTTGAATTTCTCTCCTGTGCGTCCGTCAAAAAGAACTCGTTTGCCTGATGCGTCAAATCCAGCTTTCTCAAGTTCTTCTCTTATTTCAATCTCTGTTGCTCCGGAGAATGAAGGTACCACCGCTTGATACCCAAGTGCCTCCGCTGCAAGCCCCAAGTGAAGCTCAAGAATCTGACCAAGGTTCATACGACTTGGCACACCAAGTGGAGTCAAAATAATATCTACAGGATCACCATTTACGTCATATGGCATATCTTCTTCTGGAAGAATGCGTGAGATAACTCCCTTGTTTCCGTGGCGTCCCGCGAGCTTGTCTCCCACTGAAATGGTGCGGAGTTGTGCAACTTCTACATGCACACGTTTGATAACCCCGCTTTCTAGGTTGTCGCCATTTTCTCGTGAGAACACCTTAACGCCAATAATTCGGCCTCGTTTGCCACCTTCCATACGAAGTGATGTATCTTTCACGTCCTTTGCCTTCTCTCCAAAGATTGAGTGTAGTAAGCGCTCTTCTGGAGTAAGCTGTGTCTCACCCTTTGGCGTTACCTTACCTACCATGATGTCTCCGGGGCGAACCTCAGCTCCAACACGAACGATTCCATCTTCGTCTAGATTACGAAGCTTAAATTCTGATACGTTTGGAATGTCGTGCGTTGTTACTTCTGGTCCAAGTTTTGTATCGCGAACAATACACTCAAACTCTTCAACGTGGATGCTTGAAAACACCGCATCTTTCGCAAGGCGTTCTGAAATAATGATTGCGTCCTCGTAGTTTGATCCCGCCCATGACATAAATGCGACTTTCACATTCTGACCAATTGCGAGCTGACCCTGCTCACTTGATGAGGTGTCAGCGAGCACATCGCCGCGCTTTACCTTGTCTCCTACTGTGACACTTGGGCGCTGGTGGAACATTGTGAACTTGTTTGTACGTGAGTAGTTCACCAACGGATATTCTCGCTCTTTTCCATTTTTCTCTTTTACTTTTATTAGGCGTGCGTCTGAATAGGTTACTTCTCCTGCTTCTTTAGCAAGTGCCAGTCGTCCTGAGTCGCGAGCTGCAGGCTCTTCAATCCCCGTCGCTACATAAGGCGCCTGCGGCAATACCACAGGTACTGCCTGCTTTTGCATGTTTGAACCCATGAGAGCTCGGTTCGCGTCGTCATTTTCGATAAATGGCACAAGTGATGTAGCAACAGAGAAAGGTTGGTTTGTCGCAACCTCTATGTAATCAACATCTGTTCTTTTTACTAATTCTGGTTCCCCATTTTTACGCACTTCTACAAGTGGTGAAGTAATTTTTCCGCTCTCATCGCGCTCAACCGCTGCGTGAGCGATTGTATAAGGCTCCTCATCAAGTGCACTCATGTACACGATCTCTTTAGTCACAACGCCCTTGTCTACTTTTGCATAAGGAGTTTCTATAATGCCAAATTCATTTGGGCGTGCATACAGAGATAAGTGAAGTACCAATCCGATATTTTTTCCTTCTGGTGTGTGAATTGGGCAAACGCGTCCGTAATGACTTGAGTGTACGTCTCGTACATCAAGACCTGCGCGCTCTGAAGTAAGACCCCCCGGCCCTAGCGTAGAGAGAAGGCGTAGGTTCTCAATTTCAGACATTGCATTGTATTGGTCCATCATTTGAGAAAGCTGGTTCGCGGTGAAGAACTCTTTTACTGACGCAGAAAATGGACGAGGATTGATGAACTGCACAGGAAGAGTAGTCTCAGCATCCACCATCGACATCCTGTCTTGAATGTTGCGCTTCATGCGACTCATACCCACACGCATCTTCTGTTGCAAAAGTTCTCCAACAAAACGTACACGCCTGAAACCAAGGTGGTCGATGTCATCTGGACGAGATTTTGGATCAGCGTTGAGTTCAATAATGTGCTTTACAATTTGTACAACATCTTCTGATGTTAGAACTGGTTGTGATAGATCCTTTTCTTTTGTTCCTAAATTAAAGCGACGATTGAAATGAAAGCGTCCTACACGCGAAAGATCGTACCTCTCATCTGAGAGTATAAGATTTACGTGGTCCCTAGCAGATTCTGGTGTTGTAATGTCTCCGTCGCGTAGGCGTCTGTAGATTTCAATATATGATTCCTCAACGGTAGTGGCGTGATCATTCTCAAGCGCAACTTTTAGCATTTCTTCTGCTCCATTAACCCCTTTAAGAGCCGCTAGCATTTCCTTTTCTGTTTTAAGCCCTAATACACGGAATAAATCAGTGATTGGGAACTTTCGCTTGCGATCGATTTTTACGTAAATACATCCATCTGCTTCAGATTCGATTTCTATCCAAACTCCACGAGCAGGAATGATCTTCGCCATGAAGTACGGGAGGCCTTTGTAAGTGTTTGTGTCGAAAAATATACCGTATGAGCGAGCTAGCTGAGGTACAACAACACGCTCCACACCATTTATGATGAATGTGCCGTGATCGGTCATCCAAGGGAAATCGGCAAAAAATATCTCCTGTTCTTTCGTTTCTCCTGTTGTTTTGTTTTTAAGTTTAGCAACAACTGAAAGCGGCGCTTCGTAACTCAACATCTTTTGCTTTGCAAAATGCTCGTCCCACTTTGGTTCTCCAAAAATAAATTTGGAAAGTGTGAGCTCAAACTTCTTACCAGAGTGATCTTCAATAGGAGAAAACTCGTTGAAAATTTCTTCAACCCCTTTTTCAATAAGCCATTTGAATGAATTTAGCTGTGTCTCAACCAAATTTGGAAGCTCAATAAGTGGCTTCCTGAAGCGACCGAAAAACTTTTGCGGCAAATGCGTGTTTTGTGACATATACACGAATGTGAGCGCTGAGCGCCATTAACTATTATTTCCTTGTAACGGTGCCACCCTGAGTGGACTTTGGATATAAAAATTGCTTCTTCCCGTTACTCAATCGATTCATCAAAAGCTCTGGGAGTGTACACGAGGTTTTATTGTGTGTCAAGAAAAAGGGCGCCGGATCTCTACGAACGCCCTAGACCAGCCCGTCGGCCAGCGAAAATGCTCAAACTTGTTTTGATTGTCTTGACAAGTGCGTCAAGCTTTCCGCTGTTTATTTTTCCACTCTTCAATATTTCTGTGATGCCCAGTTAAGAGTACCTTTGGCACCTTATACCCCTTTCCTTTCCACTGTAAAACCTCAGGCCGAGTGTACACATCAGGGCTCGCGACTCGCTCATCCTCTCGCGACTCCTCGCAACCAAGTACTCCAGGAACATAACGCGATACTGCGTCTACAATAATCGCCGCCGGAAGCTCTCCTCCTGTAAGTACATAAGGCCCCACTGTTATACTTTTTGCTTTCAATATTTTTTTCACTCTAGCGTCTACTCCTTCATAATGCCCAGCAATCATCACTACGTGTTTCTTCTTGGAAAACTTTTTTGTCATTGCTACGTCAAACTGCTTTCCAGAAGGTGAGAAAAACAACACTTCAATGTCTTTCTTTTTCCCAATTGCCGCCTCCGCCGCTCGAAGTACTGATTCGGCCTCCATAACCATTCCCGGGCCCCCGCCATATGGTCGCCTATCTACGCGTTTATGTTTGTCCTTTGTGTAGTCACGTGGATTATAAAAAGAAACTTTAATTTTTTTATCATTTTGAGCACGCCCAAGCATCGAGCTCGTTACGTACGGCTCGATGGATTCAGGAAATAAAGTAATTACGTGAAAATGCAACATATATTTATGCGTGCGGTCGCCATCTTGGGCGACCGACACGACTCCAATCTTCAAATGCCAAGCAAACCTTAAGAAGACAAATCTGCCAGTGCCTCATCTACCGACTTCTCTCTCCTCTCTGAGGAGAACCCTGTACCTCCTTCTGGCTCATTGATCTTTAGGTTTACTCGCGCGTCATTTTTCATTCCAACTACACGAAGAAGCGTGCGGATGGCTTTTGCAGTTGCCCCAGCGCGCCCAATAATCTTTCCCATATCATCTTTGTGAACATCCAAAGTAAGAAGAACTCCCATTTCATCAACTGTTCGAGTCACCTTTACGCTCTCCGGATTGTCTAGAAGAGATTTAACTACGTGCTCCAAAAATGCCTGATCTTGTTCCATGCGGTATTAAGCTATATTTCTAAATCTGAGAGCGACTCTCAGTTCCTTAAAAGTATGATACGCAAGAGTGCGTGTCAATCGATTATTCAGCCTTCTCTTCCCCGCCCTCTGGTGTCTCTGCTTCTGGTTTTTCTTCAGTAACTTCCTTTGACGCCTCTTCAGCAGGAGTCTCAGATGCTTCTTCTACAGGTTCAGCTGGAGCAACTGCCTCTTCTCCTTCTGCAGGAGCGTCGACTGGCGCCTTTGCTTCTTCAGCGGCTGGCGCCTCCTTCACAACAGGAGTCTTCTGAGGAAGTACGTTCACCTTCCTTCCCTCTATGATTTTTTCAGAAACAAGCATGTTGTGTACTCGGTCTGTTGGCTTAGCACCTACAGAAATCCAATATTTGATTCTGTCAGAGTTAAAAACAGTTTGTTTCGTCTTTGGGTGGTGTGATCCCACTCTCTCAACGAACTTACCGCTCTTTGGTCCAATGGTGTGCTCAGCAACAACCATGCGAAAAGCAGGGTCATTTTTACGTCCAGTTCTCTGAAGTCGTATGGTTAACATAACGCCAACACTGTACCAGAGCGTAGGAGCCCAGTCAATTCTTTGCTATAGTCCACTCTAATGAAAAACCAGTCAGTACAAGGGATGATAATTGTCACGCGATCTGGCGCAGGATTTGTGCCACATGAGGATTTTGATGAAGATATATACGTATCAAAAGATAAACTAGGCACCGCCCTCAACGGTGACACTGTGGAGGTTAAGGTAACCAGATCAAAAAGGTCACGCGCAGAAGGTGTGGTTGATCGTGTTCTCGAACGTCGCACTGAGGAGTTTGTTGGTGTTCTTAAAAATGAAAAAGGAACAACTATATTAGTTGCGGACGATCCACGCATGTACGCGCAAATGCACATTAGAGATGTGGGTGGAGCAAAAGATGGAGACAAAGTAATAGCGAAAATAGTTCTTTGGGAAAATAGCTTGACCGGCCCTATCGGAGAAGTATCACGAGTTATAGGTGAAGCCGGTAAGCACGAGACAGAAATGCAATCTACCATAATCACGCATGGGTTCGAAGAGACCTTCCCTGAAGACGTACTTAAGGAAGCAGAAAAGATTGGCGAGCGCGGTGCTGTTCAAGAAGACGATTTGAAAAATCGTAGAGACTTTCGCTCTGTCCCCACCTGCACTATCGATCCAGTTGATGCAAAAGATTTTGACGATGCACTTTCAATACAACACACGGCCGAAGGAAATACCGAAGTAGGTATTCATATCGCTGATGTAACCCATTACGTAAGAACTGGAACAACCCTAGATACAGAAGCGCGCAAGCGCGCCACTTCGGTATATTTAGTAGACCGAGTAATCCCGATGCTTCCTGAAGTCTTGAGCAACAACATCTGCTCTCTCCGACCAGATGAAGACCGCCTTGCCTTCTCTGCTGTATTTACTTTCAACAAAAACGGAGAAGTGATTGATCGTTGGTTCGGTAAAAGCGTCATCCGATCCCAAAAACGCTTCTCATATCAAGATGCTCAAGATGTGCTCGATACGAAAAAGGGACCTTTCCAAGAAGAGCTGGCTCAATTGCAAACACTAGCGAACGCATTGAGAAAAGAACGTGAGAAAAAAGGTGCAATTTCGTTTGAAACTGACGAGGTGCGATTTGAACTTGATGATAACGGAAAACCAATTCGCGTTTATGTAAAAGATCGTCTAGAAACAATGAAGCTCATCGAGGAGTTTATGCTTCTTGCAAACCGTGAGGTGGCAGAATGGATTGGTAAACACTGCAAAGACAAAAAAGAACACGAGCGTACTTTTATTTATCGCATTCACGACAACCCAGATCCAGACAAGCTCGAAGAGCTTCGCATTTTTCTCAAAGCAATTGGCCACGACCTAGGAAAAGAGGGGCACCAGATTGTCTCTAAAGACATCGATAACCTTCTGCGCGAAGTGCGAGGAAAGCCAGAGGAAGCGCTTATACAAATGGCGACACTGCGCTCAATGGCAAAAGCAGTTTATAGTCACAAGAACATTGGACACTTCTCTCTGGGTTTCCAAAACTATACACACTTCACTTCGCCAATTCGCCGATACCCAGACATGATTGCTCATCGCATTCTTTCAAGCCACTTAACTGGCCCCTTGATCGGCAAAAAAGAAATGGAAGCGTATCAAAAAGCAGCTATCACTGCATCGGAGCGCGAGGTCGCGGCTGTTGCTGCTGAGCGCGACTCGGTTAAATACAAACAGGTGGAATTTATGGAGGCTCATGTTGGAGAAACATTTGAGGCAAGCATAACTGGCGTAGCTGAGCATGGTCTTTATGTTGCAGAGAAAGAATCTAAAGCAGAAGGGTTGGTGCACATCAGCGCACTTGGTGACGACTACTATGATTACAACTCAAAACTATACGCGCTCGTTGGAAAGCGCACGGGTAAAAAATTCCGCCTAGGCGACACCATAAAAGTAATACTCGTGGGAGCTGATGTGGAGCGCAAGCAAATTGATTGGAAGTTGGCGTAGTTGACTCCTCTTAAATAAATTTGTACTTTCTCATCAGATTCAATCAGCTGGGGAACACTGATGAAAACCATCCAAAGAGACGAAAGCGACACCAATCCCCAGTTCGCTTCCGTGCTGGGGTTTACACTCTTTTCAAGTTGGTCCTTGTGGATCGTAGTGGCAGGAATCTTCAACAATTTTGTATCTGCAGAGACCGTGCACTTCGCCTTGTTCTCATTGTGGACATGTCTGAGTATTCTTAGTTTTTCTAGCGCTCTCTATTGCCAATATGAGCTTGACCGTTCTTCAGGCGAAGTCCATCGGCGCTATGACAACCTGCGATTTGCACTTTCATCATTGGTGGCGCGTTTGTCACCTTCGCTTGGAGTACGCTATAACCTCGCTCACAACGGCGCCTCCGGGCGCCGTTTTCGCTTTTCTGATACACTCCATTTATGACAAAAATCTTTTGGGGCATCATATTGGGACTTATCATTGCTGGCTTTGGCTATTACACACTCTCCCCTATTTTTAATAATATTGTCGTAGATGATGTTCTTCCGGCTCTAGAACCAGGTGGTATTTCGCACCTCTCAGATACACAAAAGAGCGATATGATGCAGCTTTTAGAAGCAAACAAAGTGACTCCGGAACAAATGTCGGAGGAGATGCCAAAATCACAAGTGCAGATCTCGCAAGCTTTTGCCGTGCAAGACACGCCGCTACATCCTGCAAGTGGTGAGGTGAGATTGGTAGAATCCGACGGGCAAACCATCGTACGTTTCGAAAACTTCAAAACCATCAACGGCCCGAATCTTCACATTTATTTGGCAAAAGATTTAGAAGCAAAAGAGTTTATTGATCTTGGCCCAATCCGTGGCACCGAAGGAAACATCAACTACACCATTCCTGAAGATGTGAATCTAGCAGACTATCCATACATCATGCACTGGTGTGTGCCATTCTCAGTCCTATTCAACTACGTTGAAATTCAATCACGTTAAATTAGAATATCTGGACTTCGTAAGTCCAGATATTACTTTTGTTACTCTAAAAGCATCGATTGATCTATAGAAGTAACAGTTAAGTCTCGAACATATTCTGAAATCTCTTTCTTGTAATTTTGAAAGACACTTTGGTACAAACGTTTTTGCAAAATTGATGGAAAATTTTCTTCTCCACAATAATCTAAAAAACTACTCCATCGATATTCATAAAGATAGGATATGGCTCTCTCCACGTTTTTAATTTTATATTTTCTCCACTCTTTTTCGTTCCCAAGAAAATCGAGTGGATTTAAGTGTATATAGTGAATAATAAACAAAAAGTGTGCGTCTGAATCAACTAAAATCTTTTTGGTTCTTCCCTGAAACAGGGTCCCTGAGCGTACATATTTTTCGTTAAAGTATTTAGCGTATCCAATATTCAGCTTTCTAATAAATTTTGTTAACCCTCCTTCAGTTCGTTCCGAAATTAATAAATGATAGTGGTTTTTCATAAGACACCACGAGTGAATATCTACAAGAAGTTCCTTATCTTTAACTTTTTTATTATTTTTTAAATCTGACTTTAAAAATGAGTAATACGTGCTTCCAGCTGGTTTTTGATCGTTAAATTCAAACAAATCATGCACAAACCTTGCGTGATCTGCAGTATCAAGAAAAATATTTCTCTTATCAACCCCTCTGTTTAAAACGTGGTAAATGTCCATACAATAAGAATACAACATATCTGGACTTACGAAGTCCAGATATGGGGGTTTACGCAGAAGTGCAATAATTACTTCGCTACCCTCTCTGCCTCCTCCAATTTCACAGAAAGAAGTTTTGATACACCATCTGATCCCATAGTTACACCATAGAGCTCACCTGCAGCAGACATAGTGGCGCGGTTATGTGAAATCAAAATAAGCTGACTTCGCTTTCCAAGCGCTTTCACCATATCGGCGTAGCGCTTTGAGTTGGCTTCATCTAGAGCCGCGTCCGTCTCATCAAGTATCAAAAACGGTGGAGGATTTACCTGAGACATCGCGAAAATCATCGCAATTGATGTAAGCGCTCTCTCTCCTCCTGAAAGCACCTCGAGCCCTCTCACTTTCTTACGTGGAAGCGACACGGCAATATCCAAACCTCGCACCAATTCTTCTTTTTCCTCAATCAGTTCATCCGATTCTTCGTCATACATTTCGCTAGTCTTTGTTTGCTTCTTTTCTAGATTCAAACTTGCTGCCCCTCCACCAAAAAGCTTAGAAAAGAATTCCTGCAAAGCTTCATTTATTTTTACCAATCCTTCTTGAAAACGCTCATCAATCTTTGAATCCAATTCTTCAATGATGCTCTTAAGCGACTCTGCTGATTTTTCCAAATCATTTACTTCGCGCGTAAGAAATTCGTCGCGCTCTCGCGTTTGATCAAACTCTTTCATTATTTCTGTACTGCTGCCAGCTCCAAATTCTTCAATCTTTATCTTCAGCCGCTCCACATCGCGACGACGCTTTTCTTGTTCGCCTCGCTCTTCGCTAAGCGCACCATCTGGTACATCGTGAGATTGCCACTCTCCTGCCTCACGCCCGAGAAGAGCTATACCTTCTCGCACCTCTTCTTCAAAAGCGCGCTTCTGCGCAGAGTGAACTTCACTCTTTTGGCGAACTGCATTTAGCTTCCCATTCAATTCCCTCTTCTCAGCATCGAGTGTGAGCAAGACCCGTTCGGCCTCATGCACTTCTTGTTGTGACTGACGCACCGCCTGCCAACCTTCTTGTATTTTTTTCTCGAGATCAGTTTCTTTTGTTTGAATTACCTCTAGCTGAGTATTTAATTCTTTCACTTCTTTTTCTGCGTGCTCGTCTCGCGTTGGCGCACTTCCGGAAACACTTTCCAAAAAAGTGCGAATCGTGTTTCTAATATCATTTAAAATTGTCTTCACTTCCTCAAAAGTTGCCGCACTCTCAGCACGCTCTACATTAGCTTCAACATCTGAAGAAAAACTCTTGAGCTCTCGCACTGAGATAGTTTCGGGACCCTGCTCTTCATGTATTTCTAGTCGCGCCTCTGCACGCCCCAATTCTCTTGTAAGGCGCTCTCGCTCTGCGCGAGCTTCTCTGAGCTCAGTGTCTAGTGTCTGCAAGTGCGAAGTATCTTCCACATCTTTCTTTTCCTCCCTAGGGAGCGCGGCGCGCGCATTCTCCATATCTTCTTCTATCTTCTTCGCACTCTTCTCGTACTCATCTTTAGCGTCTTTTATGCGAGCACCCTCCATTTCTAACCACGCATTCTCACGCGCAAGATATTCACTCAATTTGATTCTGAGATCTTCTTTCATCTCCCTAACTCTCTCGAGCTTTTCAACTTGTTGCCTCAAAAATTTAAGATGAGGGGCAAGCTCACGCCTGAGAGACCCCACTTTCTCAATATTTTCGTGTGTCTCTTCGAGCTTGCGTTCGCTCTCCGCTTTTTTGTGTTGGTAGAGTTTAAGCCCTAGGGCATCTTCTACCATCTCTCTCCTCTCTCGTGGACTCGCATTTAAGATCCTATCTGCCTCACCTTGTGAAATTATTTGATACCCAGACCCTCCAATATTCGCTCCGGCTAGGAGCCGAATAACATCTTTCAGACGCACCTTGCTCCCATTCATTAAATACTCGTTCTGCCCATCGCGGTGCACAACGCGCTCTATTTCTACTTCCGGAAAATCTATGTCGAGCTCTTTCCCCGTATTATCAAAAGTCACTTTTACCGCCGCTCGGTTTGATCGCGGCATCCCTGCGGAGCCGCCCCAAATAAGATCTTCTCCCTTTTTGGACCGCATGGATTTCATCGACTGCTCTCCTAACACAAAACGAAACGCCTCTGCAACGTTCGATTTCCCAGATCCATTCGGGCCCACTATCGCCGCAATCGGCGATTCAAAAACAAGTTTTTCCTTCTTGCCAAAGGATTTAAAACCAACTAACTCTATCGATTTGAGCATTCCCATTATTGTAGCAGAAACCTATTCCCATCCTTTGGCTTTCAGCCCATTCTCCGCAGCCTCTTGTTCCGCCTCTTGTTTGGAAGGTCCGCTTCCTTCGGCAATTTTATTTTTCCCCAAAAATACTCCTGTTAGAAAGTGCTTGTCATGATCTGGCCCTTTTTCACCTATGAGTTCGTAGTTTGGCGTTACACCTTCCTTCTCTTGTGCTAATTCTTGAAAACGACTCTTGGCGTCTTGCCAAAGACGTTTCTCTACTATTTCGTCTGCTTTGTGGAAAAGATTGTCATCTATAAATTTTTTCGCCGCATCGTATCCTTGGTCCAAATACAAAGCTCCAATAAATGCCTCGAACGTGTTGGCAAGAATGTACAAGCGAGCGCGCCCAGTATCCTTGGCTTCACCCTTTGAGAGCAGAAGAAATTCATTCATCTCTAATTCTGTGGATGCGGCGGCTATGCTTTGTGTATTCACCAGCGCCGCTCGATATGCGGTTAACTCCCCCTCCGGCTTCTGCGGAAACTTTGCATATAGGAATTCCGTCATCACGAGTTCCAATACGGCATCTCCCAGAAACTCCAATCTCTCATTGTGCTCTAATCCTGATCCTTTGTGCTCATTAATATATGATCGATGAGTGAACGCTTGCTTAAGAAGCGTCTTATTTTGAAATGTGAATCCCGTTTTTTGTTCAAATGCTGAAAAATCCATGATTATTGTTTACGCGCCAAGATATTAATAGCTTCTGTTACTACTGGCAATATATCGTCATAAAAATTAAGGTCACCTACTCTAGAGAGCGGAAACCACTGCGCATCATCAAGCCCACCTTCTCTCTTTAATGTAAGTTCTGAAAACGGCGCTTCTGCTAAGAAGTACGTGGCATGACGCCTTTTCTTGCCCCCTTCTACCACTGGATCGTTCGCTATGTACTCATTCTCTCCTAGATGCTGTTTTATCTCTGAAACCTCCAGCCCCATTTCTTCTTTTACTTTTCTCCTCACTCCGTCCTCATGCTTCTCGCCTTCAGTTAATTTCCCTTTTGAAAGAGTCCAGTGTCCGAAAATGTCGTGCACTAATGCTAGATATACATTATCGCCATCACGAGTGAATACTACGGCTCCAATCAATTCTTCTACCGGCATTTTTTCGAATGCTGCCTTTTTCTTTTCTTTCGTTCCGTCGTTTTTACCCGGCTCTCCCATTTCTACATACACAGCTCCCAATACTCCATTTACAAACTTGCTTGAAGTGTCGCTTCCAAAACTTTTTGCGAGCTCAATGGCTTCGTTAATAGCCACTTTCTCTGGTACCTGAGTTTTGTCTGCGTACAAAAGCTCTGCCAGACCGATGCGTAAAATATTTCTATCTATTACAGAAATTTTATCAAGCGGCCATTCTGGTGCCGCCTTTTCGATCACAGCATCTATCTCTTTTTGTTTAGCAATAACGTTTGAGAGAAGCTCTACCATGAAGGGCATGTCAGAGGACGTTGCCCCAAATTCTTTTGCGTTTGCGTCTAATCGTTTCTCAAGCTGATCTAATGTTTGGACACTACCCGCCGAGTCCCACTCAAAGAGGGTTTGAAGAACAATCGATCGAGACAGACGGCGATTCGCCATAATGGATACAATACCACATCAGCGCCCTGCAAGGCGCTGATGTACACACTTACTATTTTTTATCTTCTTTGGTTTTAGTTTCTTTTGTTTCTTCCGCCTTTGGTGTTGGCTCGCTAGTTTCTCCCATTGCTCGAGCTTCTTCGTGGCGACGCTTTGATCGCCTATGGTCGCGCTCTACGCGAGCAACAACGTCAATCACTTGTCGCCCTCGGTACTTACCGCACTCTACACATGCGGTGTGGCGCTTGTATACAGCTCCGCATTCACACTTAGAAAGCCGCGGCCCTGAGAGCGCGTGGTGACTCCGGCGATTGCCGGTGTGGCTTTTATTTGAACGCATTCGAACTACCATAACGCTGCAGAGTATAGCCCATTTCTGAGGATTTGCAAAGCAAAAGCGGGGTCTTGCGACCCCGCCAGTCTACCGTCTCTAGGACGGCAAAAATTCATTAATCACCCCGTTCGTCGTCGTTTTCCGTCTTCTACTACCATCTTGCAGAGCTTCTCTCCCACAAAAAGAGGGAATCGTTCGAGATCCGAAATTCTGGGATTGAACTTCACGCACGGCCCAGTGCGTTGCGTGACGGAAGCCACGCAATCGCCATTTTCCTCGCAAAATGCGCAAAACGGACAAAGTCGTGTCTCACTCTGTCTCTTTTTCTGCGCACACGCCAACAACTCAATGAGAATAAACGGATCCGTTACATCCGGATCATGACTTCCAACAGATACACCGCTCATCTTGAATCTCTTCCTTTTTGGAGTTTCTTCCCTTTACTCACTACTGAATATAGATACTACTCTTCTCTACATAACTATCAAGCGCGTGCAAAACGTCTTTCTGTGTACATCTGAAAGTCCATTGAGAGCAATGCTCTCTCGATGCTTCTTAGTTCCATATCCCTTATGTACTTCAAAAGCATATTCAGGATACGAATTCGCCATATTTTCCATAAAGCGATCACGACTAACTTTCGCAACAATAGACGCAAGCGCAATGACTGGGATAATCTCATCTCCTTTTACAAAAGACTCCTGTTGCCACATGTCATCAATCTTTAACCCAGCATCAAGAAGCACTTTCACATCTTCTTTATTTATACTTAATTGATCTAGCGCCATGTGAGCCGCTTTTGTGCAAGCAGGAACAATCCCCCCATCATCTATTTCTAAGGCATCTACAAGCGCCACGGCGTAATTGATTCGGTCATCCTCTTCTATTTTCTGTAACCATTCTTCTCTTCTTTTTTGACTAAGTTTTTTAGAATCGGCAAGATTTGGGAAATCATCCCATGTAAGCTCGGTTGGTATTAATGCTACTCCTACTGACACAGGACCCGCAAGAGCTCCACGGCCAGCCTCATCAATGCCAATCACAAATTTCATGAAAGAAGTGTATCAAATTACAAAAGCAGACGGCCCGGCGAAATGAATCGCCGGGCACGCTGTACTCAGATCACCCTTCGAGCTCCGCAAGAAGACGGAAGACACGGGGTCTCCAGAAGTTCCTGACGCGTATCATCGAGACAGCGATTCCAGGAAACCATCTGGTGAGCCAGTTCTCGCCGCCGTCTTGCGGCGTCCACCACGGGAGGCTCATTCGAATAACTTGACGAATGGGGTTGAAGGCGGCAACACGCATTGAGCTACCGCGCAACTGGACAACGTTCTGCATGTTCATAAAACGTATCTCCCAATCCGATTAAGCTACCTCAAACCTACTCCTAAATGTCCCGAGCGGCAACATCTTCTTTTGCTATACTGTGCACAAGCGTACGCATGTCTAAACAATTCACCCACCTACATACACACTCACATTTCAGCCTCCTGCAGGCGCTTCCGAAGATTCCTGAGCTCGTAAAAGCGGCAAAAGAAGACGGGCAAACCGCACTCGCCCTCACAGACGCAGGAAACCTATACGCGGCAATTGATTTTTATAAAACATGTACCAAAGAAGGAATAAAGCCCATCATTGGCTCTGACATATACGTCGCACCGCGATCGAGATACGAGAAAGAGCACAATATTGATAACCACACGACACGTCTCGTTTTGCTTGCGAAGAACGACACGGGATATCGCAATCTAATTAAGCTAATATCACTGTCTTTCCTAGACGGCTTTTATTACACCTCTCGCGCAGATAGAGAACTTCTAGAAAAGCACTCCGAAGGGTTACTCGCGATAATTCCCTCATTTGCAGGCGAGCTCGCTAAGGCGATTAAAAATGGCGACACATCACGCGCAGAAGAATCATACGCGTGGCACAAAAAAATATACGACGAAGATCTATATCTTGAAATTACACAGCACCCAGAAATAGATGGTCACTCAAAGACCATGGAAAAGTTGGTGCAATTTGCAAAGGATAAAAATCTTCCAATTGTCGCCGCGCACGATACTTACTACCTAAAGCAAGAAGATGCTATCGCGCGAGAGCTTGTTGAAAAAATACGCACCGGTGGCAGATTAGATAGAGAGCTCGGCATAAGCCGGAATGATTTTTCTTTTATTTCGCAAGCTCGCGCGAATGAACTTTTTAAAGATATCCCAGAGGCATTAGAAAACACACAAAAAGTAGCAGACGCATGCAATCTAAGGCTCACGCTTGGCGATTGGGTATTCCCCAACTTCCCTGTACCGAAAGAAACAGACCACGATACTGAATTGCGAAACCTAGCCGAAAAAGGGCTTGTGACTCGCAATATGGAGAAAACTCCTGAAGTAACTACGCGAATTGATTACGAACTTGGGATCATAAAAGATAAAGGGTATTCAAAATATTTTTTGGTGGTTGCTGATTTGCTCAAATACGCGCGCGACAACGACGTACACACCAACACTCGTGGCTCTGCCGCCGGCTCTCTTGTCTCGTACCTTTGTGGCATCACGACGGTAGACCCAATCGCATTTCAGATGCCTTTCGAGCGTTTTTTAAATCCTGAGCGCCCATCTCCTCCCGATATTGATATGGACATCGCCGACAACCAACGCGACAAACTTATTAATTACGCTCGCGAAAAATACGGAAACGATCACGTGGCCCAAATTGGCACTTTCGGAACTATGATGGCTCGCGCTGCTGTGCGCGATGTATCAAGAGCTCTTGGATATTCTTACGGTACGGGAGATCGTCTCGCCAAACTCATTCCTTTCGGCGCTCAAGGATTCCCTATGACTATCGACAGGGCGCTTGAGGAAGTGCCTGAACTAAAAGACGTGTACAAAGGCGACGGAGAGGCACGAGATATCATAGATCTCGCACGTAAAATTGAAGGGAATGCAAGACACGTAGGAGTTCATGCCGCCGGAGTGGTTATTTCCCCTTCTCCTGTTACTGACTTCGTGCCCATCCAATTCGATCCAAAAGGAGGAAAAATTATCACGCAGTATGATATGCACGCTGTTGAAGAAGCGGGTTTACTTAAATTCGATTTCCTAGGCCTCAAAAACCTTTCTGTTCTGGGAGATTCTGTTGAGCGAGTTCAAAAAAGAATCGGAAAAGAAATCGATACCGAGAATCTGCCAACAAACGACACCAAAACTTTTGAAATGCTCTCTCGAGGAGAAACTCTCGGCGTCTTTCAGCTTGCCGGCTCTGGAATGACAAGCTATCTAACTCAACTAAAACCTACACGAGTACACGATATAAATGCGATGGTGGCGCTGTATCGCCCAGGCCCGATGGCTTTTATTCCTGATTACATTGAGCGTAAACAAAACCCTTCACGAGTGCGCTATTTAGACCCGCGTATGGAAACAATATTAAAACCTACTTTTGGTATTCTTATTTATCAAGACGACGTTATGACGATTGCCGTGGACCTTGCTGGATATTCGTGGGGAGAGGCAGATAAATTTAGAAAGGCCATGGGAAAGAAGATCCCAGAAGAAATGCGCGCTCAAAAAGATCGTTTTATTTCTGGATGTATAGAACGCGGTATGAATCCCGCAACAACAACAAAACTCTGGGAACAAATCGAAACATTTGCCGCCTATGGATTCAACAAGGCCCATGCAGTGAGTTACGGAAACCTTTCATACAAGACCGCTTATATGAAAGCGCATTTCCCTGTCGATTACATGGCGGCGCTTCTAACGGCTGACGCTGGTGATGTAGAAAAAATCTCAGCGATTGTTGCTGAATGTGTGCGTATGCACATATCTGTGCTTGCTCCAGATGTAAATGAGAGCCACGTTGATTTCACAGCAGTAGACGATTCCACTATTCGCTTCGGTCTTTATTCAATAAAGAATTTCGGAACCGGCGTCTCAAACAGCATCATAGAAGAACGCTCTAAAGGCGGCGCATACACATCCCTTGGCAATTTTCTTTCACGAGTTAAGGATAAAAACTTAAACAAGAAATCCCTCGAATCACTTATTCAATCTGGTGCGTTAGATAATTTAGGCGAACGCGGCGCTATGTGCACACATATAGGTTTACTGCTTCAGTATCACAAAGAGCATATGACCGCACCGGAAAATCAAGATTCTCTATTTGGAGCAAGCGCAAATGCAGAATCACCGTTGGAGCTCCCTACGGTAGAACCAGCAACGACTAAACAAAAGCTCGCATGGGAGCGCGATCTACTTGGTCTGTACATTTCTGGGCATCCGCTCGATGAATATCGAGAAAAAATTGAGAAACAGAAATTTGATATTAAAGCAACAAAAGAAAAGTTGCCAGACGGAGTACAAACGGTAATTGCAGGACTTGTTGAAAACCTGCAAACCATCCTTACAAAAAATGGCGAAAAGATGGCATTCCTTCGCCTTTCTGATTACAGAGATGGTGTCGAGGTTGTTTGTTTCCCCCGCGTACTTAAGGAACACGGCGAGCTCTTATTGCCAGAGGCATGCGTCCTTATAAAAGGCAGGATGTCGGTAAGAAATGGAGAAAAAAGTTTCGTAGCCGAAGCGGTAAAAAAAATGTAACGTCTTATCTTTGCACAATGGCGGGCTTTTGCTACGATAGCCCATATGTCATCGCAAGCTCCAAATGAGAGGGACCATAAGAAACTGGGTCGTGAGCTTGATCTATTTACGTTTTCAGACTCAGTCGGAAAAGGGCTTCCCCTCTTCACACCTAAAGGATCAATAATTCGCCGCGAATTAGAGCGCTTTATTGTGGACGAAGAAGTAAAGCGCGGGTACCTTCACGTATACACCCCAGATATTGCAAAGCTTGATCTCTATAAGAAATCCGGCCACTACCCACATTACAAAGATTCAATGTACGCGCCTATCGTTATAGACGACGAGGAATTCATGCTTCGCCCGATGACGTGCCCTCACCATTTCGAGCTGTACCTATCAAAGCCACACAGCTATCGTGAATTGCCGATGCGAATTGCTGAACTTGCAAAACTGTACCGCTATGAACAATCTGGAGAACTTATGGGATTGCAGCGCGTGCGTACATTCTGCTTAGCAGATGCACATATTATCTGTGCCGACGAAAAACAAGCCATTGAGGAAATGGGCAAGGCGCTTGACCTAATTGAACACGTCGCTGGAGTGTTTGGTTTAAAGATGGAAGAACATTATCACTATCGACTTTCATTAGGAGACAGAAACGACACCTCAGACAAATACTTTAAAAATGACGAGGCTTGGGACAAGAGCGAGGCTCTTATGCGCAAACACTTAGAATCTCGTGGATGCAATTTTGTGGAAGGAGAAGGAGAGGCCGCTTTCTATGGTCCGAAAATAGATGTGCAGATGAAAAATGTGAACGGGAAAGAAGACACCGCTTTCACAGTTCAGTACGACTTCTGTATGCCTGAAAGATTTGATCTAACTTATATCAATAAGGAGGGCAAAGATCAGCGGGCATTCGTCGTTCATCGCTCATCAATAGGGGCCATCGAGCGTTTGATGGCATTTCTTATCGAACACTACGCTGGCGCTTTCCCTACATGGCTCTCCCCTGTACAGGCGGTCATTCTCCCTATTGCGGAGCCACATCAAACATTTGGGAAAGAAGTACTTGCGGCTCTTAAAGACGCTGGCATACGCGCAGGAATAGACGATAGCGGTGAGACTCTTGGTAAGCGCATACGCTCCGCTAAACAAGAAAAGGTGCCTTATACAATTGTGCTCGGCGACAGTGAGGTGGCTGCAAAAAAAGTCACCGTTGAGCATCGCGACAACGGCAAATTGGGAGAAATGTCTGTGGAGGATTTTGTCGCTCGCATTACAAAAGAAATTAAGGATAGAGCGTAGTGCCACGACAACGAGAAAAGCCCGAGGCATTTACGCCTCGGGCTTTCTCGCTTTCACTTTGGAGTCTTTACATTCGCACCCGTCCTTATTTGCGACACTTCTTATTTAGCCTCGCGAAATAGTGATGCGTGGCAAGTCACTTCCTGAACCATCTGACAAATCCATTGTGTCAGTCGTGGTTGTAGTAACTTCTTCAGATGACTCCTCTTTAGTTTTTTCAGTTGGAATAATTTCCTCACTTAAGATAACTGCCTCATGTTGTACTTCTGCCCTATCTGATAGGCGCACACTCTTTCCTCCTACAACTGAGTAGGCAAGATCAAGCATTGTGTTTCGATAGCGTACCGCAACAAACCCTGCACCTAGTGCCCATGCAACAAGTACCAACCAATACATAGCGTTTCCAAATGGTCCGAAATCAAATCCGGTATATGGAATCTGTGTAAGGTTTACGAACCCGCCACCAACACTTACGCTTGAATTACATGTTTGTGTGCGTCCGTATCCGTCGCTGATTGTGAGCGTGTAATTTCGTGAACCATTTGGACGTACAGTGAGCGAACCATTTGTTGCTACTGATCCGATACCGTCAGAGAGCCATGCTGTTGCTGCTCCGTATGAAGTCCATGAAAGTACTGACCCTGCTCCATTGCTAATCGTCTGAGGATTCGCTGAGAGTGTACAGTAGAGATTATTCTGCTGTGGAGGATTGTAAGGAGGGTAATACGGCGGCTGATATGGCGGCTCATACGGGTACACTCCTACACTTGTTGAGCAAGTATTTGATCCACCCTGCCCGTTCACGGTGAGCGTGTATGTTTGTGTACTTTGTAGATTGTTGAATGAACGTGATCCGTTTATCGATACGCTACCTGCTCCACTGAGTGTTGCTGAAGTCGCGTTGCTTGAAGTCCAAGTTACGATTGTACTTCCACCTTGCTGTACTGAAGTTGGGTTTGCGTAAATTGTACACACAGGTGCTTGCTGTTGGTGAATAGTGATGGTTGCTGAACATGTGTTTGAACCACCTTGTCCATTTACAGTAAGCGTGTAAACACGTGTTGCTGTGATGTTTGAGATCGTTTTTGATCCGTTCACAGAAACGCTACCGTGCCCTGAAAGAGTTGCTGATGTTGCATTGTATGCATTCCATACAAGGTTGGCGTTTCCACCGTGCGCAACAGTTGAAGGACTTGCGTAAATCGTACACGTTGGTACTGAGAATGGGTTACCACTCTGAACAACTGTTTGTGTATTCGTTACTTTGTTAACCACTTTGTTAGTTACCGTATTCTTAAGAACATTGGTGAGACTATTGAATAGGCTGTTGTTTGCGTAGTTAGATCCATAATTTGATCCGTAGTTACTACCCCCGTTGTATCCGTATCCACCACCATCGTAGTAATACTCACCCGGTTGGTAATATCCACCTCCGTAGACAACCTCTTCTTGTAGCGGATATCCGCCACCATATACAGGATTGTACGAGTAATCTTGGATTGGCTCATAAATTGGATTGTATGTGTAGTCTTGTATTGGTGGATTTATGTAGTCAGGTGCATAACTCCAATCTATTGAATCGCCATAGCTTGGGTATGAAGAAGGTTCGTAGCTCCAGTCGATTGAATCGCCATAGCTTGGGTATGAAGAAGGTTCGTAGCTCCAGTCGATTGAATCGGCGTAGCTTCCGCAACATCCTCCATCGTATGATTCAAAATACCCCTGAGCACTTGCCTGAACCGGCATTAATAGCGCACTTGAACCAACAACAACAAACGCTGTAACAAAAAGTACAGAGCTAATATTTTTAATAGTTATTTTCATATTATTTTTCATACCATTTCTAATAAATTTTTAATAAATTACGTTTTGTAAATAAAGATGTGGTGGCCGCGGAACCTCAGTTCCGCGGCACCGATTTCGCCCGTAGCAGAGCATTCCAAGCAGGGTCGTTTTTCCCCGTCGGGAAGAGCAGGATTGGTGCCGAAGGCGGAGTACGCCGAGGCAACCTCTTTTCGGCTTCATTCCACCGAAGAAGCCACTCAATGCCAGATCTCTCGATCACAGCATGCGCCCTACCGTTGCAGAGAATGATGCGATCTGCATCGGTCACGTAGTGAAGTCCGATGCAGAAGTTCCCCTCTACCGAAGAGACCTTCGCATGCCTCTCATTTCCTGCATTGATGCGATTGCCAGCCTTATTGTAGACGAGCAGATTAACCGCATCTGGCTCCGGCTGCCTGAAATAAAAACAGAACAGCGGAGAATTTGTGGGAATCGGTGCACGAGGCACCGCCTCGTGATACTCCTCACAAATCACGCACCCTTTCTGGCCGCCCGGCTCCGCTTTCGCGGAACCAGAGACCAGATAGAGAGCGCCCAAAATTCCAAAGATCAGTATGCGCAGCATTGGATTCCTCCTTTCACTGCACGATCCTATATTCCAAGGACCTTTCTAGTCACATTTAAATGCTCAGAAAGGTATTTGTAATACTTTACAAAAGTGATGTGGGCGCAGTTTGGACTTTATACCTCCCTGCGCCCCACCATGTGTTCTCCTTGCCCCAGAATCAGGAGGGGCGCGCACCGCAGACGCGATGCACAATCCCACGACGACCGGGATTGGCGGGATCGATGACCTGCTCGTCGTACCGGAAGCCATTCGGCTTCCCGACGCATTTCGGATCGTTGCCGCGATCCGGCGCGAACTTGCGAACCTCCTTCGGGTCGGTCATGCGGAAAACGCAGGTGCCGATCACCGCGACATAGACCGATCCAGCGATCGAGCAGCGGTCGCTGTCCTTGATCTCTCCGATCGCCTCCTCGTCTTCCGACACATCCCGATCGTTCACCGAACGATCAGCGACCCGATCGCCGCCGGGGTCGATGCGTGCATCCTCCTGGGCGGCGGCATAACCGACGCCGCCGAAGAGAACACCCAAGCCGAGCACGAGTGCGGCAAAAGCCGCGTAGAAACGATTCATGATCATGGTTGTCTTCTCCTGTTTGCTCGCCGTCGGCGAGGCGGTTTATCATGACTGCTCCCGGGATTCCGGAAGCAGTGGTGAGCATCGCGAAGATGCGCACCACTGCTTCCAGAATTTTTAGAACACAATTTTCTTAAAGATCAGTCATCCCCTTGCGAGGATTGAGTAGAAATATGTACAAGTACAAATTCCTACTCACTCCTAACAAAAAGTGTGTCCGGGGGAATGGCCTATGTGGCAATTCCCCCAAACGTTATCGTTTCGCACCGCGGCATCCAGCCAGCTGACCATTGCGGTAAACCGGCTCTTCGTGCCGGAGGCAGTACGGATCCACATCGGGGACCTTTTCCCACCCGATGATACGGCGACCGCCCTGCCCCCTCGGCCTGCCGGCCTGCAGATCCTGGACCCAGGTTGGAACTGCGTCGCCGCGGTAAACTTTACCGCCGCTGCGCCGATCCCCGTCATTGAACGGAAACCAACCTTTGGACCAGAAAATTGCAAAGACAAGCAGTGCAACAATGATCCACGGGCTCAGGGTCTTGGACCCTGCCTTCGCTTCTCCGGCCATGTTTCAGCACCTTCCTACTGTTGAAACGAAATCAAAGATCAAAAGCCCACTTGCGAGAGCTGGGATGAAATTGCTCGGAAGCAATTTCATCCCAGCTCCAGCAGATTCACTCAACCTACACGATAAGACACTAAAAAATCAAGCCCTTATCTGATATGTTAATACTACCATCTATAAGGTACTTTGTCAAGTCTAACTGGAAGCGACAAAGGAACTCACAAACTCGGCCTCAACAACCCATCGTTCAGATTTTGAGCCAAAAGAATTACATGTAGATAGCGTTAGGCGCTTTCCTCCGCTGGTAGAAAGATCAACCAGTACCTCACTTGCCTCAGTAAGACGCACTGAAGTCACGCGATATAGATATTCCCTACCATTCCCAAACACCGATATGGTGTCTCCTGATTCAAGCGACTCAATGCCGTTGAGTGCTTTGTACATTTGATTGCGCACCACAGGAAGGCCCGAGCTGTGTCCGAAAATGAACACGTTCCCATCCTCTCCTAGGCGCGCAGAAGTGGGATATCGTACAGTACCGCGTGTAAGCGCCTCATCTAGAACACCAATATCCGTGCTTTCTGGATTTAATACAGGCAAATCAATAGACACTCCCTTGATTACAAGACGCTTAGGCGCGCTGACTGGCTCTACAATGCGACTTGATACCGAAACACGCCCCTGCTCCCCACCTAGCTCTGGGACATTAGACAGAGCGACTGCGCGATCGCTAAACCCATATGCAGCAAGTTTTGCAAACCGATCTTCATTCTTTGCATTCGAAGACGTTCCGTCTACGTAATACGGCACAGCACCGAGTGCGTAAAGCCCCGATAGTGATACAACAAAAATGGCCACCGCAGCCATATAGGCATTGCGTCGTTCACGTATTTTGAGCATCTCTGACGAGTATTTCATTGGTGATATTCTACCCTATTTACAGCCATTTGTCAATGTACGCTCTCGCTCTCAATTTGAGTATCACTTGACTTATCTGGCTAAAATGGTACTTTTTTGAACATAACTCATAACACTATGGCTGAAGAAAAAACTGGATCAGGAACATTTACGAGCATTTTGGCTCTACTAGGATTTATCGTTATTATTGCGATTGGCATCTGGGGCGCTTTTAACGCCGCAAAACTAGCCCCTGGTATTTTTGGTGCATTCAAATCCCCTTTCAATTCTATTGACCCAGAAATTATAATTACTCTTCCTAGCACTACTGCAGTATCTGGCGAGCCTCTTACAATTTCTTTTAGTCACGAATCAAAAAATGGCTCATACGCATTCTCATATCTTTGCCGACCTGGATTTACATTTCAAACAGCAAAGACTGACGGAACATACGCAACGCTTAATTGCGAAAGCCCTTACGGAGTTGAGAGTTCTGCAAAAGAAATCAAAGTAATTCCCATCTCAACACAAAATAGATTCCTCGACGTACCATTTGTTGTTGCTTACACAAATTCAAATGGCGAACTTGCCGCTGAAGGATCAGCGCAAATAACTATCACTAATTCCGAGCTCGGCGCAAGCCCAGACACAACTGTTACTGAGGAGGAGCGGCCAACAGCAGGAGGAGGCGCGCCCACTTATTCAGGTATTCCAGATTTAACTGCACGCATACTGCAGGTTGGAGTCATTGATCCCGCGACACGCGCTTTTGTTGCAAAAATTCCACAATTTTCAAATGAAATTGCGGCTGTTCGCTTTGAAGTAGCAAACGCCGGAGGTGGCAAGACGGGCGCTTGGAATTTTGTTGCAAACCTCCCAACTGTTGGTGGGTACACCTTCACATCAGCTACTCAGAAGTCTCTTAACCCTGGCGACCGCGTAGAATTCACTCTCCAATTTGACCAACTACAGCGCGGCTCTACCTTCTTTGCAGTACACATAGATCCAAACAACTCAATCCAAGAGTTATCCGAAGGAAATAATTCGGCAGAACAAAATCTGGTGATACAATAAACAAAAGGTGATCTTTGTGGAAATGCCGGTCATATTCGTGACCGGCATTTTCCAATATGCATCCAAAAAGATGCCCTAAATATCCAAACTAGCCTCTTTTGCGTGCGATTGAATGAATGATTTACGTGATGCCACGTCAGTTCCCATAAGGATATCGAACGTCTTGTCTGCCTCGCGTGCATCTTCAACAGTTACCTGCTTTAGCATTCGTCGTGCAGGATCCATAGTCGTCTCCCATAGTTCGTCAGGATTCATTTCTCCAAGACCTTTGTATCGCTGCACAGAAAGCTTAGGTGTCTTAACGCTCTTGGCGGTTTCCTCTTTACTTTCGTCTTCTTCTCCATCTTCAACATCCTCAACATCTTCAAGGACTTCCTCTACCACATCCTCGTTACCTGCTATTTTTCGCTTCTCCTCTTCCGTGTATGCGTATGTGACTTCTTTACCCTTCTTAATTTTATAAAGAGGCGGTTGTGCAATGTACAAGAATCCACCATCTATCAATATCGGAAAATGACGATAAAACAAAGTAAGCAGTAGCGTTCTGATGTGTGCTCCATCTACGTCGGCATCAGTCGCAATAATTACTTTGTGGTACCGCAACTTTGTAATATCAAATGTATCCCCAATTGCGGTCCCTAGTGCAACAACAAGTGCCTTAATTTCATTTGAAGAAAGCATCTTGTCGAGTCGAGCGCGTTCAACATTTAAGATCTTCCCACGAAGAGGAAGTATCGCTTGTGTACGTCTGTCACGGCCCTGCTTCGAGGAACCACCGGCAGAATCACCCTCCACAATAAATATCTCCGCCTCAGCTGCGTTGCGCACCTGACAATCTGAAAGTTTACCAGGGAGTGTCATCCCTTCTAGCGCACCCTTGCGAAGCACGGAGTCTTTAGCTGCTTTCGCAGCCTTACGCGCCTTCATTGCAAGAGCTGCTTTCGCAATCATTTGCTTTGCATCTTCTGGCTTTTCCTCTAAGAAATAAGCGAAACTCTCAGAGAAAACCGTATCTACCGCTCCACGAGCCTCAACAGATCCCAACTTTCCTTTCGTCTGACCTTCGAATTGAACCTCCGGAAGTTTGACCGAGATAACGGCTGTAAGCCCTTCCAGCACGTCATCTCCAGTAAAACTTTCGGCTTCTTTTGTCCCTCCTTTTTTCAAATAGTTATTGAGTGTACGAGTCAATGCTGTTTTGAAACCTGTTATATGTGTACCTCCCTCAGCGTTGTATGTATTGTTGGCAAATGCACTAATACGCGAAGAAATATCGTCTACATACTGAAGAGCTATTTCAACTGTTACGTTATCAATCTCTTTCTCTACGTAGAAAATATTCTTGTGCAAAGGTTTCTGATACCGGTTCTCAAACCTAACAAGTGATTGAAGTCCGCCCTCGAAGTAATAACTCATTGACGGCGCGTCTACTCCAAGATCACGAAGATAGAAAACGCTTGTGGCATCCACCTTTTCTGAAACTTCTCGAAAATCGAAAATACTTATGCGCATTCCTTTAACCAAATACGCTTGCTGACGCAAATGATCAACAATGGTCTTCCAATTGAATGTGGTCTCTGGGAATATGCTGCCATCTGGAGTAAACGTTATGACAGTTCCTGTTTGCTTAGATGTACCAATTTTTTTCACTCTCGCAATAGCTTTACCGCCGTTTTTATATTCCTGCACGTAAGCTCCACCGTCGCGATGTATTTCGGCACGAACGTAAGTTGAAAGTGCGTTCACAACAGAAATTCCCACACCGTGGAGCCCTCCTGAGACCTTATAACCTTCTCCACCAAATTTTCCACCCGCGTGGAGTGTCGTCATGATAGTTTCAAGCGCCGAAACTTTAGTTTTGCTATGTATGTCAACTGGGATACCGCGTCCGTTATCTGCGACGCGAACACTCCCATCTGCCAAGAGTGCTACTTCAATATCATTGGCAAAACCACCCATCGCTTCATCGCGTGAGTTATCAAACGTCTCCCATACCAAATGATGAAGCCCTTCAGGCCCAGTTGTTCCAATATACATCCCAGGACGGCGTCGTACCGCCTCTAATCCTTCCAAAACTGTGATGTCTTTGGCCCCGTAACTAGATGGTTTTGAGTCCTCTTTTACCGTTTTCTGGGCTAATTTTTTTGCTGCTGTCATAAGAAAATACCCGTATAGGGAATGTGATTATTATAGCAAATATGTAGGCAAAATGACAGCATATGTCCCCACTTTTCGTGGCTTAAAATGGGGTTTTTTACCATCTCCACTAAAGTGATTCCTCGCATGCCGCGAGCGCCTGTTGTGGGAATTCTTTGCAAATATACACTCTCTGTTCGCTCGAATAATACCGAGGCAGTCGAGAGATGATCGTGTCGTAACACTCTTTTTCAAACCCGCGAGAAACAACCAACTCGTGCGCACACATACGAAGTGGTTCCTTGTATTCTTTTTGAATAGGACCTCCCTCAAAAAGCCCACTTATCACGTATCTTACACAATCTACGTACACAGAGTCAGGTGCATCCCAACACCTCTTTAGACTTTCTTCAAATCCAATGCGTCGCGCTATTCCTCCAACGCTCTTACTAAACCACTTGCGTGCTTCTTCTGGACGAGGTGCGCTCTCTAATATCGAAAGCAGAGTAATAGGATTATATCCTGATACATTGTCGAGTTTTCTTGCAGTCTCCCGATAGCAATAAGGAGCCATATCTTCATCTACTTCTTCGCAAATTTTAAACGGTTCTTCTACATCAAAAGAAAAACCATACTCTTCATCTGTCATGAAATTTATCGCTATATTAAATACTCCCTCTTGGCACTCATCAAGCAATTCAAATGCCGAACTCTCCGGTAGAGTTGAGCAAATATCAAATGGTTCTCTTGTTAATAACTGTAAATTTCCAAAATCTTTACTACTAAGTTTTTCTACCTGATGTAATGTAAATCCGTGTCCAGCGGCGTGATAACATGTGTCGCGAATATCGCGCATCGAGTGTCCAAATTTATCGGACATCATTTTACAGGTTTCAGTCACAAAATCTACAGAAGGATTATCTTGGAATAAATGCTCAAAAAATCCATGGAATATGCCGTAAGAACAAACTGTTGACCCTAGTGGAAACGAAAAACCATCAAACCCACCGCTTTGTAGATATGCCTCGTAATACAAAACATCCCCAAACGCATGTGCTTTCCTGTGGCATTCACCAGGCACAAACTCTGCAAATCCTTCATTTCGAGCCTCTTCAAAAACTTCAAGCGCTGCAGTAAATTTTCCCTTTCTTAAATCTTCCGTAATAACACGAAAAACACAATCCGCCTGTATTGCATTTTCAGTTTCGTATCCACAGTGTTCAATTTTTTTAGTCGGATCGCGTGCAGCGAGCACTCCATAAATAAAAACTGCTCCTGCGAGAACAATAACGACTACCAATATTGGCCAAGCAGTATGTTTATTCACCAACATAAATGATTCCTGTGTAGTAGGATCTTACGTGATCGTGTACTCCCCATTCACCTATTTCTTCAAATCGAAAAGACCATGCTTCTGTAGAAGATAGCGGCCTTTTTGGATCAAATTCAGAATAAATTTCGTGAGTCGGATGCAAATTTGAAGCCGGCCAATGTTGGCTTTCCCTAGTAGTGGAGAAAGTAACGACTGTGCCTTGATCAATACGTAAATACCGCGGTTCATACCCCTCGTCAGTAAGTACAACTCTAACTGACGGATTACCACGCAAATCAACTATCTCACTTTCTCTAAAACCTTTTTCTGCCAAAAACCACACAAAAACGCCAATGACCAATGCGGCTCCTAGGAAAACTACTCCACGATTCATAATCATCGAATTGTGCACCCTTTTCTAATTAATTCTTCTTCGACTTTTTTCATAATGCCTCCAACTTCGTCATCAGAAAGAGTTCTATCATATGACTGAAAAACCAAGTGGAAGGCATATGAAATTTGATCTTCCTTTTCGAATGTATCAAATAGATCAGCCCGAACTAACATCTCGCCCGCTTCCTTTGTGATAATGCTCAAAACAGTATCACTTGCAAAATCTTTCGGAGTCCACAAAGCTATATCTCTCAAAACACATGGATAAATAGAATGTGGAATAAATGTTATTCCTTTTTGTATATGAGGAACAGAAGGATACTCACCGCCGAGAGATGCTCCTTCCACGCTTTTTGTTAGATTCCATTCAAAAACTCCATCCCTTATATTTGTTTCTTCAATTTCAAAACCTAATTCTTTAACCAACGTTTCTCGTATTCTTGCAAGCTCATCATCGGCTTCTTTGTCTCTATTCTTTCCTTGTAAGAACCTCACACCAACTCCTACCGAGGTATGCTCATTGCCTCCTTCCGCAACAGTTCCTATCTCAAATACTCGCACAGCATCATATAAGCCAAGAAACGGAGCATTATTTTCATTTAGCGCAAGTGAGTCAATGATCCCGGCACGAAGTGTATTTCTCACAAACCCTTTATCAGCAGCAAGAGGGTTTGTGAGCTCTACTCCACCTGTATCTCGTAGTGCATATGTGAGAACTTCTTTAAACCCTAAACCATTTAATACTTCGCGGACGCGCTCTGACCAATACCACTTTGAATTTATAGTGGGTACAGATTCCATCTTAGACAGTGCTGTCTCAGAGATGTTGTGATATCCATACACTCTCCCTATTTCTTCAATAACGTCCTCTGCAATTTGAATATCAGTTCTCTCAAATGGTGCTGTGATTGTTAAAGACTCCTCTTTAGTCGTGTACTTAAACTGCAGCCTATCTAAAACCTTCTCCACGTCTTCCTCGCCAAGAGAGAGCCCTAAAAGACTGTTTACCTGCGCAAGGGTGACCAAGACTTCTTCAGGGTACGTTTTCGCCTCTCCGGCCGTTTGAAATCCCACACACTCTCCGCCAGCAATTTCTTCTATTAACACGACGGCTGCATTTAAACCATACACAGGTAATGAGTTTGCAATATTATTTTCAAACCTCTTGGACGCATCAGTGCGCAGATTTAGCTCCATTGCTGCCTTACGGGTTACAAGAGGGTCAAACCGAGCAGCCTCGAGCACTATTGATGTTGTTCCGCTAGACACCTCTGCATGAACTCCTCCCTTTACGCCCGCTATGGCAATTGGCGTGTCGCTTATAGCATCGGTGATAACAGTGATGTTTTCATTCAGTTCTTTTTCTTCACCGCCCAATACGGTAATTTTCTCCTTATCTTTTGCGGGGCGAACACCAATTGAAGTACTAATTCTGCCTGAATCAAATGCATGCAGCGGCGTTCCAAGCTCAAACATCACATAGTTAGTCGCATCAACAACATTATTAATTGATTTTTGCCCCACTGCCTCCAAACGCTTCTGTAACCATTCGGGAGATGGCCCAATTTTTATTCCTCTAATAACTGCGGCGCCATAGAAACTACATCTATTAGCATCAGAAATGGTGACCGAAAAGTCTTCTGTTTTTGGGGAGAGCTTAGGAACTTCTTCCTTAAGTGGATCTCTTGTCATTGCCTTCCCCATAAGCACTGAGATCTCTTTTGCAATTCCACGATGCGAAAGACAATCGCTTGCTCGATTCGGCAATACATCTATATCAATAACACTGTCGTTTCCTACTTGTTCTATTCCTTCAATCTCAAAAGACCCAAAGGTAAGCGCCTCTGCAACTTCCTCAGGAGACGAGAGTTTCTCATCAAAAAAACTTTGCAACCATTCGTGACTTACTTTCATACATTATGCTTCCGCTTTAAATTGCTGTACTAATCGGAGATCCCCAGTGTGAAAAAGACGCACATCGTCCACTCCCCACTTGAGCATCGCCAGGCGCTCTATGCCGCTTCCAAATGCAAATCCCTGATACTTCTTTGGATCAACTCCTGCGTTTTTTAATACATTCGGGTGCACCATTCCAGCTCCCATAATTTCAATCCACTTTCCTCTGAGTTTTTCTGAAACGTTAGATCCAGTTAGTCGCATATCTACTTCTACACCCGGCTCAACAAACGGAAAGTAACTTGGACGAAAGCGTACTTCAACATCGCCTCCAAAAAATCTTTCAAAAAAATACGCAAGCGCCCCCTTTAGGTGTGCAAGTGAAATATCTGTATCAACAACGAGTCCTTCAATCTGATAGAACTGGGCTTCATGCGTCATATCTGTCGCTTCGTTTCGGAATACTTTTCCGGGAGCAATAATTCGAATTGGCGGTTGATTATTTTCCATCCATCGTATCTGAACGTTTGATGTATGTGTACGCAACACTCGCCCGTCCTTCGTCCAAAAAGTGTCCTGCATGTCGCGAGCGGGATGATCTTTTGGCACATTAAGTGCGTCAAAATTGTGCCACTCGTCTTCTATCTCAGGTCCATCGGCTACCGAGAATCCCATTTCTCCGAAAATAGATACCATTTCCCGAATCGCGCCGGTGATTGGATGCATATACATATTGGGCCAGTATACCTGCTACTCTCTCCACAGAAAAGCGAAGAGAAAATATTATTTTTGAGCCAGAGACCGGATTCGAACTCGGTTGACCTACCCAACTTAATTAATGCCGAGGCGGTTTGCTTTGAATCCTTCAGCGAAGAAAGAGTTCATTTTTGGAGTCCCTCTTAAACGAGGCTAGAACTCACTTTAGCAAAAATTCAATGTGATTGCTAATCTCACGCTCCACGCGCGTGGTAGTTTGAAATGTAATCGTACGCTCCACGACGAATTCCGTCACGGCTCAGCATCCGCTCCAGAACACGCTGGGAGCGTGTTCCTCCGCTTCTGCTGTTCCGTTCCGCCCTCGCCTCGCCACCACGCATTCTGTTTGATTTGGCGGGGGTTTTCTCTTTTTTGATTTGGTATGGTGGTGGCGGGCGAGGTCGGGTTTCTCCTAAGGGAGAAACTGACGGAATTCTAATGCTAATT
>Ga0210057_1000870_pt1 | contig 48399 bp, 45 predicted proteins | sample CryGeyCG2114_010_2_FD_183968 | JGI IMG/M metagenome (GOLD analysis project Ga0210057, IMG submission 183968) | Groundwater microbial communities from aquifer - Crystal Geyser CG10_big_fil_rev_8/21/14_0.10 (SPAdes) (version 2) | ecosystem: Environmental > Aquatic > Deep subsurface > Groundwater ...
TGATTTTGTCGGAGTAGTAATAAGAGGCAAAGCTCATGAGGCCAGAAAAAATGAGGGCGCCACCGACAAAACCAAGGCCAGTGCCAAGGGCCCGAGCCATAACGTAGGCAACCAAGACAACAAATGCAATAAATAGGCCAATGATGAGCAGGCTTTTTTGTTTGTTGGCGTCGACTTGTTCGTAGATGTTTAACATAGTTACCTCGTATTACGTATATCGTATTACGTATATCGCAAACAAGTAAAGCTTAGCACTAGGCTAGCAGAGTGTCAATGAGAGTGCCAGATAAGAGTGTGTGGTTTGTTATTTCGAAGGTTCCTGACTTTTCGATAAACTTAGGGCTACAAAAGCTGGGGACTATCGGCTGCAAAAACTAAGGGCTGAATGTGAGTGGGGATATGTAATACAATGTTGAGATGAAGAAAGGAATGAAATCATTTGGTGACGGGAGCGGGATCATCCAATGGGACCCGTGGCTGGAGCCATACAGAGATAAATTGAAGTGGAGACAGGGGTATTTTCGAGATAAGTTGGCTGAGATAGAAAAGTCGACTGGTTCACTTTCTACGATGGCTGATGGGTACCACTACCTTGGGTTTAATCGAGGTGAAAGTCAGGGCAAGAGCGGAGTGTGGTACCGGGAATGGGCACCGGAAGCTTTGGGACTATTTTTGATTGGGGAGTTTAATAACTGGGATAGGATCAGGCACCCCCTAGTGAAAGATGAGTTTGGAGTGTGGAGCATTTTCTTGGCAGACGAAGATTATCAGGATAAATTGAAACACAAAAGTAAAGTAAAAGTGCATGTGGTGGGCAAGCATAACCAGAAAGATCGAATTCCTGCTTATATTAAACGTGTCGAGTGGGACGACGCCAGTAATGGCTTTGTGGGAATGTATTGGGCCCCAGAGGAATACCAGTGGCAACATCCTATCCCACACGCGCCTGGGGGCTTGAGGATTTATGAAGCTCATGTGGGTATGGCACAGGAAGAGGAAAAAATTGGCACGTTTAATGAGTTTGCGGAGAAGATTTTACCGAGGATCAAAGACTTGGGGTATAACGCGGTCCAACTGATGGCGGTACAGCACCACCCATACTATGCGAGCTTTGGATATCAGGTGAGCAGTTTTTTTGCAGTAAGCAGTTATTTGGGTACGCCAGAGGAGTTGAAGGAGCTGATTGACACTGCTCACGGCATGGGCCTGGTAGTGTTTTTGGACTTAATTCACAGCCATAGCGTCAAGAATATTGATGATGGGTTAAACCGGTTTGATGGCTCAGAGTTTCAATATTTTCATGAAGGTGGTAGGGGTGAGCATTCGGCATGGGATACCAAATTATTTGATTATGGTAAGTTTGAGGTGCAGCGGTTTTTGCTGTCGAATACGGCATATTGGCTTAGAGAATTTAAGTTTGATGGGTTGAGATTTGATGGGGTGACCAGTATGATTTACTGGGACCATGGGTTGGGGAAAACGATCGACCATTATGATAGGTACTTTGATGACAATGTAGATGAAGATGCCCTGGTGTACTTGAAAATGGCTAATCAATTGACACATGAGCTAAACCCTGAGGCAGTGACAATAGCTGAGGAAGTCTCGGGACTGCCTGGGTTAGCCCGACCGATTGATGAGGGAGGGATTGGGTTTGATTATCGATTGGCTATGGGTATACCCGATAACTGGATTAAGCTGGTTAAAGATAAATCAGATGAGCAGTGGCAGATGGAGGAGGTGTTTAACTTTTTAAGAAACAGACGCTACAAAGAGAAACACGTGGCTTATGCTGAGAGCCATGATCAGGCATTGGTAGGTGACAAGACTCTGGCGTTTTGGCTGATGGACCAGGAAATGTATTGGCATATGAGCAATGAGGATGCAAATTTGGTAATTGATCGAGGAGTGGCTTTGCATAAGATGATCCGGCTGATTACCTTTGCCCTGGGGGGAGAGGCCTACCTTAACTTTATGGGCAACGAATTTGGACATCCGGAGTGGATTGATTTCCCCAGAGAAGGAAATGGTAATTCCTTTAAACATGCCCGAAGACAGTGGTCGCTGGTGGATAATCCCCAACTTAAATACAAGCTGTTAAATAGCTTTGACCGGGCACTGCACAAATTGGATGATCAATTCGGGTTACTAAAGGATGAACTGATTGAACTGCTGCACAGACATGAAGATGACAAGGTACTTGTTTTCCGACGCGGACCGTTGGTATTTGTATTTAATTTTCATCCAGACAAGAGCTATACTGACCTGCGGATTGGGGTACCGGATGCGAGTGATTACCAAGTGGTGTTATCGTCGGATTTATCCGATTATGGAGGCTTTGATAGGGTAGTTAATGAGGTGGTCTACCCTGTGCAGGAGAGAGCTTGGCATGACCGACCCCAGAGCGTGCAGATCTATGTCCCGGCAAGAACGGCACAGGTATTGGCACCGGTGGAACCAAGCTAGAGATTTAAGCTAGAGCTAGAGAAAAATCGTAGGATTTGACTACTTGCAAATGAATTCAAATAATTTTAGGTTTATTGGGGTGATGCAGAGGGAGTGGCGGGCTGATCGGTGAGAAGATTGAAAGTTCTGGAAACATCGTTGACAGTGACGGTATAAGTACCTGCTTTGAGGCCACGAAGGTCTATAGGGATTTCTTGTTCAAACTTATTTTCGGTGGTGGTACAGTTGGCGTCGTGAGGTTTGACTGCGGTGATGATGTAGGTGAGAGTGTTGTCTTGACGAAAACTTTTGATCTCGTCTAGCTGCTGACAAGGGTCGGGGATAGTTCCAGAAGCAATGAGAGTAACCTGAACAGGGTTATCAGTCTGGAGGACCTGGAGAGAATCGACGTAGACGTTGCTGATGACAATGTCACCAGACTGGGGTTTGGGACCAGGTAGGAATTTAGGGAAACGATGCTGATACCAGGAAAATACAAACAAAACTCCCCCTGCTATAAAAATTAGCAGAAGAAGTTTGAATTTCATAAGGCTGATAACTAATGATTAAAGGCTGATTTTGGGGTCGGTGGTTTCGGATGTGGAGACTTCGAGATGAGAGCCTTCCATGGGAGTATCCAAGCCTTTTTGGGGTTTAAAGCCAAAGATACCCGCAACTAAATTGCTGGGGAAGGTGACGAGTTTGGTGTTGTAGTCAGCAGCTAGGTCGATAAGGGTGCGGCGAGCATACATGAGCTTGTCTGAGGTATCACGAAGCTCGTCCATGAGACGGGTAACTACGTCGTTGGATTTAAGTTCGGGGTTACTTTCAACCAAGACTTGGAGCTTGGGAATAAGGGACTGGAGTTGAGTACTAACCTGAGCCAATTTTTCACCGGACTGGTCCTTGGATGCGGCCTCGACTGATTTTCTAGCATCAGTAAGCATCTTGTAGATGTCTTTTTCGTGCTTTAGGTAACCTTTGACTGAGGCTTCGAGGTTAGGGATCAGGCTAGCCTGACGTTTGAGCTGATTACCAATCTCTTGGATTGAGGCGGTAATACGAACTTTTGTTTTTTGAAAAAAGTTGTAGAGACTAATGGCATAGCCAACGAGGGCTAAAGCGATAAGGCCGATGATCCAGATGAATGACATAGAACCTCCCTGAGAATTGGTAGATAGTTTTTAATATAGAGTAGTTAGCGAACAACCAGCTCTTCTGCTAAGTATATTAGCAGAATTTTGACTGTTTGGGAAATTATCGATGATGTTAATGAGAGTTTACTGAGAAAAATTGGCTGACTATAGGTGTTAGCTAGTAGAATCAGTTGTTATTTAGCTTGCTTCTGTTGAATTTAGGCCGAGTCGAATACTATGTAGCCCATTATAGAGCTCATTGAGTAAATAAGCTGCCCTTTGTGAGTTAGGATCAGCTTGGTTACTGAATAATGTTCCTACCGATTTCCAGAGAAATTCTTCGACCAGAAAAATAGCCTGTTGGGGTGTGAGTTGTTGTTGTTCTAACTGAGTACCCACTAGAATGAGTCTTTGGGCTTTGGTCTCAACTTGTTGTAAATCGAAATAGAGATCACCAGAAGATTCAAATAATTTGTCGCCTTTATTCAATATAAATTGATCTCCGGGCGATTTAGTATTTTCTGCCATAGATGGCTCCAGTATTAAAATGTTAATTTGTAACAGAGTTTATCAAGGATTGCATATATGTGCCAATTCACTTAATTATTAACTAGAAACTGATGCAATTTTGGCCAGGCCCAGGTGTTGATGATGGAGGCGGGTGTGGACCAGCCGCGGCGAGCGACATCAAGGCCATAGGGCATGTTATCTAAATCGGAAAGCTGGTGAGAGTCGGTGTTGATAGCCAGGTTAACGCCAGCAGTTATGGCTGACCTGGCTGTGAGTTCGTCAATATCTAGACGACTGGGGTGGGCATTGATCTCCAGGGCAACACTATGTTCCCGACAGGCGGCAAAGATGTGCTCCCAGTTAAGGTTGAAGCCCGAGCGCTCGCCAATGATCCGACCGGTAGGATGACCGATGATCTTGACCTTGGGGTGGGAGATGGCCTTGATAACACGATGGGTCAATTGTGAGGCTGGCTGATTGAAACTGGAGTGGACCGAGGCGACGACATAATCTAGGTAATCAAAAGCCTGGTCTGGGAGAGCTAGAGCACCGTCGGGGCGAATATCAACTTCGAGAGTTTTGAAGACGTGGAGGGATTGATATTTGGCGTCTTGACTGATGTGGTCAATAGTTTGAGAGCGTTTTTTAACCTCGACAATAATTTGAGCACTAGTGTAGGAAGACAGACTGGGGTTGTGGTCCCCTACTCCGATAGTGTGGTAACCAAGTTCTAGAGCACGGTCTAAGAGATCTTGAATGGAATAGTTGGCGCTATCATGACTACTAATCCAATCGTAGTTAGTGTGAGTGTGAAAGTCAGCGTGAATGTCTTTGGCCTCGATTAGTTTTGGAAGCTGATGTTTGAGGGCGGCTTCAATCTCGCCTTGATCTTCCCTGAGTTCTGGTGGGACCCAAGGTAGGCCAATGGCTTGATAGAACTCTTGCTCCGACGAGTAGCGCTTTAATTTACCTTTAGTTTTGATGCCGTATTCAGAGAGAGACACGCCTTTGGTTAGGGCCAGCTCGCGAAGATGAATGTTGTGGGCCTTGGAACCGGTAAAGTGCTGGAGGAGCGAGCCCCAAGACTCGGGCGGCACCAGTTTGATATCGATCTGGAGATTGCCAGAAACGTTGACCCTAACTAGATCTGAGCCTGAGGCTACGAGTTTAATAATGTCTGGATATTTTTTTATGTAGTGAGTGACCATGTCGGGTTTGGTAGTGGTAAGGCCAAGATCGATGTCGCCAACGGTGTTGGAGCGGCGGCGAATGCTGCCCATGAGGGAAAGCTCACCGATATCGGGACAAGTGTTGAAGTAAGTCATTAATTTGTTGGCGGCGATAGTAGCCCGGTCAATGCGAATGCGGGTGAGCTTAGGTTTTTGTTGGTCTAAGGCATTAAGGATGTCAGCTTGAGATTTATCGCCAAAGCCTTCGATAGTGGCGATCTTACCTTTTTGGGCGGCGACTTTAAGTTTGGTGATAGCGGTAGCAGGAGAATTCAGGTTAAATTCCTTGGCGAGTTTGTAGGCGCTTTTGGGACCGATGCCAGGAATAGTAAGGAGGATAAACATGCCGGCTGGCAGACCTTTTTTGTCGTGATCAAATTGAGTAGATCTGCCGGTTTCAATCAGGTTAGTGAGGTGATTTTGAAGATTGACCCCGATACCGGGGATATCAGCTAATTTGCCTTGGCGATATAGGTGCTCGACGGAATCACTTAGATGCTCGATCGCGTCAGCGGCATTGTCGTAGGCACGGATAGCAAAGAAGTTGTCACCCTTTACCTGTTTGGCGGCGGAGACTTCGCGGATGAGGTCGACGATCTCTTGGTTGGTCCAGTGACGAATGGTGGCCATTGGTATGGGTATATCATGGTTTGTGAAGGGTCACAAGTTGATAGCTACTAGATAAAACTAAGGCTTTAAGGTAGAATTTCTGCTGTGAATCTGGGGTCGTAGCTCAGTTGGTTAGAGCGCTGCCCTGTCAAGGCAGAGGTCATGGGTTCAAGTCCCACCGGCCCCGCCAGATAAGTTAAAGTATCTGGTTGTCCAGATTTTAGGAACGAGAGTGAACTTCTGCCCAAAGGAGTAAGTGTAAATGATCAAACAACTGATCGAGTGGATTGAAGCCAATGACCGAACAGTAAGCACCTTGATGGGAGCACTGGTGGTACTAGTCGTATGCATTGCCGGTTATGAGGTGGTACTAGGAAATAAATTAAGGTTGCCGAGTTCGACAGGTGTGGAATACCAATTGGCGCCCGATGATGCAGATACTGGAGTGGTAACCCATACGGTGCTTGCAGGTGAAGGTTTATCGAGTATTGCGGTGGAATATTATGGAAATAAAGACTTATGGACGGAGATTGCTAGAGCAAATAACATTGCTAATCCTAATTTGATCGAGGTGGGGCAAGAGCTGATTATTCCTAAGGTAAATGGAACAACAATTACCCCCTCACCTACCCAATCCCCCAGCCAAAGTGGAGAACAGCGGATACACGTGGTGCGGCGAGGTGATTATTTATCAAAACTGGCTATCCAATACTATGGCAACAAAGACCGATGGGTGGATATTTACAATGCGAATAAAGGAGTGGTCAAGAATCCGGAGATTTTGGTAGAAGGAACGAGATTAGTGATACCCTAGAAGGTGGTTTGGGTGTCTGTGAGTAGGTAACTACTCAGTGCTCGAGCCCTTCGAGTGCGTTCAGGGCATACGATCCTGGCCTAAATGACTATATTAAATAATATCTAGTAACCCACCCAAAGCACTCAATTGATCCTTCAGCAACCTTGCCTGCTGGCGGGAAAAATTATTTTACAAGGCTTAATATCTATGATATTTAGTGTACAGTTTAAAGAATTAATGAGTTCTTTTATAATCCTCCGCACATTTTTGAACTTCGCTCGGCCCCCAAGACTGTCCAATTTTTGACACTTCCACACCTTTACTAGAGCAATAATCTTCTGCAGCAATACTATTTAGAAGATATTTTGTTAGAACAAAATATCCGACTATTGCAGATAACAACAAAAGCCCGATTAGTGAAATAATTATTTGAGTTCTAGAAGCATCTTCATTTAATTGTTTTTTCATTTGTCTGCTTTACTAGAAACTTCTTGTACATTATTGTCACTGTATGAACGGGTGACGAAAATTACGATGAACTCTCGCTTGAATCTTTCCTGCTATGAACCTAGGCTCATTTTACCAAAGAGAACAGCTTTATTTGAAAATCGACAAATGTGAAAGCCTGTGAACAAGTCGGAGTTCAATGCTGAGATTAACTAAGTATTCTGGGCAAATATTTTGTTTACGTTTTTCCAATTGACCAAATTATAATCCTTAGTTTTAGTTTCTATCTCACCAGTGTAAACAACCGATTTTTTGCCCTTGGTTTTTGTGTTTAGATTATCCCAATATACAAACCCCTTGGAAAATCCACTCTTATATCCTTGACTGGCTTTTATTTCAACCGTATCAATATCATTTCCCTTGTCGAGAAGTAGATCTATCTCATTACCATTATTATCTCGCCAAAAATAGGATCTTATGTTGAGAGAGTTATTAAATATATGTTTCTTAGCTTCTGCAACGATTAGATTTTCGAATAGTGCGCCTCGGGCAAAATGAATGTCCATTTCTGATTGATTATTTATCCCTAGAAGATATGCTAATAAACCAACATCATAAAAATATATTTTGGGGCTTTTTACAATTCGTTTACCAAAGTTTTTAAAGTAGGGAACTAACCTGAAAGTTATGTATGAGGCTTCAAGTATGTTAAACCATGAAGTGATTGTTTTGCTATCTACTCCCACCTCGTTAGCAATAGACGAGGCGTTGAATAATTGTCCCACTCGACCGGCCACGAGTTGCATGAATCTTTGAAATTGAGAAATATCTCCAATATTTTTAATTTGACGTACATCTCGTTCCACATATGTAGCAAGATAGCTTCCATAAAAATCCGCAGAAGGGATATCCTGATCATAAATTCTAGGATAGAAGCCCTTTTGGATTTGATCGAATGGATTTTTATCTAGTTTTTCGGCAGCTTTAAGCTCTGCTATAGAAAATGGTAAAAGATTTATAATACCAACCCTACCTGATAAGCTCTGAGATACCTTTTCTGATAAAAGGAGATTTTCAGAACCACTAATAATAAAAACCCCAGGTTTATTAAGTTCATCAACTGTGACTTGAATGTACGATAATAGGTCGGGAAACTTTTGGACTTCGTCGAAAATAACATACGGTTTGTCGGGGTTTACAAACTGTTTGGGGTTGTTTTCAATGAGATTTCTGGTGTTGGGATCTTCAAGATTATAATATTTATACTCAGGAAAACACTTTTTTATCAGAGTTGTTTTTCCAGACTGCCTAGGTCCTGTTACTGACAAAACAGGAAAACTTTTGACGATTTCTTTTGCCTTTTTTTCAGCAATTCTATTCAACATGATGATATTATATATTATACAATATCGGAATTCAAGTCCTGCTTTGTATAGATATTTTGTGTATTTTACTGCCGTGATGCAATATAAATCTAGCCTATGACGATAGGGGTTTTAAGGTAGAAAAGCTAAATAAAGAGATAAAAAGAGATAAGAGTTCGGCACGGGTTCAATATCCATTTTTTGCTCAGGACAAGGATAACATTTGGAGCGGGATAAGGGAATCGAACCCTCTTCTCATCCTTGGGAAGGATGCATTCTACCGGTGAACTAATCCCGCACTTTGTTATTTCATGTGGTTCATCCTTCGGATATTGAACTCTCTTCTTCCTGCCTGAGCAGGACACTCTACCCGTGAACTAATTACGAGCTTGGGGCTATTATAAACAGTCTGTTATCTGGTATCAATCGCTTAGCTGTAGATGCGATAAGTTTAGCCGGAATCGATGGTGGAGCCGCTGAGAAGGGCGAAGGCGCGGTGGATGGCGAGGAGTTCGGGGTCATCTGGGCCTTTGATAGTGTTGGCGATTTGATCAAGCTGGTTAAATGCGATCCAGCGGTACCCAGAATGATCGTCTGGGTGGAGTTTGATGCTGCTGATGTCTGAGGTGAATCTAGCAAAGTAAATGACTTCTATGGAGTGAGAGCCTTTGACTTGATTGGTGTAGGTAAATACATAGAAAGGATCTCCAACATTTATGTCCATTTCAAATTCTTCTTTGATCTCACGGATAAGGCCAGCAACTGGGTCTTCGCCAAACTCAATATGGCCACCAGGAAGCTCGAAGACTCCTGGGAGAAATTTTTTGGTGGCTGCACGTTTAGGGAGAAAGACTTTTTCAACGCACTCGAATGGTTGATGGATAAAGGCACAGGCGGTGATAACTTGTTGGCCATTGGCCGGCGTTTCACTGTCGTGAGCGGTGGTTAAAGTCATTTGAGTTAGTATATCAACGAACATTTACTTTGGGTAATTGAACTTACAATTGCTAGTTGATTAAGAAAAAATTGTTTAGGTATGATGGGTTGTGAAGAAAAAAGAGAAGTTTACTGCTGAGGCTTTAGTTCTGGCGATATTGCATTTTTTTACCACGGTGCTGTTGTTTTGGGTGGCGGCGGTGCCGCCTTTGTGGGTGGCAGTGGTAGGATTGATAATCGAGCAGCTGCAAATCAAACTACTGGGAAATTGTATTCTGACCAAGTTGGCCCATATAAAAGGGTACATGATTGGAATGAGCTACTGGGAATATGTGCCTTATATGCTGGGAATTAAGGATTATAAGACGGCTAAAAAGATTATTGATTACTCTATTAAGGTGGGATTGGTAACGATAATACTAGTTCGGATTGGAAGTGGAGTGTATTTTTGGTATTTGAGCAGGTAGTTTTCTCTAATGATCTGATAAAATGAGGGTTGGCGTTGCCTCCCATGACTTCCTACTTTCCAGAAGCTAAGGAAGGATCAGCAAAGATGTAGTGGGTGCCGATGTAGCATAATGGCAGTGCAATCCCTTCGTAAGGGAGAGGTTGGAGGTTCGACTCCTCCCATCGGCTCAGAGAAGATAAAATGATTGAAATTGTGGGGTAAAACGGTTATAAGTGAGTTGGTAGAATGAAAAATGTTGTTCTAAGCCAGACTTGGCTTGTGAAGAAGTAGATAAGGACCATATGCCGGCAAGACGGTTCAAAAGTTCCAGACTGGCCCACAAAGAAAGCCAGAGAATGATTCGGCAAAGTTTGCTACTGATTGTGCTGAGCGTGCTAATTGTGGTGGGACTGCTCATATGGGGTATACCAGCTTTGGTAGAATATGCAGGGTTTTTGGGAGAGGTAAAAAGTTCGACTCAAAATGTGGGCCAGCAGGACACGTTGGCACCTTATCCACCGCAGTTAAACATTGCTGCTGAGGCAACATCGAGCGCAAATTTGGATATTGTAGGTTATGCCGAGGCTGATGCGAGTATTACCTTGTTTGATAATGGTCAGGAAGTTACCAGTGTGGTGGCTAATGAAGATGGTGAATTTACTTTTAAAGCAGTGGAGTTGAATCAGGGTGAGAATAAGTTTGCAGCTTTGGCTACTGACGCGGCAGGTAATGATAGTGACAGATCACCAGAAAAGAGCGTGTGGTTTGACAACAGTCCACCAGATTTGAGCTTGGTGGACTTAACAGATGGTAAACAGTTGGTAGCACTGCCAAACGATACGTTGTCGATCCAAGGTGAAACTGAGCCGGGAGCGGTGGTATATGTAAATGGACGACTGACGCAGTCTGATAGTGAAGGAGTGTTTGACCAGCAGGTAAGACTTAATGATGGGGAGAATACACTGACGTTTAAAGCCGTGGATAAGGCGGGCAACACCAACGAGATGGAGATTAAGGTGAATTATGATAGGTAGGGAGTAGGGGCTAGGCAGCAGGCAGTAGTTTCTGGTGATAAGAAAGCTCGGAAGCAAGGAGAAGCCACCACCAGATCATGATAAAGGGGTAGAAGAGGCTATTGTTGGTGAGGCTGTGAAGACTGATGGCGGAGAGACTGATAAAGATAGTGGCAGAGTGATGAAAGCCCCAGGTAAGCGCTTGTCCCCAGAAATAGAGATAGACTGCTGTGCCGACAAGACCTGTAGTGACTAACAGAAGGAGGAAACTATTGTCCGGAGAGCTGTTGTGATTGGGAACTAGTCTGATGTTGGGTGTGAGGAGCCGATAGTTATTGAAGCCGATACCCAAGAGAGAAAAGTGACTGGCTTGATTGATGGCTATCTCAGAAGATTCAACCCTGGAAGTGATGGAGTAGGTCCGAGAAAGATTGACACCTTCGCCTTCGGTGTGGGGAAGCAAGATGATGAGGATGAGGAAGATCGTGAGGCGCGAGACAACAAGACGCAGCGATTTGAGCTTGAAACCCAGCAAGAAAATAATTGCTATCAAGGTGAGATAGGAGGCACGAGAATAGGTAAGGGCAATGGAGACATAAAAGCTGGCAATGATAATGTGGTTGGGCTTGGATCTGAGTTCCGCCAAGATTAGACCCAAGATGAGCAGCAAGCCAGTGAAAGCTGGGTCAAAGATGGTGCTAATGAGACGATTGAGATGGTCATCCCAACCATAGGCATAGAGGAAGCGGGTATCGGGGATAAAAATGTACTGGACCAGACCCAAGATGGCGATGGCAAGGGCCCAGTTGAGGAGCCAATGATCCAGATGTAGGCTGAGCCGGTGGGTGGAGAGAAGGTGATAAGTGACGGGCAAGAGTAGGCCGAGATTGAGCCAACGAAGGAGATAAAGGACACCAGATGCCGAAACCAGAGGATGAGTAAAATCCAGACGAGCGAAGTTGACCAAGAGCGACAGGAGGGCAATTAAGGCAAAGGCTGGTACCCAATAGATGAGGCGGGGTAGCTTGGAGAGAGAAAAGCGGCTGGCAGAGGTGATCAGCCACAAGGAATTAATAAGGAGAATTGTGAGGTCGTGGGGGTAGAGGGCGATACTGGGAGTAAATTGAAGGCGGAGGAGTTGGCCGGCAACTAGAAATACAAAGAGTGCGCGGTAGAGAAAAGCGAAAAGACTGGCAAGTGAAAAGGGTAAAGGAGAAAGACTACTGAGTGTTTTTCTGGAGTTCATAGAGTTTGATCCTGACTAAAAGAGAATGAAGGCTCATGATATAGGCTAGAGTAAGACCCGGGAAGCCGTCTAGGAAACCAAGTTTAAGAAAGTAATTATAGAGGAACTTACCAGTGGGAAGGAGGAAGAGTTGCCAAAGATGAAAACGTTCACCTTGAAGATAGCGATAGGTGCTGTCAATGGTGGTGTAGCGATTAATCGAGTCGAGAAAGACAGAGATGGTGGGGTGGGGAGAGTGAATTAGGGGTGAGTTGAGAATGGAAAGCTTACCAGACACCTGCCAGACTTCGTGAACAGGACGGGCCCACTGCCCACTCCCCTGGCGGGCTAAGCGGAGAAGTTTGATGTGACCAGCCTCACCGTGTGATATGGACGTGCCAAGAAATGAGTCTTGGCGGTAAAGATAGTAGCCATAAGCTCGTGGTGACTTAATAGCGGAGAGGATTTCGTCTTGAAGTTGAGGAGAGACAATTTCATCGGCATCGATAAATAGGACCCAATCTCCAGAAGCAATACTTAGGCCCAAGTTGCGCTGCTGGGCAAAGTTGTGATGAAGATGATGTTTAATAATCTTAACCTGAGGATAGATGTGGCGAGCAAGGGACAGAGTATCGTCGGTGGAATAATCGTCGACGATGATTACCTGATCACTAAAGGAGACTGATTGGAGGCAAGCCCTGATGTTAGAGCTTTCGTTATGAGTGAGGATGACGGTGCTTAACATACAATTTTCTAATTATTCAAATCTTGATCTAATTAATTCGAATTATTGAGAGGGAAGCTGATAGTAGTGGTAAGAAAGGAATAAGAGATGGTGTCGGTAGGACGGATGGTGAGGTAGCTTGGTTGAACCCAGACTTTTTGGCCGGTGGGAGATTCCGCTTGGCCGGTTTGCCACCACAGAAGATAGCGGTAGTTATCTAGAAATGAAGGAAATTGAGAGCCAGGTCCTAAGGCTGTAAGAGAATAGTTGTTAGAAGCTTGTTGGCTGATAAGAGTGGTGATGGAGAGCTGTTCTGAAAGAGGGGCACCGTATGTATTGAGCGGGTTTGTTGAACTAACAGGGCCGGTTAAGAATGAGGTAGTAACCAAGAATGAGGTATTAATAAGTGCTAATAAAATTATTGATACTGTGAGCAAAAACCTGGCCTGATGAGAATATGTATTGATACTCAGTCCTAGGAGGATAGCCACGGGGACAAAGAGAGCGGGAAAATATGCTTCGGAGGCATTCCCCATAACTATAAAGGAGATTAACATTATTGCCATCCAGGCAAGAAGAATCATAACCAGAGGTGTAAGTTTTTTTCTGAGCTTAAAGAGACCAATCGAGAGGGTTAACAAAATGAGGACAGTAATAGGTGCTGATTGCCAGATAAAAAACTTCTGGGAATAGGTAAAGATTAACTTGATAACAGTGATGAATTTGGCTGGAGAAGCGGTGTGACCACCACCAAACCCAACAAATCCAGCCAGACGATAGCCAATCCAAACAATGAAAAGGCCAACCTGCTGAAAGTGATGAGTAAGATCGTAAACAAGCTGAGGCAGAAGGCCAATTATCAGGCCAAGAAGAGCGGAGGCAAGCTGATGGATACGGGGTTTGTATTTGGTAATAAACATGACTAAAGGGATAAGAAGCATCAGAGGTGCGACTACTAGTTCAAATTGGAATAACAGAGCAAAGGCAAGTGAGGGCCAAAAAAGGTTGGAGTGCTTGTTTTGGAGAAGATAGATGAGTGAGTAGAGATAGATAAGGGCAAAAAGTGGAATGGCGTTGGTATGGAATGCCATCCGGGACTGAAGAACTGCCAGAGGAGAGGCTGCCAGGGTAAGGCTGGCAATAATAGCCGGTAGACGACCAAAATGGCGGTCGGTAAGAATGTAGGTAAGTCCAACGGTTATGAGCCCGAGAGCTGAGGCAAAGATAATGGGCCCCAGGGGAGAAAACCCAAATAACTTAAAGATTGTGGCGATCAACCAGATATAGAGAGGTCCTTGGTGAAAACGGGGTACGCTGCTGGCTATGCCCAGCAGGGGAATATTGCCGGTTAACACAAAGTCACGGGCGGCAATAAAGTCACGGCCCTGATCCCCTATTAGAGGGACTTGATCGCTGATGTGATAAAAGCGCAAGAAAGCAGCGAGGAATAGAATGAGGAGAAAAATGGTTTCTGGTTTGGATAATTTCATCTGACGGTGTCAATGCTTTTAAATGTTTTTGCTAGCCAAAGATTGATGATGATAGCCGTTGATATAATTCCTGCAACAAAGACATTGTAGTATTTTTTGTAATAAAAATAGGCATCACGGGCATATGTCTTGGATACTTTTTCCCAACCAATCTGGTTGGTACTAGAGGAAAGAGTGTGGTGGATGCTGGTTTTGCCAAAATGAACATTTTTATAACCAGCATTTTGAACTCTTTGGCAGAGATCATTTTCTCCATAGTAAAGTTTTAGCTCTTCGTTAAATCCTTTAAGTTTTTTCATAAGAGAAGTTTGAACCATCAAAGCTCCTCCGCAGACAACGTCTGCCTCCCAGATTAAATTGCGATTGCGAGTAATATATTGGGTTTTAGGGAGAAGTTGAAGAAAACTAAATAATCTTCTCAGAAATGTTAGCTCAATAATGTCAACAAGGGGGTGTTTATGCGTTGTGGCAGTGATGATAATATGGTTTTGGTCGTCAACTTGTAATGGCTCAATACAGCCAATGTTGTGATGTTTTTCCATGTAAGCAACCATGCTACTTAGTGTGTCCTGATCTAGGTACATGTCGGGGTTGAGAACTATGAAATACTTTCCCTGGGCAACTTGGAGCGCTTGGTTGTTGGCTATTGAATAATAGAGATTTTTTGAGTTAGATATGATGCGGACTTGAGGAAAAAGACGGTTTAAAATAATGGTGTCAATATCTGTTGAATTGTTATCTACAACAATTATTTCAAAACTTATAACTTTGGTGAATTTATAAATAGATTTAATGCACCGAATCAGGAGGTCAGTAGTATTGTAGTTAACAAGTGATATTGTTAGTATTGGTTTTTGTCTAGACCTTAATGGCTTTGACGACAATTTGGTGGGCATATAAGTTGGGAAAATATTTGGCAATATTATTAAAGTATTTGATCCCCCCGGCAGGATCAATTTTAATTTTTTGAATTTTGAAACCAGCATCTAATATTAGTTGTTGAAAAGTGTAATAAGTAAAAAATTTAAGATGAGTATGATCAAGTATTCCATAATCTTGATAGCTCCAGTTGCCCGTCAGTAAATGTAACCTCATGCGCCAGTGTGCTATGTTCGGAGTCGTTATAATCAAGTGTCCTCTAGGTCTTAATACCAGATGCATTTGATTCAGGATAAATGAAGGGTCAACTAAATGTTCAATAACAGAGGAACAAAAAATAACATCATAAGGTGCTGTGGTTTTAAGTTGTCTCCATGCTGATTTATGATTTAAATCAACCTGGTATGTTCTGGCACATATTTTACGAGCCTTTTTGACAGCCATTGGATCTATTTCTACACCATATACTTGACAATTTTTTTTATCTCTAAAATACTGACTCATAAATCCTGTAGCACAACCTAATTCAAGCAGTTTTGACTTCTCAGGTACAAGGTTTGTAGATAGTTTATCAATATTGTCTGAAACCAAGGTTTTTGGATTAAATTTCCCTTTATAATCGTATTTAATAGTTCTAGTGTTCATATCATAAATTCAATATGTACTTGAATCTTTGCGCATAAGTGTAGAGTTGGTGGGTTTTGGTATAGGCAGTCTGAGCAATTGCTTGCCTTTTTTGGTTATGGCCCAGATACCAACTGATCTTTTTTTTGAGATCATTGAGATTATTAAAAATAACAATCTCCTTGCTTGGAATGTACCAGCTGGTAGGACAGCGGTTGGTAAGCTGAAATGCTCCGGAACCGGGGATTTCAAAGGTGCGCATGTTGCCTCCCACTGGCATGTGTGGAGGAACTAGGTTTAGAGCAATCTTGGTGGCATTATAAACCTTAACGGCTTCCTTGCCCCAAGCATCGCCCTGATAAATAGCAGTCAATTGGGGTTTAAGTTTAGTGCCATGGGGAAGGTTGCCCCAGATTTTAAAATTGATATTTAAATCAAGTAGCTTACAAAATAATTCCTGCCTATCGGGAAACAAAGTGCCGACAAAGACAAGATCTGACTGGAGTTGGTGATATTCTTGAGTTGTTAGCTTGAGTCTACGATGAATACCTGGGTCAATGCCAGCATAAGGGACTGCAGAAGCATGTTTGGCCCCCAGGTTGGACCATTTCTGTGCATGGCTAGGATCATTAGTTATAATCCAGTCGAATAGTTGTAGATGGTCAATTTCAAAATGAGTGGCACCAGTTTGTGGATTAACACCGTGAAGTAAATAAATGGGAATATTTAGCTGATGAGCCTGACTTATAGCAGAACCCACAAGATCAGAGATACCGCCCGAAATGATGATTTTGTCAGGTTTAAACTTGACGATTGTCTGGTGCAGGCTATGTGATTTATACCGATTCTCTGGAAAGAAATAATAATAATAATTTTTTGAGAGGCGGTATTTATTATAGATATTGGGGAGAGCGTGACCAATAATTTGATGAAGTTGGGCATTTAGTTTTTTGGGGAGAATCGTGGGGTCAGTGTAGAGGAAGACTTGTACCTGGTGACCTAGTTGTCTCAAAGCTTTGAGCCACATGGCCTGGGCTTGAAATTCAGGGAAAATTTCAGACTGAAGACGTTTGAGTTCAAAAGCTGGAGGGACTTGACTAACGAGAAGAATTTTCATTTTGGATAGTTTTTCTGATCACGACAACAAAGATGACTAAGGTAAAGATGGCGGAAATGACTGTGGCCCAGGAGGTACCATTGATGCCATATTTTATGGTGAGGGGAAAAATAATTACGAACATAGATGTGGCCCTGATAAAGCTGGCGATCGTAGCCACACGAGGCTTACCTAATGCATATAGAAGGGAACCAAATGTGCTACTACTAGCGCGAATAGCTCCATAGACACACAAAATCCTTAGGGTAGGCACAATAGATAGCCATTGTTCACCAAAGATAATTTTAACAATTGGATGGGCAAAGATGATGATGAAGATGGTAGCTGAAAGAGTGACAGCAGTGGTGGCTATGAAGGTCTTTTTGAATGCTCTTAAGAGGCGTTTTTTATCATCTTGGATCATGGAAAAGGCAGGTAAGGTGACTTTGGTGACCACGCCAGTGATTTCGGTCGCGGGGAGGGAGGCCACTTTGTAGGCGTTTTGATAGAACCCGAGAGAAGTGGCACCGAGAAGGCGGCCAACAACGATATCGTCTCCCTGGTCGACAATGAAGGAAAGGATGCTTGAGCCCCAAACCCATTTACCAAAGTGGATGAGAGGTAGAGCCTGACTCATTTTGAAACGGCAAGGCCAAATAGGCTTTACGACCAAATATGAAGCGATAATCTCGCCAATGGCGCCAATGCTAATGGAAAGAACAATGCCCCAGATGTCCCGAGTGGCTACGGTGATAATTACGGCAGAGATTATTTCTGTGAGGGAGCCAATTGTAAGAAAGACAAATTCTTTGTGAAATTCCAATCTTTTTTTGATAAAAACTAGGGCGGGGTTGCGAAGAGCCCGAAGGATGGGAGTAAAGGCAATAAACCTAATGTAGGGTACAATTTGGGGGCTATGAAAGAAGAAGGCGACGAGCGGTGCAGCAAGAAACAGAACTAAACTAATTATGATGCTTCTGACCATGAATATGGCCCAACCGGCGGATAACTCGGAACGACTAACTTCTTTTTTTTGGATGAGGGCGGTTTCGACACCGGTCTCGGTAAAGGTCTCAATGAGGTTTAATCCCAGTGAGACGAAGCCCCAGTAACCAAATTGAGCGGGAGTAAGAATCCGGGCTAGGATAATAGTTTTGACAAGTCCCGTTAACTTGGAGATGGCGTTGTAGCTGGTAAGCCAAAAACTGGCCTTGAGAGAGGCTCGGGTGAGATGCATATAGGATTAGGCAATAGCGATTAGGGTTTAGTGATTAGAGATTAGTAATTGATTATAGCTTGAAGAGAACCGGTAATGACAGCTAGATCGGTGGTAAGTTGAATAACAATTAGGTAGAACGTGGCTTGGAGCGTTTTGGCCCAATAACGGTGTTTGAAGATGGTGTAGAAAAGATAAACACCAAAAAGTTGAGGCAAAAAAAGAAATACTAAATAGCGACAATACATGGAGGCAATTTTTATCAGGTGGGGTCGGAAATGGGCTTGAATGTCACCATAGGCATAGTTTTTGATCTGATGAAAGTAAGCAATAATGTTTGTTGGTAATTGCCAAAGAACCTGAGCTTCGGGAACAATTTGCATGTGGGTACGTGATTTAAGGTTATTGGCAAATACCAAATCTTCACAGTAGTTGAGCGCTTGGGGGTATTTACCGGCTTTTTGCCAGGCAGATTTGGTGAAAGCAATAGAACGAGATGAGGGTAAATATGTGTGAGGATCAAATTGATGAGGCATGGTGGCAATAAAAGGAGCTATACACTGCTGGAATAAAGAGTTTATGACGGGCTGATAGAAACCGGCAACAGAATCAGCTTGTTTGGAGAGGAGTGGCTGGGTAATTTTTTGAAGCCAATCTGGCTGAGGGAGACAGCCAGCATCGGTGATGGCGATGATATGATGTTTGGCTGTGGCAATACCTAGATTTCTGCCGACTGAACGGTTGGCACCTTTTTTGACAATGAGTTTGATTGCTCGATTGCTCGATTGCTCGATTGTAGCGATAGTACTATCGGTAGAACCGGCGTCGACAATAATGATCTCAGCGGGTTTAAGGGTCTGATGAATGAGACTGTGAATAAGATCTGAGATGTTGCCTACTTCGTTGTAAACAGTGACTACAACAGAAACGGTTAATTTCTTTGCCATAGCTCTATGTATTGATTTGTAAGTTTATCCCAAGTTTGTTTGATGGCCCATTGCTGGGCAGTTTTAATGTTGGCGTTTTGAGCATCTGGGTTGTTGAGAAGACCATTGATGTTGGTAGTTAGTTGGGGAATTGATGGATTGATAGAGAAATGCTGATGCATTGGATGGAGACTAAGATAGTCACTCTTAAGTAGGTTGGAATAAACTGACATAATCGGACGGCCGATGGCCATAGTATCGAGCATGGATAAATATGAGGAAGTAATGACCATAGAGGCTTTTTTGATGTAGTTATCGGTGTCGTTTACAAACCCTGTTACATTCCCAATTTTTTGAGCTTGTGACGCCAACACTCCGTCGCCAACAAAGGTAATTTTAATTGATCTATGTTTAGTGATTTGGCTAAGAGCGTCAAGAATGATTGGTAGATCATTGTCTTTGGATAGTCTACCCAAAACTACAATGTGAGGCTTTTGAGATTGTGGATGTGGTAAACAATTAGTAGCCCCATATGTGACAAGATCTGGTTGAGTAGCATACCACCTGCTGATGAAATCACCCACGCAGATGTTTTTTAGGCTGATGAGTTCCGATAACCGACGCCAAACAATGGATTTTCGAGAAAGTGGATAAGTTCCTTCCCATCCGTGGAAGGTGGTATAAATAGGTTTGCTGGGTAAGATTAATTTGGAAGGAAAATACCACCAAGTAACATCATGAGCATGGATAATGTCAGCAGATTTATATAAATGTTTATGTGAATACATCCAGATCCAGAGCTTGAGTTTGGACTTGAGAAAATGGTGAGGAATGCGAATGATGTGGATGTTTTGAAATTCTTCGGTAATGGGAAGTTTTGGATCGTGTTGAGAGGTAATCACCGTGACGACGTGACCTTGCTTGATGAGTTGATGTGATAGATTGAGGACATGAGTTTCGACTCCACCTAGATTGGGCCAAAAAAGGCGAGACAAAAAGACAATTTTCATAATCTATATTGGTTACACATTGCCAATTGAATTTATTTTCCTATAACATGGATTTTAAGTGAAAGACTGTCCGATTGCACGCCAGATAAACGGGGAGGGATTATTTAAAAGATTGTGGGTGTTTGTGGTGTTGTGTGGTTTAAGTTTGATGAATACAAGTAAGGTGAGTGCAGCTAGTTTTAATGTAGCTGATGGAGATGTGACTGGATTAATATCAGCAATTAATTTGGCCAATGGAAATAGTGAGGCGGATACAATTAATTTGGCTCCGGGTGGCACTTATGTTTTGACCACCGCGGACAACTTGAGTAATGGGGCAAATGGATTGCCAGTGATAACCAGTCAGATAAATTTATTGGGGCATGACTCATTGATTGAACGTTTTGTAAGCGGTCCTGATTTTAGGTTTATATATGTTTCAGATGGCGGTCTTCTCATCCTTGATACAATTCATTTTAAGGATGGTCTAGATACATCGATCTATGGCGGGGGCGCAATTTTGTTAGGAGGAACTGGGTCTATACACCTTAGTAGTTGTTCTTTTGAGGAAAATTCAGCTCGTTGGACAGGCGGAGGTGGAGCAATACTAACTGCTAATTATAGTCATTTGTTTATTAAAAATAGCCAATTTATTAATAATCATTCAGTTGATGAGGGTAGTGGTGGTGCATTACGTGCTAGAGTGAATTCATCAATTGAAGTGGATAGTTCTTTATTTGATGGCAATGCGGCCGAACATCTTGGTGGTGCAATTCAAAATGATGGTTATTTGAAGCTGATAAATTCGAAGATTATTAATAATATAACATTCAATAATGGTGGAGGAATCTTTAATAGAATTGGTACAGTCGAGATTTTGAAAACATTGATTTCTGGTAATAAAGTTACAAAGAGTATGTATGGCCAAGGTGGCGCTGTGATGAATGATCAAGGCACAGTAACAATAGAAGGGTCAGTAATTGAAACAAATTCATCTCCAGTTCAAGGTGGAGGAATCTATTCAAGAGCCTCTACAAGTGTTAGAGGAAGTTGTATCTCTGGCAATTCAGCTACTAGTGTAGTTAATGAAGCTTCTGCACCGATTTTGGAGGCGATTGATAATTGGTGGGGAGATTCGAGTGGGCCAAGCGGAGTCGGGCCAGGGAGCGGCGATTCTGTAAGTAGCAATGTAAACTACACACCGTTTTCAGTATCTGATGAATGCCCAGTGGAATTGTACGACTCTTATGATGTTCCATTTTATTCTCAAAGAGATCCGGAGTGGAAAGACCATACCTATGACTATGCAGATAGTTGGATACCGGCTGCAGATCCAGACACAACAATTGAGACTTGGGGTTGTGGCCTTTCTAGTGTGGCCATGTTACTAAACTATTTTGGAATCACCACATTGCCGGATGGAACCACATTAAATCCTGATACATTAAATGTTTGGTTTAATGCGCAGGTCGATGGTCATTGGCGCGAGGGTGCTACTCCTTGGGGTGCTGCAAGTCGACTTACAAAAATTATGAGTGATCAAAATCAAACGACAAAGCTTGAATATCATAAGATTGAGGATGTTAATAACAATTATTCATTGTCAGATTTGATATTTGCTCAATCTGATGTTCCACACATCATGGAGCTGAAGGAAGCAGATAGTGCTTCTGGCGTACATTTTGTGGTGACAAATGGAGTAATTAAGCCGAGTCAAAAGTATTCAATTTTGGATCCATACAATGGGATTAAAAAGCTGTTAGCTACTGAGTCTGGATTGGTTTCGTTGCGGGTGTTTGAACCCACGAATTCAAATTTTTCATATTTATTTGTTCATTTAGATAAAGGAGTTGAGGCTATTTTGAATGACGAGTTGAATGAGAAAGTAGGATTTGATGGAAGTAAACATACTGATCAACCTGGGGCCTGGTATGATTGGCAATTACCACTGGCGGCTGATGGAGCAGACACTAATTCAGGAGTCGGTTTTACGGAATTGGCAGTTCCAACACCACATGATGGTCATTACTATTTATCGTTGACTGCTGATGTAAGTGGACTGTACAAGTTTGAACTCTATGTTTATGATATCGATTCAAATCCGAACGTAGTTGAAAAAGAAGTATTTATTGATACTGATGAACCGTTAGTTTATGAGTTTGTATACAGCCAAGATAATGGTTTGGAAGAACCGGATGTGAAGCATCAACCAACTTTTGGGAGACTGAAAAAGATGATTGATTATGCTTATAATCAAGGGTGGATGGATAATTATTCCCACAAGCGATTTATTAAGGAAGTGGAGCAAACAGAGAAATACTTGAGAAAACCAAAGAAGCTTGATTTGGCAATTAGAAATTTGCAGACACTAAAACTGATAGCCCAGATATTTACTAACCTGAGGATTACTCCTGAGGCCAGAGATTTTATAGTACCGGAAATTGATTTTGTGATAGATTGGTTAAAATCACCGGTTTAGATTTGTAAAAACTCTCCAAAAAGAAGACTTGTTAGAAATGCCATATCCTACCAATCCAAAAGAATAGAGGCGCAATTTTATCGTGGAGGAATTGTTGGTAGTATGGATATTGATGACGATCTCTAAGTGCTAGACCAAAAGTAGATAGAATCAATATTTGACATATGGCTAAGATTGCGTGGGGGTAGTGTTTCCACCAGATTAGGTGTTCCTGATCTGACCTGTCAATTCCCTGCTGAAAGTGGGTAGCAAAAATATATTTTAGGGTAGTTTTGAATTGAGGTGTGTGGTGAGTAATTTTAAGGTTAGGAGAGTAAAAAACTTTGTGTCCGCGAGAACGCGCCAGTTGTTGAAAGAAAGTTTCCTCACCAAATTTACGTGTTGATCCAGACATGCCAAGTCTAGGATTGAAGCCGCCTATGTTGATAAATAGTGACTTTTTGATGAAGATGTTGGAGCCAGAAAGGTATTCGGTGTGATTGAGAATTTTTTGATGTGGGCCGTGAGTTCTAGTTTCGTAAGCGGGTTTAAACCAGTTTGGTGGAGGCGATGCAAATTGGGGATAAATGGGACCACCGAAAACATCAGGTTTTTGGTCGGAAACTATGAGGGAAGCAGCTTTTAGCCACTCAGGGCTTGCTTGTGCATCGTCATCAATGAAGGCAAGATATTTGCCGACTGCATGACTGGCTCCTTGATTTCGAGCAATGCTCAAGCCAATCTTTGATTCGTAGATGTATTTGATGTGGAACTTTGGGTGTTTGTGGATGAAGTCAGCCACAGCAGGTTTGGTATCATCTGTTGAATGATTGTCGACAACAATGATTTCGTAAGCAGCACTATTGATAGTTTGCCTAACCAGACCCTGAAGACATAAGAGAAGAAGCCGAGACCTGTTGTGGGTGGAGATAACGACACTAATGGTTGGTTTCATAAGTATAGGTATTTTACAGTGATAACAGTTGGTTTTGGGCATTGTCACATGTATGATAATTATATGTGGATGGATAGAATCTATTATTGGACTCAGCCATATATAAATCTACTGCTTAACTACTTTAAGAGTGAGAAGTATGGCATTAAGCAAGAATACGTGGCTAATTACCTCCCTAGGGCTTATATAGACAGTGAAGAGATGGCCGCCAAATACCAAGCAGAAGTGTATAAAAAGGCAGCAAGATTAATTAAGAAGTATAAGTTAAAAAATGTGGTGGATGTGGGTTGTGGTCACGGAGTTAAACTGGAGAGATTTATCAAACCTGTAAGTAGAAACATAACGGGAATTGATACGCCGATTTCAATAGGGTTTTGTAAGGATAAATATAAGTTTGGAAAGTGGGTTGCAGATGATATTTCTAAACCTTACGCGAAGTTGAGTACTAAACATGATTTAGTCATGTCCGTGGATGTAATTGAGCATTTGATTAATCCCGATGATTTGGTGAATTATATTAAAGGGCTTAGTAAACCTGGTGGTTGGGTGTTAATATCAACACCTGAGCGAGACAGGCTGAGGGGAAAAACTCACAATGGACCAGCAGGTGAAGCAAACCCAGCCCACGTGCGAGAGTGGAATCAAAAAGAGTTGAAAGGGTATTTAACCAGCAGAGGAATGACAGTTATGGAACAAATTTTAGTCAATGACGTAAGTGGTAAACACAAATCGGTTCCAGGAAGAAATTTTGGTAATACCTGCCAGGTGGTGATTGGCAAGTTTTAGCAGTTACGGTTGCATTATTTAGGCTATTTGGTAGCGTGAGAAACTATATACTTGGCGACTTGATCAATTCTTTTTGGCAAAGGTGTAGCAATTGAAGTGGTGATGATGCCATTCATATGGTGAATGCCTAGATGAAAATCTTTTCCAGGGATAATTGGCTGAAACAATTGACCTGATTTATCGATAGCAGCGGTGATGGTATAGCCGTTTATAGGTTCGATTAAATAATCCGGAAGCTGTTTAACTTTGGGGCCACTATAGAGCTCGTGCTTGGACCAAACTTTTTTAATCACAGGTTGGTGAGTAGCAGGGTCAACAAGCTTGGCACAAATGGTTTTTAACAACTTGTAGACCTGACGATTATCGTGACCAGGATTGGTGTAAACTTGCCCCCAACTACTTCTGCCCAACAAGTCAAAGGGGCTATTATCCTTTATTTCCAGACCTGTCGGTTTAATGAGGTGGTTAATTTTTTGCTTGGTACCACCTCTTTTGTCGAGAATGCCATTGACATAAAAATAGTTTCCTAGGAGCACCCGAGCTTTATGAGCCTGAAAGCCATGATCGGAGAGAATTAGAATTTGCGGAGAAGGGTGTGCATCTTGCCAGGCTTGCCAAAGTGAACTTATGTGTTCATCTAGTTGTTTGAATACTTTACGGACCGAGGCTTTAGGTTTTGGCGCAGACAGATAGGGCCACATGGAGTGCTGGAGCCAATCGATAACCTGGAACTGGATCATCATGACAGAAACAGGGTGTGATTGAATGCACCATAATCCTAGATTTGTACGCTGTTTGAGGGCATCAGAGACAAAATTAAGGAATTGTTGGGGGTGTTGATGAACTTGTGCTGCGGAAGGAATTTTTAGTGACACGGGTTGATAATCGGGAAGGTCTTTGAGAATTTGGCTTTTTAATTGATGGGGATATGTCCAGGGACTGTCTGGATCCGGGGTAAGAATGCCACTAGCAACCAAGCCGGGTAAATTTTGGGGCGGGTAGGTCATGGGAACGTTGAATACAGCGGAAGTGAGGTGTTTTTTGGCGAGTTGATGCCAAATAGTATTGGTACCAAGAAAAGCACTATCAACAACGTCTATTTGATGAGTAAGGGGATCTCTGACTATAAAATCTATGACTCCATGAACACCGGGATTTTTACCGGTATGGAAGCTAGACCAAGCAGCAGGCGTTATTGGAGGCTGGGTAGAAGATAAGATGCCTCTATTGAGCCTAGTAATTTTGGCCAATTGAGGCATGTCACCTAGCCTGATATATTTGTCCAGGATGTCCCAAGTACCGCCATCTATGCCCAAGATTAAGATTTGATCCATAGAGGTAAACCTCAATAAGTCTTTGAAAGATACTAATTAAGAATTTAATGAAGCATGTTGTTGTGAAAAAAGGTGATAAACAAATTTATCGAGAGAAAGTACATTGGGCATTGGGTTTTGTGTTTGGTATGATCAAAGACATGTTTATTTTATACTAATTTGTGAAGCAAAGGGCAAATGAGATGGCTGATAATATGTGGATGAGATCGATTAATCAAAGAAAAGAAAGAACTAGAAAGATGTTGCCTAAGATGAAACTTGAGGAAAAGATAAAATTTGGTGAGGATATAATTAAACAGACTTTGGAGCAGTGGGGCAGTGAACATGTGGTGGTGGCATGGACGGGAGGTAAAGATAGTACAGTGTTATTGTGGTTAGTCCGGAATGTGTGCACCAAGAACAAAATTGGTTTGCCTGTGTGCATGTTTGTAGATGAAGGTGATGTGTTTGAAGAAATTAAATTATTTGTCGATCAGGTAGCAAAAAAATGGAAATTAAGGGTATCTGTGGCACACAACCATGATGTGTCGAGTAAGGCGGTGGAACTTGGCGATGTAATCCAAGTAAAAGAGTTAAACCTAAAGAACCGGCGTGAGATTGCTAAACTTGGATATACGGAGACTAGTTTTGAATATTGGCCAGAATCTTTGGTAGGTAACCATTTGATGAAGACTGCGGCGACAAATGAGTGGCTTAAAAAAATAAGATTAAAGTATTACTGACTGGGGTACGTTGGGATGAGCAGGGGGCTAGGGCGGATGATGATTTTATAAGAATAATTGATTATCCTAAACACTGGCGAGTGGAACCGATACTGCATTTTAGTGAAGCTGAGATTTGGAAGACTATAAAACAATTTAAACTTCCATATAGCAAGCTTTATGAACAAGGGTACCGCTCGCTGGGGGCCAAAACTACGACAAGTAAAGCTGATGACAAACCAGCGTGGGAACAGGATTTTTCTAAAATCGCAGAAAGGGCTGGCAGGCAACAGGACAAGGAAAAGCAGATGGAGAGGCTGAGGGCCCTTGGCTATATGTAGAGAAAAGAATAAAAGACAGAGATTTGAGATTGGGAAAAATGGTTTAATTGTATGATGAAGTTATGGAAGTCGTCTGGTAAATATCGGATAGTGTTTTTGGGATTATTGTATGGATTGACAAGATTGCTTAACTTGACTGGTCTACCCATTTTTAATGATGAGGCGATTTACCTGGATTGGGGGGTGAGGATGTGGAATTACCACGAACCATTCTTGTCTTTGTATGATGGTAAGCCGCCACTACTGATGTGGGTTTTTGGGACAGTAGTAAATATTTTTACCGACCCTTTATTGGCAGGGAGGCTAGTAAGCGTGGTGGCGGGAGGACTAACACTCACAGGGATCTATGTGCTATCTAAAGAACTGTATGATGATAAGATCGCCCTGGCTGCAAGTGCAATCTATTGTTTGGCTCCCCTATTTGTTTTTTTTGATCGACAGGCGTTGATGGAAAGTGCGATAGCAGCTATGGGGGTATGGACATTGATTTTGACACTTAGGTTAATAAAAAACCCTAGTTTTGCTCCGGCATTTGGCTTAGCTATGCTTTGGGCTGGGGGTATTTGGATTAAAACTAACGCGGTAGTTTTTGTGATGGCAAGCATGTTGCTAATGACAACTAAAAAGGATAAAAAGGTGGTGTTAGGATATGGGGCGTTTGCTTTGGGTTTGATGTTGATCATGCTGCTGCCTTTAGTAGCCCAAAAAGATGCGATTAAGATATTGGATTTAAATAGTCGGTTTAGTTTGAGTATAGGGGAGATATTGAAGTTACCGGTGGATACATGGCTAGGCAATTTGAGATCGGTAATAGAGATTGGTTGGTGGCAAGTGGGGCTATTGATGTGGTTGCCAGTGCTCAAATGGGTATATAAATCTAAAAAAAGTACTGCTGATAAGAGAATGCTATTGTGGGTGGGGACGTTGATTTTGGTATATGCAGCACTAAGTAAAGTAGCAAACCCTAGATATTTGGTGAGTTTCTTACCGATACTAGCGATACTGATGGCGAGGGCCACTGATGTAAAGAAATCTGTTAATAAAATTGCTCTAGTGGCGAGCCTAGGAGTGTTTGTGGTGTTTGATGGACTGTTGGTGGCGGCACCGGTTAAGTATTTTGAGGTGTTGGAAAAGGTAACAGTTTATTCCCAAGCTAGGAATTATTTAACTGGCTTTGCCTCTGGGTATGGAGTCAAGCCGGCTATTGATTATGTGATCCAAGAGATCGGGCCCAAAGACGCACTAGTGGGAATTAGACTGGATGCAGGTAATCCGGAGAGTGCTGTAAGTTTGTACATGAGCAAACACACCAATATCCAAACAGTGTATTTTGATGAACGAAGTGTGGAATTACCTAAAGAAAATGATATTAATTTGTCAGTGCCAATGTACTATGTGGCACGAGACGAAAACTTTGCTGGAGTAGAGAGATTTCTGATACTCGAAAAGAAGTTTGATAAACCCGACGGAAGTAATGTGGGTATATACAGAGTGAGAAGTGAGCTCAACAATTAGGATTTGGTGTCGAGATTAAATTGTTGGTACTGGTGTTCTTTGAGACACCAGGTGTCAATTCCTGGTCCAAGGACTTGAATTTGCTGGGCCTTATCTGCCATTTGATCGGTGTAGTGAACAAGAATATTTAAGGGCACAATGCCTAGACCTTTGCCAAAAGCTCCAGTATCAGGACTATAGTAATTGGTGCACCAGACCATAGCCCCGGCGCTGCTACCAAAAATTGTTTTGTTGCTGATGAGATCTTCGAAATTAGGAATAGAAGTGAAAAGATCAACTATGCGTTGAGGTTGGCCACCTCCTAGAATCCAGATGGTGTGAGAAGCAAGTTGGGAGATGATGATGTTGGGAAGGTCAGAAGCAATGGTGAAGATTAATGGTTTGGAAGCAAGAGAATTGCAGTTATTGATGAGGTCTTGCTGTTTTTCTAATCTTCTTTGGGGATCTGGGTTAGCGTGGCCCAAGTAAAGCAAAGGCTCTCGAGCGAAGCCGGAGATTAAAAGCTGGTACTCGTGGCTTTCTGGTTTCTCGCCATAGCCACCGTGAAGGTAAAAAGTGGTCATGTGATGGTTAACTGGGATTTCGGTTGAATGTCTTGGCTACACCTTCGAGGGCACGGAGGACTTCAAGGGGGACAGCAAAGACAACAGTATTGCTTTGGTCGGAGCTGATGTCGTTGATGGAATTTAGGGTACGGAGGTGAAGAGCTCCTGGGCTCTGAGCCATGAGACCAGCTGCTTGAGATAAGTTTTGAGCGGCAGCGACTTCACCTTCGGAGTTGATGATGGTAGCTCGTTTTTCACGTTCGGCTTCGGCCTGTTTGGCCATGGTACGGACCATGGATTCGGGAAGCTCGATGTCTTTGAGCTCGACGGTTTCGACGTCGATACCCCAGTTGATTACTTGATGTTCGACGATGTTGAGAATTTCTACAGCAATTTTTTCACGGTTGCTTAACAGCTCATCCAAGGTAACTTCGCCAACGATGCGACGCATGGTGGTTTGGGCAAGCTGAGACACGGCCCAGAACACGTCTTCGACTTCGTTAATACTTTTAGCGGCGTCAGCAATTTTGTAGTAAATAACAGCGGTCATCTTGCAAGAGACGTTGTCTTTGGTAATGGCATCTTGTTTGGGAACGTCGACGGCTTTGGTGCGGATATCTACCTTTCGAAACATTTGGAATGCGGGCCAGACCACATGCCAACCGGGGCTTAGTAATCCTGTAAATCTGCCCATGGTGTAAACTACACCGCGTTCGTATTCGTTGATTTGTTTGAGAGAAGACAAAACCAAAAACAGGACCAGAATGGTCATTGGTATGAGGAGAAACATAGAACCTCCAGAGAATTAGTTGGTGATACGAGAGTGGACCTGATAGGACTCGAACCTATGACCTTTCGAATGTGTAACGAGCAGTCGAACTCACCGATGTGGGTCAAAGTCCACCTGGGTACATCCAAATTATATCAACTTGTAGCATATTATTCATTCCAATCTTGGTGAAGTTCGGTGGCTAAGCGATAGTTTAATTTACCTCTATTAAATCATCATTTGCCCTCAAGTTGATATGTAATATATTCGGGTTAATTACGCTAGTATTTGGGTGAAAAACATTTCTTCTAGGGGTCGCTTTTCTAGACTTGGTGTATATCAGGGGAATTTCCTGATAAAATAGCGGAAGTTGTTTGTTGATTTATTGGAGGATATTATGTCAGACCATTTGAATCCCGTTGAAGGTGACACTATTGAGATAATTACCAAGTTATCAGAACCTGATATCGATCTAGCTGATCCTGCACTTGGGCACAAACTCCAAAAAGAAGATAAACCACAGCTACGTGAATTAGGCTCCATTATTACTGAACCTGGATCAAGTTCGATGTTGGAATACGATGCTAGATTACAAAGAGCTAGGGAAGCAGTGGGGCTTGAATCAACAACAGTTGAACCTGAGATGAGAGAAAAATTTGAGTGGAGGTCTGGCGAAGTGGTTAATCTAAATGAACTTCTTGATCAGGCAAAAACAGACTAAGAAATTCAATTTGTGGATTACAGGGGTAGGCAATACAGTGTCATTAAAGGTGAATCAGGCTTAACCCTCCTGGGAGCATACGATGAGCATGGCAAACCACTTAAGCCAAATGGTCAATCCATTGAAGGTAAGCAAGTAAAACTTGATCGTCTTAAGACAAAGGCAGATGCTGCTTTAGAAGCTCATGGTATCAAAGGTGATCCAATAATTCGTCTGGTACAAAAAGGGGTAAAAACTACTAATACTTCTCGTGGTGAAGAATACACCGAAGAGAAGGATGGAAGAACTATCCAGGTCTCTGCCTCAAGGTTGCAAATCACCTTCCCTGATAGTGGCCAGTCTTGGGGAATGTTGGTGTCAGAGATTGACTTAGTTGCTGGTGACCAAGAAGAGGTTGAAAGGTTGAAAGTGGCAAAATGGAGGATTGAAGATTCAATCTCCGAAATGAGAAAACAACGAAAAGTATCAGGTGAGGATCAGCCTGTAGAAATTGCTGACGGTAGGATTGAAGAAATGCAATTTGACGATGGAGAGATGAGCTTTGTCCTTTATCATGGTTCGGAAGACAGCCCTGTTAGGACTGAATATTATTTCAGCACTCAGCATGGAAGTAGCAGAAAAGACTATGCTAAGGCTGGAAAGGACTGGGTAGCAATGCGTGTACCGAATCAAGAGTTGGATGGTACTGTGCCTCTTAATGCTATTTCGGCAGCCAGAACGATAGACAAGTTCAGGTATCAGATTGTAAAACCCCAATAAGTTTCAACGAATTTCCTGTTGACAAGTTATAGGTTAGTTTGCTTTGCTTCAGACAGCCTAGAATAGTGCTAGATCCTGTTTTTTGATCTTGAGGTTAGGTTAGCACTACCATAGGCGCCTCAAGATCTGAGAGCAGGATTTTTTGATTCTGTGTTTCCAGTCGTTGGACTTAAATCATGTTGCGACTGGCCACGTCTCGAAAGGGCATAAACTAAGAACATGAGCTGGTGAGTTTCGTACACGCAACCAAGGTTGTACGGTGGCGACGGAAATGACCAGTGGGAAGGGATTTTGCCCCACGCACCGTGGGCCCCTAAGCAAGTGACACTCCACTCGGAGGTGAGAGAAACCTTGCGAAAGGCGGTTAGCTGAGAACCACACCGAGACAAAACGGATCTAGGTGGCCTCATTAAACCAAAGTGTTTAGGACACTGGTTTTCTCGTGGCTCTGGAAATGTATCATGTAAAATGATGGTATGAGTTTACAACATCCATTTAGAAGGATAATTCGACCTTTTACCAGCGATGGTTATATCAACTCCGAGGATACCGAATACATTCTCCACCCAAGTTATGCAAAATCAGCAGTTAGGAATATTCATTCCTATCTTCTTCTCCTCAAGGATGTGAACGAATTGTTTGAGTTTGTGGAGCCTTCCTATAAGAATAAGAGGACTTTTTCTTACAGAATACATGAATTGTTTATTCGTACCTGCGTTGAAGTGGAGGCCAACTTTACGGCAATTTTGGCTGAAAATATATACTCTAATGATCCAACAAAGTGGACTAGGAACGACTACTTTCTTATTGATCAAACCCATAAGCTTTCTGATTACTGGTTGAAATTGCCACGCTGGGAAGGAACGGGGTCAAACTTTCGGCCTTTCAGGAGATGGAAACAAGATCCACCTAAGTTATTTTGGTACGACTATTACAACAAAGTGAAGCATGATATTCATAGTAATTTTATCCATGCCAATTTGTGGAACTTGATGGAAGCGGTAAGTGGCTTGACTGCTGTAATTAGCTCGCAGTTTTATGATCAAGATTTCGTGCCCAAAGGGGCTTACACTATTGCAGATTTAGGGGACGGCTTCAGCACAACAATAGGTGGCATGTTTCTAATTAAATACCCAGAGTGGGACGTGGATGATTGTTATTCTTTTCGATGGAGAGAACTCAAAGACAAAAAACAGATTTTTGCCAAACACGACTATAACGCCCTTAAGGCTAGTAAGTAGCTTTTGGCACTGCCTCTTTTGGGTACTCAATCACGATTTTTCCTTTACTCTTCACCACCTTTATCTCTGGGTGGTGCTCGCATTCAGAAATGGTAGCCATTAGTTTCTTCATCATGTAGGCGGCTGGTATTTTGGAACGGTCAATAAATGGATTGTAGGTGTTGTTCACCTCGCTTGACTGTTTGGCCGAGAACTTGACGTAATCCTTTTGCATGATGGCGACAGTATGACCTTGATGCTCGGCGGCCCTCATCAGATCCGCACCGTTGTCGAGTAAACTGGTATCAACCCGTTTTCTGATGGAGTAGAGTTTGACCTTTTGTCCAGCAAGTACGGAGATGCGTTGCATGTAAACTTGAAGCGTTTTTTGACTGACTTTGAACCATCTCCCCTCCTCTATCCTTTCTCTAATCGGTTCGAGGTAATCGAGTGGGAGTCCTAGAGTGCGCCACTTCCTCCCTTTTCTCGACACCGCCACGCTTGGTGGATCACCATCAAGATTGACGTTCTCAGGTTTGATTTGAATTGCCTCGTTTGGCCTCAAACCCATTCGACAGTAGAACAGCAAAAAGGCTCGGTGTTCATTCTTGGCTTTTCGGTGAAGGACGTGGTCGTGTTTACCAGGTTCTGTCACTTCGTGGATGTATTGGATTATCTTCTCTGGAGAAAGTAATTGCTCTGGTGGTTTGGGGTTTTTATCCCTCTTTGGCCTTCGTACGTCCCTAGCCCAATCATTGGTGGTAACTTCTGCTTCGTAGTGGAGCCACTTGAGGAACATTTGCAATCTGCCTGTGTCACTGGATGCCGAACTGTAGGCTAATCGCCGTTGCATGTCTTTTACGTAGGCTCGACACTCTTTTACTGTTAACTCTCGGCCATCAAGCCAACGATAAAACCGTCTGAGGAAATTCCTCAGGTTTTTCACTGTTAATTCGGGATGATCGCCATAGTCACTCAAGCAATCGTCCATTAATTTTTGGAGTCTTTCTCCACGCAGATCCAACACGATACACCTCTAGTATTTTGGGTGTATCCGAGTGGACTCACACATAGTGACGACCGAAGAGGATACTCGTTATAAAGAGTTTGGTGGTCGTTTCAGGACTCGAACCTGAGACCTCGCCGATGTGAACGGCGCGCTCTAACCAACTGAGCTAAACGACCATGTTTTTAAAGCTAGCCTAACTCTGCAATGTAGTTCGCCCCCTCCAAATTGGAGCCTACGAACTTACGAATGTGAATCGTGCGCTCTAACCAACTGAGCTATGAGTCCATATTCAATTGAGATTATAACATCAAGGAGCTACTCTCCCTTTCCATGGAAATAATCATCAGCTATCGCTAACCACACAACATAGTGTCTAGCAAAAGGGGACTCCTCGCCCAATACCAACCTCACAAAGGATGGCTCAAGAGCTAAAGCGTCGGCTACGTTCCCGGGAATCTCTGGATGAAATTGCTTTATTTTTTCAATAACTCCACCCGTAAATATCTCTCCTTCAAAAACCGCGTGAAGCGCTAAAATTCCAACAGCATGAATCCCTTCAATAACTTCAACAACATCTATAACCTCAGCTATCGCACTTGATTCTAGTTCTCCCAGTAGTTGCAATGTTTTTGATTGTACCCTGGCGGCAACATCCATGTTATAAGCAGGATCGGTCGGATCTTCTTTGAATGCCGCTATCACTCTCTGCCTTAATTTGTCGATTTGCTCAGTCATACAAACTCATTGTGTTAATAATTAGGCGATTCTATCTGTTTTAGCTTAACTCATCAATTATTTCAGCTCATAGTGTTGATACAGATCTCCATCTTTAAACCCCAGTTTTCGATAGTATTCGCGTGTTCCAACGGCTGAAATAACTGCCAAATTTTTATAGCTTTCATTTTTGGAAATCTCAATAGCCCTCTTGATAAGTTTCTTTCCCAAACCCAAATGTTGCGGTTTACCCTTAGACTTATCTCCAACTCTCACCGCTGGGCCGTAGACATGAATCTCACGGATAATGGCAGATTCTTCTATTTCAGATAGTGTCATCCTGGAGGAAGTTCTCGACCGAACTGTCCCGCCGAAACTCTGCGAAGGAGGATACGATCTACCAGTGGAAGATTCTATCGCTACTCCACTAGGAAGCGGATACGCTCCAGAATGACCTTTTATTGTAGGTAGACTAAGGCGAAGAAAAGCCAGTATTTGATTGTCAGGAGTAACAAACTGGAGAAATTTTTCACTGGAAGCTGAAGTTTGATATGAGATTATTTCCAGTTTCAACTTATCAACCTCAAACTTATCTGACTTAATTTCCCGTGCTCTAATATCCACAGACTTAACTCCCTGTTTAACCAATTCATCCTCAGCAATTTGACGAAAATTTGTAGCCTTATTACCAGTCACAATATCTGTGCCTGGGATATCTCGAATCACTCGGGTTAATCGACAATAAGCTGGAGTCAGCTTGATACATTCGGTTAACACCCGCAACAAATCATCATAGGTATAAGGTTTCCAGCGACCATCATTGTAATATTGCATCAATTCGGCAGATGAGATCAATGAACATGGATAGATTTTGAGCTCGTCGGGCATAAAATCAGGGTCAGTAAAGAGTTTTTGATAGTCTTTGATATCGTGATCTGGGTTAGAACCATAGAGGTTGGGCATCCAGTGGGCGTGGATCTTAAATCCAGCCTGACGGAGCAGCCGGAAGGCATGACGAGTGGCAGCAACGGTGTGGCCTCTGTGGTTGAGGTGAAGGACTCTATCTGAAAGACTCTGAATGCCGATTTGAGTTTTGGTAGCACCCAAGTGGCGGAGCTTGATAACTTCCTCTGTGGAGATATTGTCGGGTCTGGTTTCGAGGACTAAACCGACGCAACGACAGGTGTTGGTTTCATTGATTTTTTGAGCTGCCTGTAAATCATCCCAGGTGGCATGTTCCCAATGATTGAGGGTTTTAGGTTGAGATGTACTTTGTTTATGGTGATGTTTAATCAGCTCTTCTGAGATGAGCTGGTTGTATGTTTTTGTAAGACGAGCACCATTAATTGAAGTTTTTGGGTGTTGAAAATCATTTCCAAGAATAACTTGATCACGATGATCGGCACTGGCCCCGAAATCGTTTAAGGCCTGGAAGGACCGAGTGATGTACCAGAGTTGATAAGGCTCGGGGTAATAAGACCAGGTACCGCCGAGGATGATAAGCTCGATCTTGCTGGTGTCATGGCCGTTATCACTTAGGGCTTGAAGGCGGTTGTAGGTTTGAAGATAAGGGTCAAAGGCATTTTTGGCCGCGCGCTGAGCACCCGGTTCATCTGCCAGGTAGCTTTTGGGCATGCGGATGTCCGAGGGGCAGAAGATACATTTGCCAGGACACGGAAAGGGTTTGGTAAGAGTGGTGACGACAGCTACACCGCTGAGGCTTCGGGTGGGCTTTTTTTGGAGCAGGTGAGAAAATTTGGCGATAGATAATGGGAGTTTTAGTTTGGGCTGATAGTATTGATAGGCTTTAATGAGCTCGTTTTTGGTAAAAAACCCGACACCAGATTTGGGATAACGCTTGAGCAATGGGGTAATTGATTTATTTAGGACATCAGAAGTAGATAACTTAGTAAGCAAAGGTACTAGTTGGGCCTGATGAAGTTTTGGGTTAAAATCGTATTTTGATGCCATGGTGAGAGGATTTTACCAACAATAGGCGATAATGAGTAGGAAGCATTATATGAAATAGAAATTAATAAATAGGAAATGATGAATAAAACCACTGTAAATAAGTTGAACCAGATGAATAAGCGGTTCTATGAGCAAGTTGGAGAAGAGTTTAGTCAGAGTAGACAATCACCTTGGCAGGGATGGCGGAGATTGCTTCCGATGCTAGAGAAAATAAAGACAAATAATGTACGAGTGTTAGATATAGGGTGCGGCAACGGTAGGTTTGGACGGTTTCTGATGGATACAAATGACTTACAGAGCAGATGGCAATACACGGGGCTTGATAACAGTCAGGGGTTATTGGCTGAGGCGAGACGAGAATTGAGTGGAATGAAAAATGTTGGCTTGATAAATATGGATGTGATTGAAGGAGATTTGCTGGAAATCGCAGCTGGTCAAAAATTTGATGTGGTAGTAATGTTTGGTGTGTTGCATCATGTACCGGGATTTGAAAGCAGAAAAGTATTGATGAAAACCCTGAGTGAACTGTTAAACCCAGGGGGGGTGTTGGTGGTGTCGGCTTGGCAATTTGATAAAAGTGATAGGTTAAAGGTGGCGGGTGAAAGGTTTGGTACTGAGGTAAAAAGACACTTTGAAATTGATGGTTTGGAAGATGGGGATTATTTTTTGGGATGGGCAAATAAGCCGGGAGTGTATAGATATTGTCATTTGACTACCAAAGCAGAACTGGAGAGGCTAACTGAGGAGTTAGGAGCAAGCAAAATCCAGGAATTTGAAGCTGACGGGAAAGGTGGTAACCTTAATTTATATTCGATTTACCAGAAATGATTTTCCCCTTTACGAGGTGGGTTGAAATGACGATAATAGGGAGGTTATTGAGAGTGAGGTATTATGGAAAATTTGATTAAGGCAGCTGGTGGTTTTTTCATGGACATTATCGAGACGGTAGTGATTGCGTTGTCGATCTTTTTGATAGTGTATTTGTTTTTGATGCAGCCTCACCAGGTGAATGGCCAGAGCATGGTGCCCAACTTTCAGGACAAAGAGTATTTATTGACAGATAAAGTGACATATAAGACCAGGCTACCTAAACGAGGCGAGGTGATTGTGTTCCATGCGCCACCAGAAGCGGGATGTCCTGAGGGTGCTGGTTGTGATTTTATTAAACGGGTGATTGGTGTGCCGGGAGACACGCTAGAGGTGAAGGACGGAGGAATTTATGTGAATGGCGCTAGGCTCGAGGAGGATTATTTGCCCGCGGATTTTGTAACTCTACCGGGAGCATATACCAGGAATAGAATTGTGCACCTAGATGATAATGAATTTTTTGTGTGTGGAGATAATCGGAACCATTCCAGCGATTCGAGGGCGTGGGGACCGGTAAAACTAAGCGCAATTGTAGGTAAAGTATTTTTCCGGTATTGGCCTCCGAATGCAGTGGGAATGATCGCGCATGCGGTATATCCAAATTAGGAATAAGGTTTGAGGTATTAGGTTTAAGGGAAAAAGAACGAAGAGGAGGTAGCTAAAGCTTAAGAGAGGGAGTTGATGGCTTGGTAGATGCGTTCTAAGATGGGCTTGGTATTGTCGGGCGTACCTTTGAGGGCAATTTGGAGCTTGGTCTCTCGGCGGGTGACTTTGAGCTTGACCACAGAGGTGTCTCCGAGTTTGGACTGCAATTGATGTTGGATTTGATCAATCTCGTCGCTGATATAAACTTTGACCCGTTGGTCGTCGGTTGTTTCTGGTTTTTGACCGTTAGCGTGTTTCATGCGGCGAGCTAGTTCTTCGGCCCGACGAACGGAACCGGCCTCTTTGAGGATAATCTTGTATGCCTCGACCATAGTACGAGTGTCTTCGATGGCAGAGAGGGCACGGGCATGGCCTTCGGAGATAAGACCAGACAACAATCCGTCTTTGAGAGCATCAGGGAGCTTTAAGAGCCTCATGGTGTTACTAACATAAGCAGTAGATTTACTGACTCTGGTGGCGATTTCGGAGGTGTTGAGACCAAATTCGACCATAAGACGTTCAAAGGCTTTGGACCGGTCCATGGGATTGAGGTCGCTTCTTTGAACGTTTTCGACAATAGCCATCTCAAGCATACCTTTGGGTGTGGTCTTTTTGACGATGACAGGGACAGTGGGAAGTCCGGCGACCTTGGCTGCCCGCCAGCGACGTTCACCAGCAATTATTTGATATCCAGCTGGGGTTTGGGCGGCCACTAGAGGCTCTAAAATACCGTGTTGGCGGATAGAGTCGACTAAGTCATTTAAAGAATCTGGAGTAATGGCTCCACGGGGTTGAAGAGGATTGGGCTGCAGGCTATCGGTGGGAAGTTCAACGATCTGTTTGGGGTCGGCGTCAGACATGGTGTTAGCTCGAATGTTAAAAGTAAAATCTCAAAGGTGCGAGCAGAATAATGGCAGTTTAAACTACAGAAACAAATTGTTTGCTGTGCTTGATCTTGAATTCAACTATACCGGCTTTAAGGGCAAAAATGGTGAAATCGCGGCCAAGGCCAACGCCAGTTCCGGGGTGAAATTTGGTACCTTTTTGGCGAATGATAATGGCACCAGAGCCAATTTTTTGACCACCAAATACTTTGACACCAAGTCTTTTACCGGGCCTAGTTGTACCTTGTTCTGTTTTACCGCCTGATTTAACGTGAGACATAGCTTCCTGCGGAAAAATTTCTAATTTCTAAATCCTAATTTCTAAAAAATTCAAAATCCTAATGATCAAATGTCTAAAATGTGTTTTCAAAAATGTAGATAGCGCGCTGGACACGGGCACCTGGTTGGCTATAAAGCAGAGGTCCTGAATTGAGAGTATACCCTGCGTTTTCACAGGTGTCAACCAGAGCCTGGAGCATTTTCACACTATTTGGGGAACGATGTTTTGGCAGAGCAATAACCAACCTACCGCGAGGTGGTAATAAAGTCCTGAGGGTCGGCAAAACCTGCTGGTATAAAGACCTGAGAGTAGAAATTGTATGGTTGAGATCATCAAAGGACTGATGAGAAGCGGGTCCCAAATCTACTTCGGTGATAATAGCGGAAATGGGAGTGGATAGATTTTTTGGTGTAATGGTCTTGGCGTCAGCTGCAAATAGTTGAAAGTGTTTTGAAAGAGTAAAGGTATTGGTCAACCATTCTAGGTTTTGGCGAGAATTTTCCACAGCAACTGGATCAATATCCGAGCCGATGACATTTACTCCCAGGGCTAGAGCTTCGGCAATAATTGTACCGCTGCCACAAAAAGGGTCATAAATGGTGGTATCTTGAGCTATGGCCTGAGAGAGACCGAGGTTGACCATAATTCGGGCAACTTTAGGAGGGAGCATGCCGGATTGGGGGTCAACGGCGGGACGATGACGATCGCGGGCAACCCAGGATTTATAGTCAGTGACAGCTAGCGTTTGATAAATACTCAGCTGATGAGAAGGACTGGGGACAATGATAAATTCGGTGATGGACTGAGACTGGATTTGAATTGGGGCAAGAAAACCATGATCAGCGGCCACAAAGCGACTCGAATGTCCTTGGGCTTTAAGCTCGGCCTTGACTGAAGACATGAGAGTTAAAACGGCCATATCTTCGTCCGGAGAAGAGATGGAGAAAGTCGGCTTGGTGGCAGATTTAATTAGAATAGTAGCTACAGACTGAGCCAGAAACTCAGGATCAACAGTACGGATTTCCTTTGCAATTCTGACCACACCTCCAAGGGACATCACCAAAGATTTTGCATCGATAGGAGCTTTGGTGGTGATCAAATGGAGGGAGGGACTAAGGGTACTTTGTTGAAACTTAGTTTTGATCCGGGTTAGATAAGTGGCTAGTTCAAGACGAGCGAGTTTGGGACTGTGACCGAATTGAATTAAATAGTGGGACATAGTTTATGACAATTATAGAACAGGAAAGGGTTGGTGAGTGATATACAAAAAGGGGACAAACCGGAATCGGGGAACTATTTCTTTTTGGGAGCTGACTTTGGCTTTGTAGCTGACTTTTTGGGAACAGGTTTGGTTTTGGTGGTGGTAGCTTTGACAGCAGGGGCTTTTTTGATCTGTGGAGCTGACTTGCCAGTAAGACTGATGATGGAGAGCTCAGTGAGATCTTGGCGGTGACCGATAACGCGACGGTAACGAGACTTACTTTTGTAGGTGGCGACGCGGATTTTTTCACCACGGGGCATGGAGACGACTTTGGCAGTAACAGATTTGCCAGTGAGGTAAGGAGTACCGATCTCTATCTGATCACCATCGGCATATAAAAGAACTTCGGGGATATTGATAGTTTCACCTGCTGGCTGTTTAAGCCGATCTACCAAAAGGGTTTCACCGGCGGAGACACGATATTGTTTTCCTTGGATTTTGATGATTGCGTAGGCCATATGTATGTAGCGGTTAATGATATGGGGTATTTTACCTTTGAGTTTAAGTTATTTCAATGCCTGGATGGGAATGGTTGCTACAGGCTAGCTTGTTGATGATGCCCAGGGCAACCAGGCTGGTAACCAAAGAGCTGCCACCAGCCGAGAGCAGAGGTAGAGTAACACCAGTCACCGGCAGGATCCCCAGGTTCATACCGATATTGATGATGGTTTGGACAGCAAACATGGTGGAGAGGCCAATGGAGACATAGTAGCCAAACTTAGTGGAAGATTGCTCGGAGAGTTGATAGAGGCGGAGGATGAGCCAGGTGTAGGCAAAGATAAGGAGGAGACTACCAACTAGACCGATTTCTTCGGCTAATGACGCAAAGACAAAGTCAGTTTGGTGCTCTGGGAGGAAACGAAGCTTGGACTGAGTGCCGTGACCCAATCCCCTACCCAGGAGCTGGCCGGAACCGACGGCAATAATGGCTTGAATGGAGTTATAGCCCTTGCCTAATGGGTCTGAGAAAGGATCGAGGAAGGTAAGGATGCGGTGCTTTTGGTAGTCTTTAAGTAATTTCCAAATGAGGGGAGAACTGGCTGTACCGAGGAAGGCGAAAGACAGCTGGTAGATAAACCGAATGCCGGCAGCGAAAGCCATGGAAAAGAGAATGACCATGATGATCAGGCCACTGCTAAGGTCTGGCTGGATAAAAACGAGGACGATGGGTAAGGAGTAGACGAGGCCGATCTTGAGCATAGATTTAACCGAGGCGAGATCGGTGTGGGTGAGAGTGGCAGCAAAAGAAAAAGTGAGGAGGATCTTGGCAATCTCAGATGGCTGGAAGTTGAGCCAGCTACCCAGTGTGAGCCAACGAACCGAGCCGTGAGTGGCCCTACCAACGAGCAGGGTAATCAGGAGCAGACCGATAACAGTTAGATAAAGGTGAGTTTTAAACGGAGCCAGGAGGTTGAGATCGATCTTGGTGATTATCAGGAAGAGGAGCAGGCCAAAAGAAAGATGGGCCAGCTGCTGATAAAAGCTTTGGGTAGAAAAGCTTTGGTGGAGGAGGAGGCCAGTTAGAATGATAAATGCGGTGGCAATAGCCAGTTGGAGATCGAGAGAGAATTTCATAACAAAACCATATAACTGCTTTAACAATTATAAAAGTTATAATTGTTATATCACAGAGAAGAACTGATCTAGTTATGAGAGTGGAGTTACCATGAGCTTCTTACCTTTGGTAAGAGTTTTGGTGAGGGTTTTTTGTTTGATGTAGTCGGTAAATCCCCTGGGCCAATCAGGAAGAATGGTAGCTATGTGTTGATCAACGCTGATGCCTAATTCTTTACGCATGCCCTGGATTTGGCGGACAAGTTCCCTGGCATCACCTTCGGCTTGAAGGTCTGGGGTGATGTTAGTGTCAATAACTACCTTAAGGGTTGAGGCGGCATCCTCAGATCGATCGAGGTGGTTAAAGGTGATGTCTTTGACATTGACTTCGTCCTTTAACAACTCCATGAGTTCGGGATTAAAGTCGATAGGAGTATCAGTGTAGAGGGTAACCTGAGCCGAAGCTAAGGGTTGTCTTAATTTGATACCGGCTTGTTGGCGCTGCTGATGAACGTTTTGAACTACAAGCCTAATAGTTTTCATCTGCTCTTGGAGTAGAGAGTCAATCAGGTGAAGATTTGCCTGAGGCCAAGACTGAAGGTGGATGGACTCCCCTACCCCATCTAGATTTTGGAAGATGGTCTCGGTGATAAAGGGGGTAAGCGGGGCGAGCAAGATGGCCAGCTGATGCAGGGCCCAGCCGAAGATACCAGCAGAGGCAGGGTCTTCTTTGAAACGGTCACGGCTTCGTCTGAGATACCAAGTGGACAGGTCGGTGACGTGGTCTTGAAGAAGGCGGCAGGCAGTGATGGTGTCGTAACCGTCAAGAGTTTTAGTGACATCCAGAGTGAGTTGGTGAGTTCGGCTGACCAGCCAACGGTCGAGAACATGCTTGGGTTGGGGCGTAGTAACTGGAGTTACAGGACAGTAGAGCTTGTAGAAGGTGAAGGTATTCCAGAGGATATTGACCAATTTTTGACTAGTTTCACCAACGCCTGATTCAGAAAAATTGATATTACCTGCTTTCATGACTGGAGAGCTTAGGAGGTAAAAGCGAAGAGCGTCGACCCCATACTTATCCATGACCATTTCCGGGTCTGGATAGTTGTTGAGGCGCTTGCTCATTTTCTTGCCATCTTCTGCCAAGACTATGCCGGTAACAACACAGTTTTTGAACGAAGAAGTTGGCTCTTTGACAGGGATAGCTGGTTTGGTGCCCATGGTGAGGGCAGTGGCGAGGACATGGAGAGTGTAGAACCAACCTCGAGTTTGATCCTGACCTTCGGAGATAAACTGAGCCGGAAAATTTTGCTCAAAGAGGTCTTTGTTGGCAAAAGGATAATGAAAGGAAGCATAGGGCATGGCACCCGATTCGAACCAACAATCAAGAACCTGGGAAATACGGTGATATTCTTTGCCATCCTGGTTAATGACCAATTGATCCACATACTGTTTGTGGAGATCGGTGACTTTTTGGCCAGAAAGTTGTTCCAATTCTTTGATACTACCGATACAGATGGTGTCGCCATCATCGCTTTGCCAAATTGGCAAGGGAGTGCCCCAATAGCGGTCACGGGAAATGGCCCAATCACGGGCATTCTCGAGCCACATACCAAAGCGGCCATTTTTGATGTGGCGGGGTAGCCAATTGATCTTTTGATTATTATCGAGGAGTTGCTGCTTGAATTTGGTAACTTTGACAAACCAGCTGTCAGCGGCGTAGTTGAGGAGTGGAGTATCGCAGCGCCAACAGTGAGGGTAACTATGAGTAATTTTTTGTTTGCTAAATAAAACGTCGTGACTGGCCAGGTATTTGATGAGAAGAATGTCAGTTCTTGAGGGGTCGTCTTTGGGTTTAACTAGGAGACCGGCAAAATCAGTAACAGCAGCGGTAAACTTACCATCCATGCCGACGTGTTGGACCAAGGGCAATTGGTACTTTTGACCAACTGCAAAGTCGTCCTCGCCAAAGGCCGGAGCAATATGGACGATACCGGTGCCTTCATTGGTGGTAACAAAGTCGGCGAGAACAGTGTGAAAAGCCTGGGGAGTTTTTTGGAAATAAGGAAAGACAGGTTGGTAGCTGATGTTGTCTAAGTCTTTGGCGGCAAATTCCTTGATGATGTGGTGATCAGAGTCACCGACTATATCTGCTAACCGTTTTTTAGCGGCGATATAGAGCTTGCCTGGCTCACTACCCTTGAAGAGCACATATTGGGTCTTAGGGTTGAGCGCAAGAAGCAAATTGCCGGGCAAAGTCCAGGGGGTGGTGGTCCAGGCGAGGAAAAAGACACGGTCTTTGGTATTGGTAACTTTGCCGGGGTCGGTAAGCTCGAACTCAACAGTAACCGAGATGTCTTTGACGTCTTTGTAGCCTTGGGTAACCTCAAAGTTGGACAGAGGGGTGGAGCAGCGGGGGCAGATGTGCATGGGCTTGTGGCCTTGGTAGATTAATTTCTGGTCCCAGAGCTGTTTGAATACCCACCACAAGCTTTCCATATACCAAGGCTCCATGGTCTTGTAGTCATGTTCCATATCCACCCAGCGGCCGAGGCGACGGATGGTCTTTTTCCACTCGGTAGCATATTTGAGGACAATGGATTGGCAAGCGTCGTTAAATTTATCTACTCCTAGATCATCGATGTCTTTTTTGGTCTCAAGACCAAGGTTTTTTTCGACGATGTTTTCTACTGGCAGACCATGACAGTCCCAACCCCACTGGCGACTAACACGGTAGCCTTTCATGGTCCAGTAGCGAGGGAAGACATCTTTGGTGGTGGAGGCGACCAGGTGGCCATAGTGAGGCAGGCCGGTGGCAAAGGGTGGGCCATCGTAGAAGACGTAGGACTTGGATTCGGGACGAGACTCGATGGATTTTTTGAAGGCGTCGGTTTGGTCCCAAAAATCAAGGACCTTGTGCTCGTTGGCAGGGATGTCGAGGCGTTTCTGATAATCAGTGATCTTTAATGATTTCATGGTTCAATTGCTCCATTGTTCAATTGTTGATGAAAGTATAACAAAAAAGACACCGTTCCCATAAAGGGTCCCCGCTAAGCGGGGGCGGTGCCACCTTTGTTTTAGTAACTAGTAATTAGTAATCTGTAATCAGTAAATTTATTTTACTAATTACCAGTTATTAACTACTGACTACTAATCTTAATCCTGCTATCACGGGCTTACCCGGCGGAGTCTAATAACTAATTATCAAATTTACAAATTATCGAATTGCAAATTTTGAAAATTAGGGTTCTTTCCGCAGCGCGTCCCGCATAGTGGGACTTTGTCTGGTGATAGCCAAACATAAACGCTGTTTAATAGCGTGTAGTATAGCAAGCTAATAATTGACTTGCCAGTTATCGGAGATCCTGAGCGTTGCCACAAATGATGGCAAACATGAATATTTCACGGGCAGTCCAATTTGAATAGAACTCGCTGTTTTTCCCCTCTATAAAATATGTTTGTTTTTCTAAGGTATCTTGACAGTCATATAGCATCTTCATTCTTTCAATTAAAATTTCGGGAATTTTTAACAAATCAGCTTGATCATATAAATTGTCCACTTTTACTGACCACTCGTTGTATAGGTCCCATCCGTCAGAACCAAATTTTACGACTATTGGGCGTTTATGAAAATGATCCGTTAGTATTTGAAGCTGCGAGCGTTGGTCATCCGTAAGTGATGCTTCTAATCCAGAAAAATACATTTCTGTTTGGTGATCTAATTGATCTAAGTTTTCTGATAATGACATGACTGTCTCCTTTTTAAGACATCACTAATTCAGACAGGTAGATAAAAACTGGAATAATGGTTTGTTTCCGAGGTATTAATGGCCTTGGCGGAGGAAGGCGGGGATATCGAATTCGTCTTGGAATTCGTCGCTGACGCCATCTGGAGTGTCGGGTTTGTCGGGTTGGTCGTCATCGTCACTGGTAGCACTGGAGTCATCGGTGACAGCAGTTGGAGCTGGGTTGGCAACAGATGTAGGGGTAGGTGCTGGGTTACTGAACATGTCTTGCATAGAGGTGAGCTTAGGTTTGTGAGTGGAGGTAAACTCATTCATCTGGAGGCGGTCGTCAAAGCCGGTGGCAATAACACTGATCTTGATCTGATCGACCATGTCTTCGGAGATGGTGGCGCCAAAGATAATGTTGGCGTCGGCATCGGCGGAGTGGCTGATGACAGAGGCGGCTTCATTAACTTCGCTCATGGTCATGTCGGAACCACCGGTGATGTTGAAGAGAATACCACGGGCACCTTCGATAGAGACTTCCAAGAGAGGTGAGGCGATAGCGGTGCGGGCGGCTGTAGTAGCCCGGTTCTCCCCTACCCCAACGCCAATGCCCATGAGGGCAGAGCCGGAGTCGGTCATGATGCTTTTAACGTCGGCAAAGTCGACGTTGATAAGACCAGGAACAGTGATGAGGTCAGAGATGCCTTGGACGCCTTGGCCCAGGACTGAGTCAGCGACACGGAAGGCCTCGAGAAGAGGCATTTTTTTGTCAACTACATCCATGAGACGCTGGTTGGGGATGACAATGAGCGTGTCAACCTTGTCGCGAAGTTCTTCGATGCCTTCTTCGGCGACCACCATGCGGCGAGTGCCTTCGAAGGCAAAGGGTTTGGTAACAACAGCCACAGTAAGAGCGCCAGACTCCTTGGCTAGCTGAGCGACAATCGGGGATGCACCAGTACCGGTGCCACCACCCATACCGGCGGTGATGAAGACCATGTCAGTATCGAGAAGCAGGTTCTTGATCTTTTCTTTGCTTTCTTCGGCGGCGTGTTGGCCAATCTCTGGGTCAGAACCGGAACCTAAACCTTTGGTGAGGTTATCTCCGATTTGGAGCTTGGTCTCGGATTGGTTGGTGAGGAGTGCCTGAGCATCGGTGTTAACGGCCACAAATTCAACGCCTTTGATCTGACCGGAACTGATCATGGAGTTGATGGCGTTGCCACCACCACCACCAATACCTAAGACTTTGATTTTGGCAAATGTGTTGAGATCGGGTTTGAGTAAAGCCATGAGAATTCTAAGTGATTCGAATTGTAGCGGTCATTTTATCTTAAATTAACGAATTATTCGAATACAAAAATACCAAAGAAGATACGATAATGACCAACCCTTTTATATATCAGACTACGTCAAAATGCAATAAGGGATAGATAGAGATTTGAGCTAGAGTTAGAGAAGATAAATAAATGAACTTGAGGTAGTCGGAGGCTGGAGAAATACTAGGGGAGGAAGGACTTGGCGAAGGCAGTCATTTTTTGGAGTAGGCCCTTGCCGGAAAAGCGACTGGAACCCACGGCGGAACCAAAGTTACCGGCACCGCCTTTGGCACCATTACTAACGGCAAACTGAATCAGGCCAACAGAGGCAGCGTAGGCGGGAGCTTCGATTTCGTCAATAAGACCGGAGAGGCCCTGAGGCACGCCCAGACGTGTGGGGAGAGAAAGGGTGCGTTTGCAGGCATCGATAATGCCGACTGTCTCGGCGCCACCACCAGTGAGGACGACACCAGCAGGAGTAGCTCCTCCGTAGCCAGATTTCTTGAGCTCGCGGCCAACCATTTGGAAAATTTCGTTTAAACGGGGACGGATAATGCCTTCGGTGAGAGTTTTACGGGAAGCGGCACGGATATCTTCTTTGAGACCAAGCTTGGTCAGATCGAGCTCGTCTTCTTTGCGTTTTCTGGCAATACGCTTTTCCCTATCTTCGGCGTTGTCGGTGGGGACGACTTTGATTGGGGTTTGGCCTAAGGATTTTTTGATGGTTTCGGCAGAGGCAAGGCTGACCCGCATACCGATGGCCAGATCGTTGGTGATGTTACGGGCCCCGATTGGCAGAACGGCCGAGTGGGCCAATGAGCCTTCGGCAAAGACACAAATACTGGTGGAGCCGGCGCCGATGTCTACCAGGACAACACCGAGCTCACGTTCGGTATCGGAGATAGTGGATTGGGCTGATGCCAGGCCAGCAAAGACTTGGGACTCGATGTCGATGCCAATTTCTGAGATGCATTTGGTGAGATTGCGACTAGCAGTGGAGGAAGCGGTAACGATATGAGCTTCGGCTTCGAGCCTAACGCCAGTCATGCCGATGGGGTCTTTAATGCCGGCTTGAGAGTCAACCATAAACTCGCGAGGAATAACATGGATGATCTCGCGGGAAGCAGGCATAGACACTGCCCGGGCCGCCTCGATGACCCGAGTGACATCTTCGGGAATAATCTCGCCTTCGGGCTCGGAGACGGCGACCACACCCTTGCTGTTTTGAGATTCAATGTGACTGCCACCAATAGTGACAAAGACTTTGGAGAGGGAGAGGCCGGCCATGCGTTCGGCGGCTTCAACGCTCTCGGTAATCGAATTGATAGCATCCTCGATATCAACAATTTGGCTTTTACGAAGACCTGCTGATTCGTGAGAAGAGACACCAATGACATTGACCCTGTCTGTTTCGGGAGAGACGGAAGCGATGATTGTGCAAATCTTGCTAGTGCCGATATCAATGCCAGCGACGATTTGTCCTTTGGCCATAAGCCTCCTTTCTAGGAGGAATAATCAATAACCAAGCTCCAATAACCAAATAATTATCAACTGCTATTTGGATCTTGTCTGATGCTGTATCGAGACAGTTGGTATAGTTGGTTTGGGTGTATATGAGCAGGTTAATTGTAAAACATTAGAGGACTAGTTACTACTAGTCTTCACTCAATCAGTTTTTTAGGTTTACCGAGAGTGTGTATTAATCTTTAACATTTTCTCTGGTATTTTTCAATTGGCGTCTGGTGCAGGGAGAGGCGCGGAGGTGGTTGGCATGGTTATTGGATGAGAGCTGACGACGAAGCTGGTGACTGGGGAGCGGGACGAGCGATGATGGGATTGGTGGGCCGAAGATCGATAGAGATAACCTGATCATCGGGAGGGAGCTTGCCGAGGATGAGACTTAACGCCTTGACCTGAGTCTCTAGGTCCTGAAAGAGTGATAAATAAACCACTGGACT
>Ga0210057_1000872_pt1 | contig 48367 bp, 56 predicted proteins | sample CryGeyCG2114_010_2_FD_183968 | JGI IMG/M metagenome (GOLD analysis project Ga0210057, IMG submission 183968) | Groundwater microbial communities from aquifer - Crystal Geyser CG10_big_fil_rev_8/21/14_0.10 (SPAdes) (version 2) | ecosystem: Environmental > Aquatic > Deep subsurface > Groundwater ...
GAGCCAGCTGAACCAGATATAACAAAGCTTCCTGAACTAGCTCCATCAATATAAAATGTAGCACTACCACTTCTATCAGCAACAACACCGACATGATGCCAAGTATCATCTATCAATCCAGTGCCAGTAGAATAACCATCAACACCTACTCCATCACGTATATAAAAGTATAATTTTCCTGTATTATTAAAGACTAAGAAATTATAACCATTTCCACCTACCTTAACCTTTGATGCTATAGTTTGATAACCTCCTTTAGCTTCATTAAGATGTATCCAAGCAAATATAGAAAAATCGCTTGTCCCCATATCCAAACTATCATCATCACTTATATTTACAAAACCACTTTTACCATCAAACTTATAAGCATTACCAACTCTTCCTGAAATATTTTGTAATTTTCCTGAAGTAGGTATATCATCAGGAACCCATTTAGCTCCGCCTTTCACAGAACCATTATTCTTTCCAGTTTCATCATAAGTCCAGCTTCTATTATTATATTCAAATCTCCATTGTCCTACTACATATTTTCTGTCTAAAAATGCATGAGCACCAATATTTGGCTTGGATTGTTTTACTAATCTATTAAGATTTAAATTGTAAGTAGAAGAATTTTGCTGATAAGAGTCATTTGCAGTATCCGCACTTATCTTCCATTGTAATTTATGTAAACCAGATTGGAAACTAACATTAAATGTTTGGTTTACTCCATACTCAGAAGCATCAAATTTATAGTCTGTAGAATTCCTTTGCCAGGCATCATTACCTTTTTTTAAGAATAAGCTTCTGTTAGCGATGTTTAAGGTTTCATTATAAATAGCAGAAATCTCTCCAGAGCTTAAACTTCTATTGAAAATTAGAACTTCGTCTATTGTGCCGTTGAAAGTACCAATCCCCTCAGTTATCATCCCAATATTAACATTTGAAGTCCCTGATTTTAGATTTCCATTTGCTATATCATTTGTAAATACTAAAGCTCCATCTATATAACTATATAGTTTATTTCCATCATAAGTAACAATGTAATGATACCATTTTCCTAATGTTACAGTATATCCCCTTTCTATACCTATTGAAGTCCCGCCAACATTAACAAAATATTTTAGTGAAGCAGGACTGCTAATTCCCATTCCATAACCCCCATCTGTTCCACTTTTATATTTCCCTATAATGTAAGCATTCATTAGTTGACTATTTGCCTTAAACCAAGCCATCATAGTAATTCCATTAGATGTGATATTTAAAGTTCCATTTCCATTGATTACAACGTAATCATTCACTCTATTAAACCCATACGCATTTCCCACTATTCCAGAAGTATTTGTTACTCCACCAGATGTAATTCCGTGATTTCCGTTTCCACTTATATCAGTTGTGTTCTTCTCAAACCACCAGTTTCCCACTGCATAACTTGCTAAAGTAGATTTGTTATGAACTCCGCTTCCTGTAATATTATATGTGAAATTAATATGGCTAATGTCCTGGTACATATTAATTACATTGCTTGCACCAGACATATTTTTTGGGAATACTGGAGAATTACCGCCATTGCCTCCAAAGTAAGTAGTTTCTGCACCAAACTCTCCCCCTTCTTCTCCAAATAAGAAAATTTCTGATTGGTTTCCTATATGAAGTTTGAATTTTGGAATAACATTATTGACGTTTAGGCTGACGCGAATATAAGACACACCCTCCCCCATCTCCGTGACCTCACCAACAGCAGAACTCCCACTATCAGCCTTATAACACTCAAATTCTGAGGAATTCAATTTCCAGCAATAGTCAAAATCCCCACCAGAATCGTTACCCAAAACTACTTGCATCTCCGATACCTGCGACACCTCAGATACCTGCGACACCTCAGATACCTGCGACACCTGAGAAGCTTCAGAAATTTCTTCTAGCCACTCAATCCAAACAGGTAAACTTCCATTAAAATCATGATAAAATTCTAATTCCAAAACACCATCAGCAAGATTCTTTTCAATTCTCCTAAACCAAACTTCAAACTCAGGATCATCTTCAACTTTAACACCAACTCTCTGCCTGCCAATCTTCACTTCTTCATTTAGCTCAAATCTCTTATCCAACACATTATTAATATCATCAATTAAAGTTATATTTTCAAAATCAACAATTTCATCTATTGCATCTTCAACTTTTTCAATTAAATTATTATCAACAATCACACCAGCAACATTCTCCAAAGTTTCATTAATAACAGGCAGTCCAAACTCAATAACATCCTCCCCTAAAACTTCAGTATAGTTCACACTTCCAACTCCATCTAAAAATTCAGTTACATTTTCAACTGTAAAACCAGTTATAGTTCCTGAAAATAAGAAGAATCCTAATACTAATATCACAACACCTACAACTATACTAATTTCTTCTCTTCTCCACCTCTGTTTACCTTGATCCATTACCTAACTTTCACCTCTTTAGCATCAAACACAAACATCTTATTTTCATCAAACCACCCGCATTTCACATCTTTCAAATCTAATTTAGATCTAAAACTCAATCCAAGTGCATAATTATATAATTGCGAAACAACCTTATCCACATTCTCCTTCTCAGAATCAGGCTTATAATCAAGAACCCAAACTTTTCCATATTTTACCTGCAAAATATCTATATGTCCGCAAATTCCCTCATCCTTTATTTTATCCCAATACCAAACAGGAACTTCAACAGCTATAGTATCTCTATCACAGCTCAACATAAAATCCTCAACAATCCCATGCCTCTGCTTATTACTCTTAACAATTTTCAAAGCACCACCAAGCACTTTATTCAATTTAGTATTACCATATACCTTGACATTTACTTTAACATCCCCACGCAAGTCCGAACACCTTTTACCATCAAATACTTTATCATCCACACCTTTAGCAACATCAAAAACAAAATTCCTCAAACCATTAAATCTACAAAATTCTTTTAGCTTCCCTTTGTGATATTTAAAATTATAAATCAAACCAGAATGTTTAAACATCCTTCCAACAACTAAATTAAAACCATACTTGCCAAGTATTTTATTCCTAATATTCAAATAACCTAATTTATATTCTTCACACCATCTGCTAATAGAACTTCCACTAATATTTACTTTAAATTTACGACAGATTAAATCACATACTTCCTCATAATTATAACCTTGATTATAAGCACAAACTGCATTTAAGATTAACTTAGCATTATATTTTTTCTTGCTAAAACCTTGGCTAAATCTTTTACTACAATCTTTACATAAAAATATTTGCTTTCTTCCACTTTTTAACTTCCGTATACCCTTTCTAACCACATTCTTCCCACTGCAAAATTTACATTTCATCTCTTCTCTTCTCCACCTCTTTTCTTCTTTACTCATCTCTCTCTTATAATTTTGAAAAATTCTGAAAATTTAACCAGCAATATTGGAAAAACTGTCATATAAGCATCACTCAACGAAAAACATTCAGGTTGCAATATCCCTACTTTAAAAAATATCAGAGCCATAGCTAATAAACTTAAAATCTCCCCGCCTCCGATTACAAGATTGATTATATCCATATTAACTTCCTAAAAATAAAATCTTAACTGCTCCTATAATAACTAATAATGCTGCTAAAAAAACCAAAAACATTATTATATATCCTAAAACATCTTTCATTTTTACCTCCAAGTTTATTCATCATTTTTTCTTTTTACCTCTGCTGTAAACTGTCCAGATATTTCTCTCATCTCTGTTTAGCAAAAGACCAATATCGTGATAATTCATACCTTTTTTATCTTTTAAGAATACAACTAAAGCTTCAAAAGGAGATTTTTCACTATTAAAAATACTGCAATCTATCTTTAACCAATTAGTTTTCTTACTATCTCTGTTTTTTATCAATTTCTTAATACCCACATTGTGTGTATTAATATTTAAATGTTTCTAGAAAGCCTATACATATATTGTATGTATTGGTATTTAAACCTTTCTAACCTATATACACACATTGTATGTATTGGTATTTAAGTATTTCTATGCTATATACACACATTGTATGTATTGGTATTTAAGTATTTCTATGCTATATACACACATTGTATGTAATCAAAACCTTTATATATGTTCTATGTGTATTTATACACATAAATATGATAACTTTAAAGGGGATTATTGAGATAAATAAAAAATTCGATAATGGACGTATAGTAAATAAGGCAAGCTTGGAATTTGCACTATCAACAGCAAAACATTCAAAAGATTGGGTAAAACAACTTGCTATACTTACAAGAGCAATATTAGTGGATCATCCATTTGAAGAAGGAAATAAAAGAACTGCAGCAGCTTTGATATTTTCCCTTTTAGAAACCCAAAAAGTTGCATATGACCCATACAAATTAGATAAAGCAGTTTTCAGAATAACAAAAAAGAACATTACAGGAATAGAAGAAATTAGGAGGCTAATAAAAGATGCTCTCAGATAAAGAATTAATTAGAACAACAGATAGGCTAATAAAAGAACAGCCAGAAATATTTGATGCTTTACTAGAAGCAGAAAAAACTGGAAGGGTTCCAAAATTTACGCATAAAAAAAGAATAGATATTACTATAGATTCTGAAATATTAAGAAAATTTAGAGAAGTATGTAGAAAACAAGGTTACAAAATTTCAAATAGGATAGAAAGATTAATCATTCAGGATATTAAATAACAAAAAATTTATACATAACCTTAACTTAGGTTATTATAATCACTATAGAGGTTATGATTAACTTCCTAAAGACAAATACTTTATCAAGAAAGATATTTGGAAAAAGAGAATTAAAAATAATAGAAACGCAATTACAAGGTATCTCATTAACTCAATCTGAAAAAAACAGAAAGAGACATAAGACCTAAATTTCAATTTATTCAAGAATGTTTTGATTTTAGAGAAGAATTTAAAAGAAATCTCTATAATATCTTAGCTAAAAACACAGTAGCATAAGCACCTTTTGGTAAGAAAAACTCAACCCAATCATCTTTACACTTAAAATTTTTAACGTCTACAAAAGCATTCCTATAGACAGTATCAGATACTAAAAAAGGCATATTCCTAGTTAAGAAATCTTCTTTTTTTACACCTTCTTCCTTTAAAACCACCTTATAAACTTCACCTATCTCATTTTCTAAATCAGTATCAAAATTAACTAAGGGTATTTTAAAATTTTTAATTTTCTTTCTTAAAAAAGCGTATCCTTTTTTTTCAAAATGATCATACTTTCTTAGATATCTTTTAAGAGCTTCATTGAACAAATAGCTCTGATAAGCATGAAAACAGAATATTAGCTGCTTTTTATCAACTTCGTCTACTTTCTCTCTCTTAACCAGCTTCTTTCCTATTATCCAATTTTCCCTGCCAAACCTCTGCTCTCCAAAGTAATTTTCAAAGAAATCAAATCTTTCAATTTCCCCATCAATTTTTATTCTAAATTTATTTCCTTCAAGATCCCCTATTTTTATCTTCTTGTCAGAACTTCCTATAAACTTTAATTCAATATCTTTTAACTTTAAATTCTTAACTTTATCTTTATTAACATTAAATATGCTGATATGCTGTTCAGTTACAGCTCTTTTATCCTTATTGCCGGCATAACCTATTCTCTTCTCATTTATTCCAAGCCTTTTAGCAATAGTCCTTATAGCATTTAAAGTATTATAATTTCTTTTCTTCATTAAGAAAATTCCAAATCTTCCTTCGTCTAATTTCAGCTTCATTACTTCACTAACCTGAAAATATTCGGGTTTTTCCTTTAGCATAAAAATTAAATAAAGAAAGAGACTATTAAAGCTTTATGAGGAAAATAATTATCATTCTAGACGGGTTAGCAGATACCCCTATAAAACAATTAAAAAACAAAACTCCATTAGAAGTAGCAAACACTCCGACATTAGACTATCTAGCTTCAAAATCTCAATGCGGATTAATGTATCCAATTAAAAATATAGCCCCAGAATCAGGAGCTTCTATGTTTAATCTTTTAGGATACCCTTTAAACAAATATCCAGGAAGAGGGCCAGTTGAAGCCTTGGGTGCAGGTATTAAACTCCCAAAAAATTTTCTGGCCTTAAGGGTTAACTTTGCAAAAGTACAAAAAAATAAGCTTCTGAATATAAGAGTACAACCTCCAAGCAAACAACAGCTAAAACAAATAAACTCAATAGACAAGGATATCAAGCTATACTCGACAAAAGGTTACAGAGGAGTTTTAATAATAAATAAAAAACTTTCAAAAGATATCTCTAACACTCATCCAGGATATAAAAGACACAAAAATTTCTCTCAAGCACAGAAAGTTACAAATAAAATAAAGAAACTAACAGGAAATAAAAAAACAATAAAGATTTTAAATAATTTTATTAAAAAATTAAATAAAATCCTAAAAGACAAAACAATTTTAATCAGAGGAGCAGGAAACTCTTTACCTAAACTTAAAAAATTGAACAACTGGATTCTAATCTCCGAAATGCCAATAGAAAGAGGCATAGCCAAGCTAGCAGGAATGAAAATAGTAGAGCATACTTTAGTTCAAAACCTTTTAACAACAAAAAAGAATGTCTTTGTTCAAATAAAAGGACCAGACACTTATGGACACAGAGGAGACTATATAAACAAAATCAAAGCAATAGAAGAAATAGATTCAAAACTAAGACCCTTAAAACAATTAAAAAATACCCTATTATGTATAACTTCAGACCATGCAACACCTTGTAATCTTAAAAGACATTCAAAAGACCCAGTACCTTACCTAATATACAACAGACCACCAAATAACATAAAGAAGTTCTCAGAAAAAGCTTGTAAATTCGGTAAAACTATACAAGGAAAAGATTTAATGAAATATCTTAAATAAGGAGGAATTCTAATCAAACAAGAATTAATAAAAAAGTTAAAGAGTTAGTTAGTTCTAATAAGATTTTTTTAGAAGATGATGGTGTTTTTGACGTGATTAGACACAGCTTTTCTATGGACTTAATAAAAAAAGCTTTTCTTAATGGGTTAATAATAGAAGATTCAGATATTTACCCAGAAAATCCAGATATTAAACACAAAGGAAAAAATTATTATTGCTTATATAAATATAAAACAAATTTTATACAAATAAGAAATCTTTTAATATCTTTTGTTATTAAGAATAATCTAATTCTCTTTCATGTATCTCCAATAAATCAAGGATCAAAAGAAGAAAGATTTTTAAGAAAAAATTTAAAGAACTTTTCCTTTTAAAATTGCTTCTGTTATTTTTGCATTGAAAGTAAAAATACCTTTTAATCTTTCTATAATAGAAGGATTTAAATTTAATCTTGCTTTTTCTGCTTCATCTAGTGGAGTATAGGTATGCTCACATTTCACGCATTTTGATACATTAATTAAAGAAGAACGCCACTTGTAGTTTATAATTTTAACTGCAGATTCAACTCTACCTCCACACCTATAACATTTCACTCAAATTCACCTCTGTTCAATTATTTATATACATATATAAATATTACAACTTTTTAAAAATATCGGATTTAGTCTATCTATTTTTCAAGTAATTCTTTGTTCTACTAAAATATCTACATTAACAAACAACAATCCTTAATAAAACACTTTGATTTTTAGTAAAAATGGCAGAAGTAATTATCACCTATGAGACTCTTTTTGAACTCCTTAGAAGAGAAAGACAAAGGCAGGAGCTCCAAGAGCTAGGCCCAGAATTCTTCAGAAACGTATTAAGCTATTTAAATGAAAAACAAAAAATCTTAGATTCCCAAAAAACCAAAGATTCTATCTTCTCAAGAGAAACAGAAAAAACAATCAAACAATTACAAAACACAAAAAAATTAATCCGAGACTTATACGAAAGAAGAGAGCATAAAATCATAGAACTAGCATTATCAAACTCAAGACTTAAAGAGAAAGTAGAAGCAAATATGCTTTCAGAAGAAAAACAATTGTACAACACAATACTAGAAACATTAAATCAGTATAGAAAATCTATCTTGTTCTCATTGTTATCAAATCAACTTCCGGAAATAAACGATATAGTTAGAAAAAAAGAAGCGCCAAAAGAGTCTATTAAGTTAATTAGATTCATCAAAGCAGTACCTAAGTTCTTAACTCCTAACCTAACAACCTATGGTCCATTTGAAGCAGAAGATATCCTAAACATAGATAGTCAAGTAGCCAAAGTTCTGATACAAAAAAAGCGTGCAGAAGAAATAAAGGCCTAAAAGCAAAACTTTATAAATACCCCTCTCTAAAATCTAAAACATGAAGCTTAATAAGAATACTAAACGTTATTGTAAACATTGTAAAAAAAATACAAAACATGTAATCAGTATAGCTAAAAAGAAAGAAAGAAGTGCATTAAAAAAAGGATCACTTCAAAGGCTTAAAAGAAGAGGAAGAGGTAAAGCAGGAACAGGTAATAAAGGAAAATATTCTAGAAAAGCTATGGGTTCATGGAAAATGTATGGTAAAAAATCTTCAAAGAAACCTGATTTAAGATTCAAATGTACAGTTTGTAATAAAACTTCTGTTCAAGGAAAAGGTTCAAGGATTAAAAAATTGGAGCTAAAATGAGAAAACTACAAGAACCAACATCAAAATTCATAAAAGTTCGTTGTAACAAATGTAAAAACGAACAAATAGTATTCGGAAAACCAGCATCAAAAGTAAATTGCTTAGTTTGTAATATTAATCTAGTAGATACTACAAGTGGAAAAGGAAGAATCAAGGCTCATATACTAGAGGTACTTGAATAGATGCTCTTTACTAAAAATGGTCTTCCAGAAGAAGATGAAATAGTTATCTGTACTGTAAAAAAAATTTTGCATAATTCTATTTTTGTAAGTTTAGATGAATATCAAAAGGCAGAAGGTATGCTTCACATTTCTGAAATAGCTCCAGGAAGAATAAGGAATATAAGAGATTATGTTAAACCGAATAAAAAGATTGTCTGCAAAGTGCTAAGAGTAGATACAAAATATAATCATGTAGATTTATCCTTAAGAAGAGTTTCTCTTTCTTTAAAACAAAGGAAAACAGAAGAATACAAGCAAGAACTAAGGTCAGAGAAGCTAATAGTAAACTTAGCAAAACAAAACAAGATTTCTGATAAAGATAGCTATGAAAAATTAATAAAACCATTAATAGAAAAATTCGGTTCATTAAATTTAGCTTTTACTGATGTTCTAAAAAATGGGGAGAAGAATCTAAAAGACATAGAAAAGCCCCTGGCAGAAATATTAGTTAAGATGGTTAAAGAGAAAACAAAACTTCCAGAAGTTAAAATTGAAGCAGTAATCAAATTAACAGATTATAATGAAGATGGTGTAAATAAGATTAAAGAGATATTTAAAAAATCTATTAAATTATCTGAAGAAAAAAAATACAGAATAGAATATAATTATATCTCAGCACCAAAATATAGATTAAAAATAAAGGCTGGAGATTACAAAGAAGCAGAAACTATATTAGAAAAAACAATAGAAAACTTAAAAGGATTAGCAAAAGAATCAAAAACAATATTAGAATGGGAAAAGAAATCTTAAAGTGCCAAAAATGCAAAACCTATACACTTAAAAAGGTTCATTGCAATAAAGAAACTATTCAAATTAAACCTGCAAAATTTAGTCTAGAAAAAGAAGAAAGAATCGGCAAATACAGGAGACAATACAAGCATGGTATGGAAAATAACAAAGATAGGTAATCCAAAATTAAAGAATCCAATCTTAATAAGCGGACTTCCAGGAGTAGGCAATGTAGGAAAAATTGCACTAGACTTTATGGTAGATAAACTTAAAGCAAAAAAGTTCATAGAGATATCTTCTTATGAATTTCCTCACTGTGTCTTCATAAATGAAAAAAACATTGTAGAACTGCCAACTATAGAATTATTTTATAAAAATTTCAAGAACCATTCATTAATCTTCTTAGGTGGAGATGTACAGCCCCTAGACGAAAGAGCATGTTATGAGTTCTGCGATACTGTACTTGATGTTTTCAAAGGATATAAAGGAAAAGAAATAGTCACATTAGGTGGAATAGCATTAGAAAAAATACCAAAAAAACCTGAAGTTTTCTGTACAGGTACTGATCAAAAAACAATTAAAAAATATAGTTTCAAATCAAAAAATGCTAACGAATTAGTAGGTCCAATCATAGGAGTATCTGGATTATTAACAGGATTAGCAAAAAGAAGAAATATACCAGCAGTAACTATTCTAGCAGAAAGTTTTGGACATCCAAACTATTTAGGAATAAAAGGAGCAAGAAGACTTTTAGATTTATTAAATAAAACTCTTAAATTAAAAATAAATACAGATGAATTAAAAGGTGAAATAGAGGACATTGAAAATGAAATTAAAGATAAATTAACAAAGACTAAAACAATAAGTCAGCATTCTGATACAAGTTATATCGGTTAAAATTCAGTTAAATTAGCTTGTTTTTTATTAATAAAAAGGGGAACACCATATTCTCCATCGTAACCCGGTTTTATTTTAATCTTGCCTTCTCTATTTTTAATAATAACCTCAGCAATTTTCTCACCAACAATCTTATTCAAATCTTCTTGAGACGCATTGAGTAAAACGTTCAAATCATTTCCAAACTCTTTAATTAATTTATTAAATATTTCCCAAACCTTTCTTGTTGCAATACCACAATTTAAAAGACCACAAAGAATTTCAGATAGAGGAATTAATTTTTTAAAATCTTTAGCGCCTGCAGGTCTAAAACCTAATTCTCTATCAGCTAATTCTTCAACTCTGCTCTCAACACCAATAGTTAAACTTCCACCGCATTTAGGACAGATTCCATTAACTTTTTTTGTCTCTTCAGGGCTTAAACTTACGCCACAATTCCTATGGCCGTCATAATGATACTTGCCATAACCAGGATCCACTTCTATAGTACTTTTCAAACCTTCGCCTGTTCTCAAAGCATTTAACAAATTCCTATAACTTAAATCCATATCAAATATAGTTGCTTCTCTTCCAATTCTCCAAGGCCAAAAACTATGGCTGTCAGAAAAACTAACTAAATTATATTTATCTAAACAAGATAATCTCCAGTTCATTTCAGGGTCGCTCGAAAGACCAGTTTCTAAAGCATGTACATATTTTGCTTGATCTTTAAATCCTTCTTCCACGCTATCAAAACCAGACTTAGAACCCAAAAGCCCAAACCAAGGAGTCCAGATATGGGCAGGAATTACTTCTATGTCTTTAGAAATACTTCTCAAACTTTCAACTAACTCAAAAGCAGGGATTTTAAAAATTGGTCTGCCATCATAATCAATTCTACCTTTAGTCAATAAATATTCGGTTATCTGATCAACTACATCAAAACTAGGAGCTAATATAACAACATGAACTCTACGCCCTTTTCCATCTTGAGTATAAATCAAAGAAATCTCATTAGATAAAACAAAATCCATCCCATTTTCACTTTTCAAAATACCTTCACCAGTTAAATTATTTTTCAACTCTTTATTCCATTCGGGATGGCAAAAATCTCCAGTGCCAAGTAAATTCAAACCTTTAACTTTACCCCACTTCTCTAAATTAGTTATATCTAATTGCTTAGAAGTTGCTCTAGAATATTTTGAATGTAAATGTAAATCAGATACTATCATATTCTTGTTAAAAATAATCTATATAAAAATTTATAGGTTCTCTATTGTAATCTCTTTATACAATGAAACCTTATAGAAATAATCTAACTTAATATTAAATGGACTTTCAAATGCACCTTCTTGTAATCCTGAAGTACTAACTCTGCAAGTTACTTTCCTCTTTCCACTAACTAGCTTAACTTCACCTTGAGAATTATCATTCATAACACTGCATTTAGACTTAAGGTCACCAGAAACAGATTCGATACTTACTTTCAACTTATTCTTATCTCCTTCATCATAAACACATTTGCTTGAAAAAGTAGTTGGTAAATAATTTTCTCCACCGCCAACATTTTCAATATCAAACATAAAAATAACTTCAGAACCGCCAGCAGATTGCTCTTTAACATTTGTAATCTTTACAGGTCCACTAGAAGTTTCTAAATCAATAGCTTCATTATTTACTTTGCAAATATCACTTATGTCTCTCTCAGAAGGATTTTTCTTTAAGCAGAGTTTAGCTAAACCTTCTGTCTGATACAAGTAGCAAACATCAACTCTCATTTTTTGTAATAAGTCTGCGCTTAAATCATATTTATACCTGGCTTCTGCAAAATTTAATTCATCAGAAACCCCTTCTATAATTTCTCCACCAAGTTTATGTCTACCTTCAATAACATTAGCTGATTGAGCACTTAAAGAAGCTATACTAAAATCATTTTTAGCCAATCCGCTTATAGTACCTATAACCCCTCCTTTAGGGATATTAAATTCACCTTTATTTTCTAAAGCTAAAGTAACAAAAAAACTATCTTGATCATTATCTAAAACTTTAACAGGAGGCTCATCAGCTACAAAACTAATACCTAAACCATCTGTACCTCCAATATATGCACCAGGGCTTACTTTAGAACTTTTTTCACAGCTAGATGCACCACTTATAAAAACTAGCATAATTAAAAGAACTAATAATCTTAAACCTCTGTTCATATATCTAAAATAGAAATTAGAACTATAAAAATCTTATCATTTAAATTTCTCTAATAGTTACAGTAGAAGTTTCCTTCATAGTGTAATCATATACTGCTCTAGCTTTAACTTCGTACTCTATAAACTCCTCAGCACCAACAATATTGAAGTCACAAATTCTTTCGCAGCCCTTATCACAGCCATTCAAATCACTTTCAAACCATCTTCCATCAGTTTCAAGATCACATTTAGTAACTTCAAAAGATTGTGGTAAAGGAGATAGTTCTAATTCTTTTATTTTAATTTCTCCAGTCCATTCAGAAACCTCTGGAACAAAACTAATACCAAAACTATAAAGCCTATTTTCAGTTAAAGGAAGTTTGCCAGTAGATAAAGTCAACTTTACAGGACCATTAGTATATTCAGAAATTCCGCTTCTATCTCCTTTAATCAATTTAGGATAAACACTATTTTTTCTTAAAAAATCTAATAAAGTACCTTCCTTCTCCCTAGATAAATATTCTTCTTCGCCTAAAATACTAGTATGTAAAGTAGACACAGTTACAAAATCACTATAAGAAGCATAGAAATTTACATCTTTAATCATTGCTTCTTCTGTGGTTACATCTTCAACAGCAGGCAAAGTACATCTTACATTAAAATTCTCTTCTCTATCATTGCTAGCATAAGCTTCATTAGTTAATAAACCATCAACAATAATCTCTCCTTCTTTTCCATCTTCATATTCACAAGTAAAAGTAATCTTACTTGAACCTAAATCTTCTTCACTTAAAGCATAAACCTTAACAGCAGCAACCATTTCAACTTCCTCGCCAATCCTATAAGGAAAATCTCTTCTTGGTTTAAATTCAACAACTTCTATACCTCTAGGGATTCTTTCTTCTTTGGCTGTAGGACTTTTCCATTCACCAAAACCTAAAACCCAGTTTTCTATTCTTTGGCCAGCATCTCTTAAACCAATAACAAGCTTTCCAGGAATTCCAGATTGTTCTAAACCAACTTCAGATCTGGTTCCAACAGACGTGATTAAACCCCAATTAGCTATAGCCCATAGAATTCCAAGTAAAACAACAACAATTAAAGCAAGAACAGTTAAGATTGGGAATATTTTATAAATAAAGGTTTTAAATTTGTACCACATCCATTTCCAGATGCTTTCAAATTTTAATTGCTCCTCAAGTCCCCCTCTTCTAACCTCTTTACCTCTTATATATTCAGTTTTTCTAGAAAAATCACTCCCTGCCATATAACAATTATAAAACTATAGCATATAAAAAACTTACTTCTCTTGGATTACTTCCAAATCAGTAATTGTAAACTCAGAAATACCAATAATCTTAATATGATTCTCACCTTCAACAAGGTAATCTGTAACATCCTTAGTATAATCCATATCCTCAGTAGCTAAAGATAATTCTCTATTATTCACAATAATAGTTGCTCTTTTTAATTCATCTTCAGCAAAATCCATAACTAAATCATAGCTTCCTTTCAAATCATCAATAGCAAAATAATACTCAGGATAATATTCTTTCTCCAAATCCAAATTTAAAATCATGTGCTCAAACATGTAACTTCCCTCAGTAATTCCAAAAGTTAAAGTGTTTTGTCCATTTCTTAAATAGCCTTTATCTAAATCTAAAGTAATTTTATCAGTTACACATTGAATTCTTCCATTAAACAACCCAGCTCCATTCAAACTTATATCCAAAAGTCCTTGGTTGTATACACCAACATCCATACAGTTTACATAAAATTCTAATTTAGCTTTCTTTACCTTTTCTCTATCATAAACAATAAAGTTTCTATCCTCTTTTCTATTCTCAAGTGTATAACTTTTTATCAATTGAACATCCTTTAAATCATAATAATTTGTACTTAAAAATCTCCAGCTAGGATTTGAAACATAAATTTTTAATTCATTATTAAGTTTCAAATAATCTAAAGGTATACTAATAGGCAAATCACCAGCCACTACCTCTCCCCTAAAAATCTCTTCGTCATTGATGCTAATAACCAAGTCTCCTTTAGTTTTTATTATATTAAAAAAAAGACCAAGATTTTCTAAAGCATCTAAATCCTCTAAAACAAAGTCCAAAACCTGAGACTTTCCTGTAAAAATATTTCTTCTGATATAAACTCTGTTAGATAATTTCTTAGAAGCAGTTTTAAGTGTGCTATAAAGATTAAGAGGAGCTATATTTTTTTCGTCGGTTTCACTAGTATAAGGATAAATATGTCCAGGGGTTTCAGATAAAACAACTTCTATCGCTCCAGTTCCTTCCTCAGCTTCAATACCCAAGACATCTTCTTTTTCTTCTGCAGGAAGTAAAATAAAATAGCCTATTATCATTAGAGCAATTAAAAGAATTAATATCGCAACATGTCCTGTTTCACTAACTGGAACCGTACCTCTGCGTTTCATACTAAATAATTATCCTCTATTATATATAAAACTTACTCAAAATAACAATTTCAAAAACCTAGGTTCTTTTAATAATGCTTTAAACAAAATTTTTCCTGCATAATCTCTATCCTGAGTCTCTAAAATCTTCATTATTTTAGGATTATTAACCAATTTAAAAGCATAATCAAAATCCTTTTTAGTAAATTTATCTAATTTTTTTCGAATCATCAAAGAAAGATAAAGATCAAGGCCAAATCTTTTCTTGCATAATTTAGTATAATCCAAGCCATATAATATCGCTCTACTCAACTCTTGTGCAGCCATCAAACCCTGCAAAATACCTCCTCCACTAGTAGGTTTAACTTGCAAAGCAGCATCACCCAGTAAGTATACATTTTTCTTGCAAAGTTTAGCTTTTGGATCATAAACAGGAATAAAACCGCTTTGAAAATTCTTACCTTTAACACCTATTTTATCTAAAAATTTATTAAGATAATAAGAAACATTATCATTAACCCCAACTCCAACCCTAACTTTATTTCCAGTTTCAGGAATTACCCATCCAAAATAACCTTCACCAAAATGTAGGCCTATTACATTTTTATCAACTTTTTTTCTACAAGTAATCTGTGCAGCGATAGCAAATTTTCTATTTCCATACAAACCAGTTTTCTTTGCAACAGTAGAAAATGGACCATCAGCTCCAACTAAAATATCAGTTTTCCTTAAACCTTTATTAAATTTCAATTGACCATTCTCAAAACCTAAAAATTTCCATCCTAATTTATACTCAGCACCATACTCCATAGCTTTCTTAGCTAAATAAGAATCAAACTTTGCCCTATCTACAATATAATTAGTTTTGAGTTTAACTTCTGTCTCATTATTCTCTAAAAAAACTTTAAACTTATTTATTTTATTCACCAAAAAACCATCAACCTTAACAAACTTATCCAAATCAGAAGTAACCACCCCAGCACATTGCACAGGTTTACCTATCTCATTATGTTCTTCATAAACACATACCTGTTTACCATTTTTAGCCAGAAGAGCTGCTAAGTAATTACCAGCAGGACCCCCACCTATAATTGAAATCATCCAAGAACTCTATAAGAAAATATTTATAAACCTATTTATTAAAATCAGAGTAATGTTTGATATTTTTTTAATAACAATTGCCATTTTAGGGCTTATTATAGCCACCATATCTGATATAAAAACAAGAGAAATTCCAGACTGGTTGAATTATAGTCTTATAATCACAGCTATAGCCGCAAGATTAATTTATTCTATTCTGTCTCAAGACTTCCAACCGTTAGCTTATATTGCCTTAGCGTTTACTGTAGTTTTCATATTTAGCAACATACTTTATTACACAAAGCAATGGGGTGGAGGAGATGCAAAAATGTTAATTGCTCTAAGTGTTATTTTTGCTGTTAAACCTTCATACATTTCAGAATCAAGTTTTCCTTTTTTAATTATTCTAATTACAAATATTTTATTTATAGGAGCAGTGTATGGATTAGTTTATGGAATAGTTTTAGGCATTAAACATAAAGAAAAATTCAAAAAAGAGATTATTTCATTAATAAAACAAAAAAGAACAATAATTTTAGCAAAGTTAAGCCTTATCTTAAGCATAATTTGGATTATCTTTGTAGCAATATCAAAAATACAATTAATAAAATTCTTCTTTGCAATACTTGCATTAGCCTCACCTTTGTATTACCTTTTATGGTTAAGTGCTAAAGCAATAGAAAAAGCAACAATGTATAAAAGAATTTCAATAGAAAAAGCTAGAATAGGTGACTGGTTAGTAGAAAATATAATTATAGAAAAAGAATTAATTTTAAAAAGTAAGCCAGAAGGATTATCAAAAGGAGATATTCAAACTCTAAAGAAAAATAAAATAAAATCAATACTAATCAAAGAGGGTATACCCTTTATACCTCCATTTCTAATAGCAACAATACTAACTCTATTAAGAAGTAAATTACTATTCCTTATCCCATAGCTCTTGTAACATTAGTAACTTCTGCGCTTTTTACACCAACTAATTTACTAATTTTTTCAGCTAAAGGATCTAAACTTCCTTTTTTTTCGTCTGCAATCACTATAAAATTAATAGATTTCAAACCAAAGGCAATTTCTTCTTCTTCAATCTTACCAACTTCTACTTTACCTTTTAATAGATTAGAAACTTTTTTTCTTAGCTCTTTGAGGTTTACTTCTAAATCTTCAGGCATTACCTTTATTGTAGCAATAACTTGTCCCATCTTAATTTGGTCCTTCAAAACCGCATTTTTTACACTTATACTTAGCGCCGATTTCTTTGCAATTTAAACATCTAACTATTTCGCTCTCGCTACAATTAGGACACTTAAATTTAGTAGTTCCTTCTATACTTTCTACTCTTCTCTTACAGCTTGTGCAAATTAACTCTGCCATTAACAATACCTTTAAATAAGCCTTTATAAATTTTTTTATATTAAGAGCTGGTAGTTTAACCTGGATAAAATTCCGCCTTGCGGAGGCGGAGATCGGGGTTCAAATCCTCGCCAGCTCATCCAGCATCTTCTATACCTGCTTCAGTAATTCTAAAGACTACTTCGCTCTCAGGTAAGGCAGGAGCATCTACCAGTTTGCCTACCCTAGTTCCTTTCTTACCTCTTCTCAAATAAATCCTATAAGTAGAAGCATGATGCAGTACATGTCCACCAATAGCTTCAGTTGGATCTCCAAAAAAGGTATCAGGCTTAGACATAACTTGATTAGTGATATAAACAGCTATATTATATTGACTAGCTAATTTCAATAAAATATGAACATGTTTATTTAGCTTCTGCTGCCTCTCACTTAACTGTCCTCTACCAATATACTCAGATCTAAAGTGGCTGGTCATAGAATCTATAACAAGCAACCTAACAGGTAAGCCTTCTTTAATCAAATCCTCAACTTTTTCAGCTAATAACATTTGATGATCTGAATTAAAAGCCCTTACTCCTTTAAAATTATTCAAAAGTTTTTCAGAATCTAGACCTTTAGCCTCTGCAATTTTCTTAATATACTCTGGTCTTAAAGTTCCTTCTGAATCAATCCAAACAACTGCTCCATCAGCTCCACCTTCTGCAATAGGTAGTTGAGCATTAACAGCAAGTTGATGAGCTATAGAAGTTTTTCCAGAACCATAAGCACCAAATACCTCGGTAACAGCTCCAGATTCAATTCCACCGCCAAGCATTGCATCAAAAGCCTTGCTTCCAGTAGTAATCTTCAATACATTTTCTCTTTTTTTCAACAATTGCATTCCGCTTTCAAAATCTATTCCTGCCTTGTCTCTAGCAGCAACGATTATTTTTCTTGCAATACTTTCGCTTACACCGCAAGAATCAGTAATTTGTCCAGGGCTAGCTACAGCTAAACTAAGCATAGTATCAAAACCGACTTCTCTTAATTTTTCTGCAGTTGCTGCACCTACACCAGGCAATTCCTCAATTGTAAGATCTTTTTTTATTTTACTCATTGGAATCACCAAACCATATATGTCTAGAACCTTCATTCAACAAGACCATAAGTTTATGTAGGTCTTGTTTTCTTAGATTTATAATTTCTGATCTCCAGATATCTTCCTCTTTCTTCTTATAACTTCTAGAAAGAGTTAAAGTCTTAAAACTAACAGTTTCTCCCTCTATATCTCTCTCATTGTTCCACACAGCTAACTCAAAATTTCCTGCCCTAAATTTCTTTATAGGCATATTCTTCTTTTTAGAATCCATTTGCTTTCGCATCTTATTTCACCTCACGATTAAATTTCCTTTCGGATTTTTTTCAATATATTACTATTCTCAACCTTGTTTATATACTTTACGCGCATATTTGGCAAGTTGGCAAGTTGGTAAATTTTAAATAGAACAAAAAATAAAAGTAAGATATGGCAAAAAAGAAAAAGGAGGGTGTATTCAAAGAAGGAAATAAATGGAAAGTATATGTAGAGGGAGAAGCAAGTATTCTACCATTTTCATCAGAAGAAAATGCAGACCAAGTTTGGAGAGAACTTAAAGGATTACCAAAAAAACAAACAAAAAAACCATCTAAAAAATCTAAAAGAGAATACATTACATGGGAGAAAGCCAAAGGAAGAAATATTGATGAAATTCTAGAAGATTTTCCAAATTTATCAGAAAGACAGAGAAGTTCCTATAAAATGCACGATGAACTAGGAACTTATGATACTTACAAAGCACTTCCACAAGAACATCAAGCTATGAAACTTCAAAGGTCAGGGTGGAAAAAATTTGCTAATAAAATAACAACCATTTATAAAAATGCCACAAAACCAGAAGAAATTAAAAAAGCTGGAAATTACATTTCTAACATTATAGGTGGAATAGTAGATAATATTAAAGAAAAATTTTTGTATGCAAAAGAATCAATTAAAGAAAAGAGAGCAATTAGTTACCAAGCAAGAAATACCAAAAGACGTTTTGCAAAAGGAAAAAGGGGGAGAAGGGTAGTAAGGACCCCTATAGGTTTTAAAATTAAGAAATCTCATAAGCGTCATCTTTTAGAAAACATAATTGAACCTACTTATACTTTCACTAAAGATAAAATAGTTAAACCAACCTATAAGTTTGTTAAAGAAGCCGCAGGAGATTTAATAGACAGGGTAGATGCAGGATATGAAACTTTAGAAAAGAAACTAAAGAAAATAAGACCACATTACGCATTGCTTTTCCTTATAGCAGCGATAGCAATTTTTAGTTTTTCTGAACCATCTACAACTTCGTTTATAATTTTTGAACAAGGATCAGATCAATTAAATTACAAAGTGCTTATAGGAACAATTTTATTTATTACAGCAGTTTTCATAGCACATAAAAAAATTAAAAGACCATAGATTTAATTCTTAAAACGTCTATAACTAAAAGAAATATAAACAAAGCAGACTCCATTGCACCGCCAGTTCTCAAAAAACCTTTAATCCCCAACTTAGTAGGATAAAGAAAATTAACGCCTTCTAAAGTTAAAGCATCTCCTAATAAATGAGTTAAATAACCAAAACAAAAAGCAAATGCAAAAGCCCCATTAAATCCTCTTAAAATAAAATAAAACACAATAACAAAAAGTAGCGAATGAAATATTCCTCTATGACCAAAAATAAACTTAACCAGTTTAGAAGTTAAATTAAATTTGCGTCCAATTTTACTAACAGGGCTGTCTATATCAGGAAAAGCTACGCCAATAAAAAAAGCTATAAAAAATAACACTAAACCCGAAACATAATAAAAACTCAAATACATTAAAGCTAGAAATAAACTAAATACTACATGGGTTCTAAACATCATTTTGCATTTCTTTGATTATATCTTCTGGCTTCATATTAACAACCCTTTGAACCATAAATTCAAGTCTATCGAACATCTCGTTCTTAACTATCCTTCCAACCAAAAGCACCTGTTTTCCTAAGATAGTCTCTTTTATACTTTCAAATAATTCAGGACCTTCAACAAATTCTTTTTCTTTAATCTCAGTCAAATCAAATACTTGATCTCTAAAAGCAACAGCTCTGATATTTCCAGTACCATCATCTAAAAAAATATTCAAAATAGGAATTTTCTTACTAATAACTTCTCCATGCTCTTTACATTTACCTTCAGTAGCTTTTTTTCCACAATCAGGACACGCATCATAAAATCTTGGTTCAAATGCTTGGACAATGGTTCCAAATACTCCAACATTGTTCATTCCATCTTCTAATTTACCAATTTCTTTTCTTACATATTCGCTGATTCCTTTGTCAGCAACTTTTATCTTAGCATCCTCTAAAGCCAATTCACCTTGGCTTCCTAAATGTAGTTCCTTATAACCATTATTTTGCTTAACATAAGCATTTTTAACTCTAATCACACTTCCTTCTTTTACTTCATCGTTCTCAAGTTTACTAATCAATTTGGTATCCCACAAAACCAATCTCAAAACTCCTGTTTCATCTCCAAATAATAAATTAGCGACTTTGCCTTCTCTTTGGTCTGTCTTAAATTCTCTGATTCCATAGAGCTTAACAACTTTGCCTAAAATGTTTACGCTTCTCATCCCAGGAAGAAGCTTGTTAATTTTTATTTTAGAAATTTTTCTGTCAAACAGATTAATGCCCAGCTCATTAGCAAGAATATGGGCAGCACCTTCCTTACTAATCAAATCAGAAAGCTTAGTTAATTTCTCTTGAACTTTAGATTTAATCTCTTCTTCACTTAGCCCTTTCTCTGTTTTGATAACTTTAACTATATCTTCATATGTTAAACCAAACATTTTAGATTAATTCCTCACGTTTTGAAACTTTAAATTTAATACTTTTAACAAACTCTAAATCTATTGGATAATCAAGGTTTAAATAGATTTCGTCTTCACTACATATAGCTTTACATTCGCCTAATAAATCACAACTTTTAACATTTTTACAAGTATTATAGAGTTCCTTGAGAATTTCTTCGTCAAAACCGAGATTATAATTAAAAGTATGCTTAGTTTTAATAGTAAAATCCTTTTTAGAGAATTCAACATCTTTGCTGGCTATGAAATCGAATCCATTGAATCTAACCTCATAGTCTCCTTCATAAAGTTCATCAAAGATTAAACTAAACTCATCAAGATATCTCTCAACCGGATTGCAAGTTCGCCAATCTTCGCAGATTCCATCATTAAATAACACACCTACTGCCTCATAAGAATTATATTTAATCTCTTGTTCAGAATCAAACATTTGTTTTTGTAAGTCTAATTCTCCACTTACAACATCTATAAACTTAAATTTATAATCACTAGAAAATTCTGGATTTAATTGAAAATTTAAGTAAACAAATATCAGAATACTCAAGATTACTAATGTTGGAACAAATATTCCTTTCTTATTCATTTTCTTATCACCAAATAAACTGTTAAATCATATCCATAATAATTTTTAATAGTTTTAGTAGCTTCAAATTCTTTATATCCTACTTCACCTTTTTCTAAATGATAAATGGGTTTACTTTGAACCACATTCTTAAACTCATCATAAACATTAAACTCAAAATTAGATAATTCTTTGCTCAAAATACTTTCAACTTTAGAATATTCTTTTAAAACAATTAAATCAGCTAAATTTAACTTTCCTTCTTTAATATTTAATAAGTCAATTAAGACTTCATTTACTTCTAGATAATCAGCATTCGCATTAGCGGTTTTCACAATAGAAGTTTTTCCTAAACTTAATGAGAGATAAGTAAACAGGAGCAATAAACCTAACAAGATTACACTTAAAGCAATTGCAGGACCCAACCCTATTCCTTTTTTATTCATAACAAACCTTCACCTCATTAACTAAACCATAAGTTTTACATTTCTCACCTTCGCAATTTATACAAACACCTAAATCACATTTCTCACAGTCTTTATACACAATATAATTATTATATAATTCTACATCACTAAAATCAGTACTAACTTCAAACTGAGAAGAAATAATAACTACAATACCAACCACTAAAACCGCTAAAATTAAAATAGAAAAAATAAATTTCTGTAATTCCTTAGTAAGTTGATAAGCCATTATGCCTTCCTCAAGATTATTTTATTATTACTAAGTTCAGATATAATCTCACCTTGGATATGTTTCTTGGATATTTTTCTTCTATCTAATATAACTACGACTTCTTTATCAGTAATTTCAACAAAAAATTCCTTAGGGATTTCATAGGTATATTCCACCTCAAAATGAGAAGACATTATTTTATTCACTAAAAAAGTAATATCATTAAGATAAAAGTCTTGTATTACTGCATTCTCATTCTGTCCGCTTACATAACCAATAAACACTCCAATGATAATTCCCACTAGAACAAGATAAGTAATCCATAACCAACCTCTTGTTATTTGTCCTAACTTATTCATCTAAAACCAACCAAGTACATTTGCTAAAACTATGAATAAAATTATAAGCATAATAGCACCAATAACAAAACCGATTAAAGCTCCCGCCATCATTTTTTCAGCCATATAAAACAAAAAAGAAAGTAAGTATTTAAAGTTTATTCACAAACGTCTTCAACTTTAGGGCAGGGTATACCTAAATCAGAACATTTACTCTTATAATCTGTCTTTCCATCCCCATCTTCATCAATTTCCATAGGTTTACAGTATGGAGAATTTTTCTTTAAAATATCTGTAGGTAATAATTGTGCATTTTCACAATATATCTGACATTGTTGCACAGCTAAAGTTACGCTTGTTCCTGCAGTGGTTCCAAAAAAGATTCCTCTTATTTTTGTAGTTAATCCAGCAAAACCACCTAAAAAGAAAGTTACAACTAAAACTAAAACTATTATAACCAAGATTGCAATAACAATTGTATTTAGTGGTAATCCTTGACCTTTTTTCATATAATTCTCCTCTATTTCATCTAATTATCCTTTATCAAATATTTAAAAGTTTCTATCTACTCTATCCCTTCAATACAATCTCCTTTAACAACAATACAACCAGTAGAACTTACTGCACAAGGATCTGTTACGCATACCTTTTCCCAAGCACCAGTTAATCCAGTTTCATAATCTTCACAACCTCTAACTGGGCTGTTTCCTTCTCTACCTATACAAGGTTCACAAGTATTAGCCCAAGCATAATTATAATAGCAACCCATAGTAGGGTTTCTTTCTATATCACTTCTAGTTACAAAATCTCCTTTTTCAAGAGTTACCTTATCTCCTCTCAAAATAATCTCTCCTGTTTGTTTGTGACATGCCTCTTCACCATAAAGCCTTAAACAATTTCCATTAGGATTAACAAGTTTAAATGCAGTTTCTCTAAGCAACTTATAACGAGAGCTTTCATCATGTCTATAGGAATCATCTAAAGAAGCTGTATTTCTTGCTGCCTCAAGAGCTAGATCATAATCTTCTTCTCTAAAGGCACACCAACCCCTCACTAACTCTGCTTCTGATAAAATAGAAGATTTAATCCAAGTAGGGGAGATTTTTTCAATAGGGGCATCAATAGAATCTGAAGTAGATTTAAAATGAGGAGAAGAATATTGTAAATATTTAAAATCAAAATCCTTATACTTTTCAGTTAATTCTCTAATTATAGGTAAAGCTATATCACAATCATTACCCCATAAATCAAGAACTAAAGATAAGAATAAAGTTTCCGCCTTTATTTGGTCGCTAGCATGATTAGATTCCATAATAAAAGGTAAGGTTTGTCTTACTTTCCATTCATTAATAGACTCTCTTTTTAAATCAAGCTCCTTAAGATAATTTATCAACTCTGCCTGATTCATTGATTTAAGTTCTGTCTCAGTCACTTGTTCAACTTTTGCAGTTTCTTTAATAACACTTACTTCTTCAATAAATCTTTCAGCCAAATCAAGTGCAGTTTTAATAGGTTTAATGTCACTATCGTTATTGTATTCTTCAACAAAGGCTTTTAATTTCTCAATATCAGAACCAAAGGTTGTTGCATCTTGATAATCTACTTCTGCAGAAGCTACTCTTTCAAGAACATATGAAGTTTTTTCTATTCTTTTGTTAGCTTCATCTAAATCAGCACATTTCAAATTTAAAGTTTTACATTCATTAATATATTTTTTATACCAATACTTCGCGTCTTCATAGTCCCCAAGAATATCAAAGGCATTCCGCGCATTTTCTAGTAAACATTCAACATATTTTTCTTTATCTTTTTCTTTTAATTGGTCTAATTCATCATCAGCAAAATCTCCACATTCATAAACTTCTTTATCTTCAGCAAAAACTTCTCTTAAACCAGCCCAATTTTTAGTAACTCCATCAAAAATACTATCTAAAACTCCTTTACCTTTGCTATAACCAGAATAAAAACCTCCAATAATTACTACTGCAACTACAACGGCAATAAGAAATATAACTATGGTTCCTATGCCTATTTCCATTCCTCGTTTATTCATATTTATTAAATAACCTCTATTTTTATTTAAAACTTTCCAGCAAATTTGTAAATAACTCTTTAAAATTTGAAATCTTTAAAACAAATATAGCTAAAATACTTAAAACTACTACAACAATTAAAAAAAGTACTAGTTTATTTATAGCAAGGCTTCCTTTTTTCATCCAATTTTCACCATATTCTTAACAGCTTCAAATTTATCATATAAATTATCTCTAAAAAAGTAAATTAATCCAATTAAGACTATTGTTAATAACAAATAAAGTAATAATTTTCCTATAGATTCAAATTCTATAGCCCCTTTTTTCATAGAATATAATTACTAAATCAGCTATATAAATATTTAGGATTCACACTCTAAAAGCGGAACTTCATTAAGTGGAACTAAAGCAAGACTAGTTGTAAAATCCTCATAACTTATTCCAAGTATATATCCTCTAGCTCCTCCAGCAATTCCTCCAGCAGCAGTTAAAGAAGCAATAATAGTCACACCAGGAACAGTTCCGACACCAGGGATAAGAGCTATAGCACTACCTGCAACATAGCCCCAGAATCCTCCACCAACAAATTCTAAAGAACTTAAAACCCATTTTTGCCAAAATCCTTTTTTATTAATCATAAAAACCAAAGAATATTCTCTATTTGGATCTATACTATCTTTAATATTTCCAAGTTTAGATAAATCTCCTTCTAATTTACTTCCAGTTATAAATTCCAAATAACTAACATCTTTTCCATCTGGATTATTTTCAGCTAAATATTGTATAAAATTATCAACTTTTACATTATTTTTAAAACTAATAGGGGAATATCTTGGTCTACAAAAAGTCCCGCCAGTATGTTCAAATATCTCTTTTTTACCTTCACCAAAATCAATCCAAGTCCAATATAGCCTATCTGCTAAAAGTTTTTTGATTTTTTCAGGATCTTTTTCCTCAATTTCTAAAGGAAGAATTTTGCATTTAACATCAATAAAAGGATCAAATTGATAACCCATAACCCCAATTCTTTTAGCATTTAATTCTACACTTTTTTTACAAATTTGTCTTTCACCTGCATCACCAAAAGAAGAAAGCATCCAGTCATAATAAGGACCTGCTACAAAATATATCAAAATTCCTCCAGCTAATATAAGTAAGATTAAACCTAGCACAACTTGCCACTGCCAACCACCTTTTTTATCCCATAACACTTAAAACACCTTTTACAACTAAATACATTATAATACTAATTACAATAAGTAAAATTAGAGTTACTAAATATCTATGCTCCATCTTTCTTTCTTATTCCAAAATAGATTAAAACAATACCTAATACTATAGAAGCAATTTGATAAAATAAAGCACCAGCAGGTAAAAAAGATAATGCTACAGGTAAATATCCATACTCTGCTAACAAAGGTAATCCTCCTAATAAGATTAAAAAAATTCCAAGTAAAACATGCCAACCTTTCATTTACTACCCCCTTTATTTGGATTAAAACCAAAAATTGTTTTGAATACATGTATCACTGCAATACCAATTAAGATAAACAATACAATTGTCATTAACCAACCCCAATCTAAAATTAAAAAATCAGTTATTCTATAGAACCAATCAGGGAATGTATCCGGAGTATAATTTGTTAAATAAGTTAAATAATAATAAAAGATTCCATAAGTTACAGCAAAAGCAACAAAGCCCATACCAGTAAAACCTCTAATCATATAAAACAAAAAGAAAAATGCTGCTAAAAGAATAATAATCATACCTGCAGGACCAGAATTTAAAATTAGACTAATACCAGTTTGCCTTTCCCATAGTAAAACACCCACAGTTAATGCAACAGCAACAGTGATGTACAAAGCCTTAGATTTAAAATATTGCATAAACACGTTCTTACCTATAACTAAAAAGATAACAAGTAAAGCCAGAGCATCTACCCAACCAGGATTATCAGTAAACCAATCTAAAGTATTATTAATTACATCCCCAAAATCTGCTCCAAAAGGAGTAAAAGTTCCAACCCTAGTATATGCAGCACTTACAGAACTAACTAATAATAAACTGAAAACTACTACCAACCACCAATGTTTCATAACCTTAAATTTTCTTTAAAATATTTAAAACTTTCTAACCGTAAGATTTATAAAAAAGGGCATAAACTCATTTTTAAGATGATTGAGGGCATAGATTCAAGTGTATTAGATACTATCAAAGAGATTTGTAAAGAAAATCCAGAAATAGCAATTAAAGAGTACTTTAATTATATTAAAAGTAAAGAAATTGTTAAGTATAAGATTCCTTTCTTTGCTTCTGGAAAATCTGCAGTTACTGAACGATATCAAGCAAATCTTCCTTCTAATTTAGCAACAATACTTAAATTGCGCCAAGAAAAAGATGAAATAAGGGAATGTATCCTTTTCAGCTTTAAGGATAGCTTAAATAAAAAATTAAACAAACTTATTTTATTTGATGATTACAATTTAATAAAAAAAGAAATTCTTCCAGAAGATGAAGGAGAACAGATAGGTATAGCAAAAGTTACTGACTCTTCAAGGATAACGCTTCCAAGAGACATTTTCAACAAAAGTGAATATGCTTATTTCTTAGGAAGAGAAGAGTATATAGAAGTTATCCCGCTGCGCTAGTAACTAAAGTAATACCGCTAGCCAGGATATTAAATACAATTATACCAATCAAACAAATCAGAGTATACAAACTGGTTGCAAAAACTAAATTCTTTCCTAAGTCATATCTTTCCTGAGTTTTATCAACACCCATTTTAATTCCATTAGATAGAATAGTCAAAATTATAGTAATTTCAACAACATAAAGTCCAACAACTAATTGAAAATAAAAACTAGGAATTACATCTTTAATGCTTAAGATCCCTGCTAAACCTGCTACACCCGTACCTGCTGTTTCTGCACCAAACTCACCAAGAGAAGCGCCAGATAATTGTTCACTCAACTTATTAATTATGGTTACAATCATACTGCTAACTCCAACTACAATACCGGCAATAGCAGGAGTTAAAAAACTAATTTGGCTTTTCATAGAAGATAAAATATCAGCCAATAAATCTTTCAATCTTTCAACAATGTGATTTACTCTTTTAATGTAATCAGAAATAGTTATCAAAGAAGTGGCAACAATTTGTGGACCTTTTTTGGCGCTTTCAACTAAAACTTTCATACTACTTTCAATTAAACTGCTAGGATAATACAAGATAGCTCCTCGTTCTTTTCCAAATATTGCTTCTTTAATGCCCATTCCAACTCTTCTTATATTTATATCAACATATCTAAAGAAATTTCCAGTAGGAGTTCCTTTCATAGTTTCTGCAACTCTTCCAAAAGCCATCTCAACAGGAATACCTTCACCAACTCTATTTCCTAATTGAAATAATGCTCCAGAAAATTCTTGCTCTAATCTATGAGTTCTATTTTTAATATGAATCAATTTTTTGCTTCTAAACCAATAATAAAATGCTAAACCAAAAGCCAAACCTAGAGGAATAAACAAACTAAGAACTAAACTAAGAGTTCCATAAGGACCAGAGCAACCAGTACTATTACACTTATAATCTAAAAAACCCATAGCCAAAGGAGTTCCTTCAAATAGGGTTATATCAGAACTAGGAGAAATAAAATTGATCATCAAAGGTAAGAATCCAATAAAACAAAATACAAAAATTATCAAAGTAGAAATAACTTTTGGACTTATTTTTGCTCCAGCAAAATTAATGTATTCATATTGCTGATATTCTGGATGTTGTTTCAATATATCGGCTTCACCATAACCACTTGGTCTTTTCTCTAAAAAATGATTTCCTAAGGTTATTACCATCAAAGGCAATAAGATATTATACAAAACAGCTAAATGATACCAGCTAACAAGTCCCTGCATAAAACTAGCCAGTAAAGGAAAAATAACCAAACCTAAAACAGGTAGAATAACTCCAAGCATATGCAGCATTGTAATAGGACTTTTCAAATCTTGTGCATAATGCATCATTCTATCATAAGTTCCTTCAAGCATAACTTCCAAAGATTTATTTAACAAACCAACCCTTTTCTCTTCGCTAATTTCATATAAACTTCCTTCGATTAAATGAAAACTTTCTAAGAATTCTAAATTATAATCTCTCCAACCTTCTAGATAATTATCCAAACTTTCTTTTATAGAAACAAATTTACCAACTTCAACATCCCAAAAAACTTTTCTTAAGTCTAAAGCCAAAGGAGGGCCAACATGTTCGCCAGCAAATTTAATTGCGTGTTCTAAATTAGACGTATGTTTCATATACATAATAACATACAAAATACAAAGAATCATCTGATTGCTTGCTTCTAATCTCCATTTATTTGCTAAACTAATCGGCCTTTTGCTTAAAGGACCAATAGAAACTAAACCAACAATCATAAAAACAAATGGAACTAAAAGCATTAAATAACCCATAATAAAAGAAGCTATTAACAAACCTAAACCAAATAAAAATATCAAACCTCCAATTAAAGCAGCAAAACTCATTGCACCTTCTGGAGTTATATCCAAATGAACCCTTTCAATAGAATCTTCTATGTTTTTTCTTATTTTTTTAGAAGGGCTTACTTTAAACAAACCTTCTGCAAGATTACACCACCGTTCATATCTGCTGATGCTTTTTTCTAAAGCTTCTTTTCTAAAAACAGTATACTCTCTAGAAAATTTCTCGCCAGGAAAGAATTCCATTCTATCAAAAACTACTCTTCTGCCTAATTTCTCTTCATATCTTTTTAAGATATTTTTTATTTCATCATCAACTTTCAAGTTAAGATTCTCCTCTTTTTTATTTCTCTTCTTAACCAAGAATCCCATAAAAGAAATACTCTCTTGCTGTCAATATCTCCAACTTCTTCCATAATCTCATCAGAAAATCTATGGAATTGATCATTAGCATCAACAACGAATTTAGCTTCCATTAACTCAGGCATTTCTGCTTCATGTGCATACTTAACTAAAGTTTCTTTAACTTTAGATCTTAGCACAATATTATCCCAAACTGCATCCCAATTTCCTGACCAGCTTCTTACATTGCCTGCAACAGCCTTAATTATTTCACTCTCGCCGTTTATTAATTCACTAGTTGGTTCAAGTTTATCTGTTTTAGCATCATACTTTAACAAATCTACAAAACCTTTTTCATCTAAAGGATCATTAACCCAATGTTTTCTAACTTCACTAACTTGCATTACTCTTTTCCATCTATGTAAACCATCAGGACTCTTTACTGGATTACAAACTAAAATAATATCTGTAGCTTTAAAACTTGTTTTTGGTACTTCTAAATCATTTACAACTCTATCATAAACAGAATAAGGATCTGCACCATGAATTGTACCTGCAACAACATTAGCTAAAGCACCAACTCTCATAGCTTCATACAAGGCTTTAGCCTCTGTATTATGCAATAAAATACCCCCAAAACCACCAACAAAATTCTGAGAGGGTTCAACAGATAAATCATAAACATATTCTGATTCATCCAATTCTATTTCTTTAATTTCTTTAATCTCGTCTAAGAAAAAATCCCCCAAAGCAAAAGTCTTAAGCTTATCAGAAACCTCACATTCAGGGTCTAAAACAATATTTTCTAAATAGTTCTTACTACAACTCAAAAATCTAAATAGATGTCTATATCTCCTTGAATACTTAATTAAATGTTTTCTTAAGATATTTTTATCAAACTTAACAGAATTTGATGTTGTATGAGCCCATTTTCTAATAACCATTTCGGTTTTTTTACCAACAAAACCAATTTTATCTAAAAACGTTTCAACCATTTCTCTATCCTTAAATTCTAAAATCCAGATACTGCGTTTACTCAGGCCATTTTGTTTCTTTTCTCTTATTCTCGCAACAATACCAAAATTCAACAACAAATACGAAACATCCTCTACTAATTTCTTTGACGTAGAAAAATATCTTACACAATTACAAGAACTTTTAGAACTAGTAAAACAACCATCACCAGAATAAAGTCCCCTTAAAAATGAAGCTATTTTCTGCCTAGATAAACCAAAAACAATTGAAGGTACTCTTTTTTCAGTACAAATCCTACCACATCCAAGTCTAGAGATTAATTTTGCTAAAGGTAAACAACTAAACCTGTGCTGAATTGAAGTTCCAAGACCTTTAACAATCCTACTATCAGGGCTCAAACCAAAGATATCATTTGATATTTTTGACAAATCTTCAATAATTTCTTTATTAGAATTTGTGATTATAACATTTCCTCCCTTTTTTTCTTCTAAAGAATAATAACCCTCAGAAACATAATAACCTAAAAACCTACAAAAGTCCTCACTAACAGGAATAACAGCAGGAAGCGGTAAACTCGTTCCGCTTTTAACTCTTAAATCAGTTATATTATAATCCACATCTGCTTCATCCATCAAACCAGTAAAAGAATTAAAAGGGATATTTGTTTTTTGATTTGTTCTAAAATAGTTATAAATATCCCCAGAACCTATACCACAAATTTTGGTGGCTTTTTTCCAACCTAAAACTTTAATTGCTTTTCTAACATCACTTTCAAAGTTCTGAACTCTAAATTCAGGCAAATAATCAAAAACATTAATAGAAACGATATCATTGAAACCACAAGGTATATGACTTGGAATAACAATCTGAGATCCAACCCCCAGATCTTTACACTCTATTGGTGCTATTTCAAAATTTTTAGTTGGAGCAAATAAACTATGGTCATGTGTGACTGTAACTTCTCTGCCAGTTCTTGTTTTGATTTTTAATAATTTTTTCCTTTTAGGATGTTTAACAAAATCTGTTAACTTAGATAACTTCATCTTCAAATCAAAACCAACAGTAGGGATAAAAATATCCTTCAAATCTTTATTTTCTAAATCTTTAATCTGTATACGCTTCATTAAACCCTTATCCACTATAACAACCTCTTCATTTCCCCTTACAGAACTTCTAACTTCACCAACAATAAGAGAACTATCTCCAAATCTTAAACTAGTTCTAATCCCTTCATCAGCTCCAACCTCAGTTCCTCCTGTCATCAAAGCGCTTCTTACTTTCATTGGTTGGATATCATAACCTAATTTACGTAAAGTTTCAACAGGCAATTCACGAGTATTATGAGCAACAATATTATTAGCTACAAAACTTTCACATTCAGGTACACTTAAATCATAAACATTCTCCCCAGGATTATCAATTTTTTTAATTTCTTTTATCTGATCCCAAAATAAGTCAGAATTTGCTAAAATACCTAAATTTGTTATTAATTCATCTTCAACCTCTATCTCTTGAAGCACTGAACTTAATTTCCTTCTGCCTAAAGCATTATTTCTAGTTATATAATCATGGCTATTAAATTTAGCATAAAGAGCTTTAATAGCTAATTTATCATTAATATCCAAAGGAATTACATCACTTATATCATGAGTAGTAATCTTTTGGCATAATTTATTCAAACTATCTTGTTTATAATTTTGTAAAAAACCAATGTGTTTATTAAATAACAACCAAGAATTCAGATTGCTAATAGAACTATTATAATTTTTATCTTTTTTCAGCTTACCAATTCTAAGAATTATTCCATAACTTAGCAATAAACTTTGAATATCTTCCAATAATTTATGAGAAGCTAAAGCCATAGTAATCTCTTTTTTAGAAACATGGCTATCACCACTAAATAAACCCTTCAAAACATAACCCATTTGATTTAGAGACAAATTAAAAACCCACTCTGGAATTCTTTTTGTATAAGCATTACCTCTCAAATCTAAGAGTTCTCTCATTAAAAATTTCATAGAAGAAGAATTAAGTATTGTAGAAAAACCATCAGAATGTAATCTTGGATTAAGGTTAAATTTCTTAGCAATTCTATAAACCAATTCTTTTTCCTCATTAGAACTAACGCTCATTAAAACAGAATTTTTATCATAACATCCATCTGCAAGCCACAAACCAACAAAAGTTAAAAAATCTTCATCTAAATTTGTATCTGTAAGTAACCAATTTAAGGAATTAGCTCCATATTTAAATTGAACATCTAACTTATCGAAGTTATGCCCCAGACAAATTAAATCAGAGATTATTTTTCCTGGTATAATGCCCGATCTTAACCATTTACTTATCATAGATTTGCTATACTTATAGTCTCTACCTAAATGTTTTATTTCAAATTTTAATTTTTTAAAAGTAGTAATATCTCTAAATTTAAGATAAATTTTTTCTGAGTTTAGCAAATTCTTAAAAACGTTTTTAGATAATTTCTCTTCATTAGTAAATGGTAGATTTCTAGGGGTAGCCAAATACTGCTTCTCTTTCAAATCAGAAACTTTAGCAGATATTATACTCCCTTGTTTACCTAATGTAAACAATGAATGATCTCCTGTAACCTTAATTGATTTTCCTGTCCTAGTGGTTATTACATAAAGGGGTTTATTCACTTTATGTCTTATAAATTTAGAAATTCTTTTAAAATTTAATTTTCCTTTATTATTCATTGCTAAAACTTCTATGTCCTCAAAATTACCAGATACTTCACAATCCTCCAACTTATACCAACAACCATCTTTCTCTATCACACCATCAACTAGCTCTCCCAGAGTAGTTCTTTTGATTCTGCCTCCTTGTTTTACAAATAAAGTAGCATCACCTGTCACACTATCTTCTATAGTTATTACTCTATACTTCCTCATCAACTCAACTAAACAAGAACCTAAAAAAGATGTTTTACCAGAACTTCTGGTTCCAGCAACAAGCATTGTTCTTGCACCATCAATTAAAAAACTAACTAAACCAGCAGTTAAAGGAGTAATCATTCTATTACTAATAAACAAAGGTAAAGTCCAAGGCATATCTCTATGTCTTCTAAAAGCATAACTATAACCCACAGGACTTAATGGTCTTCCCATAGCTGAGACTCTTGCTTTAGCACCGGGTACTAAAAGCTCTGTATCTAAAACCGGATTAGCTTCATCCAAAGGTCTTCCACTAACTAACCTTAGTTTACTAGCCCAACCTTCACCATCATCTTGGCTTGGCCAAATATTAGTTGCACAATTATCATAATCCTGATGAACAATGAAAATTGGGTTTTGTCCAATAGGCCCATTAACAACAACATCCTGAACCTTAGGATCTTGCAACAACACCTCTAAGATTCCAAAACCAACAGTATATCTAACTAAAATCTTAGCTAATTCTTCAATTCTTTCATAACTTATATCTAATCTTTTACTCTCAGCTAACTCAACAAGCAAATCTTTTCCAATATTAGAAAAAGTTCTTCTCATCCTATCAGGATCTAAAAACTCTTCTTCTTTTGGCTTATGTTCAGTTAGAACACTACGAGCTAAATTCAATAGAATCTGTTCATCCTCAGTTAATTTAAATTCAGGAGGAGTCACATGATATAGATATTTAATATCCTGAGGAACTTTAAATATCCTAACCTCATTTTCACCAACAGAATAAGCATCGATATCATCTCCATCAAGAGGAACCCTAGCCATCAATCTAGTATGCATAAAATCTGGCATAATCTCTGCTCTAAAAATTTCCTTATACAAACTTCTATCCCCAATAATATGCCCTGCTAATTTATCTTTAACTAATTTAATCAGTTTAGTTTTACCAAGATGTATCGCAAAATCTTCCAAAACAGAAATATATCTTTTCTGAGCATCTACTTCATTATTATTTTCTAATCTTTTCAATTCAATTCTTGCATCTCTAATCAACCTAATAGTTTCAACATAAGAACTAAGAGGATCGCTTCTTAACAAATTCAAAATTAGGTATTGTAAATTAGTATGTTTTGCATTAGAATTTCTAACACCTGCTAAAATTCCGAGACTAAGGATTCTTTTCTGTTTAGTCAAAAAACTGTAAAGATTGGCTATTTCAACTAATAAAGCAGTTTGATCGTCGTTATAAACATAATTCTTACGTTGATTAAAAATTACTCTAGAAACACTAGGAACTTCAACTAGTTTATCAATGGTCCTCATCATACAAAGAGCACTTTCTTCAATAGAAGGGATAGAACTACAAGCAACACAATTAATCCTCATAACTTCCGAACTACCTTCTCTAATAAGCTCATAACCGCAAGGATTAACTCTCTTTCTGGTTCCTTTATCACTTTGTTTTAACATAATATTTATATAATGAGATTACTTAAATTAAAATAGTTTTCGCTAATATGCAAACTCAAGAACAATCGAATATTGTAGAAGATCTTCTTAATAGAATCAGATCAATTGAAGGAAAGTATTCTATTTTAGGAGAACAGCTTTTAGTAGTTAATGAAAATACCCTAGATAGTTATAAAGACTTAGCAAAAGAAATCAAAGTAATTAGTGAAGAAATTAAAGAAATAAGGCAGGATTTAAGCAATTTTAAAGAAACAATTAAACAGTTAGTTAAAGAAACAGAGATGTTTGCAAGAAAAGAGCAGATAAAAGTTTTAGAAAAATATATTAACTTATGGAACCCTATGGAGTTTATAACTACAGAAGAGCTAGATAATATTTTAAAACAAAAATTACAAGATATCAAAAGAGCAGGTGGTATAACTGCCAAAAAAAGAAAACATTGAGAAAGTTATTGAAATGAAAACAAGAGGTATATCAACTAGAGGCATAGTAGAGGACCTAAAAAAGCAAGGTCTTTCTTATAAAGAATCTGAAGATACTTTTAATCAAGCAGGGTACTCTTCATCTGGTTTACAACCTTCAATGATGGAGCAAGGAGCCGAAGAAATGCCCCCTCCACCAGTACCAGAGGAACCACAGAGAGAATACGAAGAAGAACAAACATATAATTCAGAACCTTCTCCAGAACAATTTGTAAGGCAACAGCCTGCACAACAATTTATACCAACACAACCAATTAGAACAGAAATAGAGAACGTTGAAATTCTTATAGAAAATATTGTAGAAGAAAAATTCCAAAGGATGTTAGATACTTATGGAGATATTGGTTCTTGGAAAGATAAAGTTAGAACAGAAATTTTAGCAATCAAACAAGAATTATTAAGAATAAGAAGTAAATTAGAAAGCACAGAACAGGCAGTTTTAGGAAGAGTAAACAAATATGATAAAGATATTATGGAAGTAGGAACAGATGTTAAAGCTTTAGAAAAAGTTCTTCAAAATATTTTAAAACCATTAACAACGAGTATTAAAGAATTACAAGTAGTAACTAAAAAATTAAAAAGATAATTATTTCTCAAAACCAACAGCTTGCATTACTTTAGCAGCTACTAATAAAATCAAGACTGCACCTAAGATTTTTGGATTTAGGATTACCTTAACAACATGATTTAATCCGCCCATTGCTGCTTGAGCATCAGGAGTGCTAAACACTTTTACTAAAGCTCCTAAGAAAACAATAACCACTATAATGGTAATAACAAGTCCAAAACTATTACTTGCCATCCAAGTAGTAATGCTTTCTTGAGTATATCCCATAAACATTTGAACCATCAAGATAATTGCTATACATAAGAAAATAATGATAATCCAAGGAACCGCTTGCATTAAAACTTCTTTCAAAAAAGGGAAGATGATAAATAAAAATGCCATAGAAAATGCAACTAATCCATTAAGCCCAACCTTCTCACTTAAAAATTTTGTTTTAAGCAAAGTAGCATATAATAAAACAAAGACTAAAATAAATACAAAAATTGGGGATAAATATCCAAATAATGTTAAATCTAAAGCCATCTTATTCTTCTCCTTTAGTTAAATCAGCAACTTTTTCAAATATATTCTTTTTCTTTTCTCCAGATTCTCCACCTTCTCTCATTACTAAAAAGATAATAGCAACAAAAATTCCTATAAATAAAATACTTGCTTTTGTTGTTTCATCTAAATTGCTTAACCAAGCTGGTAATCCAAGAAAGTCTCCAAGATAATCTGAAGCTAAAGCCCAAATTACAAAAACTATAGAAACTAAAAAAGCCAAACCATAAGCCCAATCTTGATGTTTCTTACCAGTAAAAGTTCCTAACATTAATAAAAACATTAAAATTATAACCAAAAACATTGCAATATTTGGTAAAAATCTATTTAACAAACCAATAATATAAGGGCTTCTAATAACTAATAAAGCTACAACTAAAGAAACAACAGCATTAGGAGCTTTTTTACTTCCGAGAATATGAATTTTATCTAAAACAGCATATACTACAGTAAATATTAATAAAAAAGGAAGTATAACATTGAAAACTCCCATCCCCTCCCAGATATCTAAGAGGCTATAAAAATCTACCATCAACTACCCCCTTCTTTTTCCTTCTCTTCTCTTCCGCCTAAAACATAATAAACAACAACTAATATCACCGCTAAGAATACTAAAGAAGAAACTAAGGGTCCTGTTGCCCAATTTTCTAACATATAATCCCATCCATAACGTAACCAGCTTACTCCTGAATCAGTCTTAATAACCCCCAAAAATACTAATACAATACCAATAAAAACTAATGTGGTTAAAAAGATTCTCATCTTACCTTCAATTTTATATTCTTCGCTACCTACAAAACTTCCAGCTAATAACATAAAACTAACAAGTATAATTAAAATCAAACTTATCAACGGCATTGCTTCTTTTATAACTGTAACAATATTTCCTGCAATCACAACAAACAAAGCTATAGAAAATGCAACCATAGCATCTAAATTTTTTCTTGACTTACCATCTTCAGCACCAAGAACTTTAGTTTTTTGTAAAATTGCAAAAACTAAAGTAAAAACTAAAAGAAAGGGTAGTATAATATCAAAGAATCCAAAGTCCTCTAAAAACTTAATTGCAATTGCTAATGGTGACGCCATAAATCAAAAAAGAATTATAAAATATATAAATGTTACTCTTCTGCAGATCGAGGCACTAATTCCTCTTTTTTATCATCATACGAAGGAATAGCTGATTTATTAATAATCACTATATTTCCAATTGCTTTCACAAATTGATGAGGTACTATAACTCCTTTAGCTCCGCCAAGAATTTTATTTAAAACGCTACTTTTAGTAGCTTTTACTCTCCATCCATAGACTTTATTTAAAGTCAAGATACACTCTTCTATATCGCCAAAATAGTCTCCGTTGTCAGTAAAAACCTTCATATCAAAAACATCGCTTATTTTCTTCAAATTTAATGCCATTTCTCAGCCTCCTTTAAAACCATAGCAAATCTTATAAGTATTTAAAGATTTTTATGGTATAACGCTATGCACAAGTATAAAAACCTAACTATTATTGGAACTTCTCATATTGCTATCCAAAGTATCAAAGAAGTAGAGCTAAATATTTCTAGTAAAAAACCGGATATAATAGCCATAGAGCTTGATAAAAAAAGGTTTAATGCCCTCCTAAAGAAAAAAAGAAAACCCTCTATAAGAGATATTAAAAAAATGGGTGTAGCTGCCTTTATTCTAAATGCCTTTGGTGCTTTGATTGAAAAACACTTAGCAAAACAGGTTAAATCTACTCCAGGAGCAGAGATGAAAGCAGCAATTAGATTAGCTAAAAAATACAAATTAAAAATAGCTTTAATTGACCAAGATATTGATATAACCCTTAAAAAATTAGTAAAAACAATAACTTTAAGAGAAAAATTAAGTTTTTTCATAGACCTAATAAAAAGTTTCTTTTCTTTCAAAAAAGAAAAAATGGATCTTAGGAAAGTTCCAAGCGAAAAAACAATAAATCAAATGATTAAAGAAGTTAAAAAAAGGTACCCCTCTTTTTACAAAGTGCTTGTAAAAGATAGAAATAGTATACTTGCACAAAACTTATATAAATTAATAACACAATATCCTGATAAGAAAATAACTGCAGTAGTAGGAGCAGGGCATGAAAAAGCAATCATAGGTGAACTAAAATCAAAATTCAAAAAAAAGAAATAACAAATTTAATTATTGCTTCTTTAGTACTCAGTATTATCTTTGCTTTTAAAAGTTTTATACCCTTAAATATAATAAAGTTTTTCTTATTTTCGCTTATTGCAGTTTCTGTTCATGTTCTATCACAAAAATTTATAGCCAAAACACATGGTTGTTCGGTTAATTTAGAATTATGGAAGATTAATAGGTTTGGCTTCGCAACTTCCAAACATTTTCCAAGAAAAATAAATCTATTTTTTAAAAAAATAGTAATAAATAACTTGCCAATAGGGATTATTCTTCCTTTACTAATTAGTTTTTTATCCGACGGTCAAATATTTTTTGCAGCAGCATTTACAACTTCAATCATAGTTCATAAAGGATTAAGACTAGGAAAACAATACAGAAATTTAACAGATTATGAGTCAGCAAAAATTGCTCTATTTGGACCAATAGCAAATATTTTACTTGCTACTATTTTAGCTATTTTTAATTTGGCTGCCTTGCAAGAGCTTATTTTTGTAAATTCTATGATGGCAACATTCACAATGCTTCCATTACCAGGGCTAGTAGGTTCTACAGTTTTCTTTGGTTCAAAACCGCTTTATGTATTTGGTTATGTTTTTATTCTAGTTCTAGCATTACTTCTAAAAAGTTTCGTAAACCCCTATTCTGCACTTTTAGTAGCCTTATCAGCAGGGATTATAGCATTAATTACCTATTTATGGAAAAAAGAATTAGACTAAATCAAAGCAAGATTTAAAAAGTATTTAGATTTAACTAAAATATGAAAAAAGTACTTATGTTAGATGCATTTAAGCCAGAATATTTAAAATATGCACCTTATCTAAAAAGTTTAACTAAAAAATATGCCCATGGAAGATTAAAAATACCTATGGGATTTGTAAGAGGCATGGATGTTTTCTTTAATGGTCAATCCAATATTCTTGCAAAATTCAAGAGATCAGGAAATCTCAGCTGGACTAAATATTTTTATTGGTTAGGAAAGTTTCCTCTAGCAATTATAATTAATACAATAAGGCTATTAAAAAATAATAAAGAATATTTTTGGTTGTACAACATTCCTCTAAAAAAGTTGCGTTATTTTGATGTTTGTATAAAAAAACCTTTACATGAAGGAAAAAAATGTAAATATAAAAGAATAGGAAAATTAGACCCAATTTCACATAAGTATGGAACAAAATCAAAAGAAACAATAAAATGTATAAAAGAAATAGATAATATAATTAAAAAAGAAGAATTTGATATTCTCCTTTCTGACCATGGTATGATAGATATAAAAGAGACTATTTCGGTTCCAAGAACAGATATCTGCTTTATTGATGGAACCATGGCAAGATATTGGGATAAAAAACCTAAAATAAATTTAAAAAAAGGGAAATGGATAAAAGGAAACGAGGAATATGGTAAATACATTTTTTTAGCTAATCCAGGAATACTCATATTTCCAAACTTTTGGAATCAAAATCCTGACAAAGGGATGCATGGGTATAGTAGCACATGCAAAGAAATGGATGGATTCTACTTAATTCAAAAAGAAGGGGGAAGAAAAGATATTTCCATAGAAGAACTAAACAAAATTTTAATAAAGGAAGTGGGTTATAAAAGATTGTTTATCGATTCCCAGCCTACATAATACTCATAATTTTTATCAATAATTTCAGATTGAATTAGGCGCAATTCCAAATTTTTGGTCCAAGTTTCTTCTAAAGAAGAAAAATCTTTGCTATAAATATTCCCAATCGGATTTAAAGAAGAAGCTAATTTAGCTCCAACCATCTTCTTAAAGAAATTTGTAAAGAAAACCATTTTACTAATCCCGATATCCCCATTAGAAGTAATCTTTAATCCAGTTCCAGAATAATAATCTGTAAAAAAGGGCATTTGGATATCTTCTATAAATTTACTTAATTCAGTTCTAGCATATCTACAAGAAAGCATAGGTTTATAATCTAAAAATCCTGATTTTATATCTACTAAGCCATTTTCTAAAGAAAATATTCCTTTTGGCATAACAAAACTACCTTTTTTTAAATTCAGAACCGCCCATTCTTTTTAGGGTAGTGATATGGTGGTATTTCACACCCATAGAAGCTAAAAATTTTGAAAAATTTAACATTTCGTCATAATCCTCTTTATAAAGAGTAGATAAAATAACCAATTGATTTTGGGACTCTGGTAAAAATTTAGGTAACCAATCCATAACTAAGCTATACTGAGCAGGATCGCGGTACTTTGAATTAATAAAGTCAAGTCCATCTAAACTAACAATAATCTTCGAATTAGGGTTATATAACATCTGCTTTACCTTTTCAGAATTTAGTAGCATACCATTAGTAATTATATTTGTTGATAAAAAAGGTTTTTTATTTGAATAATCCCAAATTTCATCGAAATCTTTATGAGTTAATGCTTCTCCCCCTCTTAATGTCACCTCAAATATTTTCATTTTTTCAAATTCATCTAAAAGTTGATAAACTCTGTCTTTAGGAATATCAGGATCAACAGATTTATATTTTTGAGAGCAATAACTGCAATTAGCATTACAACCCCCTGCGATATCTACTACAGCTCTAACTGGATACTTTAATAATTTAGAATTAAATCTTCTTGCTTCAAAAAGCTGTCATTTGGTATCACACGCCGAAATAATTCTTTCAAGAGGGTTATATCTTAAAACCAAATTATCTTCATTACGCATTAGCATTTTAACAATAGAGGTTAAGACTAATTTTAAATATTTTTCTATTAAAAACTAAGCTAAACTAAAAAGCGCTTTCTGTAATAACCATAAAGAAAATATCCAAGTAAATGAAAAATAATGTCCACTAACCGCTAAGAGAAAAACACCTGCAGTTAGCAAGTCTATAACACTTGCAAAGTCGTATAAGAATACTAAGCTCTTAATTAGCAGATAAATTGCGAAAATCCAGCCAAAACTAATTCCAATACCCCATTTTACTAAAATTAATACAACCGCAGCACATAAATCCATTAAACCAAATATTTTTAATAGCATATCCAATTCTTTAGAAATCGTTTATTTAAAGGTTTCTAGCCTTAAAATTCATTAAAAATATAAGCGATATCTTTATATATAATGTTACATATTTGTAACATATCTGTACAGATGAGTAGAAGGATTTCCATATCATTGGATGAAGAACAAGTTAGACTTCTGAAATTTATAAAAGGATTTGGTAAAAAAGATGCTGAAAAAGTCAGGAATATCCTTCTTGCTTATCTTTCTGAAAAAGGCTATCTGGAGGAGCTTAATAAAAAGAGATGAGTTCTAAAAACATAAACACAAAAGAGAAATTAATCCAGATAAACTTAGTTTTCTTAGCAGTTATAATATTTACCCTAATTGGAACTCTTGTAGCAAATAATGGAACAATAACTGGTTTTACAATTTACAGCAATGAGACAAATGAAACCTTATTCACAATTCCTGTAGAAAATATTACAGCACCTGAAACTCCAATTAATGAAACTTTATCTACAATTCCAGAAGAAGAGATAATTATAGAAAATATTACCGTGCCTCAAAGTAATCAATCAGTAAATGAAGTTTTAAAGATAATTAATAATGGAGGAAACTTTTCTGCTCAAATAGTTTGTGGAAGTATTCCTTTCTGTGGAGATTGTATACAATGTTGTAAAGATGAAAATGGAGGAGATGCTGATCCAGGAGATATTTGGGGATGTATAGACATAGAATGCTGTCCTATGCCTGATTGTGTAGGAATTGGTGCATGTGATTGCGATGAATGTAATGATTGTATAACTGCAAAAGGAGCAACTTATTGTTGTATTACTCAAGCATATTCTTATTGTTCTGGATGTGCAGCTTGTCCAAATCCCCCAACAGTTACAAAATACTCAGTAGCCAATGGTTCAACAGACTTTGGTGCAGAACCAGTTTTAACAAGTGTTGAAAATTTAACATTAGCAAATGATTATGGGCAGGTACAATTCCCAACTACAAAAAGTGTTAATGCAGATGGAGAAAATTATGATACACATGTTGAAATAGGAAATAAATTTATTAGTGTAAATTCTCCAGGATTAGATTCTACATTTAATTCTAGTGCTAAAATAACTTTATACAATGCCTGTCCAGTTCAACCAAGCAATAATATAACTTTCAAAAAGAGTGGAACTTATACTTCAAGACAACAGATTACAGCAGGAGGACAATATTGTAATTCTACAAGTGATCCTTCTTGTGTAAATATCAAATGTACTGGAACAACATTAACTTTCAATATTAGTCATTTCACAGGATTTGCATCTAATATCGATTCATTAGTAATTTGGGATGAGCTAGATTCAGGACAGCCTTACAATGATAAATCCGGAGTTACTACAGGACAAAATGTTTCATTCTTTGCCAATTATACAAATTCAACTTTAGATAGTATTCTTGGGGCAACATGTACAATTAATTTCACAGATTGGGAAGGAAATCTAATGCCTTGGGATGCATCTAGATCTGTCTATGAATTAAATAGGAGCTTTAACGAGAGTAGAACTTATGGATGGAATATAACTTGCAACCAAACTGGATTTGATAGATTAACAGCAGAAGATGATATCGCAGTTGAAGATTGTAGTTGTAGCACTTGTGGAAATTGTATGAGTAAGTTAAACAATAGTGCCTGTAGCTATGTTAATCTAACTGCAAACATTGCAGTAACTAGCAGTTGCATTAATAGTACAATAACTAATTTCAATAATAAAGAATTTGATTGTAAAGGGTACAATCTAGTTGGAAACAATAAAGGAGATGCAATAAACCTTTCATGGGTAGAAAATATAACCATTAGGAGCTGTAATATATCTAAATTCGCTGTAAATATTCGTCTTGATAATGTGACGAACGCAACTATTTACTTAAACAATTTATCACAAAGTAATACCACTTTAATAAATGAAAATTCAAGGTATACCAATTTCACAGATAACAGAATAATCAACAATCAATACGCCCTTTTCATTAAAAATGAAACTGATGGATTATACCAATATAACCTAATTCACCATAATGGATATCTAAGCACATTTACTGCATTTAGTCTGCTTAATGATGTTTCAACAGGTATCGAAATGTATAAACTTAATCGTACAAGTTTAAAAAATAATATTATCTCTGAAAATAAGAAGTATAATGTTTACTGTAAGAATTGTTCAAATTTAACAATAGAGAGAAATATAATAAAAGAAGTTTTCTATAGCAGCCCACAAGCTCAAGTTTACTTATCTTATGGTTCAGGGCATCACACCTTTTACAAAAATAATATTTCTAATAGTAAACAAGAAGCAATTGAATTAGTTAATGCTGCAGGATTTAAAACTAACATAACCGCTAATATAATTTTCAATAATTCCATAGGTATTGATATAAATGGAAAAAATGCAACAATAGAAGAGAATAACATAAGTTTAACTTTCCAAACAAGCGGTGATGGAATAGAACTTAATGGAGAATACAACACTATTAAAGATAATCTCATCCAAAACAGCCCTAGCACAGGTATAACTTCCATCTCAGCAGATTATGTGAATATATCAAATAATACAATTAAAAATCTTGGATCTGATGGTATCCACCTAAGTGGAAGATGGGGTGAAATAAGTAGAAACACTATACTCAATGGAAGTAATGAGGGTATAGAATTATATCAATCAGCAGTTTCTCCTTTATCTAATAAAGTATTTAACAATACAATTAAAGATAATGCAGGTATTGGAATCTCTATCACTGGCTCTCCAACAAGTAACGAGATTAGTAACAATACTATAACCACTGCTACAATCGGTCTGCAAGTAGGAGCAACAGGTGCAAATAATAAAATAATCAGCAATAAATTATATAACAACACTCAATGGTCATTTTATATTACTGCGACTACAAGCTGTGATACAACAGTTAGAAGAAATACTGGAGGAACAAACAATAAACCAATCTTCTACCATAATACTTCATCAGTTGAAGTTACAAATGCAAATAATTATTCAGAAGTAATCCTTTGTGATGCTGATGGCTCTTTATTAAATAATATTACAATAAATAATTCAATAAATAATATTAACAGCGGACCAGATGGAATACTCTTAATTGGAGCAGATAAAACAATAATTAATGAAAGTATTAGTACAGGAAATAATTATGGAGTGTATATACTAGTTGCTTCAACTGGAGTTAATATAACTTATAACACTTTAACAAATAATACTAATCAAGGTATTGAAACAACTGCTTCTGCATCTCAGATAATTTACAGAAACTTAATAGAAGGAAATGGATTAGAAGGAATAGATGCAACAGGAAATTTAAACAATATAAGTAGCAACGTAGTAAAAAATCATCCAAACGAAGAAGGAATTATGGCTGGAGGTTCAGCCTATGCTGTTGTAGAAAATAACTCTATATACCTAACAGGTAAAGAGGGTCTTGATTTAGCTTCGTGTTCTTCCCAATGTAATGTAACTAGAAATACAATATTCTTAAGTTATGACCGGGGAATTGATTTGCAGGGAAGTCATACAATGCTCGCCAACAACACAATTCTAAATTGTACTGAATATGGAATTTTGGTAAATAATGATTTCAATACAATAGCAGACAACCAGATTAATTATACAAATGGTACTTCTGGTATAGAAATTCTTGCAGGTGCAACAAAGAACTTGGTTAAGAGAAATAAGATCTATTCAAATTCTTCTACATCTGCAATTATGGTTAGAGCGAATAATAATAATATTTCTGCAAATATAATGGAAAAAATTCCTTCAACAGGTTCAAAGACAACCACAATCACAGTCAAAGATGATCATAACATAATAAATGACAATGAAATAAAAGATGGAGGAATTTTATTAAACGATGCAGCTGCAGATTCTAACAATATAACTAGAAATAACATAACTCGTACTTCTTTAGGTATCTCAATAAGTGCAGGAGCAAATAGTAATTTAATTTATGATAATTTCTTTGACAATATTAAAACTTCAGCAAATGATGCTGGAACTAACTGGTGGAACTATTCTTACAACTGCACAGGAATTCCAAACATTATTGGAGGTCCATGTATTGGAGGTAATGCCTGGCCAGACTATAGAGATAAAAAAGATGCCACAGATAGAACAGGAGATGGAATTGGAGACGACTTTGCTCCATGGAATTCAGCTTCAAGTTCAAATATCTCAGGAAATGCTGCAGATTACTTACCTTTAGCAAATTTAAAATGTGGAGATGTTTTAATTAATTCAACAAATGTAACAGAATATAATTTCTTAGAAAATTGCCAGACTACTGGTTTAACTTTAACCGGATTAAATTTCACACTGGATTGTGATGGACAAAATATTACAGGTAATAATTCTTTTACTGGTATTTATGTAAATGCTTCTGAATATATTACTGTAAAAAGTTGTGAAATACTTAATTTTGATAATGGTATTTATGTAGATAATTCAGACAATTTAACTGCATACTTTAATTTCATAGTTAACAATACAATTGGTATAAATGTATCTGCAGGAACAAAAGATGGAGTAATTTATTACAATTATCTTAATAACACAAATGATAAAAATGTATATGATTTAGGAAATAATTCTTGGGACAATGGAGAGATAGGTAATTTCTATTCTGATTATTCCCAGGCAGATTATGATACAAGCCCAAGAAGAGATTACAATACTTCTTCATATGGTGGAATCGTAATAGCAGGAACAGATTCAACTTCACATAATATAGATTATGAACCTCATCCACTATCTCATTGGTCATTTATTTATGATTGTGGATTCTTAATTACTTATTGGCACAATAATAAAAATGTCTACGTTATGAATAATCTGAATTGTATAAATGAAGATGGATTAAACATAGCAGACCATAATATTGATAATGTAACCATAGACTGTGAGGGGTATACTTTAACTGGAGATGGAACAAGATCTGGAATTAGGTATTATGGTGGTGCAGGAAGCAAGAAAACTGAGTTTAAAAATTCTATAATTAAAAATTGTAGGATTACTAATTTCAAATATGGGATGGAATTTGTAGCAGATGCATATACTGATCTTAAACATCCTTTTGGAATTTGTTATTATTATGAAGGTTATGATAGAATAAGGAATATAATCATTACAAATAATACAATTAGGGATTCAAAAAGAGGCATCCTCTTACAATCAAAAGAAGATGAATATGATGGATTCTTTTGGTGTCATGACCTTTCTTCTGCTGCAGATATGAAAGACAATAGCATAGTTAACAATACTTTAATTAATAATAGCATAGCTCTTTGGTTTGAAAATTATGATGATGGAGATCAAGACAATGAAGGAGATTCAGGAGATGATGCAAATGTTGAAAATAATACAATTAAAGATAACATAATTATAGATAGCAGATCAAAAGGAATATATTTTGAAACAATAGAAAGTGCAGTAAAAGATAATTACATCTACAATAACAAATTTGAAAATAATAGTATTCATATAGATAACACTGCAGGTAAAAACTTCTGGAATACTTCTTACAATTGTACAGACCAAACAGGAATAAAACCAAATATTCTTGGAGGAAGATGTAGAGGAGGAAACTATTATAGTAATTATTTGGCAATTGATAATGGTTCAGGTACTTTCTATCCTCATCAAAAAGCATTAGATGGTATTTCTGATGTAAATCAAACTTATAATTATTCAGGAGACAATGTAGTAGATTATTTGCCTCTATCAGGAAATCCGGGATGTGGATTCAATCTAAATCAAAGTTATAATATGACTAGTGATTTACAAAATGCTAACGGAGTAGCAGGTTGTCCAAATCATGGATTGATTATTAATACTAGTCAAGTAACTTTAGATTGTAATTTCAATAATATTACTGGAACAGCAACAGGATGGGGAGTTTCAATAAACAGTTCACATAATATCACAATAAGAAATTGTATAATTAGTAAATTCAAAGTAGGTATCTTAACTAACTTTACCCAAAATAGCACCTTCTTTACAAATAATATTACTCAATGTACAACAGGAATAAATCTTACAAAAACAAATAGAACAAAAGTTTACAATAATTACATAAGCAACAACACAAACCAAGCAGTAGACAATGACGGAACAAACTTCTGGAATACAACAAGGACATTAGACACAAATGTTTTAGGAGGAATTTATTTAGCAGGAAACTACTGGGGGGACTATGCTGGTACAGACAACAATGGAGATGGAATTGGAGACACAGCCACACCTCATACTTCTGGAGGAAAGATAAATGTAGGAGATTATTTACCTTTGACTTTCACAGTAGATGCAACTATCCCAATTCTAAATCTAACATCTCCATTTAATAGCACTTTAGAAAATAATAGAAGTAGAATTAATTTCAGATTTAATGTTTCTGATGCTACAGGAATAAATAATTGTAGTTTAATAATCAACAGTGATTTTGCA
>Ga0210057_1000873_pt1 | contig 48367 bp, 70 predicted proteins | sample CryGeyCG2114_010_2_FD_183968 | JGI IMG/M metagenome (GOLD analysis project Ga0210057, IMG submission 183968) | Groundwater microbial communities from aquifer - Crystal Geyser CG10_big_fil_rev_8/21/14_0.10 (SPAdes) (version 2) | ecosystem: Environmental > Aquatic > Deep subsurface > Groundwater ...
CCCTAATATAGCTACTTGTAAACCGTTATTTGCATAAGCTTGTAACGCCGTCGCAACACCGTGACCGTGCCACACTAAGAATACTTGTCCTGTTGTAAGAGTAACCGGTGTGCCTAATATACGAGCTATACCGCAAGCACCAGTTGTATTCGTAGCTTGGGAAGTGGTATTAGTACCCTGAAGAGCAGACTCAGTATCTGCTTCATCTGGTAAAGCACCTGCGTTAGCTCCAGTTAACTCACCCCATGCAGCTGTGTCATTATCCGCAATCCAGTCAGTTAAGTCATGGGTGTATATTGGAGCAGCCATATTATGCTAGGATTTCTGCTACACGAGCATTTGTGATTAGTCCTATCATTGCGCAGTAACCCACTAACATCTGTGTGCGCATATCTGCAACATCTATGAACTCTGCCGCCTGTATAAGGGCCAGTCCTTGCTGGATATTTATATCAGTAGAAGTGGTAGCTGCAGCCCATTCTATTGCTGTAAATCGTAGAATAAAGTCTACACGTGATAGCTTCTGCTGAACAGTCTGCATCCAGCTTTGATTAATAAAGTCCCAGGTATTAAATTTCAAGTCAGGGATATCCGTATCATACTTAAATATAGTATACCCTTCAGTAGATTTGAAGTTAGAGTCTATTGTGGAAACACCGAACCAATTATCCTTTGTTATCACCCAGTAAGTCATTATCTGTTTATCCTCCTCTGTTCTAACAACATTTGACGGATCAGCTGTTGAGTTTCTTTTTGTTCATCTAACATTAGCTTTGTACGTTCATTTAACGTAGCCTGCCCCTCTTTTAGTTGAATGATTTCCTGTTGTACTATAGCTTGAGATTTGACGTTATCTTCTAATGACTGAATTTTAGTAGTATTCTCAGCCCAGGCCATACCAGATACTACTAGGAATGAGCCTATAAACCAGTACTCCTTTAACCACTTTAAAACTGCTTCTTTTTCAATTGCCATAATCCCGCCTTAAATCCTAGCCCCACAGTTAAAGCATCTCCTGTTATTACCTGTGTATTGCCAAACTTTACAGGTGCTACATTGAATTTGAACTAATAACATATCTTACACATACGTCAATGACGCCCTATTATTCCATATCTGATTAAACTCTGCAAGCCCCGCCCACAGCTGAGTTATTTCACCGTTTACATCCGTTAAGACCTTCTGAATCTGCCATACCGCCGCACTAGTAGCTGAACCCGGGACTGCTCTACCTACATATGCTACTGAGTAGGAGACTACATCGGAGAGCCCCTCCGTAACTACACCACCTCCTCCGGTGGCACCCGTCCCTACTACTACCCAGGTACCACCATCCCAATATAAAGGTTTACCCTCAGAGGTAGACCATATAAAGCAGTTAGTACCTGGGTCTGGTGTAGTTTGCCCTTCTGATATGGCTAAGGAGGGTAACCCCCTATAGGATAGATCCTTGCGCATTATCCCTACCCTATTACTACAACTCTAATGGTGCTAGCTCCAGGTGGTACTGCAAATCCTATAGTTACTGTATTAGAGCCGGATATAGTAACATCAGCATCTACGACGGTGTTAGTAGCTATATCCCTCAGAGAGGTTATAATGTCTACATTACCCAATCCATGAGTAACTACGATACTGGTCGATAGGCCATCCCCAATAGTGGTGGCGTATTTCCTGGCTACAACCGTAGTATCTATTTTTAGCCCAGTACCAGAGGTTATTAGTCCTGAACCAGTATCCAACTTAACGCTGAAAGTAGCACCAGTAAGGTCAAGTCCATTACCGGCACTATACGCAGATGCAGCACCAAATTGAACAATGATAATACTGGTAGTACCGATAAGTATAGTACCGGTATTATTACATCTCCACTGGGTACGTTGATACGTTGTACCCTCTTCTACAAACCAAAAGGCTCCTGACGTTATAGTATCGGCAGAATCAGTAGGCCTAGTCCAGGAACCAGAAGAGGCAATCCACGTTCCGTTTTGGGTAGCATTAGTTTGACCAGTCAGTAAAACCCTGTCGTTGGCTACGAGGGTGACACCGTCTATAGCTAGTAACCCTGATAGAGTTGCCACATTATTTACTGCTGCAACTCGTACGGAGGGTTTAGAGTCAATGCCAGCAGCAGCAGAACCCACGGTTAAGTCTACGTAGCTTTTAGTAGCAGCATCACTAGGATTTATAGGGTCGCCAAGGTTGGTTAAGAGTCTACCATTGAAGGTAACGTTTCCTATCGGGGCAGCGAACTCATTTAGAGCATAGCCTTTTACTACTGTAGCTAAGTCACTTACAGTTGATGCCGGTTGAGTACCTGTATGATTACTTCTGTTAAGTGGGTTAACAGACAGCTTAGTTATAGGGATATACCCGTCAGGGACTTTAGCCGCATCTAGTATAATCCAAGTAGCTCCATTATATATCTTGATAGCTTCAGAAGATGTATCCCAATAAGGCATACCGGGCAGTGGTGATCCTGGTGCTGTACCCAGGTTCTGTAGCCTAAAGTTGAGTAACTCATTTTTAGTTAGATCAACGGAGGTTAAAAATTTACGACTCATGGTTATTCCTTAATTAAGTATTGCTTGCCCGCTAAAGGCATACGAAAAAGTAACTACTATATTGTTTACATCTACATACTGTATGTCACCCTCTACTACTGTACCTGCTGAATCTACAATAGTTATGGAAGGCATCTTGTTCAAATTATGTGTTAAAGACCAGCTAGTAGAGGGTACCGGTTGGTTATATACGAAATTAGAATCTACTCCAGGTATCCCCTGAGGACCTTGAGTACCCATCTCCCCCTGAGGACCGGCCGGACCTGTAGCCCCATTATCCCCCGGGTCCCCCTTAGCTCCGGTAGCCCCCTTGGGGCCTATACGTATATCTACCTGAGCCCTAGGACTAAGCTTCTCTACTGGTACGTTTACTACGGGCGACGGAGGTGAACTCACTGAAGGTGAGAGACTTTGTATAGGAGATGGTATTACGGCAGGCTGACTGCCTACACCAACGCTATAATTACTATCCGAGTTACTGACCGTTATGCCCATTGCACTATTTTAATGCAATGGACATATTACTAGGAGGTTAGTGTTTGTTTATGTCAATGGTCTTAATTAGAGTACCCGACAGAATATCATGTAGGTGGAATTTACCGTCAGATACCCTTTTAATACCTATAGACCCACTTGATATACCATTAAATTCCCCCGTAGTCAATCCTAGTATTGACTTAATAGGGCGCTCAAATACCGGATTAGCTATAGGTTCTGCAAGACTATAGTGATTCCACCTAGTACCTCTAAGTCCTCCGGTTAGGGAGGCGTCAAATAACCCCCCCTTATCAGCATCCAGGTTTTTAGCGTTAAGCATTAATGGCTCTCTGATTTCACCATGAGATATAGCCATGATGTCCTTATCTGTTAATGTAGAAGCAGTTAATTTACCGTCCCTTACAGATGTCTTAATACCGGATGCCGTCAAGTAGTCAAGGAATTTCTTAGTAGCAAACGTAGTATTTGGCTTTGGTAACGGTTGACCAGTTACGAACTTAGACCAGTATTCTGAGCTATCCTCAGACTTTACCGTAGCAATATCTTTTAGATTCTTACGGGCATCAGAACCCAGTAGACCTAGCATCTCCATGTAACCAACACTCTTACTACCAGTATCCCCACCTTTAGTAGGCTGCAACACATTATCATACCCGCCTACATTACGTGCTGACCAGTTCTGGTCAGAAGTTTTGTATAGTTTGATAAAGTACTGGGGTCCGGTCAATACCTTGGATAGCTCCTTACCGGTCTTAGGATCGATGAATGTCTCCGAATCAGAGATACCTTTCTTCTTCAATTCTGCGTTAAGTTCACCTATGTTAGACGCCTTAGAGAAATTATGTACTAAGTAGGGTTTACCCTCTTTCTTGGCAATTTTACCAGCCATAGTCTCCATAAGCTGACCTAGGTTAACTCGGGATGTAACCGAGGCTGGGTTCAGCAGAATATCCACAGGTTTACCAGTAGACTTATTAAATGGCATTTCATTATCATCTAGTACTAAGGATACAATACCCTTGTTACCGTGCATACCTGTCAGTTTATCCCCAACCTCTAGATGTTTAATAGAGCGTATCAATAGTCTGAAGTCTTTACCCTCAGTGTGAGAATCAACTATGATACCGTTCTCTTCATGGTTCCATACTTCAGTTACCGCACGATAAGGGTTAACTAAAGTCTTATGAAGTCTACCCAGCATCTTATCCTCTGGGGTAGGCTCTCGTTTCTCTAGAACTACATATACAGGGTCACCATGATGTAACGTAACTCCTACTTTAGCAAACCCCATATCATCGAGATTGTCCAGTTGACTTTTAGTAAACTTACCTGGGAAGTACCTATTGATCATAGATTTTCTAAGCATAGAGATAGGCTGGACTGAATAATCTACTTTATAAGCGTGGTGGCTAGACAGGCCTTCCGCACAAGATTTGCTTATTACCAGACCATCTTCGTGGTTGTATCCCTTATATGGTAGATATGCTACTTCCAGGTTCTTACCCAAAGCCAACTTACCATTCCTAGTATAGTTATTCTCAAATAACGGGTGACCTGCCTTAACCTTATCCCCTACCTTATATAGTGAGTGCTCATCGTCAAAGAACCCCTTCATATTAAAAGGTAGGTTCTTAACTCCTGAAAATTTATAGGTAACCCCGTCTACCCCCTTAAGTTCTATGTTAGTACCGTGTAACTTAGTTACTGTAGCATTAACGGGGGAGAAATTTTGGGTTATTACCTTACTTATTTCTTCGACAAAAGAGGTTCCTTTTCTAGCAGTCTGCACTAAGGGCTCTTCCCTATCTACTAAGGATAGTGCTTGAGGGATAGCTTTACCAGCCATGGTTAAGCGACCTGGGTGGTTACTATTAAGAAATGGTACCAGGTTGGTAGTAATGGTGTACATACTGGAGGAATCATCTACCCAGTACTGTACTTTATCAGCGGTAGTTTCCCCTAGCTCCCCACGTATCTGTGCCTGTACTTTTCTCTTACCCTCCTGGTGTGGAAATCCTATAACAGAATCCATCATCTCATGTACAGATAAGTACACATGCTTACCCTTTCGGTCTATAACCTTAGAGTACATGTTACCATCCCTATCACGCATAGCTGTAATAGTGAACCTTTGATCAATACCAGCATGACTAGATTCAGGGGTACGGCTAGGGTCTATAATCCCTAAGTGAGATGGATCAATATCTCTGGCGGCCATAGGCACTCCCCTCTCAGAGGTAATACCTCCCTCTAATCCGCCCAGTACAGTTACTTTGGCTACATTCTCTAGACTCTCCACCGGATTAGTTTCAGACGGTGTAGACACTAGATTACTATCTAAGATATAGCTGGAAAACACTTTATTAAAAGGCTTACTTGGGATTATATTCTTAATCTTAGGAGCCTTACCCTCACGGTCAGACTTATCAAAGGAATATGTAATACGGCTCTTAAGGTTACCCATAAGTAACTTCTCTTTTTTAAATCTAGTCGCTATAAAGTCTGGTAAATTCTGCACAGACTTAAATTGTAGTGAGTCCCTATTGTCTTCTTTCTTTACTCCGGAGTGTATGTCTACTAGGTTCTTCATAGAACGAAGAATAGCTTCATGAGTTACTGATGAAATAGCCTTACCAAGAGTAACTATAGTAGTAGATACATTAAGCTGAGAGCTCTCCAAGGCAAGCCTTAAGGCCGCTATTTTTTCAGATTCAGTAGCTGTAGGGGACTGCTTACTAGTCATCTTACGGTAAAGGTCATTTATAACCTTAGACTCTTTTCCAGCACTAGCGCGTAAGTTATCATCCCAAACAGAGTCGGGCACATACATACCTACTTCTTTACGATTGATATTGAATACTCTATCCAGTAGAGGGGCTAATAGAATCTTAGATGATTCTACCTCTAAGTAGAAAAGGCCAGATTGCGGTTCCAGGGTTATATGAAAACTTCTACCGGTACCAGTGTTAAAGTGGGACTCCAGCTCTCCATTCTCCCTACTACGAGTATATACCCCGGGACGCAGCTGTAACTGATTAGACACAGAGTAGTTATTACCCTTGTACATAAGAGTATGTTTACCAGTAAGGTAGAACGAGTCCAGTAGGGAGAAGTCTCTGTGACTATCCAGAACTTTACCAGTGGCTTTATCAAGTAACTCTAAATCCCCTTTTACCGGGTAGTTCAGTGACTTAGATTTAAGGATAGCGTCCTTCTCGTCCTTATGAGTAAACTCTTTACGTTCAGCTCTAACATTTTTAAGGGTGATAATGTAGTTCTTAGTTTCCATGGGAAACTGAGATAATACCCCTTCAATAAGGGATTCATCCACCCTATCATTAATAACTTTAGGGGTTGAGAATATACCCTGTAGTTCCTGTTCTAACTTAGGCATTAGTGTTTAATTCCAGGTATGTTACTACTATGAAGTACTTATCCATGAATACGAATTTATCTTTGTTAAGGACGATAGTACTATTACCCTTTAGTCCTCTAGTCTCAAGTATTTCTAACTCTGCCCTAGAACCCATATCGTCTAAATCTATCTTAGCATACTTGACGCTATACTTAGCTATATCCATAGGGCCTGAAGACTTAGATCCACCAAACCCTGGTAACTCTATGGTTTCTAGTTTCTGTATTCCTGAAGCCTGTATAGCAGCACTACTTGTTCCATCAGCCATTATTTAGCACCTTCATTATTAGGTTGTTCAGTGGTGGTCTCTTTATTATCAGTCCCGCCTTCAGATGGGGATTGTTTAGATGGGTCTTCCCCCCCCGGTTCCTCTATACCTGTTGCCATCTCACTTAGAAGTTTAGTTACCAATAGAAATGTAGTATAATCCTCTAACATCAACCCATTCAAGGCTTGTTGCTGGGATTGAGGGTCGGCACCAGCAAGCTGCTGGGCTATCTGATGAGCATTAACCAATGCTACCTTATATCCGTCATCCTTATCAAAATGATCAGCAGCCTTCTTAGAGGCTATGAATACTGCACGATCAACCTCCATCCTAGTCTTCATATCATTAACCGCCTTAGCTATGGCGTCATCTTTTTGTTTCTTCAGTTGCTCCCCATAATCCATACCTAAGGACTCGTACATAGTAGACATGGAGGCGTTATTTGACCCAGCCAGATTTAGCAATAGCTGGCGTAAGTTATCATCATCAGTTAGCCTAAATGGTGATAGTGATATCTCCGCTACCTCGAGTGCTAAATACCTAGCAACTTTAGCCATAACCCAGTTAACAAACCCTTCTATCTGGGATGTGTAAGTTAACATGGTGTTTTCTAACAGACGTAACCCGACTGTAGAGCTAGTCCAATTAGTAGTACCAGATAGAAGTTCCCTGGATACCCCTAAACTAAGTAAGATGCTTTCTTCGGCCTGTAGTATTTCCTGGGATACTAGTAGGTTTCTACCTTCTCCGCTAACAGCTTCGTACCCCACTGGTACGGGGGCTATGACTACATGACTCTTATCTCTCTTTTGTTTAATAACTGCATCGGTCATATTAGCTACGAAGTTCCTCATAGAAATAGACACTACCGGATCAGAGTTACCAGTTTGAGCCTGGGGATAGATAATTCGTAAGGGGGTCATGAAATCATTAGAGATTGACTCATTAGCCTTACGAAGGGTGGCTTGATAGTATACAAGAGAGAATAATGAAATAACGGGAGGTACCGCTATACCATTGATTTCATGCCCCGCTGAGATATTCTTAAGGTGGTATATACTCCCATTGTCAATCTTGTAATCCTGATTATTCTTAATGGCATCAATGAGGCTCCATTGAACGGAGTTTACGAACAGCTTATCCCCCTCTTTAACCTTACGTTTAATGTCATTAGGGATCTTATAGTAATATTCGCTCTCCCCCGTTATAGGGTTATGGTTTACGGCAATATGAGTAGGATCCCACTTAATGATGTTCATATCATCGATATTGGTGGATTTAGTATCAGTGACCGTAAACACGCCATTCTTCCCACACTTAGGGCATACACCCTCGAAAGAGTATTTTTTAAACTTAGTGAACTCAGCAGTTTTAGCGTTATAGTTAGATCCACAGTGGGGGCATGTTAGGGTTCGTTGCACAGGAAAATACACTGATAAGAACACATTGCCTATAGAGTAGTACTCAAACCCTATACTATGTAGGGTAGTTTTTAACCTGAAGCTCTTAAATACTTCACGATATTTTTCTCTAAGCTTATCAGAGGATGTATCAATAATAAACTCGGTTATTGGGTAAGTAGAGAGCTTGCGTAAAACCTCCGTGGTTACGGGGCTCTGTATTGTTATGTACCTAGACCACCTTATTACATCATGCAGATTCCTCGGCATGAACTGATTGGCCATAGTGAAATATGGATTAGATGATGGGGCGAAGTTACCGGCTAGAGGGTTACCGTTTCCTCCATAACCACCCATACCTGGGGATAATGGGGCTTGGAATAGATCAGACATCAATATTATACCTATGTAATTATATGGTGTATTTTAGAACTAAATCAGGCGGAAGTCAAATAGAATAGGGGATTAGAAATTCAATAATCACTATACTATTTTGGTATAAGTATTGTAGAGTGGATAATTATAAGTTATTCATTCTAATCTTACTAATCCATCACAGGAGAATATCATGAACCAAGTTACCAATGCAACAAAAACACCAGAACAGATCAAAGCAGATCGTGAAGATGTATTGCACCGTATCGGTGTTGCTAAGGACCTGGCTTCAATTACCATCAGTGTGGCAATTGCTACCCTAATTGGCAGTATGATTTACAAAGTCATTACTACTAAGGATCAGGTGAAGAATGATGAAACGGCACCGGCCCGGTCCTAACGGTGAACTTCGGGGGGGATTAGATATCCTCCCCGTCATCAGAGAGAAACTGCGTGAACTTAATCATCAGCAGTTAAATGAAATTACAACAACGACGAAAGGAATCATCATGGAACTGAAATCCAACGCATCCACGCAAACCTCTGCTACAATGGCAGCAGCACAAACCCCAGTTGAAGCGTCTGGGGCACAGGCCTCTCCCACATTCAAAGCAGCCATTCAGAACATGGCTCATACCATGACAATGGAGGAGCGTCGCACTATGGAAGCCGAAGCCCGTATGGCCAAGGATAGTGCTGTGCAACGTGCAGCCAACGCATTCACATTGTTGGCAACCAGTACGGCGGTAGCGGTTATCGGAGTAATGATCGTCAACGGCGTACGTGTTTATATGGCCGACGGGGGTCAGGAAGGCTTGGGGGGCTTGGAGAGCCACCAATAAGGTATGGTAAGGTTACACGGTTAACACAAGGGTATACACTTGTGTTAACATGTGTAACGGGGGATAGCACATATCCCCGTTTTTATATTAATGGAGAATACCTTGGACTTTACTATAGCTAACAACACCCAGATACGTGATTACTTTAATGGGTCAGACTCATACATACCAAGTTCTGAACTTATATATTTGCATGAGCACCCCTTAATACAAACCACTTTTTTTAGGGAGATTGAGGTGTTGGTGAATAAGTCAGCCTTATGTATATCTAAAAATAACGTACGTGGAGTGATTATAGATAAGTACATTACCCTGACTAAAAATTTAGGGACGCTCTTGGATAATGTAAACCAAGATAGCGCCCCTAAGATTCTTTTTGAGCTACGAGAGATTTATAAACTAAGTAATTCCCTACTGAAACAATTCAACTTCAAATAGATTCATAGTGCCTGCATTGGTGTCAGCACCATCGGCACCAACCCTTTCCAGGACTGCTATCAACCTCTCCTTATTAATAATCCAATTACCATTAACGAACCCAGCAAATTCTGTGTTAGGTATGACGGCAGTAGTAGTAACAATGGACTGAACGGCATTGGCAGCAGCTGTAACTGCTGCTGCTTCAATGTCTGAAGAAGTTCTTGCAGTAGTAATTAAATCGTCTTCAGCTAGCCCTATGTACTTCAACCTCAGTGCCCAATTACCATTAGTAACAGTAGGGGCTACTGTAAGTTTCAATTTAACGGGTAGATACGGGTTCAGAGGTTCGGAGCCCACTGCCACAGAGAACATTACGTTAGAGGATATAGAGTCAGCAAATGTAAATGCAGAGGAATCTTCCAAGGTTACTTGAGTTGCCCCTAAAGTTCCGTGAGGTGTTATTGAGACTGATTTCTTAATACCACCCATATCTGGTGCACTAGCATGAGCTGAAATAACAGGATTAGCTACACCCTGAGTGAATGTCACATTATACAAGGGGAACCACCCTGAAGTAGTAGCAGGAGCAACTTCAGTTCCAGTCAATGCTGGGGTAGATGATACGTTAGCCTGTAGCAACAGTTCGCCAGGCATGAGGGTGGAGGGTAGGTATTGATTGGTTTCGTCCAGGTATGGAAGGGTAGATGCAGCCATAACTACACTAGTCAATTCCTGGAACTTACCTTCTATAGTAAATACTTGGGAGAATCCTGCGCTGGCAGGTGGAGTAAACGAGAAATCAGAATCCACCAACTTGATAGCCTGCTTAATTACTGAGGTAGTAGACCCGGAAGAAACTAGCTTATTCTCATATACAGAGCCTTGGGATACCTTAATGGAGTTAACAGATGGGGAAGATACTTCTAGTCCGGTTACAAATCTAGTTGTTCCAGGTTTAATCAGATACTTCTGCAGCATGCTTTGTGCTAGTGAAGATACCAGTACGCCCCTTCTAGCAGCATCCCCGCCGCCAGAACGTATGTCTTTAAGATTAGTTTCAATGTCTTGTAGAGGGCGGTTATCTACGGTATAGAAGTACGGGTCAAACTGAGTGTAGAACCTGATTGCTGTGAAGTTAGAATCACTCTGTGCTACGAAGTCTTGTGTCATTACGGATCCTTTTGATTAAATACCATATTATTGGTATAATGAAATTATATAGGTAGTTTAGTGTTTTTTCAGTGTGCGAATAATACACAATTTAAATAGGTGACACAAGATGTTTAGAGTAATTTTATTTTATTTTAGATTATTAAACCGGGGATTAAGAGCCTTTAGTTTAGTATGGTCTGCTGGTAAGATCGTATCTGATAGGGTAACAGGCCTAAGTATGGAGGAGGTTATTTCTCTGTGGCTATCCATTTATAGACCCCCTGGATATAGCATAGTTATGACTGATATTAACTTTTCAGAAAGGGGGATAGACTTCTGGATTGGCATGCCAAAGGAAATAACTAAGAAGTTCATTTTTAGCGATGTACTAGTACTATCAGTCAAAGACTACAGATCAGCTACTACAATAATGGACTCTATACATCCGGGGTTCGCCAAAGCCTCTTTATTCAAAGGTAGTAATGTACAGTACAACAATGTTAATAGGGATTGAGTATGAAAGGTTACGTGTATCTGGATTATGACAAATTTTTAACCAGAAAAGATGCTTACTACATAGAGTCAGTATACCCTCAGTTCTTTGAGGACAACAGACATCTAATAGTACGTAAGTGGGTATTTGATACTGAAAATAGGTCCTGTATGATAACTATTCTTAAAGCATTGAAGGACCTAGAGGTACCAACAGATAGGGTGCTACTATTCCTTAAGGACATAAACTTCGATATAGAATCACTAAAGAAAAATGCAAATAGGGTTTAACCAAGATAGATCACTAATAGTAGTATCGTGTGATAGGGCTACAGATTACTCAGGCTTATATAAATTCCCCGGTCTTGTAAAGAGTGGCTCAGTATATGCCATGCCAGCCAAGACCCATATAGCTTATAACGTCATAGGCAGGCTACTTAAGAGATTTAAGGGGGTGATGGTAGCTAGGGATGTGGTGGAGTTTATACAATCTAGTATGAAACTGAGGGAGCTACCTCCTGAATTTGTATTTAAAACAACTCCTCTTAAACATCAATTAATAGCTCTGAGGTACATGTACACAGTTGGTAGTGGGGGGCTGTTATTAGATCCTGGTATGGGTAAGTCTAAAGTAGTACTGGATTACATAAAATTGATGGGGTTTAAGAGAACACTCATAGTGTGTCCCAAACCATTACTATTTGTATGGGAAGACGAGGTTGAGACGCATCGTAATGACCTAACCATACATGTTATAGGGGATACCTTAAAAGTCCCAGTTAGGGATGAAACCGGTAAAAGGACTGGATATAGGGTAGACCTACATGCTACTTGGGAACGTGAAAAAGTAGGTATAGAGTCCAATGATGTTACGGTAATAAACTACAACAAAGCCTTAACTTTCAAGGAACAGCTTAAGACAGCTGGGTTTGAATTTATACACCTAGATGAGTTCCTCATTAAGGATAACTCTACTGAAAGGACTAAGGCTTTAACCGATATAAGCAAGTCTATACCCTATAGATGTGGAGGCTCAGGTACTTTGATAAATAACTCTGTACTTGATATGTATTCCCCCGTGAGGTATTTAGAGCCATCTTTAGTAGGTACCAACTATTTCCACTTCAAAGACAGGTACACTATAAGTAGGGGATCCAAGGGCTCCAATATTAAATTCGTCGTAGGGTATAGGGAGATAGATGAGGCTAGGGCGATATTGGAGTCGTGTTGTATAGTCATGACTAAAGAGGAGTGGCTAGAGCTACCACAAAAGACCTTTCATAAGAGGTATGTCCAATTATCTGATGAACAGAGAAGGCTTTATAGTGAGCTATCCCGTAACTACACAACAGAAATAGTGGGTGAAACCTTAGATATAGATAACCCCCTAGTTATGATAAGTAAGCTATATCAGATAGCCAATGGGTTCATGTACATCTCTAAAGACCGGGAAGAGGCTTTAGAACTTCTCCCGGAGATTGGGGATGTAAAGACTAAGAATGCTAAAGATAGGAAGACTGTGTTCATGCCTGAACAGCCCAAGATAGCCACACTTAACGACTTATTGGATAACGAACTAAAATCTAAGAAAGCTATAATTTGGTTCAACATGCAGGCCGAGTACACCTTAATCCAATCCCTATTGGAATCTAGGGGGGAGAAATTTTCCACTATAAAGGGTGGAGAGAAACACATAGGGGACAAGGTCCGAGAGTTTAATAGGGACCCGTCTATACGATGGTTAGTATGTCAGGCTAAGTCTGTTAATTACGGAATTACAGTGTTGGGTAGTAGTCCAGAAAAATTGGAATCTATGAATGTGGAGGTATTACCAGATATATCTCCAGAGGTTTTCACGGAAGTCTTTTATAGTCTTAACTACAGCTTAGAGATATTTATGCAGCAACAGGATAGAATACATCGTTTAGGCCAGAAGCATAAATGTGAGTATTATCTAATCCTTACCAATACAGCTGTTGAGAGAAGCATTGAGCAAACACTTAGCGATAAGGTATCAGTACGTGCAGACATGCTGGTCGATATAGCCGGTAAACTAATTGCAGAATATAAGGATTTCGCGGTATAAGGATATTGTGCACATACGCACCCTATTTAAGGAGAAATAAAATGCGTAAGATATTACTAAGTTGTATCGTCTTTTTAATTGCCAGCTGTTCCCCCGCGTATGCTGATAACAGGTCTCAGTCCTCCGTAGGGGACGTCATAGCAACACAGGTAGAGTCTACCAGAGTAAATAGAGTGGGGGTTATGACTGAATTCCTCTATCTCAGCATGAATAAAAGGCAGTCTAGAGAATTTATAAGGGGGGTGGTTATGAATTCCATCAAACTAGCCGGTAGGCATAATATCCTAGACCCTGAAATGATTCTGGCTATTATATCAGTGGAATCCCACTTTAAGCCTAATGCTGAAAACAACGGGTCTTTCGGATTAATGCAAGTAGAGGGAAAATCTCACCCTGAGAAAATACGAGGCAGGGATATATTTAATGTGTATATCAATATGGAAGTTGGCTCCGCAATATACCTAGAATATTATAAAAAGTATCCTGACAAAAGGTCAGCACTGTTGTCCTATAATGCAGGCCCCGCTAACTTTAGGAAAGGTAACTTCAATGAAGAATACTATACTAAAGTTATAACAGTATACAACTCCTTAATGGCTCTCCGTTAGATCAATTAACAGCCTTCATATTGGTATAAGTATATTGTAACTAGGTACTTATACTCACATAGGAGAATAGTCATGGAAACGTTAAAAGCAATAGGGGTGGCGTTACTTGGGGCAGCGGTATTTCTGGGAGTTATATTAGTCCAACCTGAGGTGCCTGATACTCCAGTATGTATGGGTGATCAACCTAAGAATGTCCAGCATGGTTCAAATGTAGTATGGACTGACTGTGATCATCCTCCTACTAAAGCTGCAGAACGGTGGGACCCTATATCTAGGGTCACGAGATAAGGAGGTAATCATGTCCATACTCATAGGGTCTATAGTAATACTGGTAGCCTTGCTGGTAGTTCCTATAGTGGTATTAGGGGTGGTAATATCCATATTTGATGGGGTTACTAAGTCCGAGTAGGATAGACGAAAGGGGTTTACTTACCCTTTTGTTTAGGATAATATATCTGCATGGATACTCTACCACTAAAAGCTGTCGTACCTACAACCCCCATCCTTAATAGTATATCACCACCCGGGAGGATAGATGTACTAGGGAAAAAGTTTAAAATAAAAGTCATGCCCACAGAACTAGAACCGGATGCGGATGGGCTGATGGAACTGGATAAGCAAAACATTTGGTATAGAGATAAGGAAGCTCTATCCTATAATCAAGATACCGTGTTACATGAGTTAGTCCACGCCGTTGATGAAACTCTACGCTTAGGTATGAAAGAGCAACAGGTACATCAATTAGCCTCAGCGCTATTAGCCGTAATTAAACATAATCCAGCTCTAGTGAACTGGCTTTTAGTAGAAGACCCTCACTAACCAAAAGTTTTACATAATCCCCAGCCTTTATTAATAATCCATAAATTAATGTGGAGGTATCAGTGTCAATCAAAGAACTAGAACGATTACATCCTGGATATACAGCACTCAGGTATAAATGTATGTATGGGGGTGGTGGAGTTTCTGGTAGGCCTACCTGGATGAGAACCATGGATAGGGAGATATTACACAGAGCCCGGAGTGATACGGGCGGGAGTGTTCACGGTAGAAGGCCATCGATTTTATCTCCCATAGCGGATCTGTTGCAATGTATAAAACTCAGGATACCTTTTATGTCTAAGACATTAAGGCTAGACGTAAACAGCGAGGGCATATACGGACACCTATTTATACGTGGTACTTACCTATTATCTATTGATCTAATATGGGGGGTGGTCACTAGATTCACTATCCCGGATACAGATAGGGAGACTGTTAAGTATGGAGTGTACTTACTTAGGCATCTAGGGGTATACACAGTATTAGACTTGAGTAATGCTAGAAGAAAGAATAGGGAAGAGGTATCCGTGTTATATCATTTCATAAATGATGATCTTCAAATTGAACACATGAAACTATCCAAAGGATCTCATTGTGGTACCCCAAGCAAGATACGATTTAGGGATAGTCCTGTTGCAATCGGCGGTATGTACTTCATGGAAATGATTAGGGATACTATTAAAACTCGCATAGAGATATACACTTCTCAACCTCGGGATGAAAACTTGAATCTGCATCCACTCTATCACGTCCTGGGGGTAACAACTACTCTGTATGAACAGTACTCTAAGCATCTATCTGATAATGGCCCATATAAGAATATATTGGGGTGTGAACATCCTTTAGTCAACACCGGGGGTAACACAGTTGTACACGTAGAACCTGCTCCATCAGCTATAACTAATCTGATAAATCCAATCAATCAGATGCCCTGAATGCCCCCGTAAATTAATGTATAAGGAGAATACTAAATGGTATCTAATGAATCTACCTATGACATAGTTCTATCGTCCCAACTTGCTACAGAGTTTAATGAAGAAAAGCTTACCTATAACGAAGAAGTACTATCATATTGCATTAACTCCATGATATTGGCCAGTAGTGATATACTAGCTGATATTCATGCGTATACTTATAATGGAGTGACTGGCGAGTGTTCCCCTGTTGAAGATATTACTTTTGAAAGCTGTAAGGAGAGCCTGGAGGATATAGTACTACATTTATTCAGCATCCTAAATAAGATTAAGGTAGATGCTCCTACCTATGCTGAAATAATGGATATTCGTAATAGTATACCGATGACGGCTAGGGCAGATAGGGCGCTATCAGTAATATCATTACTGCAGAGCATTACGGACCTGTCTACGTGTATATGGAAGGACCTAGATTCAGGTAATAGCAATTTAATGCAAGTTGCTTTGAAGAAGGGAGGGGGGGTAGATGAGGAGCTATCGGATATAGAAGATGAAATCCTTTCTATATCAGGAGCTATTCTAGCCTTAGTGGATACTATATGCCAACATGTTGGTAAGTCTCTCAGGGACGTGCTTTAAATATAATCTAATTGGTTGAAACAGACCGGAGGAACAATGATATATAACGGAAGGGACCTAATGGACTATTTCCCATTAGAGTCCCCTCGTTCAGGACAAGTAGCAGTCCTGAATGAAATAGATAGGGTATTTTCAGAAGGCAAGAAGTTTATTATACTGGAAGGGCCCGTAGGGTGTGGTAAGTCAGCAATAGCTATGACTTTGGCAAAGGCCTTTGGCAATGCTCATTTAATAACACCTAGGAAGAGCCTACAGAATCAGTATTTTGATGATTTTACAGATGATGTAGTATTGATGAAAGGTAGGGGATCATATCCCTGTACTAAGTACTCCAGCCCCTCTAGGTATAAGGCTGTTATAAGGCATGTTGAGAGTGGTAGTATACCCTCACCTGGAGTAGATGAAACGAACTGTGGTAATGCCCCGTGTAGAACTAATAGTAACATAGTAGCTAGATGCGCAGCTGACGTAGGAGTATGCCCCTACATACGGGCTATGGAGATTGCCCAGGATAACAACATAGTCGTACATAACTTGCATTCATTTATATACCAGACTAACTTCTCGGCTAAGTTTGAAAAGCGGTCCCTAATGGTAATAGATGAAGCCCATGAAATAGAAGGGATAATGCGTGATTTCGTAACTAAAAAGATCACGACCGCCCGCAGAATACGAGAGGCCGATCTTCCTGTAGGTTTAAACACTTTAGATGGGTGGTGTGATTTCCTTTTAGACACTAAATGTGTACCTACGGTATCCAACTCTCAGGCTAGAGCTAAAGAGGTTAACCCTGAATATAGGACTAACTTAGATGTATACATAGATCAAGTACAGTCTCTCAGAGCCTATTCAGAGTTCTTAGAGGATAAGTTCACGGTTAAACATAACGTATTAGGTGGGTCAACTACCCCCACATTTGAGTTTATCCCCCACAAGTTAGGTAACTCGGTATATAATAATCTCTTCTCTTTTGGAGATAGGATAGTACTTATGTCTGGTACTATATACGACAAGGTTCTGTTTTGTAGGAACCTAGGTATAAACCCAAATGATGCATACTTAATACGTATCCCATCAACATTCCCTATAGGTAATAGGCCGATATACCTCAAGGAGAAATACCAGGCTGATACTTCATACGTAGGGTGGAATGAAAACTTCAGAGACATAATTGAAAAAGTAGAAAGTATCATGGGTATATTCTCAGATGTTAAGGGTCTTATACATGCCCCATCGTACGAAGCCGCTGAACAACTACTTAATGCTCTACCTGAAGACAGGGTCATGAGTCATGATAAAACCAACTTTCAAGAGAGACTGTCAGAGTTCTATGGCTCAGAAGGCAACATGGTATTCATATCTCCTGTGTGTCAGCAAGGTGTGGACTTCCGGGAAGACAGGGCTAGATTCCAGATAGTCCTCAGGGTTCCCTATGCTAACACTAGTGATGAGTTTATTAGATCTAAGGTAGAGAATGACTTCAATTGGTACAACTATCAGGCCTTGATAGTATTTGGCCAGCAGATAGGTCGTATAAACAGATCTGAAAACGACTTCGGAGCCACGTTCTTAATGGATACAAGGTTTAACAGGTTTATATCTAGAAACTCAGGTAGGTTACCTAAGTGGTTACAAAATGCGATTATTTGGAGGTAGTATATGGGAGTATTCTTTGAGAATCATAAGGTTAAAGAGGATCCCCCTAAAGAGGATGGCACTAATAATGTCGGTAATTTCCGTATGGGTATAGACCCTAGGGATGGGTCACTAGTGATAGATGGAGTATGCATAGACGGCACTTGTTTAATAAAAGAGGTGCTAGACGATAAATCACTGTCTGTAAGTCAACTATACATGATTCATCCCCTGGGGTTAATCGACTATAACGACTATATATGTAAGGTAACTAAGACTAATAGGGGGGCTGAGAATGAGTGACGTATGTTGGAAGTCCTACACCTTAACTAAGGATATCCTAGAGGACAGGTATGGTAGACCTACCATGGTAGCCATAGACCTATGCAGAGAATTAGAATCGGAGAACTCTTTACTTAAAAGTATACACGGCGCTACCTCAGGCCTTAATGAGGTTAAGGAACTTCGTAAGACTACCAGATATCTACCCCTACTTCTGATAGCTAACGCCGTAATATTCTTAGCTATGGGTGCCTGGATGGGTCTGACTCTAGGATACTTGGAGGTTATTAATAGTTGTAGTAAAAATGGTAGAGTAATACTAACGTACTCTGTATTCAATAAACCAGTAGATATACTCTGCAATACAGAGGTGCCCCATGTTAACAAATGAAAAAGCCATGAAGTTCATGGGAGTGGCTAAGTCTATCGCTGAACAATTCAGTAAGGACACTTCCACTAAGGTGGGGGCACTAGTCACTTCTTTAGATGGGTCCCCACTGAGTTGGGGATACAATGGTATGCCTCGTGGGGTAAATGATGACGTTGCAGAACGGATGATCAGACCCGAGAAGTACCTATGGATGGAACATGCTGAAAGAAATGCCATATTCAATGCCTGCCGTTCAGGGACTAGTCTTATAGGATCACGTATATTCGTGACGGGGCTAGTTCCGTGTATTGAATGTGCGAGAGGCATTATTCAGTCAGGGATAAGGGAAATATACCTTGAGAAGAGGGCATTTGATAATAGGGAGCAGGCCCACATTTGGGCTGAAGGATTCCCTACGACTATAGGGATGCTAGCTGAAGCCGACGTAAAAGTAGCTGTATGTGGCCCCCTACAAATGTATATGAACCCGATATTTTCCATGGTCTCTCTCAGCCACCCAGACCATCTATTCTTCTTACGTGATACGTAGTTCAATTCTGACAAGTGACTGTGGTATAAGGGTAATGTAGTAGAAGTATTATTATCTTAACGGGGGAAATCCTATGAGCATAACGAGCATAGCAAATAGTGAACCCAAGTATTTAGGCTGTAAAGTCAGTAACACCACAGATAAGAAGATTCACCATGATGAGTACTATTTCCTTTCAGTTAAAGATGGGAGGGGGAGGTTTTTAAAGTATATAGCGTATCCGTTATGGTGTAGGGCTTCTGATGTATCAGATCTTTTAGATGTTTCTAAACCTGTCTCAGATAATATATTAGAGGAGGTACATTCATTCATCTTAGGTAAGCTGCTTATAGAAATAACGCCTAAAAAACGGGGTAGATCTGAGAAGATCGTGAAAACTAATTTGGGAGCAACTAATAATGTCAATAATATACGAAGATCTGTCGGAAGTATCATCAATGTATCCACCGAGTCACTTGGAAATGGAGGAGGTGGAAGTATTGATGGGGAAGTCAGGATTGAGAACAGACTATCAGAACCGGGAAGTGGAAGTAGTAACTTACCACAAAGACGTGGTAAGCCCATTGCTAAGAATGCGTCCCAAGCCTCACATGACAAAAAGGTCCAACAGCTTACTGGAGGGGGGAAAACCAAAGATTCAGGCACTGTATGGGTGAAATCAATACCAATCATTGCAACCTATGCACCACCAGCTGTAGCAGTAGTAGAGAGGCAAAAGAGAGTAAGACGTACTAAGTTGCAAATGGAGGAGGCACGAAGGGCCGAAACTATGGCACAAATGCCTAAGGTAGTTAAACCTGTAAAAACAAAAGGGAAACGAAATAAGTGAAAAAAGCTCCGTCTTGGAATTGGGATTCTTGGAAATACTATAAAGACTAAGAACCGCTACGTAAAGCCGGAGTTAACATTATCTTAAGGGAGGCTAGACCCTCTTTTCTATACTGGCGAACCTGCTCTTTTGATAGTTGAAGTTCCTCAGCTATGCTAGCATTACTCATTTCTTCATCAGAGTTTACAGACAATCCATAGTAGAGTTCTATAACTTCCCGTTGGGGAGATGGAAGCTCTTGTATAATTGCATATAGCCTCTCCTTATCTAATCTTGACTCCACTTCAGTTCCGATTGGGTCTATTTGAAAGGAGGGGTCCTCACTATTCATATCCTCAAGGTAGAATGTAAGATACTTTGTTTTATGCAGGTCTTCTAAGTGTTTTTCTGGGGTTTCTGGGAATGCTTCTTTTAGCTCCACCATAAGTGGTTCATGGTCTAACTTGCTTGCAAATTTTTCTATCCTAGCTGCTAGTTGTTGCTTCCATATTGGTAATGATACTATCCTCATATGGGACATATGGTTTTTTATTCTCTGATCAATCCAGAATCCAGCGTATGAGAGGAATTTAACATCCGTACTCGGTATATATTTATGCAGGCCTACGAGTAAACCCTCATTACCTGCGGCTATAAGTTCTTTAAACAAGTTAGGCTTGTTTTTAGAGAAGTACTTAGCCCTTTTAAATACGAATCTTAAGTTGGCCTTAACTATCTTCTCTCTAATTTTTTCCTTTTGGTATTCTGGTACACCATCATCCTGTAACTCTAGAAATAGATCATACTCTTCTTCCCTCTTAAGCATAGGGGCTTTACATATTTGTTCATAGTAGGATGATAGGTGATTTGTCATGAATCCGATTCTACCATATGATTTTTTAAATTACAACTGAAATAACAGGAGGTTATATGAGATTCTTGACCTATATAACAAGAGGGAGTAAACTCTCATCTTAGTCGTTAAATAAGGGTTTTTATAGCTATGAGAAAAACAATAGTAACACTAACTGGACCTAGTGGGAGCGGTAAATCTACATTAGCTAATAAGTTAATGGATGGACATGGGTTCAAGAATATAACCAGTCATACTACTCGTGAGCCTCGTGCAGGGGAAGAGCCTGGTAAGGATTACCACTTCATATCTGAACAAGAGTTTAAGCAGATGCTAAAGGGGTGGAAGTTCGTTGAGCATGTTACGTTTAATAATTGCTATTACGGGCTCTCTACAGAAGAGATTGATGCCATTCATAGTAGTAAAGCCGTACCTGTAATTGTAGTTGAGCCTAATGGACTTAAGCAGATAAGCCAATACTGTAATGATAATGAGATACGTCTCATATCCATTTACATTGGTGGAAGTCTAGAGACGTTAGCCGGTAGGATGTTGAGAAGAGATATGGTGGGTGTGCCTATAACCCATAACCTGATAGATTACATGGCTAAACGCATATCTTCATTAGGTTCTGAGATAGAGTATTGGCCTTCAGCATTCTCATACATGTACTCGTATGATAAATATGACCATGAGACAGAGGATATGATCCTCTCCAAAATATTAGAAGAGGTGTATGATACGGTATGAGCATAGAAATAGAGCGTAAATTTATATTACCTAGGAACTTCATGGAAGACAAGCCATACACGCGTTCTAGAGAAATATCTCAAGGGTATTTAAATGAAGGGCCTAGGTCTGTAATAAGGGTAAGGCTATGTAGGACTTCCTGGGGTAGTCGCACTACCTCAGGGGGATACTTAACTATAAAGACTAATAGGGTGGAAGGATTACCTGGGTTAAACGAGTATGAGTATTTAATACCTTACTTTCACGCTGTAGAGCTGTTTAACTCGTGTAGTTCTACTATTTCCAAGGTTAGGTATGATATAATCCTAGGTCAGGAAGGCCATATCCTGGAAGTAGATGTATTTAAGGGTAGGCATGAAGGACTGGTGGTCGGGGAAGTGGAATTTAAATCTGAAGAGGATTTCACTAATTTCAAGACACCAGTCTTTGCGATTAAGGAGGTAACAGATGATAAGAGATTTTCTAATTTCTATTTGTCTAATGCTCTTCAGGAGAATGTAGATAATATAATTAGAGAGGTATACAATGGTTAAAGTAGAAATGCAGGAAGACGAAAAGACTGGTAAGCTGGCATTTTCATTCGAGTCTAGTAACGGTAGCAAAGAGGACTTGAATGTTATAGATAACCTACGAGTCATGATTATGGGTACTCACCCTAAGCGTGGGGGTTATGTAGATAGCAAGCGTATGGTTATTGAAGTCAATGCTAAGGAGAGTGCAGTATGAATGCCCATTATAGAGTAACGGATTCAGTAGCACATGAGTTAGACTCCATGATCAGTTCCCTCGGTTCTGACAGTGGGGTAAGCGAAACCACTAGCGTTAAAGTACTAAAAGATGCTATAGTGGTGGTATCGGTAATGAGGGTAGAAAGCAATAAGGAAGATACCCTTAAAGACATGGTGGAGGGAATCTTGACCCCCATGCTAGAAACTCCTGTTAGTAATAACGTCAGGATTTCTAAGGTAGAAATACCAGAGTATCTAGGTTCATTAAATACCTAGTCTTTGGTATAACAGATTGGGAAGAGTATCATGATTGAAAAAAACGGTACTATTACCTTGACAGATGGTGATTTGGAAGAGTACAATTCTGGCAATGTATCACAAAGGATTTACGACAATTGGGGTTTGACATTAAGTGAACTCCGGGAGATTGTTGAGAGTAAGTCATACATAAAACTATAACTATAAAGAGAAATAACATGACATCAAATGTAGAAAACCTGAAAGCCCTGGCTGCATCCCTACCACGTGACGTACAAGCAAATGCAGTTGCTTTAGTGGAGAAAATGACCTCTGTAATTGAAGGTCTGGGTGATGATCCGGAGCGTGCTCGTTGGAGGCCTACTAACGTTAAGTTGGTACAAGCAACTACAGATCGTAGCAAATTGCCTAAGGGGGCATCAATAGGTAGTCTAGTACTAGGAGACTCCGTGGTATCCCAACCATTGGACGTTATCCCTATGGGGGTATGGAACGGCCGTCAATTTTGGTCCCCCGACCAAAATGAGGCAAAATTGATTTGTTCTAGCCCCGATGCTAAAGTAGGATACCTAGGTTATGACTGCAAAACGTGTCCTCATTCACGGTGGAACGAGGAAACTAGGCGTTCTGAGTGCGGAATGACCTATGAATTCATGGTCATCAAAGCAGATTTGAGCGATGTGTTCAAAATCTCTTTCTCCAAGACTAACTATGCTATTGGTAAAGAGTGGTTTGGTAAGATTAAGGATTCGGGAAAACAGCTATATTCTAGGAAATACGGTGTAAGTACTAAGACTAACGCTAAGTACAAGCAGGTGGAATCCTTCAACATAGAGTACTATAACGAAGCTAGTCAGCGTGATGTACCGGAAGAGCATAAGGCATTTGTCTATGAAATCTTCAAGGGTATCAACAGTGACCGCAAGGAAATGCTAGACGTATTCCATAAGAACATCATGGATAAACGTGCACGAGGAGACATTGCACCAGTTCTACTGAGTGACAATGCTTCAGCTACTCCTGCTATCACAGTGTCGGTAGAGGGCGTAGTTTCTGATTCGGCTAAGAAGTATTCAGTGTAACTGTCAGGGGGTCGCTAAATGCGGCCCTCATTATAATAATAACAATAATGAATATGGCTACTAGGAACGAAGTAAACTTTGATAATCTACCACTTCATATGAAGCAGGTTATTGAATTAACGGATAATTTTCAAAGTGACAAGTACCCCAAGTGTAGATGCTTCTATCTAGTTGATGGTAAGGTAATTTTCGGAGTTTCTATTATAGAAACCGAAGACTCTTTTTTAGTTGGAGCTCCGGCTAGAATGGTAAGATCTACCCCGGGTAGTGATATAGTGGTTGACCCCATCTATGATTTACCTATTATTAGGATACTTAAGGCTTCTGTGGCCTTAGTCACAGTGGTATCTCATAAGTTCAGGTTCTTATACCTGGACTACCTGTCTGAAACCGGGGTAAAACTGCTACCGGAATACATGACGGAAGAAAGAGTTGAAGGAGTGCTGGAGTTGATGGCGGCTTTAACGGGGCAAACATTAATCTATAGTACTCCTAAGAACAGCACAATAAGTTCCACCGAGTTACATGGAACTGGAAATATAGTGATACATTAATGAATACTACCTTAACTAATACAAATAGGCTTTTGAACGATATTAGTGTAGCAGAATCCAAATGCTCAGATATAGTACTGGATAGATATGCTCTAGGCCCCTGGTCATTCTCCAAGCTAAAAATGCTTAAGCAGTGTCCGTATCAGTTTTATCTAAAGTATATTCTAAAGGTAAAGCGTGATTACATGGTACGTGATACCTTGATATCAGATGTAGGTACTAGTGCCCATAGGATCCTAGAGCTGATAATGAAGGGTAGGGACATAACAACTGCGTTTAAGGAAGCGGAGAGGGAAATAGTAGGTGCTAAGGCTGGAGGTTTCGGTAAAGCATCTCTGACTCAAGAACAATGGGATGAGCGTATCAAGACCTTAATTGGAACTATTAGTGATTTCTCCAGAAGGATGGATACTATGCATACTAACCTTAAGGTTAAACGTATCCATACTGAGTTGAAGATCGGCATCACTAAAGACTATGAACCTACTGGATTCTTCAGTGAGGACGTATACTTTAGAGGTATCATTGACTTGATTATTCAATTAGAAGTTGCTTATCATAAATCATCTGACCTACTTATCATTGACCATAAGCACGGTGGTGGTGAGTTTAATAACACTACTAAGAACTACCAGCCTCAGCTAGATACATATAAGGTATTGTTCCATCACGGCATTGAGCCGGTTACTGGAGCACAATCGGGTATTCACTTCATCAAAGAGGGTAAAGTAGTTTGGGGGGATTATAAAGACCGTGCTACCATCGAAAAAGATCTCCGTGTGGATTTGGATTGGAGAATTAACGGGGCAATTGATACTACTAAAGAGCGTGGGTTTTTTAAGCACGTAAGAGGTAACCCCTGTCAGTATTGTGAATTTGATGAAGAATGTAAAGCTGGACTTCTAAAAGAAAATGAATTGAGTACTAAAAAGTACTTTACTATCAAGAAGGTAGACTAACTACTCAGTTAGTCTATCTTCCTCTTTACCTCAGACCCTGACCCTGCTAGAATTGGGTTAGCAAAACCAATTAGGGAACAAACAATGTTTAACACCATAAAGTCAAAAGTTGACTTGTTAGAAGTCATCTCCAAAGATTTAGATTTAGATTTAAAAGAAGCCGGTACAGACACTTTTGCTATAGTTGATGAGCAGGATCAGGGTGGCTGTCCATTCTGTGGACACATGGATTGCTTCAAAATTAAGAGTAGTCGCAACCCCGAAGACTATTCAGACAACATTTACCACTGTTTCAGTTGTGACTCGCATGGTGATGTGATCCAGTGGAGGTCAGAACGTAAGAAGATATCTTTAGTAGAAGCTGCTAGGGAATTAGCTAAGGAATACTCTATAGAGTTACCTAGGGACTTTAACCCAACTCAGGATGTATTTACTGCCGCAGCTAATTACTATAGAACTTGCTTTTTAGGGTCTTGTAATTCCCCTCAGAAGAAACTTAGTGGGATGACTCCTATGGAGTATCAGACAAGGGTCCGTAAACACTCTGTAGAGGCCCTAGAACACTTCCAAGTTGGTTGGTCGGATGGTGGCCTCATAGAGTTCCTGGAGAGCCTAGGATACGATCCTGAGCTATTACTAGAGGCTGGCCTTAAACACAACAAGACAGGTAAGGATTTCCTACCTAATGATTGTTTCATCTACCCCCACATCTGTAAGGGTAAGGTTAGCCATTTTACATTTAAAGATCCAAACAAGAAGATTGCGTATCAACTACCTAATAAATTTGTGCTTAACGGCACAACGTTTTATGGTCAGGATTCCACTCGCTTGGCGGATTCTATTCTTATAGTTGAAGGTGAGAATGATGTAATTAGTTCTTGGGAAAACTCTGACCCATCAAAGCTATCAGTAATAGGTACTATAGGCCAAATTAGCGGTAGTCAGTTGGACTGGCTTAGAGAGAACCTAAGTTCTAAGCACATAGTAACCGCGTTTGATCCTGATGCTGCGGGTGATAAGTACCGTGAAAAAATGGAGAAGATTAAAGGTAACTTTAAGAGCCTCACTCATGTACTTCCCCCTGAAGGTAAGGATATAGATGATCACCTATCCCTGGGCGGGGTTGATATTGTTAAATTCTTGAATGACAACGTAACTACGGTCAAGGCAAGCTCGTCAATTATCATCTCATCCGGCATTACATCTACAACGGCTATACCGTTGGTAGGTCAGACAATAGAATCAATGAATAGGTCCGTGAAAGTAGAGGGTGATTCAAATCTGGGGGATGTTGAAGTAGAGGGTGAAGGTGAAGGGGCTCTTACTAATAACTCCATTATCGAGAAGAACGGATGTTATTACAAACTAGTATTCAAAGATGGTGAACCATCTTATCGTAAGATAAGCAACTGTGTTATTCGCCTTCTTAACGTATTTGTAGACGATGAAGGTCATCGTACCAGGGAGATTCGTGTAATTAAGGAGACTGGTAAGACCAGTGAATCCATACACGTTAACTCTGATACCAAGACGTCCATACGCTCCTTTAGGTCATTATTGGCTGAAGCTGCAGACGCAGATTTTGGTGGTACAGATGCTGACCTTTCAGCTACTTGGGAGTTAGTATTCTCCAAGGGTAATAATGAGGTTAGGACTACACGTATGGTAGGCAGGGTAGATAGGCAGCGTGGTTGGATATTTAGAAATATGTTCGTGTCTGATACTGGTTCTGTGATTAAACCCGATGATACTGGTATTACGTGGTTAAGTGGTAAGTTAACGGGGCTGAAGCCTGAGTCCCTTAACACTAGTAACCATTTAGATGGTGAAGACATGAACATCCCTAGGTTGAATGATGAGCTTACAGAAGAGGAGCGAGAAGAGCTTACTGGTAATGTAGTTAGACACTTAGTAGCTAACTTGAATGATCCTGGTGAAGCCTTGATAATGTTAGGGTGGATGAATGCCTGTGCGTATTCTAATACTATCTTCAAGATGAATCGAAACTTCCCCATGTTATTTGTGTGGGGAACGGCTGGACAAGGTAAGGGATCAGTATGTTCATGGATAATGGACTTGTATGACTTGGCTAGAACTCGTACGGCTGTGGCGCAGATTAAGTCTGGAGTGGGTTTAGCCCTTAAGGCTGGTTATTACGCATCTTTACCCCTATGGGTTGATGAGATACGTGCTGATAAGGAGACTGCAGAGCACCAAAGTGCATTGCGTGACTTCTTTGATAGGGGTAGTAGACCGTTAGGTACTAAAGATGGACATACTATTAAGGAACGTGTGATTAGATGTTGTATGATGTTCTCTGGGGAAGACCAGTTCACTGACCCAGCTACTAAAGAACGTTGTTTAGTGGTAAGACTTAAGAATATGGAGGGGGCAGGTCGTGAAACAGATAATTCTTTCAGGTGGTTTGATGAGAATAGGGAGTTACTGTCAGCGGTGGGGTACAAATGGATCCTTGAGTCAGTAAGAGAAGACCATGAGGTATTGAGGAACGAGATACGCAAGCTAGACAAAGAGATTCATGAAGCTACGAAAGGCTCTGCCCGTAAGTCTAAGAGTTGGGCTATAGTAGGTATATTCGCAATACGTCTGGCTAATAAGTATCTCCCTGGATTCGACATGCGTAAGTACTTATACGAAACCTCCACTATGGATAGCTCGGTTCAAAAAAGTGAGTCTACTGTAGCTCAGTTTTTTGAGGAGGTTGAACACCTCATGGTTAAGGAGGGTAATGCTAGAACTGTTAATGAGAATCATATTAGTGTTACCGGCACTACTTTAAGCATATGGTTTTCAGCAGTGTATAAAGCAGTATCTGATTCGTGTAGAGGAACATTCCCATTTTCCAGGAATGCCGTACTAGCTGCCATAAGGGATGAGCCTTACTATCTAAAGGACAGAGTTACTGCTATCTTAGGGCTACATAGACGAGAGGTATTACAGATAGATGTTAGTAAGGCCCCTAGTTACATTAAGAGCATAGCAGGATACGAAGATAGGTAAAGTCGTTATAGCGAAATCGAAGAAGTATCTAGATTTCGCTTGACTTCTTTTTTAAATTAATCCATAATTCAACCTTCATTAACAACACCGGAGACGGGAAAATGAGTGAAGTAAATAGTGTAGTACCAGTAGTGGCAGTAACTGTAGCAAAGAAGAAGGCTTGGATTAACCGCAAACCACAAGGTCTTCAGAATTACCGTAACTTCTATGGTCACGGTAATGCAAGATTTTACATTTATCCTGATTCAGGATGGGATATTAAAAAATGGGGCCATAAACCCTCTTTAGGTATAGTGTATGCAGATGATGAATTCTATGCAGTACGTGAAGCCTACAGTAAACAACTGGCTCCGGTTAATCAGACATTCGGTTTGATGGCAGTTCTAGAGCCTTTGAAACATCAATAACATAACAATAATAAGAGAGAAGAAACATGAATAAACAAGCAATCATAGAGGCATTGGCAACAACAAGTGGTATTTCTAAGGCTCAAGCTGAGCGTAATCTGGATGCACTCCTGATAGTAATGCGTAGAGGTCTAACTGATAATGGAGAATTCACATTCTCTGGAATCGGCAAGCTAAAGGTTATCAACCGCCAAGCCAGGACTGGTCGTAACCCCAACACTGGCGCGGCCCTGCAAATTCCAGCCAGGAAGACCGTTCGCTTCCGCCAGTCTAGTAACTTGGAAGTCTAAACAACTCCAAGTAGTGTTTTATAGTTAGGGCCTCTTCGGAGGCCTTAATTATTTGTATGTTTTCTTGGTATAAGACTAATATGAATCAGTATGTATTTCAATTGGTAGGAAGTGACGGTAACGTCAAGCTGTCGGTTCGAGTCCGACCATACGCCCGAAAGGGCTTTGATTTAGGTAAACATATATGGGACATAATTCTTCAAAATGGGACGCCGATGCACACTATGCCAGTAAGACGTACCTAGAGATTGAGTCGGAACTTAAGCATGCTAGGGAGTCCCTGGATAACCTTAGCGAGGAGAGTAGGGTACGAATGGCGTCCTTTTACTCAAACTGGATAGGCAGACTTGAACTTGAAAGAGCCAATAGAGTAGGGATGAAGGGGGTGAAATGAACTCAGAACAACAACGTATAGCATTAATAGAAGATCGTGACGGAAGTCAGGCTGCTATGGACTTCGTTAAAACTACGTATGCCACGTATCGCCGTAGCCTTATGCAGAGTAGGAAGCGTGGTCACCAAAAGCCTCATCATACATCACTACCTGAATATCGTCCAAGGTTTATTCGAAGCTGTGTTGAGTTCCGAGCATATATGTACCGTAAGGCTGAAAGGCTTGGCCCTAATTGTGATACTTGTGATTACAAAAGGATGAACGTAAACAGGGATGGTCACTGCTGCATGTTCAAGGAACAGCCGGAGGACTGTGGACATTATAAGTCTGTGAACGTTATGAATGTGGGGACCATAGCTCATATAGGGCATGGTAGAACTGGATTGGCGTTGGCCATGTTAAATATGTTAAGTAGGTATCCAGTCATAGAGGGGAAAAATGAAGACAGAAACAGTGGAAGTTAACGTCCAAGAAGTAGAAGGGATATTACTAGCTTACCTAGTGGCCCAGGCTCAGGGTAAGAGAGTAGGCATGTGTGTAGGTAGACTCTGTTACTTCTATACGACTTGGGAAGATGGTAATGAGCCATTCTTTATTCCCTCCCATGTTAATACCCGGGAGCTTATTAACCTTATTGAAAGTGAGTTTATTCAAAGTACCGTAGTTTACACTAACGGAGTAAAATCCTGGCAGTGTTTTTATAACTCCACCTCTCTACCCATAGGAGATGGTCCTACTATGGTGGTGGCTGCTATGCGTTGTCTTATAGCTAGTAAACTGGGTTATAAAATCAAAGTACCGAAGGAGATATTTGATGCAGCAAAGAACTAAACAGAGCCTAGACTTTGACAGTCTAGGTGATAAACATAAGAAGTTCGAGGGTATCTATGCTGGGCAGATCCTTATCCCTGGAGTCCCGGTAATAGCTAGGCTAGACGGCAGAGCGTTTCATACCTTCACTAAGAACGCTATCAAACCTTTCGATATCGATATTAACATAGGGATGACTTCAACAGCTAAACACTTATTGGAATCATTCCACCCAGACCTGGTGTATACACAGAGTGATGAGATCTCCCTTGTTTGGGGCAAAGGTACAGACATGTTTGATGGCAATGTACTTAAGCTTACTTCAACCCTATCCTCTATGGCATCTGTAGTATTCTATGACTGGATACAACAATTCCGCGATCGGTTTGGTAAGGTAATGCCAACCTTTGATTGCCGCATTTGGCAAGTTCCTGATGAGGAGACTGCTGCTGAAAACCTCATGTGGAGAGAAATGGATGCTACTAAGAACAGTATATCCATGTTGGCATCCTGTCATTTCAGTGTAGCCGAGTTACATGGTAAGAGTACCAAAGATCGTCTGGCTATGTTAGAATCCAAGGGTATTCATTGGGAGAACTTGGATCACTGGCTGAAGAAGGGTGCATACTTCCGCAAGGAAGAACAGTTGAGAAACTTGACCAAGGAAGAGTTATCAAAGATACCGGAGAAGTATCACCCCGAGGGACCGATCCTTCGTTCAGAAGTGAAGATGTTGAGCATACCTAAAGCCACTTCAATAATGAACTTGGCCGGTGTACTTTTCCACGGTGAGGATCCAACTGTATTTCCAACTACGGTACCGCCTATTTGGAAGTAGATTGGGTCAATTATCCTTAACCTTAGTGGTATAAGATAATTGTAAGCCTATAAGACTTGCAAAACCAATACATTAATTTCAGGAGAAAGCTATGAAGTCTGTACGACAAAAGTACGATGAAGCTGCCAAACGTAACGCTGCCAGGTTCTTTGGCAAAGGTGGAATTGCTGCTGTAATTAAAGAGCGCTCCAGCAAGGGTCAACAGATTGACGCTAAGTTCAAGTCGGTGGATACCATCAAGCACCGTCTCGGTATCAGGAAGACAGACGGGGCCTATGACGGTGAAATAACCTTGTTTGTAGGTCAGGTGACTAGCGGGAAGTAACAAAAGTTTTAGGCTCTTAGCTCAGATGGTTAGAGCAGCGAACTCATCAGAGTCTTGTTAGTAGTTCGAATTCATGCTATAGTAAACACATGAATGCTAATAAGATACTTACTAAATGTAACCGTATTAACAAGTCAGGACATGTTTTAGTATACAGGCCAAGCCATTTCTCCTCATACAAGGGTGGTAACTGGGAAGGATACGTATACGAGCATAGATTCATAGTGGAATGTGATTTAGGCAGGCCACTTAAGTCTGATGAGGAAATACACCATCTAAATTTAAATCCTGCAGATAATCGCCTGGAGAATTTAATGGTGATACCTCATAGTTCTCACATGAAGTTACATATATGGTTAGAGTCTGGTGCTCCTGGGTATGAAAATCCCAGGCAGAACGGGATGAACTCAGGGAAACCTAAACTCCTCGAACACGTAAAAAGATGCAAAATCTGTGATATTACCCTAAGTAATAGTCTCAATACTTACTGTGGGTTAATATGTTACGGTATTGATGTTTCTAAGAAATCCAAAAGGCCTGAGCTATCACAGTTAAAAAAGGACTTGTTGGAGTTATCTGGAAATATGTGCGCCGTAGGTAGGAAATATGGCGTATCAGACAATGCAGTAAGAAAATGGATTAAGCGTTTTATTGCTGAAGGAGTATGGCAATCCTGAGCCAAGCATGAGGTACACCTCATGAAGGTGCAACGACTACCTGAGTGGTATAGCCCACTTAATAACAGGTTATAGCGTCCCGGCCCTTAACAGATAATGCTGATGGGTATGATATAGTCTACGGAGAGTAGAAATACTCACAAACGTGAATTCGTTGGTCCCCGGTTCAAGTCCGGGAGGGCCTACCAAATAATGTAGTAAACAGTAGTATGTAATTAGTTTAGCAGTTCAGAAAATGATACAGACTTGCGGAACAAGGTGAGTTTGTTAGACCGTTGTTGGATACGTAGAGATTGATGCAAAGCACAATGGGTTCGATTCCCTTTATGAAACTGCGTAAGCAGAAGGCATGTGCAGGTGTTCCGGAGTTAACTGGCCGGTAGTCAACGTGGTGAGCAAAGCCAACATTACTGAACTGAAAGCCCGCTAGCGAAAAATGAGTTGGTAGTCACTTCTGGCAAATTGTGGAAGGGATATCATTAATGCAACCAATCTTAGCTATTAGAGTATAACCAGCTATGTATTAATTAGCAAGGTAATAGCAGGTGGCGTAACAACTCAGGGGAAACCCGCTAGTAGTATTTCCGTAAATTCGGCGAACGCTTAACACAAGTATTTACCTAGACGGCGCAGCCCCCTTAGGGATAACTGTGTAAAATGGTCTTACTTGAATTGCCAACGCCGAGCCAAGCCCAATAGTACTAGAGTCAAAGTGTATTCTGATAGTGTGCATGTTAATTCAGGATAACGACTTATGTATTAGTAGATGCACTACACGGGAAGGTGTAGAGACTAGAGACGGAATGCCTGAAGCAAAACAAGAGATTACAGACTGAGACACTCTTGGACTTATAATATGTGCCAAAGACGTGTATTGTGCCGAAAGGTTGCGTTTAGGATAAGTATGAGTCTGTATGGCGAAAGCGTAGTCCAGACCACGAACATTCAATAGGATAGCTTGTATGAATTAAGACAAGACAAATTTCTACAGAACAGAGTTAGAAACTATTCAAATATAATGGCGTCTAAAGACGAAGTGGTAGTCTAGGTTAGACATTAAGATAAGGTCCTTGTAGTTGAATGGATACAACAAGCCCCTCCTAAGGGCTAGGTACAAGTTCGATTCTTGTCGAGGACACCAATACACAGAGGGGTAATTATGAAAACAACACAGCACAGCCGCTTCAGAGACATAGCAGAGGTGTTCCTTAGGATCTTTCCTGACGAGGAGTTCCATGCTAAACTCTTCGGCATGTTATCCACTGGAGTGAACATCGAAGAAGCACGCAAGTATCACAATAATGGCATGAATGCAATCGGGTTGGTGCCGTAGCAAGTTAAGCGACGTATTTCCAGTAGCCAAGGGGTTAGCGCACCATCGCAACCGGTATTGAGTTATATGTCTTCCATCCACGCCCGGGTGGTGAAATGGTATACACAACGAGTTTAAGCCTCGTCGCCGTAAGGCATGTCGGTTCGAGTCCGACTCCGGGCAGATTTAGTGCAAGTAAGTTAACCCTTTTAAATCAATAGGAGTAAACATGAAAACATCTCAAAAAGGCTACACGCTGGTAGAGCTTATGGTAGTATTGGCGTTTATCTTCCTCGGAGCTTCTATCATTACGACCTTCTTTATCAATAACATGGGTTGGACTGAGGATCGTGCGAAGGAAAACGCCAAACTATTCATCGCCGAGAACAACCTCCAGGTCTCTCGTATGTCTTGTGCTGGTGATAGTGACCATGACGGCTATGGGTCATGCTCTGTGATCCTGACTAATGGTGAGGGTATTGGCCTGCAGTGCCCTACCGACTTCCTACAGACTAAGGTCTTCAGGGCAAGAGGATGTAAGGAGCTGGGTCTGGGTCAACAAAAGTTCATCCTAGGGCGGTAAGTAATAACATAGTCAGCTACTTAACGGTAGCTGGCTGTTTCATTTTTAGGAGCAGCAAATGAAAAAGTTGAAAACCCTATGGGCACAGCTTTTAATGTGGTTTGACATGAAAGTCTTGGCACTACTAGGCTTTATCATCAATCACAGAATCAATGCATACCTGCCAGACCTAGGGGTTAGAGTAGAAGAAACGGTCAGGTGGAATGTGTCTATTGCCGGTATGCGTATGGGATTTAGTGCAAAGATGCCTAAGTCCTACACTGAATGGGCATAGTCTTAGAATCAGTGGGTAAATCTCTGAGGGACTCAAAGATGCTCAGTTGATACCTGAGGATGATCCTTCCATGAATTAAATTTTCACCCCTAGTGTTGGTATAAGTATGTTGTAATGGATAACTATTCTAATAGGAGCTTACTATGGCAACTTACAAAGATCCGAGATTTAATCAGATTCAGAAGATGAGTTTTATAATGGTTACGAGGCCATCCAAGCAACTTGGGCTGGCCATATTCCGTAAGGTAAAGCAAATATTAGCCGGGCCTAAGCCAATGATTCAACAGAAGTTGTTCTGAGAATGCAAAACCAGTGAAACTCATGGTGGATAAGCCTGGTGTGGTAACGGCGTTCTCCTACGTCAGCTCCTGTGAATAAGTTGTAATCGTTAGTGGGGTTAAGGGCCACACAAACCACAATGATTACGAAACCATGACAAGAATAGATTTACCCGGCTGGAGGTGGCCGTTAGTTCTCCAATCCTGGACAATTCTTTCTGCCAAGTCAAAGGCGGCTAGTCTAATGGGTCAGTTAGGGGGAACATCCCGGAGCCGTGATCAAGGCCACAAACCTTGACGAGCCCGACAGAATGCATGCAACGGCCTGTCTAAGCAGAAGCTTCAGTCTACCCTGAAGCCGAGTTGAAGGGAATTATAGCCATGGTAGTGCCCGCTATTACGTAATAGTATCGTGGGCAGGGGCAATGCTAGCTCAAGCGCAGACTGTGACTAAGGGACAGGACCTATATATATGAGGGGATAAAGTCAACCCTCTACCCTAAGAAAGACTAGTAGTTCTCCTCACGTATCCTTAAGGGTGCGTCTTGAGAGTGCTGCCTGAAAGGTATTCGGTTGGTAGCCGAGTATCTTTTGGATAGTACTAATTATAACAAATCCCCTACCTAAGGATGTAAGGGCCGTCTGATAAGCGGAATGGAGTTATGGATGAGCATTTGCAGCAAAACTCCATAATGAATCCTAAGCCAACGACCGAATGCAAACGGTCCTGGAAGTTGTTAACTTAAGGCTATGTCAGGAAGAATAATACGTAGTAATACGTAGTAATGACATTATGGAATGTCGGACTTCCCCGAGTAGTAAGGCGTAGGGCCTAACTCTCATTCCAGGTATAAGTTATCAGCCTTTAACCAATTTACCGTATCACTCTAGTATAAAGTGCAACACCTGATAGAGGCTTTGGCAACTACTTCAATAATTCAGGTGAGTGATCTTCCACATTTTGTGGTAGGGGTAGTTGGTTGAGGAGTGCTAACTTTCACAAATATAAACAGGAGAACAGTATGTATTACTTTGACGTTTCTGGTAGTGGTATCTGGCTTAAAATTGCCAGGTTCGGAGGCTTTAATCCTGATCCATTAATAAGACGGGAAGGTAGTAATGACCCGATCAAGATACCTAAGAGTTCTTGTGATTTCATCTGGCACCTGATTAAGGGCAGTTTGATGTTATTAGTATCTATCCTCGTCATACTAGGTACGGTCATGGCTACCGCGATATTTCTCATATGGATGGGTTTACCTGCTGTTGCCGGGAACCTGGTGAATAATATGGGCTCCTGGGTTATTCTATATGTGATAGGGCTTATAACATATACCTTATTAGCCCTATTCGCAGTGGCATGGGTGTTAGCTTGGGCATGTATGGTGATGTACCCAGTATACCATACAGTTCGAGCGCTACCATGGTTTGTGACCCATAATAAGTTATGTGAAAACATTCGAGATTATACGGATGGAATCTGCAAGCCAGTAAGGATTGTGGATTAAAATCAAAGTTGCAAACGCGGGGTAGAGGAGTCCGGTCGTCCTCGCAAGCCCCATAAGCTTGAGATCGCAGGTTCAAATCCTGCCCCCGCTACCAGTTTCAAGAATTGTTGTATCCTTAAAAAGCGGCACCTTCTAAAGTAAGGCATGTAAGACGGCGGTTCGATTAGTAATTAGTCGACTTGAGGAGTAATCTTCAATGCAAAAGATGGCTTAAACGGTGAGGGTCTGACATTAACTTTCATTTTAGATTGGAGTAGATATGAGTGATACTGTATCCGAATCAGTATGTGAGGCGTGTGGATCTACTATGAGTCCATACTCATATGATGGAGTAAGTGGGTATGCATGTTCTGAATGTGGGTGGGGTTTCGATATAGATACGAATCCTGAGCCAGATCCCAGGAGTATGTGTACGACTAAAGAGTTAGACATAGAGGAGCTGAAATACCGTAATTCAGTGCTTGAGTCATTAATGCATAAGGTAAACTTATATCACCAAGTAACCCTAAACACCATAAAAGTTAGGGAGATACTGGATGCTATGGATATGTGGTCCTACGCACACCGTATGGGTAATGGCACCCTTACAGATGAACAAATTAAGAACAACACCGATAGGGCTTTTGCTAGATTAGCTGAGCTTGTGATGGGGGAATAACTATGTTGGTAAAATTTACGCTACAGGGTGGAGAGGAGCACGCCCTAGTTAACACCTCTATGATCCTTAGGGTTATCGAGGGGCCTGGAGAAGGGTCTACGATATATATGAGCGGCGAGGGTCCGCCTTTATCTGTAGTAGAGACTTTAGAAGTGATCCCTAAGCTTATTAGGATGGCTAGCCTACAGCTCAAGACTTAAACAATTCAATATTCCTCCGTATAGTGGTATAACATCATTGTGGGGAATAAACATCCTCATACCTCTGTATAGAGGCAGTAATAGGTACCTTTAACGTTTGTTTTAGGTATATCTTCTTTTTATTTTTCCTAGGAATATATAACATGGCACAAAATCAAGGATCATTGGTAAACATTTCGACTATCGTTCGTTTGGCTGACTCTAACGTTGAGCAAGCGGTCACAGACTTCGGTGGTATGGGCGTTAATGCAGATCTGGCAGCAGCACTGCGTGCAGAAGCAGCAGAGCGCAAAACTGCAGTTGTGAAGGCAGCAGCGAACGAGATCCTGAATCTCAGCCAAAATGCTGACGGCTTCATCGCAAACCAGGCTCAGGCTAAACAAGCTCTGATGGAACAGATCGCTGGCATCGAGAAAGTGTGTGCAGGCGTTGCACGTGCACGTCAATACGGCGCTGCTACTAACAACTTCCTGCCTCTGGCAGCAGCTATTGGTCTCGGTATTCCTGCCGGTACTAAGGCAGAACTGAAATTCATTCCTAAGGATTGGAGTGCTGAAGCTGCTGCTGAGTAATCAGTAGTACACATCTTCAAATAGGTGGGCCGGGTGCAGATCCCGGCCCTTCTTTTATAGTCAAATTAAGGAGTGGAAATGAGTAAACGTAATACGCTGGAAAACAAAGCTATTCGTCGTGAACAACGCGCTAATGCTAAAAGTGATGCGCATTATCAGTTTACGGATAAGGCATCTCAAGAGGAGAAGCTGAGGGGGTATCATAAATATGATGTGGACCTTAACGCTGCGATAAAAGAAAAGTATGGTATCGTACGTCCTATTTGGGACCTGGACTCAGCACTGGTGACTATGACCAGGCGTATTCAGAGATTCACAAAAGAACTCAGTAAGTACTCCCCTCATCAGGGTAAACAAGAGGTGACTCGACGTCAACGTCAAATCCAAGCTGGTAAACTTCAATTTACAGGAGCTTGAAATCCTCCACAGCTCTAAAGGGGGTTCCTTCTAACTTAGATAGTAACTAAGTTATTGTTTTGTAGCGATCTAAGTAGAGATTAGAACATGCTTATGTATTCCATTTCTAACTAACTTCTCAACTCCCGCCCCCGAAAGACACTCTTAAGAATGTATTTTGGCAGGTGGATAGCTCAGTGGCCAGAGCGTGGATTTACACTCATCGTTATAATTAAACCCGAACCTGGTTGAGTAAGTTTATAAGTTGTACAAATGTACGTAGTACCCTCGTTACTATAGCGATTTAGAATAAGGGTACTATTTAAAGCGTCCAAGGTTGTCTGTGTCCAGTTACCCTCCTTTCTGGGTATAGACTCTGCACCTAGGACGCTTCAAATAGTAAGCGGTTTTTTTAGCTAAATAAGTAGTCTTTTAATGGTATAAGAATACTATAAACAACTAAGGAGGTTTAAATGTCTATATCATTCTTAGCAGCTTTTAGGGTAGATGGTATTACCTACACTCACGTCATCCATACAGAGACAGACACTACCAGTATCACCAGTGAAAATGGTGAAGTAGTATTTACCGTAGACAGTCATGGTTACTTGAGTATACCCGGACATGGGAGAGTGGGGAAGTTCAACCTCAGTAATAAAATGGAGTGGTCCTTTGAGAATATCACTGATAAACCATTCCCTGAAATAGTTGACTTGACTCCTACTCAGAACCTTTTATCCGCCGAGCGAGAGTTGGCTAAACGTTACTTGGAGAACAAGAATGCTTATACTGAGCAAGCATAGTGACTACTATGATGGTGTTGCGCATGCTGGCATAGATAAGTCTATAGTGTACAAAAGACTAATCAGAACATTTACCCCTAAGACACAAGCCCAATTTAGTAAGAGGGGGGATATCACCCAATTTACTGAAGTAAAGGTAGCTCCTTACAGGAGTCCAGTAGAGGTACCTGACGGTGCTAAATTTGAACTGGATGTATCAGAGTTGGGGGGTTTTAGATTTATAAGGTCATGGTCAGAACAGATATCTAAAAATATTCTCTTTTTCTGTGGAAAAGCATACCCTTATTGTTCAGTAAGGACCCCTATAATACTAAGAGACTTCTCTAGTGTTCCAGAGCATAAAGTGAAATGCTTTTATGATAATATGTCTGCCAACAATGCGTTATTAACGGCATATGTATCCCTGAGAAAAACCCCATATATGTCTAAATATGATAAGGGTTATTTAGAGAGGATAATTGAGGAGTTTAATCACTCTAAGCGAGTTTTACCCTCTACTGAAATGTATAACAGAGATACTATTCTCAACCTGCATAGGGAGCTACACTCTCCCATAATCCTGGTAACGGACCAAAAGGTAGAATCCAATGTAAACCTCAGAGAACTAGGTTTTCCTAAGGTGATGGACCCATATACAGCATTCCAAGAAATCTCTATGTTCATAGGGGGTGTACTAGGTAACCATGAAAAGGAGGTTACTGAGTTAACAGAGAAGGATCGTATACAACAACACGGCTTTGATAAATGGAGCTTTAGGAAAATGAGAGAACCAAAATGAGCAAACTACAAGATATTAAGACAGCACAGCTGAATGCCCGTAAAAACAAAGTGGCTTCAGTAGCCTCCCTGCTAACGACTGTCATCGGTGAAGCAGAAATGGTTGGCAAGAATGCTAACCGTGAAGTTACCGAAACAGAAGTTATTCAGGTTCTAAAGAGATTCGAGAAAGGTATGACGGAAACCATCCGTTTCTTAATTGTTGCTGGTATAGATAATCAAGACAAAATTGCAATGATTGAAGGCGAGTTGAAAATTATTCGTACATTCCTTCCGGAGAAGATTTCTGATGGGCAGGTGCTCGATGACATAAGGTCCATCATTGGAGCTGAGGGTCTAGCACTAGAACAGAAATCTCTCGGTGTTATCACGAAGTTGTTGAGGGGGAAGTACGGGGAACAGTTTGATGGCCAACAGGTCTCGACTCAATTTAAATCAATATTAATACGGGGGGGTATATAGTGGAACCTTTGCTACCGTGCCCATTTTGTGGCAAACAGATTGATACCGAAGATCCCGATGTACTGTATCCTACAGGTATATACTGGAGATTCAAAGATGGGGCTCGTGAGTATGTGAGACACAGGGATCGCTTAAAGGGAGATCTACCGTGTTATGCTGTTAACTGCCCAGAGGTATCCGGGGGTTGTGGAGCGGAAATGGGGGCTGACACTAAAGTTAGCGCTATGCGTAAATGGAATAGGAGAACTGGAAATGGAACATATTTATCTGTCAGAGAGAAACCTCAGGGTTCTACTCTCTAAATTAGAGAGGTTTAAGGCTGGTGATCAAACAGGGTGCACTATCATTAAGTATGCTAACCCTACTGATCCGTTTTGTTGCAGCATGGATTCTATCCGGGTTACAGCAGTACCCGATGAGTCTTATTACGCCTTTCGTAATCCTGGAGTAATGCACCCAAAGGATGAGCCATGCGAAGTTACACCGTCATGATCTCCTGGTTCAAATACGGGAAGAGGGGTTTCCCCATGTCTAAGAAGACGTGTAGGAACATTAAAGCTGAGAATATGGAAGCTGCTAAAGCTAGCGCCTTACTTAGAGCGCCTGCAAGATCTGCTCCTGTAGTCAACTGTGTGTGGTACGAATAGAAAGTAAGTAGTGAACATCGATGGAGAAGAAATGATACAAATTAAAGCACCACAGCCACTCACAGATGAGATGGTACACAAGTTCCGCATTTTCACTGCTGGATCCATAGAGATGGGGAAAGCAGAAGACTGGCAGACTAAACTAACTGGTCTACTCAGCGAGGAGGACATAGTAGTAATGAACCCTCGTAGAGATGACTGGGACTCTACATGGAAACAAGAAATTGAAAATAAGCAGTTCCGAGAACAGGTGGAGTGGGAACTGGACCACATGGACATTGCACACTTGGTAGTTTTTTACTTTGACCCCAAGACTATGTCTCCTATAACCCTACTAGAGCTAGGACTACATGCTAGTGATGACATTGTAGTGTGTTGTCCAAAAGGGTATGAACGTAAGGGTAACGTTGATGTTGTGTGTAAGCGCTATGGTATCAGGCAAGTTGACACCATTGAAGATCTTGCAGACGAGGTTAAAAAGAAAGCCAAAGACTGGAAAAGAACTAACCAGGGGAGGGTTTGATGAACTGGGAAAAATTTGCCCAGATAATTATCCCCATATCCAGTGTAATTGCTATGTGGCTAGTCAATAGTACCTCAGATGAGAGTAGATTCTATGGCGCTATAATAGGTCTAGTAGCGCAGCCATTCTGGTTTTATACAACGTATAAGGCTAAACAGTGGGGTGTTTTTGTATCATGTTTCTTTTTCACCGGAGCTTGGATGTATGGCATAGTCAATTACGTAACCTAGTTTTGGTATAAGAATATTGCAGCAGTATGATCTTTAAATAAGATACATTTTACCTTTTGCAACCATATAAGCAACCAACTAGGAGTATAACATGAGGAACATTAACACAGTAATTACCGCCTCGAAACCTCAGTCAGATTCTGACACCATATTTTTGTCCAAAGGAAGTAGATTCATGGTTGGTAAGAGGAGTAATGCCCCCTCGCTGCCAGTTATTCACGAAGTACTCCCCCCCGGTAATTATATGGTAGGATTTGATTCTGATATAGGGTTTTTTCTGCAATCGGTAGAACCGTTTAAGACTACCCCTCTATATGGGGATATATCCCATACAAGGGATCGTATTATCAACACGTTCATAGCCCGTCCCTATAACACTGGAGTTATGCTTACCGGGGAGAAGGGTTGTGGTAAAACCCTGCTAGCTCGTATCCTGTCTTTAAAAATGGGAGAAGATTATAGTATTCCTACTATTCTTATTAACTCAGCATTCAACGGAGAGAGCTTTAATTCATTCCTTGGTAGTATACAACAGCCACTTTGTATCATATTTGATGAATTTGAGAAAACCTACCGTAAGGGGGAAGATGATGATAGTGGTGGGGTCACTAAACAGGAAAGTATTTTAACTCTGTTTGATGGAGTATTCCAACAAAAACGTATGTTTATCATTACCTGTAACGACAGGCATGGTGTAGATTCACATATGCTTAATAGGCCGGGGCGTTTCTTCTACTCTATAGATTATCAGGGTCTTGATAGGAATTTTATTGTAGACTACTGTAATAGTAACCTGACTAACAAAGAGCACATTGAATCCGTCTGCAGGACTGGGGCTTTATTTGGAAAATTCAACTTTGATATGCTTCAGGCTATAGTAGAGGAGATGAATAGATATGACGAACCGGCCTCTGAGGTTATAAAGTTCCTGAACACTAAACCTGAATATAGTGAAGCTATACCATGTCAGGTGAGTGTACGGAGGGGTAAGGAAGACTTGGCAGTACTATCACCCCACATAACAGTAAGTCCGGCCACCCAAAGCTTTAAGGTTATTATTATTGAAGATAAAAATAGGGATTCTGAAGAAGACTTAGCAGTATCTGAGACAAAGTCACGTAGTACTTCAGGATTCAACGGGCCTTTATTATCTTCCCCCCACCTAAGTGAACGTAATAACTCCATAGGGGACCAAAAAATAAAAGGATATGGTATCCCCCTTAACCCCTCTGACATAATTAGTATGGATGCTGCAATTGGCCAGTTCGTATATGCTAAAGATGGCCTACATATAATCCTTACACGTAAAATGAGGGAACTATACGCTCACGAAGGTGAGTTACTGTAATTATACAAACCTGGGAGCACCATTTAGGTGTGTTTCTAAACTTTAATATAGGGTAAGAACAACATGCGTAATCACCCATCAGTAGTATATATGCCGAATATGGCTATTGTAACAAGGCGGAATAGTTTGGGGGTTGTGGATACGCGCAGAGGTACGGTAACTTTGGCGTTCAAGGTAGTACAAGACTTGGATGGGTTACAACATCTGGCTGCTGCAGTAGCTATCCCCCATCCTCAAGAAGCCTTCATAACGGAGACTATGGATACCCACATGGGATTGGACTCATTTCCCAAGGACTTAGAGGTTCCTCGTGGTAAGTTTCCTTTCGTGAAGTCTGAGGGTCGTGACAGGGCATTGTCTCGTCTATCAGATGCCATTACCAGGCTTCCTGCTGAGACTAACTTCCGGGGGGATGGGTATGCTTGTGCCAGTAACACCAATGTAAATATATGCCAAGGTGGATACTACCAGCTTCTGAAGAGGTTCGTGTACGTCCCTGAAGGACAAGTCATACCGTTCCTAGATATGGCTAAACCTCTTCTGACACAAATGGCCCTCGAAATGTTCGTACATAAAGACGACAAGTTCGAAGCCTGGATTGGGACCAACCTTGATAACCGAGCGGCGGAGTCTACTTACCTAGACTTACACGTAGCTTTTCCCAGCGGTGCTTGTAGAATCTAATTTCTACAGGTATAAGTATGGGGTGGGATGTTTAAACAAAATAAGGGCTTATAAATGAATGACTCAAGAAAAGAACTATCTATTCCCATAGAGGAATACCACATCCTCATGGAGCGTTATGTAATGAACGACGTGAAAAAAATTAAGGCTGAAGTCGAACGTGATGAAGCGTTGGACAAAGCTGAAACTGAAAAAGCCATCACTGACCTGATGAACATCGCCGTAAATGAGTTGACCAAAAAGCTGATGGAGACACGTCAGAAACTGGTTAAAGAGCAGCAAGAAATGAGCAAGGTTCATCTCGCTATGAATGCAATTGGGATTCAACTGATCCATCTCCCCAATGGGGACATTGCAATCGTCAAGTAATATCAGTTAAAAATGGGTGAGTGCTGGAATTGGTAGACAACGGGTCTTTAGATGGCTCGGCCGAAAGGCGTGCAGGTTCGAGTCCTGTCTCACCTACCATCGTTTTATAAACAACTAAGAAGCATTTTTAAAGGGGGGGCTATGCCAGATTTTATCAGTTTAAAACACGCTATTTCTCATCAGTTCGACCTCATGAAGAAATACGATATGTTCCGTGTACAAGTCGAAAAAAACGACCTATGGGACATGTACCTGAAAAGCTTCCCGGAAGGTACAAACCCTATATTCCGTGAGCGCACAGAGCATGACTGCCAGTGCTGTAAAAGCTTTATTCGTTCTGTAGGTGATCTGGTAGCCATCATCGATGGTAAACTGGTAAGCATCTGGGATGTTAAAGCCGATGGGTTTTATCAAGTAGTGGCGGATGCCATGTCGGCATTGGTTAAATCTAAACCTATCCAGAACCAATTCCTACACACGGAAAGTAGCGTGGGTATAGACAAGAGCCCTCGAATGGTTGATGGAGTAGTTTTGGTCTGGAATCATTTCCACCTGAAACTCCCAGCTACTCACGTAGTAAGGGGGGCTGACATCGGTCCCAGGCTCTCCGAGTCTCGCTCCTCTAAGGATGTCCTATTCCGTAGTCTAACAGAGATAACGGATGACTCCATTAACACAGTGTTGGAGCTGATCGGTCAGAAGTCCCTTTATCGTGGTGAAGAACACGAAGGCTTGGTGAAAGCATTTAAGGCTCTCAAGGAAAAGTTCAGCAAACTGACTACGGATACTGAGAGGGATATCTTCTGCTGGTCCAGTCTCAAAACTGGCGGGGCTGTATGCAGGATTCGTAATTCCGTTATTGGGTCCCTTCTAGTAGATATATCTGAAGGAAAGGACTTGGAACACGCCGTAAACTCATTTGAGGCCAAGGTGGCCCCTATGAACTATAAGCGTCCTACTGCTCTAGTGACAAAGGCTATGGTGGAGAAGGCTAGGGCCACCGTCCATGAGTTAGGTCTCGATACCGCTCTGGAACGTCGCTATGCCACCATTGACGACATTACAGTGAACAACATTCTGTTTGCTGATCGGGAAGCAAAGAAGAAGATGTCAGCAGACGTATTTGGAATAGTGGCTAATTCCATTCCAGAAAAAGTTAAAAACTTCGATAAAGTGGAAGAGATCGATGTTGAAACTTTCCTGAAAAACGTTTTGCCTAAGGCAGAATCCCTTGAAGTATTCGTGGAAAACCGTCACGCCAGTAACCTTGTAAGTCTCATTGCCCCGGTGGATCCTTCCGCCAAAGGCATGTTCAAATGGCCTAATAACTTCTCCTGGTCGTATACTGGTGAAGTGGCTGACTCTATCAAGGAGCGCGTCAAGCAGGCTGGTGGCAAGGTTGATGGTGATCTACGTTGCTCGTTGTCCTGGTTTAACCATGATGACTTGGACTTACATATGATGGAGCCGGGCGGTAATGAGATCAGTTTCCGAAGCAAGTATAGCGTCTATACTGGAGGGGTGCTGGATGTGGATATGAACGCTGGAGAGGGTACTACTCGTACTCCGGTGGAAAACATCTGTTACCCCAACCGGACTAGTATGAAGGAAGGCACCTACCGCCTGGAGGTTAATAACTTCTATAAGCGGGAGAACAAAGACTTCGGGTTTGATATGGAGATCGAGTTCGACGGTGCAATACATCATATCCACTACGAGAATGCTGTGGCCGACAAAGCAACCATCACGGTAGCCAAGATCAAGTACACCCATAAGGGCGGATTTGAAATCCTGAAGTCCCTGCCATCCTCTAAGTCCTCTAAGGAAGTCTGGGGAGTTACTACGGAGTCCTTCCATAAGGCTTCAGTGGTGATGCTGTCTCCCAACCATTGGGATGACAAGGTTGTAGGTAACAAGCATGTGATGTTCATGTTGGATGGATGTGTTAATGATGGGCAAGCCCGTGGATTCTTCAATGAATTCCTGGCTGAAGAGCTGACTCCGCATCGTAAGGTACTGGAGGTCGTAGGGTCCAAGATGAAGACGGACACCTCTGATCATCAGCTGAGCGGTATCGGATTCTCTTCTACCCAGCGTAACAGTGTACTGTGCCGGGTGAAGGGTAGCTTCAATCGTGTAGTTAAGGTAGTTTTCTGAGAAAGGAATCACTATGTTTGAAAAGGCAGCCCGTAGTAAAATTCGATTCGACTCTCCTAAGGGGGTGTTGAGTATCGAAGACCTGTTTGATTTGCCACTGTCAGGTAAGTCAGGTTCAGCAAACCTTGACGACATGATCAAGGACTTGTATCAGAAACTGAAGGCCGGTAATGAGATCTCATTCGTGACAAAGAAGACAGAAGTCGACTCCACTACTCAGCTGAAGTTCGACCTCATCAAGCACGTGATCGATGTTCGTCTGGCTGAAAGTGAAGCAGCTGATAATATGGCGGCTAACAAGCTGAAGAAACAACAACTGATGCAAATTCTTGCGGATATGGAAAACAAGGCGTTGTTGAACAAGACTCCTGAAGAAATCCAAAAGATGATTCAAGAGATGTAATATTGGTGGGATTGCAGGTTTATGAAAATAAGCTTGCAATCCTGTTGATACATGTTAAAATACGTACATGATGAACACTAACATTAATTCAGCCATTTATACACCAAGTAATCCTTCACAGGATGACGTGGTATTATTCGGGGTCAGAATTAGTTAGAACGTTTCGTAGTTCCAAGAATTCAAAGACCCCAGACCTTAAAATCTGGGGTTTGTTTTTGTATGGTCTTTTCCCTTGTAGCTCAGTCGGTAGAGCAAAGCGCCGTTAACGCTTGGGTCGGGTGTTCAAATCACTCCTGGGGAGCCAATTTTGTTAGGAGCCATCATGGCAACAGCAGTGAATGATATAACCGGTAAACCGATGAAAACCGGGGTCGTAACAGATGACTTCAGGTCTGGACATGACCTTATATGGGGTAAGAAAGAAGTTGAAAAGAAGTCCGAAGTAGTGAGCCAAGTAGTAATAGAAGAAAAGGCTCAAGAAACAAAGCAATAAGGATTATTCCGGCATAGTATAATGGTAGTACAGTAGATTTGTAATCTTCTGGTATTGGTTCGATTCCAGTTGCCGGAACCACTAACATTCAGGAGTAAACGTGGGTGGACGTGGGATAAAATTGAAGTAGAACTTAAAAAATGTGTGCTTCTTTGTAGATGTTGTCATGGGGCACTTCACTCAGGTGAGTTAACTGAAGAAGACCTAAAGAAAATACCGTTTGTAGGCTAGTGGTAAGTCGTCTGGTTTGGGGCCAGAAAATCGAAAGTTCGATTCTTTCCAAACGGACCAAATTTCGTAGAATAGGAAGTAAAATGAAGCACTTGCATAATCCAAGTCTATATATTACCTTCTCAGTTTTAGTAAGGGCTACGTTATTCCCGATCGTAGTACCGGTTCGTTGTTGGGAAATGTTTTTCAAAACTAAAGGAGATGTAAGTTATGGCTACAGCAGCAGTTGTTCAAATTAAAGATACCGGATTCGCTCGTCATTTTGAGTCTCCTAAACTGAACTCAGGTGAAAGTAAGATCAAACCTCGTATAGGTAAGACCCGCAAGGATCACGCCTCTGGGGCCTGGGGTCGCCGTATGGATAATCAGGACCAACGTGCCTCTTGGCGTAATGATGCAAAAGCTACGGCTGGTAACTTCCCGTACTCCAGTTGTAATGGTAAGAAAAACCGTACGTTGGTCACCGGTCGTGGTAACAAGCGTGTAACTTTCACATATACGTGTAAGTAAATAGTTATGGGTGCTTAGCTCAGTTGGTAGAGCCCTTCCCTTACAAGGAAGTTGTCGGCGGTTCGAACCCGTCAGCACCCACCAAAGTTTCAACAGGGTATTAGCTCAGTGGAAGAGCGCCGGCCTGTCAAGTCGGAGGCCACGGGATCATTCCCCGTATATCCTGCCAATTTAGGAGAATGGAAATGAAAAAATTTACAGAAAGGTACTTTTTCCGAATGCGTTAAATACGTTAAAGGAGAAGTACATGAGCAGAACAAAACGCCGTTTAGGCAAAGATGTAAATTCAAAAATAGAAAAGAATTACACTTACACTGATAAGTATGAAAAATGTATTACCGGTAAGGGGGTAAGTCAGTTTACTGGTAGGACATATGATGTTTGGAAAGATATACCAATTAAACAAAAACGTCTTCCTTACAAGGAATACAAGGCTGGTTGGTGGAAATTCCATGGGGATCATTATCACCCCATTCATACTAAGTTGTATCGTGACGATTGGGGTAGTGTAAGGACTAAAAATCGCAATAACTTGATTCACCACTTGAGTGAAGATACTGATTGCTTTTTCTGGGAAGATGTAAATACACAGGACTGGGATTAGTCTCAGTCTACAGCTCCTTAGCCAAGCGGTAAGGCAACGGGTTTTGATCCCGTCATTCCTTCGTTCGATCCGAAGAGGAGCTGCCATATATGGAAGACTAACTCGGTAGGTCCGGGGTAGGTCCGGGACTCGCCTTGAAAGCGATGGGAGCCGAAAGGCTTGGGTTTCGATTACTCAGTCTTCCACCAGTTTTAGTTTTGAAAGGTAGAGTGGCCGAGTGGTTGAAGGCACTGCCCTGCTAAGACGGCACCCCATAAAGTAT